>Ga0180441_100018_pt1 | contig 81113 bp, 77 predicted proteins | sample ChrtobMetaP5_8mM_FD_120633 | JGI IMG/M metagenome (GOLD analysis project Ga0180441, IMG submission 120633) | Chrysochromulina tobin associated microbial communities from unialgal haptophyte culture, Seattle, Washington, USA - P5_8mM MetaG | ecosystem: Host-associated > Algae > Haptophytes >...
GGAACCGCGCCACCCTCGACACCGACCGCAGCTGCTGTGCTAGCGCAAGCACTGCCTCAACACCACGCACGCTCGGTGCCGCCGTCTCGCTCGCACTGAGAAGCAACACGACCGCCGAGGCAGCACCGAACGTGGTTGCGATGGTGGAGCCCGGGGCGCTTGCACCGCAAGAGACGCACAGCACGCGCGATCTCGCGCCAGCCGATGGCCGCCTCGCGCCTTCATCCGATGGCACCACCCAGCAGCTCACGTACACGCTCGTCAGTTGCCTGGGCGACGAGCTGCGATCGAGCTCATACCACGTGAACGCGCTCCGCCTGAAAGCGAGCTGCGGCATCGGCTGGATCAGACCAGATGCCGCGCGCGATGATCCGTCCTCAGCGCGCTGCATCAGCGCGTGCGCAATCGTGCCGCTGTACCCGAACGAGCTCACGCCCGCACATGACGCGTTCACGTTCTCGGCAGTCTGCTGGACTCCCATCATGCCGCTCACAGATTGTATTTCCCGTAAAACGTGTGGGTTGACCACGCGCAGCTGAGCATTCGGCGCGCTCGCACGGTGGGTGAGCTGTATTAGGAGCCGAAGCAGCCCAACTCCTCCCGCAGCTGGCTCCGCGTGGCCATAATTTGCCTTTCCGGACGATACTCGGCGCTGGGATTGAGAGCCAAATTTGAGCACACTCAAAGCAAGGGAGCGCACCTCGATTGGATCGCCGAGTGCCGTTCCAGTCCCATGGGCTTCGCAGAGATGGACAGCGTCCACAGAAGCAGCAGCATCGGCGAACGAAGCGCCGATGAGAAACTGCTGCGCCAGCCCATTCGGTGCCGTGAGACTCGCCGACTGGCCGTCCTGCCTCACAGCACCTCCTAAGAGAGCAAATGGCGCCGTGCGCTCCATGCCGATCGCCAAGGCACAGCTGGCTTCTGCACGTGCGTAGCCGTCAGCCCGGGCATCAAACGTGTGGCATTTGCCGAGCGCAGACGTCATGCCAGCGAGTGCAAACCGCGCGCTGATGGTCGGGCTGAGCATCAGGTTGATGCCCAACACGACGGCCCTATGGCACTCTTGGCGCCTCAAGACCATGGTTGCGGTGTTGCACGCAGTCAGGGCAGCTGAGCACGCAGTGTCGATTGAGAGGCAAGGGCCATGCAATCCGAGTGCGAAGCTGATGCGACCCGATGCGACTGAGAGGCTACTGCCCGTGGCCGCAAACACCGAAGCTCCGACTGGGGAGGAAGCCAAGTGCTCCTCGAAGGCGAGGAACGAGATGCCTACGAATACACCCGTCAAGCTCGCGACCAACGTGGCGCGCGTCAGGGAAGCGGCATGTAGGGCCGCGTACCCATGCTCAAGGAGTAGACGCTGCTGAGGGTCGGTCGCAGCCGCCTCTGCCACAGAGATCCCAAAGGCCACATTGTCAAAGAATGACGGAGTGTTCAAGAAGGCGCCGTGGCGTTGTCTGCGAGCTTCGACGTCTAGAGAGTTGGCCGGCGGCCTCACATCCCACCTAGTCTGCGGAACTTGGCCAACCACGTCAGCGCCAGCCACTGTCATTGCCCACGCGCTGGACAGATGCACGATACCGCTCGGAAGAGCCAGGCTAGTCCCCAGGATGGCCACCGCGAGCTCTCCATCCTTTCGAATCTGAATGGCGGGACAATGATGGCTGAAGACGGGAGCTTCTGGTTCCGCCGTGTGACTCGTGAGCAGATGCTGTGCCAGTCGGCGCGCCGTGGGCTGCTCGAAGATGAGTGTCGATGGTAGCTCTATACTGGGGCCGGCCGCCTGCTGGAGCACGTTCCGCAACTCGACCGCTCCGAGGGAATCGAGCCCCGCCTCCATCAGCGGCTTGTCAGCGTCCGTCGGACTGCCAACTGTACGTGCCACAAGGGCAAGCACCTTCGCCAGGTCAAGCCCAGTAGAGCCAGGCTGAGGCATCGTGGCCGCCTTCGCAGCTGCCTCGTCAGTAGGCAGCGTGATGGCTACATCGCTCACAAACGCCACTGCACCGGGTGGCAGATGCGGCAGTAAGGTGCTCCAATTCACAGGCAAGACGGCCCAAACCTCTGGACTACTCGGCAGCACCGCAGCTTGAAGCGCAGCGAGCCCTTGCGCGCTGCTGATCAGACCGTAGCCTTGCGCGCGCCATCTCCGAGCAATCTCCGTCTTGGAGGCCATCCCGATCTCCCCCCATGGGCCCCACTGCACACTCGCCGCATGCTGGGCGCGTGCACGTCGCTGCACAGCGAGGGTGTCCAATATGCTGTTCATCGCACTGTAATTGGCTTGCCCGACGGCTCCGAGCAGCGCTGTGACGGATGAAAAGAAGAGGCACGGCTGCACGGGCACGTGCGCCAATGCACGGTGAAGGAGTTCGGCAGCGCCAGCCTTGGAACTCGCAACCGTGCGCAGCAGCTCGCCTCGTTGATTCGCAAGCAGCGCGTCGGCTAGTAGTCCAGACGCGTGCCAGAGGCCGCGAATAGGAGGCTGCTGGACTCCACTGATGGCGCTCCGCACATCTGCGTAGCTGCCAGCATCGGCACGTACCACCCAAACTCGTGCATTGGCTTCCTGTAGCTGGCGGGCCGATTTTGGCTCGAGTACCCCCGTGCGCGACATGAGAAGCAACGCGGACTGGTACTCTTTCGCCAACCAGCCGGCGGTCAAGAGCCCCAGCCCTGCAGTGCCGCCGGTGATCAGTTGTGTCGAGGGCGCCTCCAGGACTGGCCCGGCGAGCCAGAGCACGACCTTACCGGTATTCGCGCCACTTTGCAAGAGTCGGAATGCAGCAAGGTAACGGCTCGTGAGCTCGAACGGACAGAATGGAAGGGCGTGAGCAACCCCAGCATCAATCCGAGAGGCAAGACTCTGCATCACTCCTTGAAACCATGTAGGGCTGGCTGCCCAATCAACATCCAACGCCACCACGTCGTAGCGAGCCGTACCCCCGCGGTGTTTGACTGCCGCGGCGGCGCGCAGACTGCTCCACACGCCGCGCTTACCAATCTCTTCCACAGCGGCGCCTTCGCCGGACAGCGCGAGTGAGCACGAGATGAAGTCGTTCGAGAGGCTGTTGAGAGTACAGGACAGGCGGCACGCCCTGAGCAGAGTTGACTGGCCCACGCAGAAGCTCGTGCTGTCCCGAGAAGACACATGACGAAGAGGTCCACGCTCGTGAAGAGCAAGGTGTTTGAGACGGCTGCCGGCAGAGACGAAGACATCAACGCCGAGCCAGTGCGCGTATTCAAGCGCTGCCAAGCCCACTCCACCAGCAGCCGCATGCAGCAGGAAGCGTTGAGCCCCACGCAGCTTTGCGCGGCCGAGGGCAAGATGCACTGTACTCCACGTCACCGGCAGCGTACATGCCGCTTCAAACGAGGTCGACACGGGCTTCCGTGTGACCAATCGGGAATCGGCTCGTGCCATCGAAGCCAGTGGCGATTGTACGACGCCAAACACGGCCCGCCCAGGCACCAGGCCCCCCACACTGAGCCCGCACTCGACGGCGACGCCCGCGCAATCGCCTTCAAGCCATGGCACATCGCCGGGGTACTCACCAAGCACGTTGAGCACATCCCGAAAGTTGAGGCCGACTGCTCGAACCTGAAGGATGATCTCATCGCTGGCTGCCAAGGTGGGCATTGAAAAGGAGGCGACGCGAATGTTCGAGATGGCGCCCTTGGTCTCGTACTGGAGACGGATGGGCAAAGGGAGGGGTGGATCTGAACGTTCGAGCCTGGGTACAAGCAGTCGATCTCCCGGGGAGGATGCAAGCTCGAGCTCGAGCTCAGACTGACGTGCGATCTGCTGCATCAGAGCGCTAGGCAGATGAGATCCGGAATGTGCGAAGCATCGCAAGTCCAGCGAGGGTATTTCTTGCCTTGCCGAGCGCGCAAGCCCCCAAGCGCCGACGCCGTGAGTCGATGTAACATGGTGAGCTAACGCCACAGGAGCAGTGCACGTGAGCACCCAAGCCGTGAGAGACCCGGACGATGAGTTTGCTTGTATGACAGCAAGAGTAGCATCGAGGAGCGTGAGCTCGTGCCGCTTCGACCAACCTAGCTTGCTAATTGCAACCACCACGGCCATCACGTTGCGAGGGGGGGGCAGCATCGGCGCTTTGGCTTCAGTCCCGACAAGGTCATCGCCAAGCACGAGTGCGGAGCAGGGCTTCGGAGCGCCGGAGGACGATGCGGCAGCCCAGGCTGTACGATACGTGTGCTTGTTGAGCAACCCGCCCTCGGCTTGGAGCTCTCGCGTCTGTATCCCCTCGAGCTGTGCCGACGGGGTGCGACCTTCTTTGTCGGTGAGGATAGCCGCACCGCGTGTGTTCGCGGCGGCCCACCACACCTGGCACTCGCCCTGCAGACGTGTTTGGCGGATGGCAAACGGTAGACGCAACGCCACCCCCGTGGAAGTCTCGGGCGGCAGAATGCTCAACTGAAGAGCGGCATCGACGTCCGCAGGGTGCACGAGGGTGCCCTGGAGACTGATGCGGGAGCGCAGCCGAGCGAAGACGTGTTCTCCGTCTTCAAGCACTCGTTGCAGTCGCCGGTACGAAGGACCATACTGGAGCCCGATGGCATGAAAGCTCGCAAAGACGCTTGTTGGGCTCCTCTCCGTCGCATTTCGTGAAGGGCGTGCAGGAAACGACAGAAGGCTCGAAGCGCCGTCCTCTGCTCGTCCGACGCAATGGGCATCCCCGCTACCGGAGCCTACGGAGCGCACTTCAAACGCGAAGCCCCGATAGGTGCATTCAATGGCCTCCACGTCCTCTACGAGGAGAGCGGCGATGAAGCAAACGTCTGTCAAGCCAGAGGGCAGGGAGAGCTGGGCGGCAGCTGCGGTCGCCATCTCGAGATAGCCGGCCGCTGGGAAGACGACGCGCCCACGGACAATGTGATCCGACACCAACGCAAGCAGCGCTCCAACAACTGGCGACCGGAACACTGTCACCTCGGCATTCGGCGTGACGAGGCGTTGTTGCGCGAACGGGTGCCGCGAAGAAGCCCATGCAAAAGAGCGCCGACTATACACGAGCTTCGGAGGTCCAGAAGCGGCGACTTGCCGGCTGCTTGGGGAGCTCTGCAAGACGGCATGCGAGATGGTGCCACTGTACCCAAACGACGAAACGCCTCCAAGGTCGGCTTCGGAATAGGCCGGCTGGGTATGCAGCCGCGCGCGCAGCGATCGAAAAGGTGGCGCGAGGAGCCTGTTCAGCACACGCAACTTGGCATTGACCGGAGCCACCGTCTGGTGCTGCGATCGGACCAGCGCAAGGAGGCCTAGGAGACCTGCGGTTGGCTCGGTGTGCCCAAGATTGGCTTTGGCGCCACCAATCGACAGGTTCTCCGCCGAGGCGCCCAAGGCGCGCTCCAGGGCCCGTGCCTCGGTCGGATCCCCTAGCGCCGTGCCTGTGCCGTGTGCCTCCACCAGCTGAAGCTTGGAGATGGCTGCGGACCGGATCACCGCGCCGATCATGTTCGCTTGGGCTGAGCCGTTGGGCGCGGTCAGGCTTGCACTCTTGCCATCGGACCGCACGGCTGCAGCAAGGAGCTTTGAGATCGCGCCGCCAGAGAGAGCGAGGGTGACTGCACCCACACCTTCGCCCCGGACATAGCCATTCGCTGCGGCGTCGAATGTTTTGCATCGACCGTCCACCGAGAGCATCCCAGCTCGGGCATACAGCTGATGGGTGAGGGGAGACATCATGAGGCTCACAGCGAGCGATAACGCTGCCTGGCACTCCACTGCCCGGACGGCCGACGATGCAGCGTGAAGCGCCACAAGAGCAGAGGCACACGCGGCATCATAGCTGACGCAGGGTCCTTGGGTGCCGAGTACAAAGGAGAGGCGCCCCGCAGCAATCGAGATCGCGCCTCCGGTCGCCTCGTAGACGCTCTCACGCTCCCTGTGCATGGCCGAGAAGTCGGCGTTCATGATGCCCAGGAAAATGCCCACCTCGGCGCCCAAGAGCGTCTCACGTTTGTGGCTCGCCGAGTGGAGCGAGGTGTACCCCACTTCGAGGAGCAAGCGCTGCTGTGGATCCATGGCTGCAACCTCGGCGTCCGAGACGCCAAAGAAGCGCGAGTCAAAGCATTGCACGCCATGCAAAAATGCGCCATGGGCCGCTGCTTGCGACAAAGGGCCCACGTCCCATCGCTGCGATGGCACGAGGCTCACGGCATCTCCGCCTGCGGGGAGCAGACTGAAGGCTTCGGTGCCGGCGCCAGCCCATCGAGCGCATGCGCCATCGAGCCCTGGGTGTGCACCTCCTGCTGCGGTGCATGAGGTGGCCCCAGGCGTGGAGATCAGGCCGGAGATCGAGGAGATCGAAGAGATCAGGCCGGTACCAGCAAGGGTCTGGTGGATGTACGCACCCAGTGCCTTCACATTCGGGTGCTCCAGGAAGCTTGTGGTGCCGAGCGTGACGGCGGGAGCCAGCCTGGCATTCAGACCACGCACGAAGCGCACGGCGTCCAGCGAGTCGATCCCCAGATCCATGAACGCGGCGCGCTTTCGACCCGCATCCCATTCCCGGGTCTGGGTATAACTCAGCTCGTCCATGACAGCGATGATCAGGGACTCGCACTCGGCGAGTGATCGTGGCAGGTCCAGCACGGGCTGCGTGCCCGGCGCGCCGCCTCCCTGAGCGACGCTGCGTTGGCTCAGATCTCGTGCGCGGAGAGCGTACGAGACCAGCACGCCGTACCCGAGGTTTGCCACGTCATCGGGTCGGTAGTCCGTCACGAGCTCGCCCACGACAGCGCCCACCGCCGTGTGGAAGAGCAGGCCAGGGTCGGTGCCTTGGGCCACGTGCGCCTGATAGCTCAAGCCCCGAGCGGGCTCGTATGAACGGCAGCGCGTGATGGCGCACGCCCGGTCGATGGTGGCATCCAGTCGCGCAAGTAGCAAGCCGAAGCGACGCAGCTTGTCCGCCACTCGTGCACGAGGGAGCTGCACGACGCTCAGGAGGTGCAGGGTGGAGCCAGCTGGCGTATGCAGGCCGAGCTCGGTCTCCCGACGCGCGCTCAGCAGCGACTCGTACGAGTGTACGCGCTGAGTGTACATGGCACCGAGCAACGCGCCCTCAGGGGAGGTAGCCGCGTATTGGCCCAGTGCGTGGGCTGTGAGCCGTTGGCGTAACGTCCCTTCTGGTGCGCGCAGTCCGTCCAAGTTGCACTCCTGCTCGAGTTGGAGCAGGTTGGGCAGCTCGGAAAGGGTTGCCAGGCGGATTGTGATGCCTGCGGGCCGCAACTGCTGCAGCACGATTCGCGTGTACGGTGCATCCTTTGGGTAAGTGAGCAGGCCCTCCTCCGGGAGTAGCCCGGCGCTCGCCGCCCCGAGCGAGAAGTGAGTCGCAGGCATCAAGAGCTGACCCGAGTGGGCCTGCACCGCGTCGAAGTGCATCGAAGTCGACTCCTCCATGTACCTGCGCGTCGAGATCACGTCGAGATTGGAGACCTCGAGCACGAGGAGCCCATGGCGCCCAAGACAGCGCTCCCAGCGTTCCCAATGCTCAATGAGGGACGCGAATGCCTGCGAGGGCGTCACTAATCGACCGTTGGCCCCACTGGCCCCACTGGCCCCATTGGCCACGTACGCGGCATCACTCGCGTCGATCGCGTGCGCCACGAGCGGATCCAGAGGACGCTCTGCCAGGAGAAAGGGGCGGTCGTGGTCGAGGAAGGAGCGTACATGCAGGACTTGGTCGCGCGTGACGCCAAACTGACTCTCGAGGTTCGCCTGCATCGGCTGCGGGTCGCCTATGTCTCCAAACATAAGTCCATGCGGCGCGCCGGCCGCCGTCAGCGTGGAGCCGGTCTCCTTGAGCGAGTCGGTGTTGAAGTCGACACCGCACATTGTAAGCGGGTGAGTGCCCAGGTGCTGGCCGCGCCGCGTCTCTGCCCGGATGTACAAGTACGTGGTCTTCAGGAGAGTGCCGTCACCGCACCCCATGTCGGCAATGACGCGTGGCTGCTGATCGAGAGGCTCTTCGTCGAAGATGCGCTTGACGCAGACGCTCATCATGTCGGCAAAGTATCGATTGTGCATGAAGCCCGAGCCGATGACATTGAGCTTGCGGTCGACCCACGCCTCATGCGACCCGTCGTACCTGAAGACGCTACCGGTCGATCCAAAGGTGGCCTCGCCCAGCAGGTGAAGCATCGGCCGGTACGAGAGGCATACGCCAAAAGCGGGGCAGCGCTCGATGATGAACAGCCCGGCCTCACTCAAGGCGAGCAGCTGTGAAGCAGCCGTGTACGTGCCCCACTGCTGCGACACGAAGAATTCTCCGATGCGTTCTGCGGTGGTCTCGTCGACTGACGCTAGGCTCACCGTAGGCGAAGCATGCTCGTGCGCACCTTCGTCTGCTTTGGCCGTGTACGAGCTCGAGAGCATGCGAAGCTCAAGCAGGAGCGGTGCGATCACGGAGCCGGCTAGCATCTGCAGTAGATGTGGCACGTCTGCTGCATCGTCTGGCAGCGCCCAGCCCGCCGTGATGCTTGGCAGCCACTTCGCCAAACGAGGCAGGTGGGTACCCCATGCTATATCAGTGCGCTCGCTGCTGCTGCTCTGTCCGTAAACGTCTTCGCAGAGCGCCGCGAGAGTCGGACTTGCAGCACAACTGGCTACGCTCCTCGTCGTGTGGTACACGCCCTGTTCGTGCGTCACCCAGCCCAAGGTGGAGAGTGTCCGCAGCATGATTGCCAGATGGCCAGAATTTGCGCGCAACTGAATGCTGAGCTGCTCAAGCGTCGCCTCGGAGGCCAGCAGCGAGGAGATCACTGAGCGGCTGTGGTAGAGCGTGGCCACAACAGCAAAGCCGTGTGGCCAAAGATGATAGCTCTCGGCACCAATCGTGACTGCAAGTGAGGCGCCACCGCCTCTGAGAGCAACCCACGTGTGCCGGCGGCCCTTGCTCGCTTCTGGTGTGCACTCACAATAGGCTCGTGCCATGTTCCCGCGAGGAATGGATGAGGCCCAGGATCGCGCGTGTCCGAGAGCGCAGGACGAACGCCGCGACGACGAAATCTCGCAATCCGTTTTAGGCGAGCTCAAATTTCTCATGATGACATCAAAAGATTAGGTGTTGAAGGGAGTGAACGAGTAGAGACCTGTCGTGAAATCCCTGCCCAGTGGCACTGTACAAGTCCTTGAAACTCTCAACCTCTCTCAAACGAAGGCGGCGGCCGTTCTGGAAGGCCGAGGCTGACGAAACTCTCAACCTCGCTCAAAGGAAGGCGGCGGCCGTTGGAAGGCCGAGGGTGACGCTGGCGACTCCTGCGGCGGCCAGGACCATGACCGCGGCGACCCCAAAGTGCAGCCCTTGGGGAAGGGCGCGAGGGCGCGCCGTATCTGTCACGTAAGCGAGGATGGATGAGAAGAGGAGTGTGCCAACGGCGCGTGTAAGCTCTGCGACGGAGCCGAGAGCGCCCAACAGCGCGCCTCGCTCGTCCTCGCCGCCCATGTTGGCCACAAATGCTTGGAGCGCCGGCTGCCACATGCTGCCCACCGCCACGACGAGAATGCCGCCGATGAACCCGCCCGCGGAGGGCGAGGCGCCGATGGTGAGCAGGCCGGCAGCGAAGGCGAGCATGCCGGTGAGGATGGCCTGGCGCATCCCGAGGAGGGGCACGAGGAGGCGAGGGAAGATGGCGACACTCAGGCCGACGAGCAGCATGAGCGGCCCCGCTTGCTCCTGCGTCCACCCGAAGCGCAGGCTCGTGTACTCTGGAAAGTGGTCGAGAGAGACTTGGGCCAAGGTGACTAGGGTCCATGCGACCGAGACGCCGCTCAGCACTGCGCTGGTTGAGAAGAGACCCCGAAGCAGTGCGAACGGGTGGCTCGCGCTCGGGTCGAGAGCCTTCTTGCGCTGCGCCTTTGGAAGCGACTCGGGGAGCACGAACAGAATGAGCGCGCAATTGACGAGCTGGATCGCGGCCCCAATGAGCATTGGAAGGCGCGGCCCATACTTCGCACCGAGGATGCCTCCTATGGGGAAGCCGACGGTGAGGCCCAATCCTATCGACAGGCCCTGGAAGATGCCGAGGTGCGTGGCGCGCTTGTTGGGCGCCGAGCAATCGGTGACGTACGCCTGGCAGATGTACGTCATGCACGAAGAGAACCCGTCCAAGACATCTGCCAGATAGAGCGCGGCTGGCCCGCGGGCTGTCGCCTGTAACAGGTGGGTCAGCATGAAGCCGAACGCTGACCAGGCCATGAGAGGCTTGCGGCCAAGCACGTCGGACAGGGAGGCGAGGACTCCGACGCCGAGGAAGGTGAGCAGCTTGTCCACAAACTCAACCCGGCCACCCAATGCAATGGAGTGCGGAGAGGGTTTTGTCGTCCCGGTGATCTGTGCGATGAGGAACGCGATGTTGATGGCGTCTGTGCGCGAGAACCGATCGGTCACACGATGAGAGGGCACAGCATGTGCAGAGGAGCGGCCCTTCGGCTCCACGCACTGAAGCTCAACGAGACAAAGTACAGAAAGTTGGGAAGGAGTGCCCAGTAGAAGGATGGTGTGATCGTGGGCGCTGCGACTGCCTTGGCAGCCTGCAGCGTCGGCTTTGAAGCATACACAGAGGACCGTGCAGAGGGAGCAAGTGAGGGCCGGGTCAGGCCTCGACCTGCTGGCACCTCTGAGGATGCGGCCAACGCGCCGCAAAGGAGCGCTAGCGCGATGACTCGTCGCATGATAATTGAGGGGGAAAATCTCCGAGGCGCGAGGTTGTGGGTGACCGCTTTTGAAAATGCCAATAGCAGAGCGTCTCAAGGGCAGCCCTTTCGTCCTCGCTGACAAGAAGAAGGTCGAGACGGCGCCGGCCAAGAGCGAACAGAAGTGGACGTTCGCACCACTGGTCGCATCGGTGTCGGTCTTCGCGCTCGCCGGAGCGCTGTGCTGGGTCTCGCCTTCCGAGGTCCTCAGCGCCGCGGGCTTGGATAGCAACAACGTCCCTGCGAGACTTTACATGCGCCAGGGTGCGAAACTCGCAGATTCTCCAATGACAGAAACGAAAGCCTGCGCTGTCGTACACCCACTGCCGCAACGAAAATCCTCGCTGAGGCGCGCATGTTTGACTCCCGAGTGGCAGTGGGTGCATGGCAGCTGGTCGCGGCGTGCGTGTTGTGGACAGGGCATGTGAACGGCGTGCAGGCGGCCTCCAGGGCAGCTCTTCTGGCCAGCGCCCTCGCCGTTCTGGCGTGCATCCCGGTGAACGAGTATCTCGACCGCCCCAAGAACGAGGCAGTAGCGGGCGTTGTGACTCTGGCGGCACTGGGCATCCTCAACGGGCGGGTGAGTGCTCCGTCCTCCCGAGGCGTCCTCCCGCTCACACCGGCTCTGCCGCAGTCAGGCTGACGCAACCCGATCTGCTGTGCGCGCGGCCGCGCAGTTGGGGGGCCCTCGCGTCGCAGCGGGCGTCCTGAGCTTCATAGGCCTCCTGATACACTTCACACCTATCGAGACGGCGGAGCTCTATCAGATTCAGGCGGAGCAGCGGTCGCCGCTGCTGTTCGTCATGATTAGCCTGATGGGGGCGACGATCTTTACAAGCGGACTCTTCGTGGGCGCGCTTGCAATGGGCCTCGCGCACCCGCGCGCCCTTGCAGGCTCCTTGCTTGCGAACGCCGTCCTCACGTCCAATCTGGCGACCCGAGATGCAGCCTACCTCGGCATAGGGGCACCGAAGACGGCTCCGCTCGTGTGGAGCGTCATCACGACGGGCCTCGCGGCGAGTGCCCTCGTGCTCTCGCGGTGACTCGTTCGGGGACAGAGAGCTGCAAATGAACCACTCACCCGCTGCAGGGGCTCGCAGCATGACCCCATGCATGCTTCAAAGCCCATGAGCGCGGCACTCACATGTACTTTAGATCCATATAGATGACCCTTCAGCTCCATAGATAAGATTTGAATTGAAGAGATTTGAAGAGATTACGGTTTCGTCAGCACACGCCAACAAATTTAGCGTCCTTATTGTACACGTTGGAGGCCCCAGGCCCCTCCTCAGCTCCTAATCTTGAGTGCACTACCGAAGATTCCGAGCAGGCGGCCGAGTCATGACCCACCTAATCACACTGCACTAATCACACCACAGAGTCAGCGCGCGAAGAGCATGGAGAACCCTGACGCGATCCCTGACGCTGCGCAAGAGGCCATTCTCTGCGTTGAACGGCTGACTGCGAGTCGCTCGCCGGTCCCGTAGTCGCGTGCGTTGGCCTCTTGCAAATGGCGGCAGTCATCCTGTTGCTGAACACATGCACTGCGTGGTCAAGTTTACGACCTGCAATGCGCCAGCCAGCGTGCAGCCCACGCATGCAGCTATTCGCCAATCCGTTCGAAAAGATGGCCGAGCTCATGGGGCCCACTGATGGACCTATCAGCCTTGCGCGAGACAACTTTGCCCGGCCGACGTGGGACCTGACGCAGCTGCGCGAAGCGAGCTCGGCGCCACCCGTGTACGTCATCGACGATTTTCTAAGCGAAGCGGAGTGCGACGCTTGCCGCATGGCCGCCGAGGAAGGCAGGTTCCCGGCGGTGCCTTACGGGGCGAAGAACAAGATCTTCACGGGCACCAAGTGGGCGGCCCATCAGCAGCACGAGTCCGTCGACGTCTTCCTCGAGCGCGCGTGCAAAGCCTTTAACGGCGTGCCAGCGAGTCGGTTCGACCCGGTGACCGTCACGCGGTACGGTCCGGGCCAGTACCAGGCGAAGCATCTGGACGCACGGCTACCACATGAGATCAAGCGCACAGCCGCGTACCTGGCCAGCGGCGGTCAGCGCATCGCGCAAGTGATCTGCTACCTGCAAGCGCCCGAAGCGGGAGGTGCGACCAAATTCTTTGGGCCTGCGTTCAAGGGGCTCGCAATCGAGCCGAGAAAGGGGCGTGCGCTCATCTTCCCAACCGCGACGCTGGACGGGCTCGCGGACGAGCGCTACCTGCACAGCGGCGAGCCCGTCGACGCTGGCACCAAGTGGATTGTGGGCACGTGGCTGATGGAAGCGGATCGAACGGACGCGAAGGAGGTGGCCAAGGCGATCGAGCAGCTGTGGAAGCTCGAGGGGCGCGAGCCTCCGCCGATGCGAGCCTCTGCTAGGGGCTTGGGCGAGGCAGCGAAGAGCGGGCTGGCGATGGGCAAGTCCAAAAGTGGTAAGGCCAAACGCAAGTAGAGACGAGAGCCGCACCGCGCTGCTCCTGATGGTCCGTTCGATTTGATGAAGTGGCACCATCTTTCGTTTCCCGTACAAGATGTGCTCGGCTGTCGTGTGTACGACAGTGACGCAATGTAAAAAGTAGTCTGTCCCATTCGTTTTCGCCTCACCCGCTCATCCTTTCGAGATTCGACACTTCCATACAGGACAGTTCTTCTTCCAGGTGACGTGACTCTAATTATGCATGGTGAGCTGCCGCTCTCGGGGTGGCACTGGCACACTCTGGCAGCTCGGCTGGTGCTGGAGCGGCGCGGTCCTCCAGCGAGCCGGTACGACGTACGTGCACCCCAAAAGGCTCACTGCCGCCCCCGCTCACTTTCTCGGGCGTGAACGCCGTCTCGGGCGCGAGCGCCGTCTCGGGCGTGAACGCCGTCTCGGGCGTGAACGCCCACGGGCTCACCCCGCTCACTTTCTCGGCGACGGCACAGACGTGCGGCGGTAGTCAGGGCGAGAGTCAGGAGCCTCAATCGGCGGCGGCGCGGCCTTGCCGAGCTTGGCGAACGAGCCAGACGCCTCGGAGGCTGCACGCTTCAATGGCGTCGGCACGCCGCTGGGCCGCGCGGAGCTGGCGGCGGAGGTGGTGCTACTCCTACCGACGCTGCGCGGCGAGTCAGCGGACGAAAGCGTTGACGAAACCGTTGGACGCGGCGAGAGGGCGGGAGCGCGCGGCGAGAGCGCCGCAGAGGCGCCGGCGCCGCCCGTGAGCGCTGTACCTGTAGTGAGCGCGCCGCGGGGCGACTTGGTCGGCACCGGGATGCTGCTGGGCAGGCCGGATTTGGGTTTCGTCAACGGGCTGCCGCTGCTGGGCAGGCCGGATTTGGGTTTCGTCAACGGCTCCTTGGCAGCGCCGGAGCTTCCCACAGCCTGTGCGAGCGGCGATGGAGGTAGGCCCCCCTTGAGCAGGGCCGTCGTCTTGCTCGTCTTGAGATTGCTGCCGGAGAGCGCCGTCGCGGGCGGGCTGCCGGAGAGCGCCGTCGCGGGCGGGCTGGGCGAGAGCTCTTCGGGTTTCGTCACTGGCGGCTCTTCGGAGACGGCGGCGGCCTCCCTGGACCTCTGATCCGTATGGCGCCTCAGCGAGTCCGCATACGCGGCAGCTGCGGACGAGGAGCGAGTGAGCTTCTCAAGCGCACTCAGCGGCGCACTCGGCGGCGCTTGAGCGTCGTCTCGAGCGGGCTCGGACGAGGCGCGCTCGAGCGCCGTGGCGAGCTCCGCACCGCCGTCGCCTCGCAGCGCCCACGACGGCGCTCGAAGCGTCGTCTCGAGCGCACTCGGTGGTTTCGTGCCATCCAACGGCCACGCGCTCGCCACTCGCGGCGTCAGCGCGGAATCGTGCTCTCGCTGTGGGGAAAGCACCGATGCGGAATCGCGCTCTCGCTGTGGGGAAAGCACCGATGCGGAATCGCGCTCTCGCTGTGGGGAAAGCACCGTCGCAGCCCGCGCGCCTGTGGACGAACGAGCGATCGGGACGGCAGCGGCTAACTCACTCGCGGCGGTGGCGACGGCGGACAAGTCAGTCTTGGACATCTCACGACAGATGAGCTCATCCCACGACAGAGAATCGTCGAGGCATGAGGGGAGGCATGAGGGGTGCCCTGCGGCCATTGCATCGGATGCGGCAGCGTCGGCAAACGCGTCCGATGGCCCAGGGTCGGCGCCTCGCCAGGATGCCAGGGCCCGCGCTGCCTCGCTGTCGGGCGCCGTCGCGGCGGGCACGCGCACGCCCGACGGCGGTGGCGCGCCCGCGCCCGTGCCCGCGCCCGTGCCCGCGCCCGTGCCCGCGCCGTAAATCTCCATGCGAGCTCGCATCTGCGTGGGCGCGCTCCTCGGGTCCTCACAGTGGCAAGGCGAGGGCGGCACGGGCGCGGTGGTGGGCGCGCGCCCTCCCTCGACGCCGCCCGCCGCGTCGCCCGCCGCATCGCCCACGCCATGGCCCATGCCATCGCCCAGCACGGCGCCTCGCGACCGATGGCTCGAGGCGGCCTCTTCGTCCTCCCCGAGCGGACGAAGCTGACGAAGCTGACGAAGCGAGGCGGGCTCCCCATCCTTCGACTCGTCCTCCTCGTCGTTGACCAGGTCCTGTCGGGTTTGGAAGATCCACGGATCGCGCGGGTCGTCCTTGTAAATGAAACCGCCGCCCACACGCTGGTACGACTTGGACGGGGGCAGCAGAGGCGGCGGCAAGCTCGACGAGCGGATGGGCGAGGTTGCCTCACGGCTGAGGCACGAGGGGGGTCCGAGAGAGGGCGAACGCTTGAGAGAAGGCGGCGGCGACGCTTTCCCGCTCCCCTTGCCGCCGCCGTCCCCCTTTGCGCCGCCGCCGCCCGTGCCGGAGCCGCCGCCGCCCTTGTCGCCGAGGAGCATGCGCATGAGCTCGCGCTCCTCTTGCAGGTCGCGACGCGCGACGCGCTCAAGACGCGCGGCGTTCTCGAGCTGCACACGACGGCGCGCGTCCTCCTCCGCGGCCGCTCGCTGCAGCGCCTCCGCGGCCAGGGCGGCTTGGGCGGCCTCGCGCCGTCGAGCTCGCTCGAGCTCGAGCTGCGATTGGAGCTCCTCGAGCTGCGATCTCGCCTCGGTGCGCGCCGCGACCACGCGCTTCTCCGCTTCGTCAGCTTCGTCAAGTCGGAGCCTCCGCTCCTCCTCAATCGCGCCCAACGCGGCGCGCATCGCGCTCTCTGCCTCCCTCTCCACGTCGGCCACGCGCTGCTCGGCCGCGCGCTCAGCACGGCGCAGCTTGGCCGTGTCCGCCTCGAGCGCGTCCACGCGCAGGCGCAGGCGCGAGGCCTCCCGCAGCGCCTCATCGCGCTTGCGCGCCTCGCTCGGCAGCTCGGCCGCGACAGGCGCGAGGCGGTGGCGCTCCTCATCGCTCGCCTTGAGCGCAAGCTCGAGGCGCTTGCGCTCGTCGTCCGCGTACCTGTGGAAGGAGGTGATCAGAGGTCATCGGAGGTCATCGGAGGTCGTCGGAGGTCATCGGAGGTCATCAGAGGTCATCAGCGGTCATCGGAGGTCGTCGGAGGTCGTCGGAGGTCATCGGAGGTCATGTGAAGGTCATCAGAAGGTCATCAGAAGGTCATCAGAGGTCATCACCGATGCGCGTCCTCGAGCCGCCGGCGCGCCTCCTCGCTCGTGTGCAGCGCCGTCTCGAGCTCCGCTACCTTGGCGAGCGTCCGCTGCATCGCGCGCGCCCCCTCGTCAGCATGCACGCGCAGCTCCGCCGCCTCCGAGCGGACCCTCTCAAGGTCGCGCGCGTACCTGATGAAGGAGGTCATCAGAGGTCATCAGAGGTCATCAGAGGCCATCACGTACCCGCTCAGCTGGCGCTGCGCATCGGCCTAATGAAGGAGGTCATCAGAGGCCATCAGAGGTCATCAGAGGCCATCACGTACCCGCTCAGCTGGCGCTGCGCATCGGCCTAATGAAGGAGGTCATCAGAGGCCATCAGAGGTCATCCGAGGCCATCACGTACCCGCTCAGCTGGCGCTGCGCATCGGCCTCGAGCTGGCGGCTCGACTCGGCGAGCACGCGGCGCGAGCGGCCGAGCTCGCGATCCATCTCGTCCGCATGCCGCTGAGCTCGGCCGAGCTCGAGTTTCGTCGCGCTCACCTGTGGGGTGAGGGCGCCGTGGTGGGCATTTGCATGCTGGGACTGGGAAGGGGCCGAGCTCGAGTTTCGTCGCGCTCACCTCGGCGCGTAGCTGGTCGAGCTCGTCCGTGCTCGCGGCGAGCTGCTCGCGGTGCTCGTGGCGCTCGAGATGGCGCTCGCGCTCGAGGGTCTGAGCTGCCTCCTCCGCGACGCGCGCGCGCCGGTTCGCGTGCTCCAGCTCGCCGCGCAGCGCCTGCAGCTCCGCCTCGTGACGACGCTCATCGGCAGCCATTGTGCGCCGCAGCTCCCGCTCAATCTCGCCACAGCGGTGCGCCACGTCGGCGATCTCGCGATCTCGCCCAGCTCGGAGCCGCTCGAGCTCGTCAGCCTCGCGCCCCTCGCGCTCGCGCAGCTTCTCCACCTCGGCCGTCCGCTCGCGCAGCGCATGCATCAGCACCGCGACCTGCTTGTCGCGCTCGGCTGCCCGCGCCTCGGCCACAGCCACCTCGGCCTGCGCACGCTCGGCCGCTTCCAAAGCATCGCGCTGCGTCGCGGCCGCAAGGCGCGACTGCGACTCGAGCGCGCGAGCGCGCTGCGTCGCCGCGTCGATGCTCAGCCCGCGGTCGGCGAGCGCCGCATGCGCTGCCCCGAGCTGCACGGCGAGCTGGCGCTCGCGGTCGTGGCGTGCGGCGAGCTGATCCGCGACTACCTGCTGCGAGGCACGTGCTGTACTCGCGGTGGCTTCAGCGGCCGCCGCTTTCTTCTCGGCGCTCTCCTTTTCGGTGCGCAGCCGCTCGACCAGCGCGTACAGCCCCTCGATCTCGTTATGGAGGGGCTCCGACAGCTGCGAGAAGCCGCCGCCCACCCGCCTCATGGCGGCGGGCGTGAGAGTCGGCCGCGAGCCGATGTAGTTCTTCGCAAAGGTGGGCATCATCGCAGCCATTCGCGACGGTGCCTATGACAGGGCACGGCAGCCACCGACGGAGGACCGGCGGGAAATGCCATGTGCGGTTCTTCAACAATCCGATTCAAGTTCCGGACGAAACGCGCCGTTTTGGTCCCTTCGCATGCAATTGGGGGGAGGGGGGGGAGGGGGGGAAGATGGGATTTCGTAGGGAGGTGCGAGATCGAGAGCGACGCTAAGTCCACCCTCACTCACAGTGCCCCACGCGCATGATTTGAAAGCAGGGGCCGAGAGCCCAAATATCTTGAAACGTCCATGGTGCGGCTGTGTACTTGGCATCGGATACATAGCCGCCCTCGCTCAACAGCAGCTCGGGGAAGGTCCAGCGCTGGTAACAGATGGCCGGGCCTGAGAGGTCGAGAACGCAGTCTAAATAGACTGGCGAAGGGCCTGCGCTCGCAAGAGCAGAAAACCAAAGCAGCGCTCCTCGCCGCGCCCACTGCGCCCGCCCCGTCTGCTGCGGCCGCATCCGCCGCGCCCTGTGCAGCAACTGCACCACCTGCAGCGGCGGCATCGGCAGGGGCAGCAACGATGGCAGCGGCCATCGCCGCAGCTGCATTGTTCGCAGCGGCAACAGAGGCCGCTTGGAGATGCGCGGCGTTGGCCTGGAGGGCCTGCAGCTGCGCTGGAGGTGGCAACGGTGGTGGAGGTGGCAGTGGCGGCGGGGGAGGAGATGGCGATGAAGGTGCTGAGGGAGGAGGCGGTGGTGATGGTGCCAGCACATCCTCAAACTCAAACTCAAACTCATAGTTCGAGTCATCCGTCTGATGTTCCGCGTCTGAATCATCGTCTGATGGTGGTGGCGGTGGCATGGTGGGCATCCGCTGTGGAGGTGGTGGTGGTGGTGCGGTAGGACGACCGCAGTCGTGGTGGAGTGTCATGTGCCCCCCCGGAGGAGTACACCAACACCCTTCGGATGGTTGCCCCGGCCTCCAGCAACATGTTGCTGAGAAGCCCTTTCCCCAGTCTGGAGGCCTCATGCACCTTCGCATCCAGCGAAAGGTACGCATTTGCTAAAGAGTATCTCCTGCCCCTTTTGAAGCTCGTCTTGTCCCTGCCACCGCCCGTCTCGCCACCGTCTCCACCCGTCAGCTTGTCAATGGTTGCTTCAAAATTAGAAACTGCTTGCGCATGCGCTGCCAAGTGGGCCGCTCGCTCAGCATCTGTCGCTCAGCATCTGTCAGCACCGGGGCAGCTGGCCCGGCGGCATCGCGCATCGGGTATGCGCACTATGCCATCTGCGGACTGTGCCTCATATTGACGCCCATCACTAGCGACTGAATTATTAGCCCATTGCGAGATACGGTTTGCGAGCTCACCCGCACGGGTTCTTTGCCGGACAGTCACGTGCGGCGCGATGATTTGGCAGATGTCGACGCATCCTCTTGGTGTTGTCGGCAGACCGGGGGGTGCGGGATGCAGGGGCATTGGGTTAAAAATCGACTCACCCTGAAATGCCCCGTGGGGCACCGTCGGGTTGGTCGCAGCGAAGCGGTGAAGGCGCCTTCCAAAGTTCGGACTGGTACGGTGTTGAAATCTCATCAGGGATGAGTCTCCATGAGCGAAGCCAACACGAGAGGGGATCGCGGTGGAATGGGATGCCATCCACGCCGCCGCGCCAGTTTGATTGCCACGCTGGAATGATGCCACTGCCAAAGCTGAGGCATGGTCAGTTGGTACCTGTCCCGTATTGCCTGCACCCATTCGGGAGAGCCTTTGGCTGGATGGTCGCACAGAGACCCCCCTCTGTAGTAGATTTCCTAGATTACGTTGGGGAAACCGTTGCCGCCTCGAACAAAGGCACCTCGGAACCACATCGTGTCCGCAGGCGCGATATCGTCAGCCACAAGATTACCGATCGCGGAGTTGTCGGCCCCAGCAAAGAGCTCGTTGAAGGCCTTCACCCGCGCAACCGGGTCCTTGCCCTCCAAGGTGGCGATAAAGTTGTCCCCGATCGGGTTTGTTGAATAGCGAAGCGCGCGTCGAGAGGGCACGCCAAGGCAGCCGCTGCGACACGCGCGAGCAGGCCTTGTTGGTGAGCCTTCTCGAGGAGCGCGGCCGCGGCCTTCGACTTCGGGCTCTTGTTGAAGTGCGGATGCGTGACGGCGTTCGTGAATTTTTTCACCATCGTGGTCTGCGACTTACCGAGGTCGCCCAGTGCCTTCGCCTCGAGTAGCGGTTTGAGGAAGCCGACGATCTGCTGGAAGGTGAGCTTGGGCTGGAGAATTTCGGCCTGCTTCCAGGCCTCGTAGAGGTCGATCTCCTTGTTCTCGGCAAATGCCCGCTTGTAGCCCCCCCCAGCAGCCACCACTGCAGCGGCCGCCGCCTTGACCTCGGCCTCACCTGCACCCTCTTGCTCGGCTGTCTTCTTCAGCTCGCACGCACGCCGCTCCGCCTCCTTTGCGAGGCTCCGAGGCTGTGCGGGTGGGACTCGCTCATGTGACGCGCATGTTCGTCAGCCCGCTCCTGCGCCGCCCGCGCGGCCGCCACTGCAGCGGCGGCTGCCTCGGCGAACGAAAACATGTGGGTGAAACGGCCTGGGGTGAGATCGGCCATACGGCCAAGTTCTCGTTGCTCAGCAAGCCCGCGTCCCCGGTGGATAGCCAGGCAAGCTGGCCCTGTCGCAGCCCCCCGAGCGTCGAACCGAAAGCAAGTTTGCCTCCGCGGCCTCCGCGGCCTTCTTGCCGCGTTTCATCTCGTCGCGCAATGCCCGGAGCCCGTGCTTGTACGCACGCAGCTCCTCGGCTGACAGCTGCGGCGTGGCGGCGACGGCACCGCCGGTGCAAGGGCGCCGGTGTCATCTCTGATGCCTGCTGCAGTGCAGCCTCAAACTCCTCACCGAGGATGCGAGGAATCATAGGTGAGATGATTATCACCTGCGCGGGCGAGGCTGAGCTCGTCGAGCGTGCGCGCGCTCGGAGCGTCACCAGCGTGACCTGTGGAAGCCGACGGCCGTTGAGGATCAAGCGCAATAGTTCCTCGGGAGGGTGTATCGCCCCCGTCCCTGGACTGTTCTCCTGGAGTAGTCGGATGAGCGTCTTGGTGGTTGTGTACCGGGGAAGGTCTCTTTGCGAGACGCACCTTGGCGCCATTCCGTCTTAGCGCGAAAACGTCGGTCAAGATGCGTCTCGCTGAACCGATCTCGTCAAAACCGTAGAACTCAACCACCTTCTTCTTCTTCGGTCAAGATGCGTCACGGGCGGCTTGAGGCTCCTCCCGATCCTCCTTCGGATCCTCCAAGCTTGAGCGCTGGACCACAGCCTTGTTCTTCACTGTTGCCTTGTCGTGCTCCTTGATCCCAGTGAACTGGTTCACGAGGTCGCTGTCGACCTGAGCTTTATCTAACTGCAGGTGCCATCCCGGAGAGCGATAAGGCGCTTCGCGTAGCCCTTAGGGTCCGCGGCGAACTCGCCGAAGCCCATGCCGGCAATATGATGCAGCGTGAGCTCATCACACTTGGCGTGTGACCCCGCACTCTCGGAGCAGACGATCAGGGGGCCCAGATCCAGGCGGGCCTTAGAAGTCGCAAACAGCGCGAGCACGTCCGGCTGCATCTGCTCCCCGGTGAAGACCGCCATCATTGACTCGCTTCTGCGTTAGTGATTTGGATCGGCGATGCTTGAACACGAGCGCACGCCCTTGAGCGCACGACACCGCGTTCTCCCAAATCTCAATTGAGATTTTAAGGAATCGTGAAGACATATCATCTCACTCACTCACTCACTCACTCACTCACTCACTCACTCAAGAGCGTGGGACGGCTCCCGTAGGAACTTTTCCCCACATAACCCGACGCGTTGTATTGGCGGCAAGGGCGTTCAGAAAATGGCGCAGAGACCATCGTCGCCTCGCAGCCAACTCAGCTCGCTGCTGCTCGGCAAGCTCGGCGTGCCTGAGGACTCGCTCGATGCGGTGATGGCCGAGGCCCAGGAGAAGCTCACCGCCTCGGACGCTGAGAACAAGCTGCACAATCGCAAGCTCTACTTGGTGCGCTGGCACACCGTGCGACGGTGGACTGCACGCAGCGAATGGGGGCATCTGCTCAGCGTCCACTCCGCCTGGCAGGTAATCGATCTCGACGAGACGCTCGTCTACTCCAAGCGCCTGGAGCCTGGCGCGACGCCGGTCGGTTCGCTCATCTACGTGCGCGGCCAGCCTTTTGACATGCAGCCCCGCCCCGGGCTGCAGCACTTTTTGCAGATGGCCGCGAGCAGCTACATCGTCTTCTTGTACACGATGGGCGACGCCGATTACGTGCACGCGGTCATGAATGTCATAGACCCCGAGCGCCAGTACTTTCGAGGTGCGCGCCCTCCGCAACCTCGCCATGCCTCCCCCGCGCTCACCGTTGCCCCCTCTCGCCCCCGCCCCCGAACGCCTCGACGATGCGGCAGGTGGCATGTGCTGCTGGCGGCCGACCGAGAGCCGCCAGAGCAAGAGCCTCGCGCGCGTGCTCACGGAGAAGCGCATGACGCTCGTCGTGGACGACTCGATCGACGTATGGGCCGAAGATCTCCCGAACTTGTGCCTGACGCGCCGCTTTGTGGGTGACAAGCTCGACGATGGGCTGCAGCTCCTCTCGTGGCAGCTCAAGCTGGCCCACCGCGCCTTTTACCAGGACGTGCCGCCCGAGGGCTACAGCTACGAGGCCACGATGGCGCGCGCGCCGCCGAGCTTACCGAACGTGCTCCGAGAGACGCGAGGCACGCTGCTCTCCGGCTGCACGATCGCGCTCACCGGGGTGGTCAGCGACCAGCGCGAAGAGCACGCCGAGGTGCAGCCGCTCTGCGTCCTCATCCGCCTCTACGGCGGCGAGTACACGCTCAACGTCGACGCGGCCACGCACCTCGTCGCACGACGCAAGGATGGTTGGCAGCGCTCGCCAAAGATCAGTCGTGCGCTCAACAGAATACAGGTGCGTGCCGCTCCGACCCCGCACGATAGTAGGTCACGCGCGCGCGCGCCTCCCCCGCTCGCAAACCCTCCTTGGACGCCACGCAAGTCGCGCGCTACGCGCCGCGCGAGCACGCGCGCTGCTCCAGCTGCTGTGGCGGGGCCGAGGCCTGCGTCCCCTTTCTTGAGTCCGACGAGCCCAGCGGGCATCGCCCTAAATTTCGCCGAGAGAGGGGGATGGTGCCGACAGCTTTCGAAAATCGTGTGCCCCCGTTTACGGCGCGGCGGGGTGCGGGTGTGTCTCAAACGACGACGGCATCGAGAGCGGCCCACAAGTTCTCAAGTTCATGAGAGCAGCCCCCAAAGCGCGCAAATATGATATGCATACCCCGGGGCGCTTCCGTCACGGTTCAGAAGATTGATGAGCATCTTTCTGAGCTCGCGCGCGCGAATTAGAACGCCCTCTCAGCAACATGCGGACCTCGCTCGGCCAACCCCCAATGTCGTTACGGCAGGCCACTCGGCGCCGGCCCCTGAGCGCCGTCCCGAGCGGACGTTTCGCGCGCGCGTTGTGGCGGGCGCATCGGTCGAAAGAAAACCCAGCGCGTCGTCACGAATGCTTAACGGGGGTCGCCTGCATCCTGACGTGCGTGCTATCCCCTGCCCCTTGGTGTGCGCTCAGGAGGGCGCGTCCAACTTTTACGCTGTGTGGGACCACTGGCTGCTTGACACTTTGGCCTCGTGGCAGAAGCAGTCCGAGGCCAGCTACGCGATCAGCCTCGACGAAGAGCGCGGCGAAAGCCCACCGCCCACGTTCCATGATCACGTGGCACAACAGCTTGCAGGCATCAAGCGTGAGCACGTCGCGGATGATATGAGTGACGCGCTGACGAGCGTGCCTCTCAACTCGGGCGTGCCTCTGCGGAAGCGAAAAGCACCGGAGGCGGACGACCTTCCGCATTCACAAATATTTAGGACGTGAAATCTGAAGAGGAAGACCGGTGGGCACACCCCCGTTGGCGGGGGTCCACGTACAGAGCTCAGAACCACGCGCTTCGTCATCTCAAAAGGCGCGCACTTCCCACTTCGAGCACTCGTTCACACTTCTCGGCACTCGTGAGGTTCGAGATTTTCTCAGAGGACGAGGGGCGGGGGTTGGGTTTTGAGCGCGGGTTTCTTCACGTGAACAGTTTGAAGGGAACTTGAACTGGGGGTTTGTGAATTGCGAGTAAATGCTCGTCGCCGTCTTGCACGAGATCGTCGGCGTGGTGGGTGCCATTTTCGAGGCACTGATTGCGTTTGTGCACTCGTGTTGCGGCGAAATTTATCGGCGACGGCGACGGCCTCACGTGACAGTGCTCATGCTTCTGACCATCTGTGTGCTCATCGCGTGGCTGTCGGTGCAAACTTCTGCCGAAGTGGTGAGCACCGGAAGCCCCACGCCACCGCACCTAGAAGAGTCGGCGATGCTTCCGCCTAGCACTCCAGAGTCGCGACCATCGGTTACAAGCCGACATGGCACACACTCGCGTGTCGCCGTGACCATCCGATCGCTCCATACCAGCAAGTACTGGCAGCTGCAGAAGGAGGCCGACGGCACCAGGATGCGCCTCTCTGCCAGTGCGCCGCCGGAGCAGCGAGGGCTTGAGAGCACGGTCTTCCTGCTGGAGCGCGAGGGCGATCCCGAGAGCGGCGGCTGGGTGCTGCTCAGGTGGCTCAAGACAAGGCAGTTGCTCGAGGCGGTGCCGCCGGGCGTGCTGGGGCGCGAGGAGGATGCTTGGAGCGTGCGCCTCTCGGAGGCGCCGGCGGTGAACGAGCTGCACAAGCTCATCATCGAAGATGATGCGACGCACTCGCAGTCACACATCTGGTCTGTCGGGCTCCACGGCTATCTCAACCAACTTGCCTCCTCAGACGACGTGGTCGGGCACGGCGACGCGTTCCCGCCGACGGTGGCCACCGAGCCGCCGCCTCGCGGCGCGGTGGCCGTCGAGCGGCTCACGAGCGGAGCCGCGTGGCTGATGGAGGCTCTCGAGCGCCGAGATGAGCAGCTCGACGCGCTGCAGGAGCAGCTTGATGCGGCGCGTGCCGAGCTGGCGGCGATCTCATCGAAGGTGAGGGGCACGCCCGGGATTGTGATGGATTGTGATGGATGGCCAATGGAGTGCCACTCGTGAGCTTCGTCAACCCAATGTACCAGGGGAGCGTTAGGGTCTCCTTGACTGTCCTCGATTGCCCTTGATTGAGTGCCACTCATGAGCTTCGTCATCTCCTCGGCACGCGCCGCGCAGTAGCCGACGCCATGATTGTCCTTGATTGACGAAGCTCATGATTGTCCTTGATTGCCGCGCAGGAGCCGACGCCATGTTTGTCCTTGATTGACGAAGCTCATGATTGTCCTTGATTGCCGCGCAGGGGCCGACGCCATGATTGTCCTTGATTGACGAAGCTCATGATTGTCCTTGATTGCCGCGCAGGGGCCGACGCCATGAATGTCCTTGATTGACGAAGCTCATGATTGTCCTTGATTGCCGCGCAGGGGCCGACGCCATGATTGTCCTTGATTGACGAAGCTCATGATTGTCCTTGATTGCCGCGCAGGAGCCGACGCCAGGGCGACCGGTAAGCTCGCGCGTGAGCCCCACTGCCGCCGCCGCCGCCGCCGCCACCACCACCATCACCACCGAGGTCTCGACGGACGGGAACGGCGCCTCGACGATGCCCAGCGCGAGACCCTCTGCTGAGGGCTCTCTGGTGGCCGTTGGGACGACCGTTGGGACGGCCGTTGGGACGGCCGTTGGGAAGCTTGTCGAAGCGCGGACGGCGCCCCAGCGACGCACTCATGTGCACGTCGAATGCCCCGCGAGCGGCGCGAGCGGCGCGAGCGGCGCGGCGGCAGGCGCCGCTGCTGCCCCAGCCCGCCGCACGAGCGCGCGCAGGCACCGAGGACGAGGACGAGGGCGACTGCGCGAGGCGGCCCCGGGTGGCGCCCACGACAGCACCACGGACGTCGACGAGGGCGCCCAAGACGACGCGACCTTGAACGCCACGAGCGTGTGCTCTGCGGACGGCCTCCCGATATGGAGTTACATGGCGGGGGCCGAGTATCTCAAGTTCGTGCGCGCGATCGCGAGCCGACTGCGCCTCGGCAGCGGCGACGCCCTGTTGGATCTCGCCGCCGGAGATTGCGGCGCCTCCTCGCTCGCCATCCAGCAACTCTATCGCGGCCGCCTCAAGTCCTTGGCCCTACTGCCGACGGAGGGCTCGGTGCACCTGTTTAGGCAGGCGTTGCATGCGAGGAGCACGCTGGGCACGCCGCAGGGGCAATTGCAGGGGCAGTTATTACAGGGGCCATTTGCGCCGCAGGTGAACACGTGTGTGGCGAGCGCCTCCAGGCATGCACGTGCTCACTATGACGCCCTCTCTCCACCCCGCAGGTGAACACGTGTGTGGCGAGCGCCTCCAGGCTCGACTGGCTGCCTCCCAATAGCTTCGACGCGGCCATCACATTTGGCGCCTTTAGCATGCTTCGCTCGCGGGCTCGGCTGTGCTCCTCGTACCGCGCCGTCTTGCACACCCTCCGTCCCGGCGGCCGTTTCGTCATTGCGGACGTAGAGCATCCCGACCGCTGCTCGAGGCCGAGCAGCAGCAGTGGCCCCTCCTCGTCGTCCCTGGCCGAGGCCGCGTCACTCAACGGTCAGCCCGATGAGTGCGCCAGCTGCCATTGGCGCGTGTCGGTACCCCTTGCGTTTTGGATTGCATGCACACCAATGGACCTCGAGGTCACCGTCAGCACCGTCGAGCACACCGACCTGCCGGGTACCTCCACGTATCCGTGCGCCTCGCGACACTTTGCGCTGCTCGCGCAGCGGGCCTCAACGCCGCACGAGGTGAGGGCCACCATCGAGGCAAGCTCGGAAGAGAGCAAAGCGAGCAAGGTGGCGGTGCTTCTCTCCCTGTCGGCGAGCGACACGGTCGACGGCGAGTTCCAGCAGCGTGTGCAGTATCTCAAGGAGGCCTCGATCGATAACAAGCGCATGTACTGCGGTCTGCACGGCTACTCGCTCGTGATCGGCGAGGAGCTCCACCATGCGCGCGACAGGTGGGCGAGTCGATTGCCATGGATTGCCATGGACTGCCATGGATTGCCATGGATTGTCATGGATTGCCACGGATTGCCATGGATTGCCATAGATTGCCATGGATTGCCATGGATTGCCATGGATTGCCACGGATTGCCATGGATTGCCTCCCAATGGCCTCCCAATGGCCTCCCGATGGCCGCCCTTCTCTCATGAGCTCTACCCTGGGCGCGGCAGAGGCTGGGACAAGGTGAAGTTGCTGGCCGCGCAGCATGCCAATTACGAGTGGCTCCTGTGGGTACCGCTCGATGCCATCTTTGCTGATACGGCGAGCTCTCTCGATGCGCTCACCGACGACAAGCGCGCAAATATCATCGCGTTGCAGGACGAGAGTGGCGATGGGATGGGGACTGGGGTACTTTCCGAGCCCCTTCTCATCCGAGGCAAGACCGAATGGTCACGGCGGCTCCTCGAGCAGGTGCGCTGATGGCCGCTGATGGCCACTGATGACCTCTGATGACCTCTGATGACCTCTGATGGCCGCTGATGACCGCGGAGGACCTCTGATGACCTCTGATGGCCTCTGATGGCCTCTGATTGCGTCCCTCATCACTCCTTGAGCAGTGGTGGGGCTTTTACACCGATGGCTTCGGCGGCAGTGACAGAGAGGCGCTTCAGCTCATTCTCTCGTCGATGAACGAAGAGGAGCGCGCGCGGCGCGTGCGCATCATCCAGCCCGACGCGGTCTTTAGCTCGGTGGCGTCGGTGGAACCGCTCGCCTGGGCGCTGCCCTACACGCCTCCGGCCTTGCTCGTCTCCTTTGATGATAGCACGAGCCTCGTCGGTGCCGCCGAGCGTGCCCCCAGCACCATCGCCTGCCCGATGCGGAGCAGCGACCGTCAATTGCTTCGGTGCCTGCATGCCTTCACCTCGCACCATCTCAAGGCGATTCAGGCCGCCGATGCGCGTTACCATCCGCCGGCCGTCTTCGACACGACCGAGCACGCCATCACGACGACCGAGGACAGCAGCAGCAGCAGCAGCAGCAGCAGCAGCAGCAGCCGCAGTGCGGAGAGGGCACAAGAGGCGGGCGTGGAGGACGAGGCAGCCCGGGCGCGCAACTCGAGCGGCATGGCCGGTGGCGGCGGCATGGCCAAGAGTAGCGGCGCCGAGATCGATCTGGCGGGCCCAGATCGATCTGGCGGCGCCGAGATCGATCTGGCGGGCCGTTGGCTCACCCCTCGGCTTTCCTCGGGGCGCCCGATGGGTGGAAGTCCCCACAGGGCGATGGCCTGCCCCGCCGCACTCTCGCGCCTTGCTGATGACGTGTCCAATCGGCTCAAAAAGAGGCCGGGGCGCGGGCGGAGCTTCCCGACACGGCTCCTGAGCGCGGCCAAGGAGCTCGCGTTGCATCAGGCGGCCGTTGCGCGTGAGGAGCGTCTCAAGGTAGGGCTGAGCGCCGACGTGGGCGCGTCTGTATCGCCAGGGAGCCAGGGGGGCGAGGGCAAGGGCGTTGAGGACGAGGAGCAGGCGGAGGCGGCATGCGCCACCGGCAGCACCTGGCCGCTCATGCCGCCCGCGCTCCTCGCCAAGCACGTGCTGGCCATCGGCACGCGCCTAGCGCTAGGAGAGGGGATGTCCGTCCTCGACGTTGGAGCGACCTGTGGCCACGCGCTCGCGATTCTGCAGGCGCGCTACCGCAACAAGCTGCGTGCGATGGGCGTCGATGGCTCGAAGGCATCCTTGCAATATGCGAGGCGCACGTGCCAAGGCACCTTTTGCGTCGGCGACGCACGCCAGCTCTCCGGGCTCGCCGACGAGAGCTTCGACGTCGCGTTCACCATGGACATCATGTCTCAGTTGACCAGCACCGGCGACGTGTGTGACGTGGCCCGTGAGCTCGCGCGCGTGGTGCGACCTGGCGGGCGCGCGATGATCGTGTCCGTGCCGAAATCCTCGTGCGCGACCACGCATGACGCGAGCTGGGACTGCCCGCACTGCTTTTGGCAGCTCAAGAGCATCGACAAGAACTTTTGGGCGGCGTGCTTGTCGCAGCCGCCGGCGAGCGAGGGCTCAGGGGGGGGAGGAGCTGGGGGCTCGGGGGGGGGAGGAGCTGCTGGCGGCGCGTACCGCATTGAGATTGTCGCGAACACGGAGCTCTTCCCCTCGAAGCCCGGGAGCTATTGCCATCGAGAGCACTACTCCGTGCTGATCCATAAAAAGTCGCCCGCCAGCGTCTTCGTCTTCCAGCAGCCGAAGCCCAAACTCGCCGTCCTCACCGTTGCCAGTACGCCCCCTATTGGCGAGTACGGCAAGCAGAAGGTGCATTACCTCACAGAGCTCTCGATCGAGAACAAGCGGCAGTACTGCGCGCAGCACGGCTTCGAGCTTGTCGTCGCGCAGAACCTCGCTCACGGGCGGACGGCGCGCTGGGATAAGGTGCGGCTCCTCGCTGATGACTACTGATGACCACTGGTGACGCCTGATGACCTCTGATGACTACTGGGATAAGGTGAGGCTCCTCTCAGGCTCCTCTCAGGCTCCTCTCAGGCTCCTCTCAGGCTCCTCTCAGGCTCCTCTCAGGCTCCTCTCAGGCTCCTCTCAGGCTCTGGCGCCGGTGGCTCGCGTATCGGTGCTCACTACGGCGCCTCGCGCTCCCCACAGGTGATGCTCCTGCGCCGGATGCTCGCTCACTACGAGTGGGTGCATTGGGTGGACCTGGATACGCTCTTCATGAACCTGAAGCGCTCGCCGATGGAGTTCCTCGACGGCGCCTTTGACTTGCATGTGGCCAAGGACGCCAACGGGCTGAACACGGGCTCGTTCTACGTCAAGGCCTCACCGTGGTCACACGAGCTCCTTCGGCGCGTGTGGGAGCATAATGACGGCGGTCAGGGCGAGTCGGACCAGCGCTCGTTTGCACACGTGATCGCGCAGCTGTCCGGGCGCGAGCGGACAAAACACGTCAAGTACTACGCGCAGAAAATCTTCAACGAGTACCCCGACCCGATCGTTTCTTTCAAGGGATGGCGCGGCCACTTTCGCGAGGGCGATTACCTGCTGCATTTCCCGGGTACCTTTTGCGGACTCTCGCCGAGCGGCGTGTACACGGACATGCACCTGCTCTCGTGCTTGCACCGCTTCACGATCCACTTTGTGGCGGCCATGTAGAGAGTTGTGAGAGTTGTGGGAGTTGTACACTGTACAGCACGGTGTAGCTCATCTAGGCGAGGGAATCCTATTCCTCGGTACGTTTTATATTGAAAGAACCATCTCGGAGTATTTTGGGGGATATTCGAAGCCCGAGCTCGCGGTGCTCAGCTGGACATTTCGTGTAAGCTTCGCGTGTCTGCATCTATTTCTTTCGCACACATGGTGGGAACCCGTCTCAGCGGGGGCGCTTCCGCGGCGCAGCCGCCGGCGAGACAATCAGCCGACCGCACCAGCACCACGAGTGCAGTCTCGTTGCCACTCGTCGACATCATCGAGGCGCTCGCGCACCACGTTCCGATGGAGAAACGTCAGACGGTCCTACTGCTCGCTCGTCTCGCTCGTGAGAAGCCGGAGCAGGAGCAAAGAGTCAAGGAGCAGTTGCTCATCGTGGGCGGCGCCGATGCGCTGCGCGCGGCAGTGTGCAGCTTGCTCGGCGCGCAGGACAAGGCGGGCAGCAGCAGCAGCAGCAGCAGCAGCAGCAACAGCAGCGTCGCTGCTCCCGCTCCCGCCCCTGAGGTCGCGGTGCGGCCGCCATCGCCGCCGCTCCGCCTCGCGCCGCTGCACCCGGTGCCGACGAGCGATCCGCGGATGCCGCCCGCCAACATGGCGGCCATCTTCGGCAGCACGCAGCCGAATGACGAGTTCCGCGCCTCGCTCATCCACGCCTTCCACTGCCGCACGCCCTCTTGCCCGGTCGCGGGGTGCGAGTCACTCACCTCGAAGCTCGGTCGGCTGCAGCAGCACGTCTCGTCGTGCACGGAGAGCTACTGCCTGCTGTGCCGCATCTGGACCTACCTCAAGTGCTACCAGTGTGCTGCGCCGCTCGACATCTCCAGCAGCCACTCGCTCTGCCGTCCGGTCGACGCGCCCTCTACCAACGGGCTTCACACCGGCTCGCTCGCGCCGGCGCCGCTGCTGCCTCGCTGGCACCCCGACGGGCGCATCTCGTGGGTGTCGCCGCAGGAGGCGCTCACGCACCTGCAGGCGCTCACGAGTGGCACCTTCGATGGCGCCCGCGACGGCGCGGGCTCCGAGCCGCCCTCCAAGCGCCACGCCGGGCCCGGCGCCGTGCATGCAAGTGCTCGCCACGGCGCCTTCGACTTTGCGACGGCGCACGCGGACTACCTCGCATCGCTGCAGGGCGTCGTGCCGGGCGCGCGCGTGAATCATGCGGCCGAGCTGCCCAGGCCGACCGCGCCCGGCACGACGCCGCGCGTCGTGCCGGCCGTCGAGCCGCTCGAGTCGTTCAACTTCGATCCGCTGGTCAGCCCGCTCGGCGACACGCCACCCCTGAACTCGCATCAGCACTTTGGTGACCAACGCTCGAACACAAAGCATGGGGTGGGAGGGGCGCCGAGCGCCGTGTCGAGCGCCTCCGCCGCCGTCCCGGGCACATCAGCGCTACCCGCCGCTCCTCCTTTGTTCAAGGGGCGGCACAAGCGCACCCTGACCTCCGAGCCCACTCGCACGTCCTCTACGTTTGCGCGCTCGGCGAGCGGTCTGCACGTGCCTCTTCTCAATCCGCTGCCGTCGCAGGCCGGCCAGACGCCCGGGATGGCGCCTTGGATGGCGCCCGGGCTCTCCCAATTTGGCAACGGCGCGCACTCTGGCCTGGGCGGCAGTGACTTGCACGCGGGCGGCGCGCTCGTCGGCTCGCATGGCGGAGGGGGGAACCAGGGAGGTGGGGGTCACCAACTACCCCCCGAGCTCAAGTTCGAAGTGATGCAGGGTCTCTCCATGCAAGGCTCTCGCTCCCTCAACCTGAGCGGCAATCTCGCCGATCTGCTGCGCTCCTCGTCCAATCTCGATCTGAGCCTCCTCGGGCTCGGCATGAGCTCGAGCGATCTGGGCTCCCTGGGCTTCCGCAACGATGCTAAGCCCCCCTCCTCGGCAACCGACCACTTCTGCTCCTCACCGGCACTGACCGGCCAGAGCTTCGGGCTCACCGACACCCCGAAGCTCGGCGGCTTACCCTTTGCACGCGGCCAGAGCTTCGGACTCACCGACACCCCGAAGCTCGGCGGCGTGCCCTTTGCACGCGGCCAGAGCTTCGGGCTCTCCCTCGTGCGCGGCCGCTCAGGCCTCGACAAGTGCGCGTCCGAGTTCTCCCTCTCGGGCTTCCTCAACGAGGAGGCGATGGGTGGGGATCAATCGAGCGGCTCCGGCGGCACCTCGCCCCCCGTGGACAAGGGGCTGAATGACATCATGAACGACTTCACCGGAGGGTCCGGACCGCAGCACTCGGGGCAGCGGCTCGTCTCAGCATGACGGCTCGTCTCAGCATGAGAGCGGCGCGAAAGGCGAGGACCTCCCTCTTACTACGGGATAGGGGGCACTCAGGTGGCACTCGGCTCTCGGCGCGGCAGGCAGCGGCCGCGTGGCGACGGCAGTCGGGTATGCCTGCGCCGACGCCTCTCGTGCTACTCGCCGCGGGCCAGGCGTAGAGGGCACAGTGCTGCTGGGTCGTGGTAATGGAGAGGATGAGCCATGAAGCATATGTGAATGTGAATGAGCCATGAAGCAAGTGGGAAGGGACGTCAGCGCGAAGGATGCACTCTTCGATTCGGATTCGGCGCCCGCTCGTGCCATATGCAGCGCTCCACCGCGGTTCAACGCGTTGGGCGGCATGTCTTGAACCGTTTTTGGTGTACACGTTGGCGTTTTGGCTCCAGTGTGTCACACTACGGACCGCGTGTGTCCGTGCAATCGCGTGTAATGTCTCGTCTCGTCCGCCACCACGGCGCTCCATCGTGAGCTATTCGAATAGGCCGCATCTCGTCAGAGTTCAGAACGAAGTCATGTCAACGAAGTAAACGAAATCGACCGGTCAGTTTCACGTCACTCTCCTGTAGTTTTTCAATTCATCCGTGCAGAGACCAGAGTCGAGGGAGCGCCGTGCACGCTTTTATAATAAAGCCTTACGACATCTGCATCGCCGCCCGCTCAGCGTCGGCCTCACGAGTCTTTTTGCTGCGCTGCTGCCGTCCAACATCGATTCCTGCACATCACTTACACATTTTTGCATGCATTTCGTGTTCCATTTTCGTTGAAGTCTGTCTCGTGGGCGACTCCGACTGTGGCGACGCCGGACGCAGTCGGAGGGCTGCAGCCTCGAACGACCACAGCACAACCTCGAACAACCTCACTGATGTGTGACTTCAAGAGCGCGCGGCATGAAGGGCAAGACCCCGAAAACCACATCGCCATCTGCACGGTCGACAAGGCCCCGTACGTGGGTATGCAGCTCGACGTCTACGAGAGCCCAGCGACCAACCTCTACGAATCGAAGATCACGTTCTACATGCACGAGGATTCGCGCAAGGACTTCCCCCTGATCGAGCATTACTCAACGGCTCGCACCCAACATGGCATCGCGGTTGACTCCTTGATCAGACTGAAAGAAGGCAAGCTCTACCAGGCGGCGATCCGTGCAGCGGGCGCCATCGAGCCGCTCGTGGCGCTCGTGCAGCCCGCGGATGGCGGCAGCTCGAAGCCGGCCGCGCAGCGACAAGGTGGCAGCGGCTACGCTGAGCTCCCGGGCCACTTCCATGACGGCCTCGGCCGCGGTGTCGCGAACACCTTCCGCTTTGGTGGTCTGTCGTTTGGTTGCTATAAGGTGGCTACCCAAGCTTCAAACTCCAAGGCGGGCGGAATCAAGCCGCTCGTGGCGCTCGTGCGCGATGGCGACGTAGCAGGCAAGGCGAGCGCAGCCGCCGCGATGGAGAATGTTCCAAGCAGAGGCCTTGAGGACCGTGCTAAGGATCAGGTCGAGGAAGCTGCCGCGCTGGCAGCCGCGGCAGCGCGTGCGGACGCGGCGATGGTGGCACTGCTAGCAGAGGAAGAGAATGAGACTCGAAAGGTACAGAGCAAGAAGGGCAAGAAGAAGGGTAAGAAGAAGGCGGGCGGCCCTGCGGAGGTGTCGAGCGCATCCCATGCCAACTTGGAGGCGATGGCAAAGGCAGAAGTCGATGCCGAGCTAGTGGTGCATGCCGAGGCTGAGGTGAAGCCGGAAGCTGCAGCGGCTATCAAGGCACAGGCGGCGGCTGAGGCCATGGCACTTGCGGCGGCCGAGGCCGAGGCCAGAGAGATGGCGGCACGAGAACGAGCGGAGGCTCGTGAGATCGAGGCGGCGATCGCCCTGGTGGCGGCGAGGGAGCAAGAGGAGGCTGAAGCTGCCCTGGCGGCGGCGAGGGAGCAAGAGGAGGCCGAAGCTGCCCTGGTGGCGGCGAGGGAGCAAGAGGAGGCCGAAGCTGCCCTGGTGGCGGCGAGGGAGCACGAGGAGGCCGAAGCTGCCCTGGTGGCGGCGAGGGAGCACGAGGAGGCCGAAGCTGCCCTGGTGGCGGCGAGGGAGCACGAGGAGGCCGAAGCTGCCCTGGTGGCGGCGGCAGAGCAGCAAGCTCGCATGCAGGCTGAGCAGGAGGCTCAGGCGGCGGCGGCACATGCACAGTCGCAAGCTGCGAGGAACGCACCCGCGGCCGTGGCAGAGAGCGCTGGCCGCGGCGGGCGAGGGGGTCGAGGGGGGCGTGGAGGGCGCGGTGGGCGCGGCCCGACTACCGTGCATCCGCCGCCCCCTGCCGCTGCACTGCCAACGGCCCCAGCACTGGCTCCTGCAGCTTTGATGCCAGCGGGGAGGCCTCTGACGCTCGCCGACGTGGGCAACATCACCGGCCGTGTGCACGACGAGGCGCCCGAATCGACCATCGGCGGCCAGACCACGTGCATCGTGTGCATGGTGGGGTCCAAGTCGCACCTCGCGGTGCCGTGCGGCCATCAGCTCGCGTGCGAGCGCTGCGCGGCCAACATGAAGATCTGTCCGTACTGTTGCGAGCCCGTCCGGGAATGGGTGATGGCACGGGTGGTGTAAACCCTTGCGCTTGGGGCGAAACATGGCCACGGGCCGAGGGAGTCACAGCATACAGGAATCCTACTTTTGAGGTTGAGCAGCTGCGAGAAGAGCCGCGGCGGGGGCCGTGAGGACCCGTGGCAGAGAGGCGGGGGCAGAACGCGAACAGAAGGACAGACGGTGGTCGTGACGGTGGTGGAGCTGATAGAGACGACAAGTTTTGACTTTGGTGCATTCGATTGAAAGTTGCGGAGCGGGGCCCGGAGCGCGGAGGATCGTAGAAAGGGCATGAGAAAGGCGAGGGTTGACATTGGATGCGAGTCGGTCTTGCTCTTGGCAAGATGCATACAATTAGAGAAATAAACTCATACACGTCCCCGGCTCCGGCGGTGGAGGGCAGGTCCAGGAGGGGACGGCGTGCGACACGACACGCACGTTCGGGTAGCAAGGAAGCATCAACGCTAGTCGCTACTCGCTAGCATGCATGTCGCTTCGGTCCGGTGTGCCTTGTGTCGGGTCGGACGGCTAGAGGGTGCTGGTCTTTTTCAAGACGCAGCCTTTTTCGTTAAAGGCTTTTTCAAGACGCGGCCACAGCGCACTGAGAGCCCGCGCCATAGGCACAGCGGCCACAGTTCTCATTCCGACGGGACGCGGTCCGGATGTGTACACGGGATGCGTCGCCCTGTCCTTCCGCGCCTGTGCGGCTCTCCGTCTCCGGATGACGAGCGCACTTAGAGCGCACGGGCCGTGCGAGCGTGTAGGCAGGGGTGTCTGCTCGCTCTCACGCGCGGCCGAGCCCCTTCACCGCGGTCGCCACATCACTGTCCCGGCTCCTCCGGCGCCAGCTTGATCATGTCGTCGATGCGCAGCACGGTAATGGCGGCTTCGGTGGCGAATTGGATCATCTTCACCTTGGAGAGGGCGGGCTCGATGATGCCGGCCACCAAGTTGTTCTGCACCTTGCCCGAGATGCAGTCCATCCCGTAGTGTCTGTACTCCGTCTTGGTCGGATCGGTCTGCGACGTGTTGTGATAGGCGCGCAGCTTCGCCACCATGTCCGACGCGTCCTGCGCCGCATTCACGGAGAGCTGCTTCGGGATCACAAGCATGGCGGTGGCGAACTCGGCAATTGCGAGCTGCTCACGTGAGCCGAGCGACGTCGCAAAGTTCTCGAGGTGGATTGAGAGGGCCGACTCGACGCAGCCGCCGCCCGGCACGACGCTCGCGGACTCGAGCGCGCGCTTGATAGCGCACAGGGCGTCATGCAGCGAGCGCTCGACCTCGTCGAGCATGTGCATGTTGGCGCCGCGCAGCAGCACGGAGCACGCGTTCGTGCTCTGGCCACCCTTGATGATCAGGTGGTCATCGTCGGCGATCCGCTCCTCGATCACCTCGTCCGCCGTGCCGAGCATCTCGGGGGTGAAGGACTCATTGCCCTCCATGTCGGCGAAGGTGATCATGAGCGTGCCGCCAGTGAGCTTGGCGATCCGCTTCAGGTCCTCCTTCTTCACGCGGCGCACGGCGAGCGCGCCCGCCTCCACAAAGTACTTGATCGCCATGTCGTCGATGCCCTTGGACGTTAGGATGACGTTTGCGCCCGCGTTGAGCAGCAGCTGAATGCGGTCGCGGGTGATGTCCGACTCCTTCTGGCGAATGTCCTCGAGCTTCTTGGGGTCGGTCACCACGACCGAGACGCCCATCTGCATCTTGGACTTGCGCAGGTCAATGTCGAGCAGCGCGATCTTGGCGTTCTTCACAGTGCGCGGCATGCCCTGGCCCGCCCGCCCGCCGTACATGACGTAACCGTTGAAGAGCTGCGAGTCCTTAAAGGACTTGCCGTGCTGCTTGATGATGCCGACCGACTTGATCGGGTAGACGGTCTTGCCGGTCTCGGGGTTGATGGTCTTGATGGCGGACATCGCGTCGATCGCCAGGTTGGCGAAGAACTCGGACTGCTGCCCGAAGATCTTCGATGACAGCGTCGTCTTCGCGATGTTCAGCGCCACGTCACGGCCGAGCTTGTCCGTCTTGACCGCCAGATTCTCCTTGATGAACTTGATCGACTCCTTCATGGCGAGGCGGTAGCCCGACATGATCGAGGTCGGGTGGATCGAGTTCTTGACCAGCTCGTTGGCGCGCTTGAGCAGCTCCGCGGCCACGATCACGACCGAGGTGGTGCCGTCGCCCACCTCCTTGTCCTGAATCTCGGACAGCTGCACAAGCACACGCGCCGCCGGGTGCTCCACCTCGAGGTTGGCCAGGATGGTGGCGCCATCGTTGGTGATGGTGACCTCGCCGAGGTCATCCACGAGCATCTTGTCCAAACCGATCGGGCCGAGTGAAGTCTTGACGACGTTGGCGACCGAGAGTGCGGCCGTCACTGCGGTGGGCGTGGCCGAGAGTGCGGGCGCGTGTCAGCGAGAGCGGTCGCAGACGGTCGGAGGTGGGCGGCAGGCCGGGCGACGCCCGGGCTGACGCAGGCCATGCCATGCGCTGCGGTGGCCAGCAGCCCAATAGTGCGTTCGCTGAGCTCGCAGCCAGCGCTGCATGCGCAGCTGCACTGGCAGGCCGGCGTCGCTGCGGCTCAAACGCGCGCTTGCAGCGAGCTCCAGATGGCATCGGCGTACCATTCTGCGTGCGGATCTCCTGGCCAGAGGTGCGCTCGCCCTGCCACACAGCACAGCACACAGCGTGGCGGCGGTCAGGGCGGGCTCAGCAAGGCGTTGACGCGACCCATGCCGCTCGCCGTGCCACCGGGCTGCAGCGTCTCTCCGCTTAGCGAGACGCGACGCGGAGCAGCAGCGCACATTGAGGTACAGCTGGTCCTTGTGGCCAGGCGGGGCGTTCGGAGCACCCATCATGTTGGCTGTCGCGAACTGCAGTGCAATAGCCAAAGTGTGTTCGGCGAGGGGTCAGCGCTGTGCCGTTGGATATTGCAGCTTCACACGATCGTGTTGCGAATTCACAGCTGTCGCGCCGCAACTGTGTTGCTGCATCGCAAGACCACAGATGTTGCTCAACCACTCCCCACTCCCCCATAGGCAGGCAGTGGGCTTTTCACCGCCTCCCTGACGAAACACCAGCGCCCACCCAGCTCGCCCTCGCCTCCTCGGAGTGATAGGCTTCCTGTTGGGTTGTCTGTTGTTTATGAAGTGACTTGACTTGACTTGACTTGACTTGACAAGCGAAACCGTCATCCAAGTTTGACCCTCCCTGGGGTTGAGGACAGCCCTTTGGGCGGGCGCGGGAATGGCGCCCAAGAAGACCTCTTCCGCCGCCAAGGACAAGGGGGAGGGGGAAGAAGGGGCCTCTCGTGTGCACGTCGTGGTGCGTATCCGCCCGCCCGTGCGCAAGGATGAAAAGTTCGGCGAGGGCTCCGAGGCATTGCAATACGACGCCGAGAAGAACATGCTGTTCCTGCTTGCCAAGGACGATACAGGCAAGGCGATTCCCAAGCAGTACGTGTTCGACAAGGTGCTGTGGAAGGACTCCGTACAGCAGGATGCGTGGGAGGCGGCCGGCCTCAGCGTGGTCAAGTCTGTCCTGCAGGGCTACACGGGCTGCGTCATGTGCTACGGCCAGACCGGCGCTGGGAAGACCTTCACACTGGCCAACGAGAAGCCAGGCCAGGAGGGTGTGATGATCCAGGCCTTCCACTACATTTTCAACACGCTGAAAGAGGAGCGCGAGCTAAAGTACGAGGTGCAGATCGCGTACCAGCAGGTCTACCTCGATGGCATCTCGGACTTGCTGCAGCCCAATACGCCGGTAGAGCTCCGCGAAGATCCCAAGGAGGGCGTGTACGTGTCGGGCGCCAAGTGGCAGGATTGCACGACGACGCAGGAGGCGATCGCGACGCTCCAAAAGGGCAACTCGAACCGCGCCACCTCGGCGACCAAGATGAACGCCGACTCATCCCGCTCACATGCGATCCTGATGCTCAAGGTGAAGTGCACTGGAGGCACGCGAACACTCAACGGCATGCTTTACCTGGTCGATCTGGCGGGCTCCGAGCGGATCAAAAAGTCGGGCGTTGAGGGCGCGGGCCTCGACGAGGCCAAGGCCATCAACCAGTCGCTCACGACGCTCGGCCGCTGTATCGAGGTGCTCGCCTCGGGCAAAAAGGAGAAGCCGCCCTTTCGCGAGTCGAAGCTGACGCGGCTGCTCTCGAATGCAATCGGGGGCGGCGCGAAGACGACGCTGATCGTGTGCACGGCGCCCACGATGACCGACCAGTTCGAGACCACCAACACCCTCGACTTTGGGCAGCAGGCGATGAACGTCGTCGTGCGCGCCAAGGTGAACGCGTCGACCGACTACGGCTCATTGACCGCGTCGCTGCTCCAACAGCGTGACAAGAAGCAAAAGGCGATCCGTGAGCTTGAGGCCACGGTGCTGCGCGAGCTGGGGCCGAAGCTGGACGAGGTGTACGACCTCGAGGCCAAGTGCAAGGACAGCGCCATGCAAGTAGAACTCATGGAGGAGAAGGTCGATATGGAGAAGGACCGATGCGCCAAGGCCAAGGCGCTGGGCGAGACGGAGGCGGAGGCGGACCAGGCGAAGATGGTGCAGCTGCTCAACGAGCGCGCGAAGACGACCGAGGAGCTCGAGCGCGTGCTTCTGTCGCTCTCGACTGACCCCGAGATGAAACGGATACAGACCGAGCATGAGCAGGAGAAGGCGGACGTGACGAAACGCTCGATGCTGCTCCAGGAGCAGTTGCGCACAAGCGAGTCCGCAGAGCGGGCCGAGGGGCGGAAGGTGGAGGCGAAGCTGGATGGCGTGATCCACACGGCGCGCAACCTCGGCCAGATTGCCGTCTACTTTTTGCAGACGGGCGCGATGGAGGAGGCCGCCAACTTTTTCATGCGTGCCAAGGCCATTTTTGACGATTGCCTTGGGACCGAGCACCCGCAGACGGTGCAGTGGCATGAGGATCTGTTCTTTTTGATCCATGCGCCCACGATCCAGGCGATGGTCAAGGACGCGCAGAGGACGATCGCGCCACCCGAGGGCTTCGATGCGAGCGCGCTGGACGCCATGGAGGACGAGGGCGGCATGCCCGCGCAGAATTGGTGGATGGGCAACCTCTTTGACATGAACACGCGCACGGGCGACCGCGGCGACGAGGACGAGGACCTGTCCTCGCAGTGGTGGATGCAGAACTTGTATACGATGGGCAGCCACAGCTCGGGCCCGCGAGTGGACGACAGCGCCGAGGAGGCGAGCTACATGCATGTAATCTTTGGGACGCCACGCGGCGGCACGAACACCTCTCGTGGTGTGAACACAGCTCGCGGGGGGCCTGCGTTCACGCCGCGCGGCACGCTGGTGGCACTCTCGCAGGCTGGTGGCAAGGCGGGCGCGGCTCTCTCGCTTGGGATGCCGCTCAAGCAGGCGGGCATCCCTGAGAATAGCGCCGCGGAGGATGCGGTCAACATGGGCTTTGCCAAGGATTGGGTCACACAGATCTTCGCGACGCCCCGCGGGCACGGCGGAGACGATGATGAGAAGTCGATGGCGTTGCGCGTGGCGGAGGCCGCTCAGTGGCTGCACGAGAACTTTGGGTTGGGCGGGGTCTCGGGTTCAGACACGGCGACGTCCAGCGGGAGCTCGATGGCAGGCACGCGCACCCCGCGCACCGCCGAGATGGAGAATGCGTATGCGGCGATGTCGCAGCTGTTCACACCGCGGGGCAAGCAGGACACGTCGCTTCGCGGCCTGACTGTGAAGACGGATGACGCGGTGATGGCCGCCGCCATGAAGGCGGCGTTGTCAACACCGCGCCAATCGTCGCAGGTGGTCGACGATGCGCCGATGGCCGGTGCGGTGAACAAAATGTTTAAGGGCCGACAGGCGCTGTAGTGGCGCTGTTGTGGGCGCTGTGGATGTCCCCTTGATCATGTGGAGCATATGCAAGTGATGAGCCCCGCAATCGACGACGGACTTACGATGGCTAGAGACGAATATGTGCCGGCATCTGCGTGGACTGTGGGGTTTCTGTGATGTGGGATGGGCAGTTGCCCGCAGTGAGTTTGTTGATGCGACACGACGATGCGTGGCTCGGCTTTCTGGTGTGAAGAGAGGCACGACCTCTCTTGCCCGCGCGTCGTGGATGAGAGCGTCTGTGAAGAGAGGCGCGCGTCTGTGAAGAGAGGCGCGACGTGAGAGCGTGGTGCTGGCGTGTGGCTGTGCGGGGTGTGAGCGGCGGGTGTGTGGCATGCAAAATGCGAGGCCTCTACATGTGTGATGAGCATGTGAGTTGTGACCGGGGGAGTGGCCCAGAGTGCTCGATCTAGAAGTAGTACCAGAGACGGAAGATCTCCATGAACGCGTTTTCTTTTGACGTTTGAGACCGGTGGACCGGCGCGGTGTGAGCGATGCATCTCAACGCAATGGGACGCACGGCACCGAATTACTTCACCTCTTCGAAGGTTCGCCGCTCGCCCTCGAGATCAATGCACCCTCTGCATCTGCACCCAAGCGTGCCCACTCGCTCGCTGCCACTTGTCGAGCCATCTCCGGCGCCACAAAGACGTGGTCGTACGCCTGCTGAGCACAGGCCTTGCTGAAGCCCACGCGCGACTCGATCAGGCCCCGCGCCTCGCTCTCGCGCTGCAGATGGAAGCTTCGGAGCATGCGTGCCTCCTCGCGCTTCTTGGCAATCATCTTGGCGCGCTCGGCGGCCGCGTTGCGCCGTATAGCGTGCACCTCGGCCGACTTGGCACGCGCGTACTCGAGGGAGTCGCTCAGCCCATCACGGCGCGCCGCATCCCATTGCTGCACGCTCGCTTTGGTCGCCAGGCCCAACTCCATGCGCTGCATCGCTGCATACTCCTGCGCATCGACCGCCTCTGTGGTGAGCCCCGGTCGGTCGAGTTGGCTCGAGGCTCGCGCCCTCTGGTTCTCTTTGCGAACCTTGGCTGCGGCGGCGCGGCGCGTGCCTTCGACTCTGTGCATGACCGCCCGTGCCTCGGCCGTCTCTGCGCAGCGACGCACCTGCGTGATGAGGGATGCGACCCTCATTAGCATGCAATCATTAGCATGCAATCAGGCGACGCACCTTGAGCTCCATAGCATGTCATCGTTAGCATGCAATCATTAGCATGCACTCAGGCGACGCACCTTGAGCTCCAGTGCCGCCTGAGCGCGTCGCTGCATCGCCTCCCGCTGCGCCTCGACGGTTCGGTGACGCTGCAACCTCCCGTGGACCTCGTGCGATTCTCGCTGATGCACGAGGAACTCCAGATGCTGACGCTCGCGCTGCCGTCGTTGCTCGTCGCGCTGCTGGCGTGTCTCGGAGCCGAGTCGTGCGGCGCTCGCGTGCACCTCGTGCACCGCGAGTGCGGCCTTGCTGGTGCATCGGACCACGCCAAGGCTAACGCCAAGGGTGCCCAGAACCGAAGCCACAACCATTGTGGACGGCGTGCTAGCAAGGGGCTGGGAGGTGCTAGCATGGCTTTCGACATTCGCCCTGGCGGATCGCTCTCGAGATCGCTCTCGAGATCGCTCGGCCTCGCGCCGCCAGGTCAACTTGTTTGCTCGCAGCTGGGCCGCGCCCTGTCGGTTGTGGTCGACCACGCAGAAGCGCGCGAAACGAGTCGCTGAGCATGAAGCCTCCACGTCCCCCAGGGCGACAAGGGGCCCCGCCTCATGGGCCCGATCCTTCGCAATGGGGAGCTCGGGCGGCAAGCAACGCGCGGCAGCCCGAGACCGAGAGGCTTTGAGCGCGGCAGCGGCAGCAAGCATTCCAGCGTCGGCCCTCTGACGAACCTCGTGCGCCTTGAGCGCGGCCGCAATGACTCGCCGGGCCACTCGGACCGCCTCCCGCTGCGCCTCGTCGGCCGCCTCTGCCCGTGCGGCGTCTCGACGCGCAGCGCGACGCTCGGCGTCACGGTCAACATGAGCCAGGACTTGTCCGACTGTACAGCCCTCAGTGTAGAGCTCGTCGTCATCGTGCTCGATGTCATCGGCGTATGCGCGCTCGAGTTGCTCCGTGATCCGAGCACACTCCTGCTGCCACTCGTCAGGGTCGGTGATTCGTTGCGACAAGTCCAGATGCCCCAGCCTCTCAAATGCAGCAGACCGCTTGGCAGCCGGGTTGGCCGCCTCCTTGGCCAGCAACCGCATGCGCAGCGAGAGGCGGTTCTCTGCTGGTGCACTGGCCGTGGGGCGCACTTCCGGGATCGTGTGCCTAGCTGCAACACCGTACTCTGCGCCCGAATACAGAGACAGCACAAGCGGCAGCACCAATGGCGGTACAATTGGAGGTGGCGAACGCGGCGCCACTACATGTAGCGGCTCGACGTCAGTGCCAATCGAGAGGTTGTCGACCGCGAACATGTCGACCACGTCGTCCATGCTATCCATGCGGGTCCAAAAGCCCTGTAGCAAGGGATGTCCGTTTTCGCTATGAATACTGGACCGTTTTCGTGCATCTGCATGCAAACGATCTTCCTTCTCACAGTCTAAATCATCGCACACAGGTTTGAGCGTTAAGTCCACACAGTACAGCGGCGCTAAGGCAAGCGCGTCCCCGGAAATTCGCTACTCAAAGGTTTCACAAACTGATTCACAAGGAAAAAGGTCAGCCGAGACGCGTCGTCCTTATGGAGCCCGCTATCGGCGCTCTCAAGAGGCCGCTCGACGAAGGCGGAAGCTTTATCGACGTACCGCCTCCGAAGCGTGCGGCCGATGGTGCACAGGGCGGGGCGCCAGATGCGCAAGGCAGCGCAAGCAACTCGATGGCGGCAAACTCCGTGGCCGCCGCGAGCACAAGCCTGGAGAAGAGTCATGGCAAATCCAAGGGCAAAGCGAAAGCCGCGGCAGCGGTGCAGCCACCGCCCGCGACCACCGCAAGCAAAGATCAGGAAACGAGCGCCAAGGCAGGCAAGCGCAAGTCGCCCAGTGGCGAAGCGGCCGCTGGCCCATCCACGGCCGCGCCCGCGCCGCCGCCTGCCAGATCGCGAGGCAAGGGCTCGCTTGGCAAGGGCGTGGCAGACGAGGCCGCGGTGGCCATGATCGGAGGCGGAGGCGGCAAGGCCGTGGCCGAAAAGCCGCCTCCGATCACGGAAGCGGCGGCTTTGGCCGCGAGCGCAGCGTTGGCGGGCAGCTGCGCGCGGCGGCTGACGCGTGGCGTCGTCCCTGCGCTCAAGGCTGAGCTCGTGAACCAGATGGCGTCGGCCCCGACGGCGCCGATGGAGGGATGGCACCAGAAGGATGGTGATGACGACAGCATGGCGCACATCACGACATGGGAGGGCTGGGAGAGCCGACTAAAGGAGGAGCGCGTGCCCTCGTACGTCCTCGAGGAGCTGTGGAACCTCATCCGATCTCTCGTCGACGAGATCAGCCAGCAAGCGATGCAGCCCCCGGCGATGGCACGCACGCTCGGATTGCCCGACATGGCGCTCGAGCTGCCCGGCACGGCGCCGTCCTCCTCCGCCTCGGCACCAGCGGCGCCGGCGGCGCCCGGCACGGCGCCCGGCACGGCGTCAAATGCGCCCGCCACGGCGCCCGGCGGCTTCGGCACCGCGCCCGGCACGGCGCCCGACGCTCCATCGGCAGCCCCTGGGTGGAAGGATGGCGTCGTCGCGGGCGCGAGGGCTCCCGAGCCCACCGCTGCCCCTTGTGCGGCGCAATCAGTCGCAATCAGTCGCAATCAGTCGCAATCTGCCCCTTGTGCAGCGCCGCCCGTCTCGGCGCCGCAGCTCGCAGCCGCAGCACTACCACATGTACCACCACCACCAGCAGCAGTACTACCAGCACCGGCGGCGGCGGCGGCGGCGGCGGCGGCGGCGGCGGCGACGGTGGCCGCACCTTGCGAGCCGTCGCACTGCGCGTCCGCTATGGGCATGGCTTTCGAGCAGTGCATGCAACCGTCGCAGTGCATGCAACCGTCCGCTATGGGCATGGCTTTCGAGCAGTGCATGCAGTGCGACGGTTGCATGCACTGCGCGAAGCATCGAGTGCATGCAGCCGCTACGGGCACGGCCTTCGAGCGCAGCGCCAACGGGCAAGCGAGTAACGGCTGCATGCAACCTGCCGGTACCGAGGGCGCCAACGGCGGCGTGCGGCTGCCCCCTGGCTGCATGCAACCGGACGCGTACGACCTGAGCGAGCGCCTCCGCCGGTTGCTGCCCTTAGCTAAGAAGCCGCTCTCGTTCGGGCAGCTGTATTACCTTCTACTCGGCACCCTCGTCGGCTATAAGAATCGTGTGATGCCTCGTACGATCGTGCCAGAGGGCCCATTGACGAAGCAGGCCCTCATCTCCGCCAATCTCGCCCACCATGCCTACTCGCTGGGCGCGACAGTGCACAAGAGGCTTGATGAAGCCTTCCTAGAGCAGGTGCGCTGATGGCCTCTGATGGCCACTGATGGCCACTGATGGCCTCTGATGGCCACTGATGGCCTCTGATGACCTCTGATGACCACTGATGACCTCTGATGGCCTCTGATGACCTCTGATGACCACTGGCTCACCTTGCCTAATCTGGCCACTGGCTCACCTTGCCTAATATGGCTCCCCTTGCCCCTTGCCCCGACCCGACCCGAGCAGTGTGCGCGTACCGCCCGAGCTTTGCGACTCGACCATCCCGTGAGCGGCGGCGCCATCCCCCTTCGGAAAGCACTCAAGGCTGTGCTCGAGACGGCGCCTTTCTCGCAGTACGAGGTGATGACGAAGCAGGCGTACAACCTGCTCATCGGCCAAAAGAAGCTGTGGGTGAGCGGCGAGCGTGAGCAGCTGCTACAGACCCTGTGCACACGGGATGGGCGCACTTGGATCACACTCGACTTCTTCGTCCAGGTGCGATCGCCCCTGATTGCCCTATGATTACCCTCTGATTACCCTCTGATTAGCCTCTGATTGCCCACTGATGGGCACTGATCTGAGCGCCGCTGATCACGCTCGAATGCATCGTGCGCAGCACACGTCGTGCAACGCGTCAGAGACATACGTGCTCGTGCACGCCCCCACGCGGAAGATCGTGGGGCTTGCAGCCGTCTCCGACTTCCAGACGCCCTGGACGGCGGGCCAATTCCATCACATGGCGCATGCATGCCAGGAGGACCGCATGTTCTTCTTTGGGCGCAAGTCTGAAAAGGAGCTCACCCCCAAGGTACCATCCGACACTGATTGCCAAAGGAGCTGACCCCCAAGGTACCATCCGATTCTGATTGCCTCTGACTTAAAAGGAGCTGACCCCCAAGGTACCATCCGATTCTGATTGCCTCTGACTTAAATGGAGCTGACCCCCAAGGTACCATCCGATTCTGATTGCCTCTGACTGCTTCTGATTGCGTCTGAGTGCGTCCCTCATCAGGTCGCAATCGACCTGTCGGCCTCATTCGAGGGCGGCACGCGCTGGACAAGCCACTTCCACATGCCCACCCTCCTCTCGGTCGACATCATCTGCGTACAACCGGGCGTTCGAGGGCTAGCGCACTTGCTGCTCGCGCACATCTGCTGCCTCACCTCGTCCTTCACCGCCGACCGCACCCATTGGCTCTTCGACATCTCCGGGCGCGAGAGCAACCTTCGCATGGTCCGCTTCACGCAAGGGATCGGTGCGTCGCACATGCAGACCTTTGATGGCCTTTTGATTGCCTTTTGTTGGTATGCAGACCTTTTGATGGGTACATGGTCCACTTCTGATTACCTTTTGATTACCTTTGGATTACCTTTTGATGGGTACACGCTCCACTTCACACAGGTGCGTCGCACATGCAGACCTTTGCCGACGAGGCTCGCTCCGAAGGGTACGTAGGCGTCGAGGGCGACGATCCGTCCATTTACTGGACGTACAAGACCGCCAACGGCTTCGGGAAGGACGACGGGAGCACCGCAGGCGTGTACGCGGTCGACGTGGAGCTCGGCAGGTGAGTGTCGTTCATGATTGCCTCTTGATGACCTCTTGAGTGCCTCTTGAGTGCCTCTTGAGTGCCTCTTGATTGCCTCTTGATTGCCTCTTGATTGCCTCTTGATTGCCTCTTGATTGCCTATCGATTGCCTCTTGATTGCCTCTTGATTGCCTATTGATTGCCTCTTCTGAGTGCCTCTGATTCCTCACGCGGTCGATGTGGACCATGTCGGCAGTACCATCGGCACCGAACACCCGGCCGTGCTCTTCAATGACCGCGTGACCCAGAGCGACTTTTTGCGAGGGGGCAAGAACTGCTCGTACTTTGCAGTCGCGCCACTCGAGGTGTCGAGGACGAAGCTCACCCAGCAGCTCGAGCAGCTCCGCGCCCAGGTGTGTGTCGTTCATTGCTGCCTCTTGATTGCCTCTTGATTGCCTCTTGATTGCCTCTTGATTGCCTCTTGATTGCCTCTTGATTGCCTCTTGATTGCCTCTTGATTGCCTCTTGATTGCCTCTTGATTGCCTCGAGCACGAAGCTCACCCAGCAGCTTGGGCAGCTCCGTGACCAGGTGCTTGGGACGGCGCTCGGATGCGCCCACTGATTGCATGCACGCGCTCACAACGGCGCCCCACCCCTCTTCCCCACAGGTGCTCGCCGAAGAGCTCGAGGCGGCGCTCGAGATCAAAGCTCGCGAGCTGGGGGCCACCGAAGCGCTCGCAGCCGCTGCCGCTGCGCTCGAGCGCCGCCTCGAGCACCCGAGACTCCCGTGGCAACACGCCCAATACGGCGCCGCGGGCGCGCCCGATGCGGCGCTCGATGTGGACCCGAGCATGTTGAACTCGCTGCTCGCCTCCCCCGAGATCTCCCCCGAGATCGACTCCTCGCCGAAGCCGCCGCTACCGCCACTCAAGGGCGTCCTGCCTCCTTGCATGCAAACGCTCACAACGGCGCCGCACCCCACTGAGAGCGACCTGCCGCCCGTGGCGAGGGCAGCGCCTAGCGTGACGGCGCCACACTCGACGAAGCTTGACGAGGCTTGACGATGCTTTTCACCACCTGCATGAACCTTCCACACCGTTCACCGCCCCTTTAGCCATTCAATGGAGATCCGTAGACCAGTGAAAGGCCTTTCCGAGGGCTAGTATTCCTTTCAGTTACAGAAAATATTGGGATTCGGGGCGTTGTGTTGAACACTCGCCAATCTCTCGCATGGAATTCACCTTGCCGAAGGCGAAGGCGAGCGCCCGGCCAGCCTCGACGCGCCTGAGCTTGTGAGGCGACGAGGTGGCATGGCTTGGCTATGGCCCACCCCGTGGACGCAGGCTTCCGCCGAGGACTCCTTCAAGGCCACGCCTCGGTCCGTCTCGGGTGCGTCGACGCCTCGGCTCGGGGATATCTCACGGAATACATCACCACTCTCAGAGACCAGCAGCCCTCGCTCGGATATCAGCCAGCGAGCAGACCGGCTCCCACCCGCACTTGTGGGCTCCGTGTCCGACTGGCTCGAACGCGTGAAGAAGGGTTACGGTCGCTTTGCGGTCGCCTTCGAGGCGCTCGGCATCGAGGACACCAACGACATCCACAACATCGATCGAACCATCTTTGAGCATGTCGAGACGCTGTTGCGCGACGGTTGCGGCGCCAAGTCCATGCACCTCAAAAACATCCACATCGCCCTGCTCGAATACGGGTGCAACCTGCGCACCGCAAGTGAGGAAGCCACAGCGGCCGAGGGCGGCGTGCCTTTCCTCGCGCTGAAGGACGCCAAAGGGCGGCTCGCGCCAGTCGGTGCCAGCCATGCAGCCGCTGCCAGCGGCTCTGGAGCGGAGCTCGAGTCGGCTGCTCCACATGTGGCCTCAGTGGCTACGAACGTGCCTCCGATGCCGCCGCCACGGCCGCTGCTGCGACAATCTGATTCGAGCGTCGCGCGCGCGCAGCAGTGGGATGAAGTCGTGTCGGCGATGGCCGCGCAGGCGACGGGCAGCGGGCTGTGGAATCGGCTCGCGCGCGGCGTCGAGACGGAGCAGGAGCTCCTAGACTTCTTTCGTCGGCGCCAGGTGATGACCACTGGTGATGACCTCTGATGACCCATGATTGCCTCCGATCGGCCTTGAATTGCGAGAATTCGACGCGTGGCTCGAGCAGGTGATGGCCGCTGATGACCTCTGATGACCCCTGATTGCCTCCGATCGGCCTCTAATTGCGAGAATTCGACTCGAGCAGGCCTCCGAAAAGGGCGGCAAGATCCTGCACATCGCGTCTGCGGTCAAGGTCGTCAACAACGCGGCGCTGTCGCACTTTGCAGCCACGAAGCACCTGCATCTGCACCCGATGAAAGCGCACAAGACGGGCGACACGCTCCTCTTTCACGGCTGCCCGCAGGTGGCGGCTGTGAACATCCAGGCCGATGGGCTCAAGATCGGCTTCGCATCGAACGGCATGCTCGGCCGCGGCTTGTACGGTGCACCCGACCCTCGCAAGAGCCTCCAGTACTGTAAGGACTCGCCCAATGGCCGATTCATGTTCCTGTGCCGCTTCAACCTCAAGGAGGCGAAGCACGCCGGGCCGGAGACCAAGCACCGCAACTCGATCTTTGACGAGTTCTGCATCTACGACGAGAAGCATGTGGTGGTCCTGTGGATGCTCAAGCTCAAAGAGCCTCGATGATGATGTCATGATGACGTGGTCGAGCTTCGACAGGAGTGGAAGATGCATGATGATGATGGGTCGAATGATAATGAGTGATCGATGACGTGCTCATGTACACATATGTGATTGCACATGAGGGACATGTGTGATAGAGTCTCCGTAACCTTAGCCATATTGCGCCGGGGGATGGGCGCGGCGGGTCAGTGGCCGGGCGGGTGGCATGTACGGAGCTGCATGCAACATGAACTTCCATGATTTCGAGGAACAGACCTTTACTAGTATTTGATTTTGAGCCCAACATTTCCAAGTTTCGAGGCTGACCGACGGCGCGTACCAGCGGTGGTTCGATGCGAATCGTCGTCACTGCCTACCTGTTCACCGGAGCAGTTTCGATCAGCTGCACTACCACAAATGCCGCGGGCCAATGTTATGAGCTGCAGCCTGGGCCATCTACGAACCCGTATGGATGGTTCAGTCAAAACGCCACCAGGAGCTGTCCGGATCTTCTTGCAAGTGGCATTGCTTGCCACCAAACGTGTGTGACACCGGGCTTCTGCCCGATGAAAGCTGAAGCAGCTTTAGGCACTCCTTCTTGCGAGGAGATTGCATATTTGGACTCGACCGCACAGTCAACGTTGGTGACGCCCGAAATAAATAAAGGTCTTATCGGCTGCCAAGTCGACTCCGACGGGTTCTATCGCCACAATCGTCTTGGGACCTCAACCAGTAGCTGGACCATTGGTGGGATCACCCGCCGGATGTTTTGCGTTTCGCCGGACGCACGCTTCGGCAACGCTCAACAGGACCCCAGTTACAACGACACCACCTACCTGGGTCAACTGATGAAGCACTCGACTGCACCTTGCACCCCCTATCCGCCCCCATCACCCCCACTCGCTCCGCCACCCCCCTCGCCGCCGCCGCCCTCGCCCTCGCCCCCGCCGCCCCGAGAACTGCCCGAGCTCCCGAATCAATATGAGACGACTGTGACGGCCAATATCGTGAACAAAAACTACACGGTCGTCGTGCACGAGATTTACGACGAGCCCAACAACCGGGCGCTCTTCCGCCAGTTCCATGCCGAACAGGGGGACACGACGTCCCTGTACCTCTACGATCTTGGGGAGTACTACATTGTCAACGCGTCGGGCTGCTTTGGTGGGAGGATCAGCGAGCTCACGAGCGGTCAAATGCGCGCGACGAGCAACGGGCGCATCATGGGCACGCATGAGATGTTCCGCTTCGCCAGCGCCAATCAAACAGAGATCTACATGGGCGTGGAGAACGTGGCAGGTGTGCCGTGCGACAAGTGGCGCAGCGTGCAGGACGACGGCCCTACGGGCGTACAGCAGACGATTGACTACTACTTCTCGACCGCAAACAGTGGCTGGCGTTGGCCGTCGGCGCACGCGTCGCAGGTGCCCGTGATGCTCAGCCTGACTGGCTCGCGCCCGAACGGAAGAAATTCAACGGCGCGGCACCAGTACATGCACGTGTACGAGTTCGGACACTTCACCGTCGGGCTCGAGCAGTACCGCCACGGCTGGAATGTGAATCACACCTTCACCATCCCGCGCGAGGCAGGCGTGTGCGTGGGCAACATCAACCCCGCCACGGTGCCCTACGCACCCGTATCGTCCCGCTCTCCGCCTGTCTCGTGTGCTGCGAGCGCCGCCCCGATGGGCATGAGCGCGCCCGCCGCCGCAGTGCCCGCAGGCGCGGCGTTCGTGTTTTGCCTACTCTTTCTCGTCATCGGCCTGGCCATGCCCCTCGCACCCCTTTGGCTTCGAAAGATCCGATCCATTTGCACGCCAGCTGCCCCCCCGAGGGAGGTGGTTAACGAGACGGGGGTCGATTTGAAGTGAAGGGACCACGTTCAAGATGACGGGTCCACGTTCAAGATGACGGGTCCACGTTCAAGGTGACGGGTCCACGTTCAAGATGACGGGGTTCGAGGCTGTGAGCGTCGCCGATCAGCCTCCGGGGCGATCGAAGCGAGAGCGATGACTGTGGCATGAGTGGGTTTGAGCGCGGGAGCCCTTCACCATGGTTGAGAGCAATCACACCAATCTGGTGACAAGGCACATCGCGGGGAAAGGGGAAATGGGCTCCACTGACACTCTCAGTGTACACAATTGTACTCACACAGGCCTGATTGAACGCCGTGAGACGGGGTATAGAGGACCGGCCAAACCCGGCGCGGCGGGCGTTGCGGTTGCGGTTTCCCCCATGGCGCAGCGTGGATGCGCGGTGATGGTGATGTTGCGTCGTCGAGATGACAGATGATGATTCAAATGTGTCCGACTGAGGTCCGTGTGTGCACACGGGTGATCCCGTGATGCCTTGCGTTTGGGCAATCTACATCCGGTCTATGGGTTTGGGTTTCTCACAGTCACATTCACCTTTGTAGGCAGTCCATCATGTGATGGCGCCCTTCTCATTCAGGTTTTGGTCCAGTCAACGTCAACGGCATCACGATTGATGTTCTTCTTTGAACAAGTTTGAGATCTCGGAAAGCTTGATTGGGATCTCTTGGCAAGGCGCTTTGATTTGACGCGCCGCATTTGAGGTTGACATGAAGTGGCGGCGTCCACATTGGGGCGCAAAGCCATGGAGACACGACCGACATTCTGACGAGCTAGATAGCTTCGCGCCATCTCTCGCGCGTGCGCACACGGCGGTGCAATTGCTTGAGCAGTGGTCGGGCGGCGACGCAGCCGAACTGCGGGAGGACCTTCTCATCGCACAGATGGCTGAGGCTACCCTCGACGAGCCCACGCGGCCGCGTGCGCCGCTGGTCGCAGACTGCGTGCCAGGGTTTACGAGTACTAGCGATATGGCTCTGGTGTGCGCCAAGCCGAGCTTGACCTTGTCTGTGCCCAGTACGCATTGGCACTGGCCCGCACTTGTGGAACCAGAGGGCGGCCGCTCGCCCACGCTACGGAGCGCGTGGTGCGGCCGAGCTAGCACGATGGAAGCGGTCATGAGCGGCGGCGGCATCACCTTCTGCCCGCCGGCGCTCCACTCGCCGAGCATCGCCATCGAGGCACTCGACCTTGCCAGCGGGCCCAACCGCCGAGCACGCCTCCGTCGCTCGGTTTCGCTAGGCGTGGGCTGGAGCCGCGGCAGTTACGATGCCGAGAGCAACCACGCTGGCAGCGGGCTTGCGGGCATCAGCAAGGCCAAGCGGGCTGCGCGCCGCGTCGCCAAGGCGACGCATGCCGCCTCGAGTGCGCGAGCGCGCCGAGGGCTGCCGCTCTGGCTGTGGGACGCCGAGGTAAGGGGTCTCTCTCACAATCCATTAGCTGAGGCTGCCGCCCGCCGTGGGCGGCAAGCCCTCTGGGACACTGCACTCGCCTCGCGCTTCGGTGACGGCCTCTCGCTCCAGCCCGTGCCGGAGGAGTGAGAGGCGAGCGCTGCAGGCGCAAAAGTGCTTCCGCTCATCAGAGAGCTGGCATCAGAGAGCCTCCAGTGGCAGTGGTGGCATCGGCAGGACCGGGGCTCCCGGGCACGCGGCAGCCGAGCTCAGAGCAGCCCAGCAACCAGCGGGTTGCCATCTTCTTGAAGATGTCAGTACACAGTACCGTATTGGGGAGGATCGCTATGCATGAAGGTCACAACGTGGGACCCGGTAGCAGCCCTGCAGAGCAGGTCCACTGGGGCGCGTCCGTTGTTTGACAATGGATAGTCGACGACACTGCAGTCACTGCCTTCACATGAGCTGTGCAGTTTCACAACTGTTTCACATGCATGATTGCATCGACGCTTCGCAAAGGTCGTTTCGTTCGTGTCCAGTTTGCGACGATCATGCCTCAGCCTCTACAGAACCCCGCGGCTCCGGCGGCGCTGCTGGTGCCTCCTCGGTCTCCGCAGAAGCCCATGAGTCCGCTGATGCGTGCAGAACTGGACAGCCTCCAGTTCAGACCAAAGCGCAGCAGCGCCTACGGCGGCCCTCCTACGCCTCCTCCACGCTCGCCCGGCATGCGGGCGCCTGCAGCCGCATCGCCCAAGGCAAACTTGCTGCAGCCCTTGCACAAAGGAGGCGGCGGCACGAGCCTGCTCACCTCTGAGATGATGAACGACAAGGCAGTCTCCTTCGACAGCGTCTACGACTCGCGCTTCGACGGCAAGGACACGGAAGACCACTTTGGCATGGGCATGAACCTGCGCAATGACGCCGATCTGACGACGCGGATCGGCAAGACCAAGCAAATTGGCAGCTCTGAGTTTATCAACGATCGCAGGGCCACCTTTGACATCGTCTACAGCTCGGCGCACGACGGGATGGACACAGCGGACCACTTCAGTGTGGGGATGCAGATGGGCGCGGACGAGTACGATCTGCAGATGGAGGAGCGCGCCCGCGAGCGGATGGCCGCGTACGCGGTCGCGAAGGAGAACCTGAAGAAGAACAAGTTGCACGAGCACGCCCATATGGGGCATGAGCAAGCCGAGGGCAAAGGAGACACATTTGACCACTTCGCGGGTGGGAGCATGAACATCGCGGCCGACGACACGAACATGGCGTTCGATAAGATCTACAGCGAGGTCTTCACGGGCAAGGACACGGCCGATCATTTTGCGCCGGGGATGGGCATGAGCCTCGCCGCGGACGCTGAGCTCACGACGCGCATCGGGATGTCAAAGAAGCTCGGGAGCTCGGAGAGCATCAATGACCGTCGTGGCACCTTTGACATCGTGTACAGCTCCGCACACGATGGGATGGACACGGAATCTAGCCTGGTCGGTATGGCCGTGACGCCCACTCACGATGTGGATATCGTCAGGCGCCGCCAGAAGCGCTACCCCAACCTGACGAAAGCCGAGCGCGTCCCACCGCCGCGACCAAAGTTCCTCCAAGGCTCCGTCGCGCACTGGGGCCCTTCGGGCGCGCCCAACGGCAAGGACGAGCCCGAGGTGCCGCCCACTCGGAAAGTGCTGAGTGCGGAGATGCAGCGGCACGTGGATGGGCTCGTCGTCAAGGGGAGTGGCTTGGGGGGCAAGGCCGAGCCCATGAGCACCGCGTCCGTCTTCCTGGAAGCGCCATCCGCCGAAGAGCTGGTCCACAAGTATGACAAATTCAGCTGGGATTCGGAGCGGATCGCCTTCGAACTGATCAACAAATTCGACATGTTCACGCGTCGGCGCGAAGACCACCTTCGAAAGATTCTCGTTTCGATTGGCAACGACCCCGCCTTCGAGTCCACCAACAAGAACGCGATCTCGATCACGCCCAAGAACTTCAATCGTGTGTGTGACCGATTTGGGATCGTGTGCAACGAGCGGCAGGCGCGCGAGATCTTCCAGAAGCACAACATGCCCATGCAGGGGTGCAACTTGTACACGGTCGGCAGAGCCTTCATCGAGGGCAATGCCGGCGGCCTCGAGGGCGGACCGGCCAAGAAGCAAGTGCGGCTCCAGCCAGAGGTGAAGGCCGCCCGCATGGAGCACACCATGCAACAAGCGTCCCGGCGTGGCGACCCGTTTGCGACTGCTCGGCTGATGGAGAGCGCGTGGAAGGTGCATCACTCCGCGCGCGCGCAGACGGCGCCGGCGGCGACGCTGCCGCCAATCGGATGATGAGTCGTGTGCCTCATGTATGCCCTGGCGACGGTGGAAGCCTCGACAGAGACACGGTTTGGCTCTGTTCGATACAGTACAGGCCACCTCGCTGTGCAGCCTTCAGTATCCGAGGCCGCTTCGTGGTCAAAGAATGTAGCCATCATGTTAATCAGTCAGTTATCTCGGTCCGAGTTCTCATCAGAGATCACGCGCTTTATGAATTAAATACCCGCGCGCACGGCAGAGGGCAGTTGAGCGTTTAAGAGTTATACATATCAAGTCGCGAACGACAAACGAGCCAGTCTCGAGTCTCGATTCCCGTACGTCGGCCCGGTCCGAGCATTCCATGTGTGGTTTTACGTTTGAATCCTGGGACTTCTCTGAAAATAAGGATAAAAAAAGAAGATTCCGGAGGACCGCGTACTCTGACAGTCCGCCGGTCGAGATCGACCGGGCGCACGGCGGTCACGGCCGGGAACGCGAATCGCGATCGCGGATTCGGGATTGGGCCGCGGGCCGCGGTTACTTTGAACTTTCCTGGCGCTCAGCTCGCCAACGAGTCAGTGTCCGGTGCGTATGTCTACAGTACCCCGGGGCCCGATGGACTGCGTCTTTTTGACGCCAGCATACGCGACGTGGGTGTTCGCTGTTATGTTCGCTGAGGATAGGAATAATGCCGGTACAATGTATTCGTGTATGCCGCGTTTGCATGCAAGTTACGGAAAACGCGCTTTCCCTCAAAAGCCCGTTCGGGTCGTGCCTGGCACTCAGTCTCAGAAAGCGTGCGTCTTGCTCAACAGCAAATCAAATGGGGGACGCGGCGAATGCGCACCAGCGGAACATCTACAATAAAAAGATCCCTACGCTCGAATATGTCGACGGCCAGGTGAGGTAGCTCGTGCTGTGCTAGCTCTATGCTAGCTCCTAGCTGGCGCGCGTACATGTAGCACGTGCCACGTCCGTGGGTCGTGGCGCACATGCAAAATGCATAACGTCCCTATGCTCACTTATGCCTCGCGCGCAGGGCAAGACTTACGACAGGCAGCTCAAAAATCTGTCTTGGCCAGTCGCCACCGATTTGCCCGCGCATGCGCAGCATTCGGCGAGGAAGCTGATGCCGCAGGCCTACAACGCGCTGCACCCGATGGACTTTTCGATGGCGCGTGAGACGTACGAGACGTCCTTCGCCAACCAGTACGGCTCGTTCGGCATGCACGTGGAGCCTTCCCCGCGCAAGCAGAGTGTGCACGAGCGTCTCTTCACCCCGACACGCAACCTAACGCACCCGGGCCTCAAAGCCCAGCTGACGTCCGCGGAGGTGCAAGCAGATGACGCGTTTGCGGCGGGGCTGTACGGCCCGGCTATCCAGGGCTACACCCTTGCCATCCAGCACAAGGCCTCGCTCTTCTGCTACGAGAAGCGCTGCGCCGCTCTCGCGCACGTCGGCCGGTACCGCGAGGCGCTGAGCGACGCCAAGTACATTCTGAGCAACGGGCCGCAGGCGGAGGGTGAGAGCGGCCCGAACAAGCAGCGTGTCAAGGCCATTGAGACTTTCCTGGCCAACAAGGAGGTGGGCGCGAAAGGCTTCCAGGAGGCACCCGCCACTCTCATGTGCCTGCTCACGCCCAAGGGCCTTCGCCAGTGGCGCACTTTTACGCCGAGCACGTACACGCGCCCTTACCCCTTCGGTGCCAGCGTCGTGAGCTCGCCCCGCAATCTTCCTGCGCAGTACTGAGGTCTGTCAGCATGGCTCTTGCCATGGCGTTGAGGGCGTGCGCACCTCTCGCCGACTTGGGATTGGGCGGCGCTCGAGGCGAAGGCGGCGCGGAGACGTGGAGTCAATCTCCTTCGTCCTTGCAATCTCCATGTGTCGAGGCGTGGCTAAAAGCTGAGAGGGAGATAGTGGGGAAGGGAGTGGGCGCGGGCTGCATACGAGGACGGCGCAGCTGCGCACAGTAACACAGTCACACAGAGCCGCGCTTTCATGGCATCTTTGTACGTGACAGCGTGACGTGAATGGTTGCGCGCGTGCATATTTGGTGGGCAATTATGCGCTGGTCCAGAGTACACCAGACCTCTAGCGGTTCTATCTCCATCCGAGAGTGCGTCCGGGTTTTCCGACGTTCGCCGTTTCCGGTCCGATGTCGGTCGGTCGCCCGGCGGCGGGGTCGAGTAAGCACTCGAGACGAGGCCTCAAAAGTCAAATGCCGACTCGGCGTGAGAGCGTCGTGACTCTGGAGGTCGCGCGTCGCGTAACGCTAACGCCACGCCCCACGCGAATAAATACACACCACCGAGCACGCGCGCGCCTGTTACTTTTTGGCTCAGATTCTGAAGATGAGCACGCGCGTCGCTAAGGAAAAGGAGAGGATCGTCAGGCCTATGCTCGCGTTCCGGATTGCCTGTGCTCTCTCGCCTCTCCAATCTTCGTCCTTGTCGCCCTCGGCCAACGGGGTAATCAACTCCAGGTAGAGCGCGCGCAACGTGTCTTCACGTGCATTCGCACGGGCCGCGGCGGGCTGCGAAGGGACACTGCTGTCGGAGATTGCATCTCCACCGTTGGGTTGCACCTCGTCTCGTCGAGATGGAGATGCGATCTCACCCGTGGTAACTGCCTTCTGGGAGGCGGGGGGCGCTTCCTCTGCCCCACCGACCGGCAACGTGATGAACGAGAGAAACACCTGCCACAAAAACTGGTTGAACGCCATATACGCCGGTAAGAACTTTGTTGGTACGACTGCAAAGCCAAGAAAGTTGGTTAGAGGCCACACGGCGCAGTCGTTGATCCAGGTGGTGAGGAAGCCCCGTTTCGTCTCATGGAGCGCGCTGGGTAAGTCCGGCTTCTCCAGGATCCCGCACACCGCCAGGAACATCCCGTCGTTCTGCGATGACCACAACACCTGATCAAAACAAATCTTATGTAGAACGGTCCGTGTCGACGAGCTCGTGCCGCACATCCGTTCGAGTGTATTGTACCAAATCGTCATCAATGCACCGACCTGGACAACGCCTAGCATCGTGATCGCAGGGAGGCGTTCAGTGGTTCGCTCGTCCTTCGGGGCGCTCAGCTGCGCCATGCCCTCTCCAGCACCATACACGATTGCGCCAATAACAGAATTCATCTTGAAGGGATGTAGCTCAATAGCGTCACCGACAGATCTAGCAGCCCGGCGGAGAAACATGGTTGCGCGCAGGAGGACCATTGCTTGCCTCCCGCCGCCGACCCGCCGTCGACGGCGCCGAGGGCCTTCTTGCCTTGCCTCCCTGGTCGCGAAGGGTCCCGCGAGGACGATTCCATAGGGATCACAAAAAGTGCTCGCGCCGACGCGATCTCTCAAGTTTCTCTGGCGAGAGGCCGATGAGAGATCGATAGCTCTGTTCTCTCGTCTAGATTGCGACGCAACTTGCCATCGAAGAATCTTGCCTCTTTCTCCCTCCCTCTCTCTCTCTCTCTCTCTCTCTCGCTCTCTCTCTCTCAATCACTCACACTCTCTCGGTCAGGCCTCGCAAAGACCACCATGCGCGAGGCCTCTGGAGCTGCGCGAGGCCTCTGGAGCATGTAAGCTGCTCATGGCTCTCTGGCCGCCGTCGGCTATCAGTGGCGGCCTCCACATCCACCCATCTCGTGCGCGTGAGCCAAGGCTCACGGACGATTCTCCTTGACTACGCCCTTGAACGATTCCTGGAAGTGGGCGCCCATCTGCTGCGAGGGTCGTCGCACCAGCTCAACGTTCGACTTGACCACGGTCTCCGCATTTTCACTAAACGTGCGAACTAGGGTCGCAGAGGTCGAGCGCTCGAGCATCTCCTTTCGCTTCGCGCCACGCTCGCGCAGACGGTCGCCGAGCTCCTTGGCCGAGCCCACCTGCCACTGGGTCTTGATGTACACGACCCCTCCGATTGCGCCGAGTAACACTACGAGTCCTGCGATAAGGAAGGAGCCCTGCCCTATCGCCGCCGGAGCGACCGCGCCATGTTTGCCCATAACGACGTACTGCGCGTCCGGGTTGAGATTCTTGGACACGTAGTTGAAGCGATCCTTGAGCATGTCGTCGCGCGCGGCCACCGCCTCCTGGATCGCTGGCTTGAGCGAGCGCGTGACCGAAGTAGCGTCGAGGTAGGCTTCCTGCGCTTCCTGCTTGGTGACCACCGGCAGCTCAAGGGTCGTGCCCCAGTGCTTGATGATCTGCATGGCATCCGTGCGAATGGTTTTGAGCTTCTCGCCAGGGATGAGGCGAGGAGAAGGCGGATCAAGTGGGCTGCGAGTGCGGGTGGTGCGTTTCTCTCACCTCTCCGCGCTCATTCTTGAGTGGCTCAACAGTCACGTCTCCTCCGCTTGCACTGGCTTTTTTGGTCACCTCGCCACTCAGACGGCGGCAATGTACCGCCACCGGGAGCTGCGGACGCAGCACTGCGGGGCGAAGGCATCGGACCAAAGCAGTCGACCTCATTACGTTGGCCGAGACCGAGTATGGAAGGATGAGACGCAAATTGACGAAGCTGGTCTGTGTTCGAAATAAGTTTTCCGCAGGGCGGAAGTCGCGATGGAAGGCATACATTGTAGCTTGCTTACCTCCTCCTCCGCCGCCGCTAAGCGCGTTCGCCGCTCGCTGCGTTGCTGCCGCTGCACGGCCGCGGGACGGTCGTGTAAGGTGTATGACCGCGGTAAAAGAGGCTTGTTGGAACCGCGGTACTCGGTACGATGAACGATGGCAAATCTCGCGTAGTCCGAAGACCGGCGTACTCGCGTATGGAGTTAAGCGCGTAAAGAGAGACCTATACAATGTATTGAGATACGAAGCTCTCATTTTGGGTCTTCTATGTTGCATTCTAGGTGATGCATTTGAGAGCGGCGATGCCGATGGTGCGATTGGCAGCTACGACCTACGAGTCCAGAACAGGAGAACTCAAGCCACGCAAGAAGGCCTAATAAAAGCTGCGCTGCTAGCTGCCGTTGGGGTATACTATGGCAGCACTGTAGTACTGTCCCGATTCGTACACGCCTTCCACAAAGCGCCTCCGGAGATTCGCCGGACAATGGTAAGTACCCTTCATGATGCGCGGCCGCCTGCGTCGCCAGCGCTGCTGCACGAGCGTTGCGGCTGCCTGCTCGGCCGCGGTCGGCGCCTTGACGAGCACCGCTTTCGGCGGCTGCTGCAGCTGCTGGCGCGCATTGAGGCCGATGCGATCGAGCTGTGGTCCCACATCAGCATCCAACCGACTAAGCGCCCTCTGCAGCGTCGCCACGTCCTCCTTCAGAGCCTCAACAACCTTCGCGTCGCGTGCAAGCTGCTGTTTGTACATATCTGAGAGCGCGTTCTTGGAGAAATCGACGCTGCCCTGCAGTCGCTCGCATTTGCTGGCAAAGCGCTTTGCCAGCGAGTCCGAGTGCGAAGCGGCCATCGTGGAAGTTGCCGCGGCACCTGGGTTGACGTCCACGATCAAGTGTCCTTTTTTCGAGGCGCCGTGAAGTTCACTTCACGAGACATGACATCTTTGAGTTTCTGGAGATTGCAGTGTGCTCGTGTCCCGGTCCCGGCTCCCCCGGCTTTTTACCGGTTCCCCCGGTGTGTCAATAACTCACCATTGATGGACCACAGGACCGTCGGCCCAGAAGAGGCCGTCTCAGAAAAATGCGGTGAGTGGGCAATTGACAAGAAGGTTAAGTCAAGAGTCGCTCTAACTCTCCTACCCAATCCTGCAGTTAGCCACCGATCTCGTGTTGAATCTCCCCGAGTGTTTCGTCGCACCAAACGCCACCATCAGATTCCGCAATCATGCGGCACCCTGCCACTGTGCTCACGATCCTCGTGGCCGGCATGCCTGTTTCAAGCGGCTTAGTGCACCGAATGCGCATCATGCACGCTCCTCAACGGACGCTGGCGGCGGATCCAAAAATGCTGTTGCCGCTGCGCCCGCGTACCGCACTCGCGCTGGCTGCAGTCGGTGCAGTTGGAGGCATCGTGCGCTATGCAGTCGCAACTCGCAACTCGCAAGTTCAGGGGCCAACTACTTCTGGTGCTGACAACGTTTCAGAGTTCCGAGCCATGCCCGTTGCTGCTACCAATAGCCTGCAGTCGCAATATCGTGCAAGTGCCGTGAAGATTGTGCCTTGGGAGGCCGCCGATATTACTGTGGGCACCGAGCAAGAGCCAGAGCCAATAGCAGTCGCGACCGGCAGCGCAGAGGTCAAGGATACGCAGATCGCGGAGGGGCTGATCATCACGGGCACCATCCTCGCGCTTCCGCTGCTGATCAAGGCTTTTTTCGTCAATAAGCTTGGTGCTGCATTACTTTTAGGCGCTTAATTTACGAATCCGGTAGGAGCATCGTAAACGGGGTTGCCCGACTCGGACTTCTTAAGCCCGGGTCAAGGGCAAGTGCGCGCCGGGGCCATGTGCACACGACAGCCCGGAAGTGCGCTTGCCTGCGTAAGCGGGAGCCGGGAGCTCTCCCGCGACCCGTCGCTGGCATAACTGTTTAACTACTGGCCCACGGTGGACCGGAGCACCGGACGGACACGGAGTCGGCCAGTCACGCTCTCATGCAGTGGAATAACAGTGGAATGGCGCCCCCTCGTTCGGGGACGGGGTTCGGCCGTATGCGGGGGTTGCGGGCGTGTGGTTCGTGCACCGTGTGACAGCCACGCACATATTAGTTATAACGGCTTCTTGAACGGCTTTTCATTTTGTCGTAATAGCCTGACGTTGCCTGTGAGAGCATGTTGTACTTTTAACGTGAAACGTCTTTCTGGACTTGATGAGTTAATCTTTTGAAACGATTCGAAAATCCCCTCCGCCGTCGCTCGCAACATGGCCGTTGGCATGAAGTTCAGTACTCTCAGGCTCGCATTCACACATGAAGGCCGTCGGCAATCCCGACGGCCAAAAAAAGGTCATTTATGCGACGCAAGGGTACATGCACTCTTGCTGCAGCTCGCCGCGGCGGCGCACGCGAAGCTTGTGGCACGCGCGTTCAACGTGTCCTCGTCGCTGGTGTGTGCGGCCGCCACCGACGTGTGCGGCTGCCAGGAGCTTTCACCGGGCTGTGGCTGGTGCTCGTCCACCGAGACGTGCGAGCCCGCAGACAAGTGCACGACGACGTGCCGCGAGTGCCCGTCGTCGAACAAGACGTGCCGCGCATCTTGCCGGCGTCACTGCATAGACACATGCTCGATGGCAACCACCACTTGCGCCTGCTCTGAGCTCGAAGGCTGCGGCTGGTGCTCGCACACCAAGTCGTGCGCACCGTACCCGGAGTGCTCAACGACGTGCGAGGAGTGCGACCCGACGTGCAACAACCACCAGCACTGCCTGGACAAGTGCTACCGGCGCTTCCATGCGCCGCGCGAGTCGCCCAACTCCGATGCGGACGACGGCTTCACCTTCCCGCCCTCGCCTCAGGACATCAACTGCGCGATCGGCATCTTCTGCGCGACCGTGCTCGCGTCTGCGGCGGGCATCGGCGGCGGCGCGGTGCTCGTGCCGCTCTTCACGATGATCAGTGAGTTCACGGAGCATGAGGCCATCCCGCTCTCCATTGCCACCGTCTTCGGCGCCTCCGCCTTTTCGACGTTGGGCAACTTTGTGTGGGAGAAGCACCCAGCAGCGCCGCACCGCCCCATGATTGCTTACGACGCGGCCCTCGTGCTCCTGCCGATGACGCTGCTCGGCTCGACGGGCGGCGTGTTCCTGAACATGGTGTGCCCCGACTGGATGATCGTCGGGCTGCTCGTCGCTCTCTGTGCCTACTCGGGCCGGCGCACTGTCACACAGGCATACAAGCGTCGGGAGAAGGAGGATCCTCCTTCGGCTCGGCACGAAGCACTCGCCGAAGCGCTCGTTGGCGAGGAGCTTGATGACGGAGCGGCTCCGGAAGGCCATGAGGGCGAGATGCAGGAGGGCGCGACGACGACGAAGAGCAGCTCGAAGGCCATCGGGGAGGGTGTCTTGTCGGACGCCCCGCTTCGCGCGAAGCAGCTCCTCACTCACTCACGAGGAGAGCAGATGCCCGTGGGCTTCGTTAATGAACCTGTGCGGCACCTGGATCCTCGTGATGGGCCTGTCCATGCTCAAGGGGGGCCATGGAGCGCCCTCTCTGTTTGGGGTGACCTGCGGCACGCCGGCCTATTGGGCCGTCGTGCTGCTCAACGTGCCCGTGCTGCTCTGCCTCACGTCGCGCTCGGGCACCCAGCTGGTCGCGTTGGCCGAGCGGAAGGCCGAGTGTGGCTACCAGTACGCCTCATCGGGCCGAAATCGAACTGAGATCGAACTGAGATCGAACTGAGATCGAACTGAGATTGAACTGAGATCGAACGGGCGGCTGGACGGCACGGCATGCACGTGCTCACTCCAGCTCCCCTCCCCCTTGCTCGCTCTTTCACCCACAGGTACGCGGAGGGCGACGTGGTGTGGACCACCAAGAAGGTGTGGCAGTACGCGCGCTTCGTCGGCTTCGGAGCCATCGCCGCCGGCATGCTCGGTGTGGGCGGCGGCATGATCCTCGGGCCGATCTTCAACGAGCTCAACTTCCATCCACAGGTGAGATGGTGATGTGTGACTGTGATGGACGGCCCTGGTTGCGAGTGATTGCCGCTGAATGAGCTCCACACCTCCGCCTCATCGCTCCACCTCCACCACATCGCTCCACCTCCGCCTCATTCACACCTCATTCACACCTCATCGCTCCACCTCCACCACATTCACACCTCACGGTTCGGCCCACGGCTCGGCGCAGGTCTCGTCGGCCACCTCGACGATCATGGTCTTCTTCTTGTCCAGTGCCACCGTCGGCCAATTTGTCGTCTTCGGCATGCTCGATTTGGAATACGCGCTCTTCTATGGCGTGGTGGGCGTGGCGGGCGCCATCGTGGGCACCAAGGGCGCCAAGTCGCTCATCGAGCGCACGGGGCGCGCCTCGTTCCTCATGTTCTTCCTTGCGGCCATCCTCTTCGGGTCAGGCCTGCTGATGGCGTACGTCGGCATCCAACAAGTAATCAGGAGCGGCCTGACTGGCTTCCAGCCGATCTGTGGCCGAGCAGGTGCCGCCGCACGTGAGGGAGACCGCTGAGCGAACGACGTAGCCAATCCCGGAGCCAATCTCAGGTCATTCAGAGCCAACGGCGATGCAGCACGGCTGCTGCACAGGGGATGAGGACAGTGACAGCCCTCACGCGCTCTGCTGCGGTGCGACGTTCCGAGCACGCGGTGGAGTTATGCCACGTCACCAGCGCGGCCAACAGTCTCCGTGGACGAGCGCCGGTGCCGCCGGGAGTTCCATAGCTAGGTTGCGCAGCGCGGAGCGCCCCGCCTTGCGCCATGTGCATGCATGTGGGAGCGCGCGCCGTTCAATTGGCGCCGAGGCGCCGTCCACTCACCTGGGACCTGCTTGCTTCACACTGCTACACCGTGTGGAGTGCAGTGTTTACCCTCTTAGTTAGGAGAGCTCTTCAAGTGAGCTGACGTGCGCGTGTTGTGTGACTTGACTTGACTTGAGTTGAGTCTCGGAATGTGCGCTGTGATGGCTTGCCACTTCAGAAACGCGCCGTGTCGGAAGCTATTCGCATGGCGACGTCGGGGGGCTCGGTGCTGGTGCCCGAGAGTTGCGGACCCGATAATTTGCTGGAGTTGCTCCGATTCGAAGGCAGCCTTGCTCTCGGCGTCGCAAATCTCTCGCACGGCGTGACCGAGCCGCGCGCCCAACGTCTCTGGGAGGTCTATGATTCAGACAGCAACGGGTGGCTCGACGTGCAGGAAGTTTCACATCTCATCAAAGACATGGCAAGGGCAATGCTCAGGCGCATGGAGCGCAAGATCACCACCCTCAAGGCAGCACTCACCAATCCGGATGCATCTGCATCGCTCTTCGCAGCATTTGACACCTCTGGCGACGGGAAGGTTCAGCACGATGAGTTCATCACCCTTGCGACTAAGGGCGTGCGAGTCCTCCGCGATGTACTTGATCCAGACGATGAGGCCGCTCTACGCCTGCGCAAGCGTGCCAGACCGAATCCGCATGGCGCCGATGACCCGTCGTTGTCAGGCTCGCCTTCTTTCAAAGAGGCCGGGAAAGTGACGGTCACAAACCCTTATCCCGTCCAGGAGGGCAGGATGCGGCTGCTGATGCGCGCGGGAAGCTTCCACCTCCCACCACCGCTCATGATGCGCAAGGAGAGCACGATCGAAGCCACCGCCCAAATAAGCGATGGTGTCGATGAGGAGACAGCAGAACGGCTGTGGGCGACGCTGGATACGGATAGGAACGGCGTGCTGGATAGGAGCGAGGTGCACGCCATCTTCGCGATGCAGTGCACGCAGTTGATCGAACGACTGGAGAGCGAAGCCAAGCAGCTGACCACTGCGGTCCAAGAGCTCTCCACCTCTGCCAAAGTGATGCTCGCGATGGATGTTGACGGCGATGGGAAGATCCAACGACACGAGTTCATCCAAGCCGCCACCGCCGGGTTTTTGATCCAGATGGGATCGCCGTAATTGACATCCGCGTGACGTCGCTGGGCGTGCACGAGCGCTCTGTGGACCAAGTTTGTACATGGGCATCCTTCAAGAGGAGGCTGCTGGCCAGCATGCACGGGCTCACCACGGCGACCCTCAAGCATGCATGTGCTCACCACGGCGCCCCACAAGCTGCGCATCCGAAGCGCATCCTCAGACCACGGAGGCGGTGTGCTCGACCACGGTCGGTTTACGGTCGGTTCCCGCCGCAACGTATCCACCGCGCGCCGCGCGGGCGGACGTACAGCGAACTGTAGGAATCCTTCGAGCGCCGCATATCAACTCGAGGCGAGCGCGCTATGACGTGCAGACGTCTCGCGCTGTTGGCAGCCCGTTCGGCCGCCCGACTCCGGCACTGTGGTACCGGGCGCGGTTTCCATCGCGTCGGGCGGTGTCGGCTCTCGTGTCTCTGCCCTGCACGTGCAGGCGTATTCCCCGCACGTATGCGGGTCGGCACGGCATACGCCCCATTCCAGGCGGCCGGGGCGGGGTCGGCCGGCGGGAGTCGCGCGCCGAGCGCTACGGCTAGATCGCCCGCTATCGGCCGGCCCGGCCGCGCGCGCGGTGAGGTGCGATTCCGCTGGGTCCGTCGCGGACTCGAGTCCGTTTTTAGGTCCGTTTCCACGTCCGCCGTGGTCACGTCCGGACCTAACGACCTATAACCGCATTTATCCGCTCCGACGGCGACGGCACATACCTCCCAAATAGACGTAATATACACACACATCACAAGCTGGCGGCGGTGCACGCGCTGACCTCACTCGCGCTCAGCGCCTCAGCCTCTCTGAGTACAGGTCTGACTCTGTCGCAGCCACAAGCTCACGAGTCATACGCACGCGCGCCGCCCCTGCTGGGCGGCGACCCTGCCCTGCAGGATCACGGGGCGTGGGCGAGCCAGCGCCCACTCACCGCTTGTCGCGGCCGCGTCGAAGGCCGTGGACCAGACGGCCCTGACGGCGCCATCGCGCTCTCATGCCATCATTTCCGCTGCATGCACGTAAGTTTCCCGCGGGGGTGAGGGTGCTGTGGGGAAAGGTGGCGGCTGCTCACAGCTTGCCCTGCTGCCGCTTCATGATGCGCAGCTCAATCTCGGGCCGGAAGGCACGAATGAGGCCCTGCACGGGCCACGCGGCCGCGTCACCCAGCGCGCAGATCGTGTGCCCCTCGATCTGGTAAGACAGCTCCTCGAGCATGTCGATCTCCTTAATCTCCGCATCGCCAGTCACCAACCGGTCCATGATCTTGCGCATCCAGCTGGTGCCCTCGCGGCAGGGCGTGCACTGGCCGCATGACTCGTGCTCGTAAAACTTGGACAGGCGCGCGATCGCCGCGATGATGTCCGTCTGCTTGTTGAAGACGGTCACCGCCGCGGTGCCGAGGCCCGAGCGTCGCGCTTTGAGGTCATCAAAGTCCATCAGCGCCTGATCACAGTGATCCTTGGTGAGGATGGGCACGGACGAACCGCCTGGGATGACGCCCAGCAGGTTGTCCCAGCCACCCACGACGCCCTTGCAGTGCTTCTCGAGCAGCTCCTTCATTGGGATCGACATCTCCTCCTCCACCGTGATTGGGTTGTTCACGTGCCCTGAGATGCAGAAGAGCTTGGTGCCCGCGTTGTTCTTGCGCCCAAAGCCTGCAAACCACTCGGGCCCGCGGCGCATGATCGTGGGAGCGACAGCGACGGTCTCCACGTTGGCGACCGTCGTGGGGCAGCCGTACAGGCCCGCGTTCGCCGGGAATGGTGGCTTCAGCCTCGGTTTGCCAGGCTTGCCCTCGAGGCTCTCGATGAGCCCCGTCTCCTCGCCGCAAATGTACGCGCCACCGCCCCGGTGCAAGTGCACATCGAAGTCGATGCCCGTGCCGCATGCATTCTTGCCCACGAGGCCCGCCTTGTACGCCTCCTTGATCGCGTTCTCGAGGATCGTCGCCTCGTACACGAACTCGCCGCGGATGTAGATGTAGGCCGCCGATGCGCGCATCGCCACGCCGGCGACCAGGCAGCCCTCGATGAGCTTATGCGGGTCGTGGCGCATGATCTCGCGATCCTTGCACGTGCCCGGCTCCGACTCGTCCGCGTTGACCACCAGGTACTGCGGCGTCGCCGTGTTGTTCTTGGGCATGAACGACCACTTGAGGCCTGAAGGGAAGCCGGCGCCGCCGCGGCCACGCAGGCCCGACGCCTTCATGTCGGCGATGATCTGCTCCGGCCCGAGGAGTACGAGCTCCTTGGTCTTGTGCCAGTCGCCCTGCAAGGAGCCAGAAAGTCAACGACAACGACACAGGGACTCCTATCGCTGCTGGGCAGCAGTGCACTGGCAGCAGCAGGGCAGCTGCAGAGGAGGCGGCGGCAGCGCACCCGTTTCTTGGCAGCCTCGAGGTAGGGTGACTGATCATTGTACAGGTTGGTGAAGATGCGATCCTTGTCGGTGAGGCCGCCCTGCGCCAAGAGAGTCGCAACACAGCCAGGCATGAGCGCGCGTGCGCTCCCCAAGCACCAGAGAGCCATGCAGCAGCGCTGCCGAGCTGCAGGCTGCTCGCTGGCGCATGGCGATTGTGCCGATCGCTCACCTTGTAGTGGCGGCGCGACAGGGCCACGGAAGAACGCGTGAGGAGGTCCACAGGCCGGCTAACGCGGCTAGAAACGCGGCTGAGCATAGAGATCGCCGCAGTTCAGGAAAAGGCAAAAGAGACCGCTGAGAACGAGTGGTGTGAACTAACAAAAATAGGCAAGTACCAGACTGGTGAGCTACACTCCGGATATCGGAACCACATTTCGACGGAATCTCGGCTCATGCATTCTCTCACGCTTACATGTCGACGCTCGACTTCAGCCGCCTTCGCCGCTTCTGCTGCTGCCCTGACCGCTCTTACAGCTGCGTTGACAATGCAGAGCCTCCGGAGCGGGAGCTCTTGAAGCAGCAGGTGGACGAGCCTACAACGCAGCAAGGCCCGCCGATGTTGCGACGGCGAGGATCTGTCTGGCAGCGAGCGAACCAGAAGTTCGAGCGAGCTACGTCTCGCCTCGGCACGCTCTTGCGACTGGAGAAGATGGCGGGCGGAATGCTAGAGGGCGAGGACCCTTTGCCTCACTGCTTGCTGCAATACACACATCGCATCGAGTTACTGCCGCTCCTTCCGTCGACGCTGCGCCAAAAGCGTTGGCAGTTGCTCTTCACGACCGCGGAGCACGGCTGCTCTATCAGGAGCGTGCTGACGCGCTGCAGCGGCCTTGGTCCGACCGTCTTCATTGTGCGCGACATGCAAGGCCATGTGTTCGGTGCGTTTGCATCCGAAGCGTGGCGGGACCATCCGCAGACTCATTTCCATGGCACAGGCGAGACCTTTCTGTTCTCGACCTGGCCGGAGGCAAAGGGCTTCAGGGCGTGGGGATGGGATCACGACAGCGTCGCGAGCAACCGGTCGTTCCAGTGCTCTGCCCTGGACTTCATCGCCTTCGGGAGTGGCGGCCACTTTGGGCTATGGCTCGATAATTCGCTCGCCACAGGCTCGACGAGCCGTTGCGACACCTTCGGCAACGCGCCGCTCACGGAGCACAGCATCCGCGGTGGGCTGCGCGAGCCGCACGACGGCATCAGCGCGTTTGAGGTGAGCGAGATTCAGGTTTGGGGCTTCTCCAGCACACCCACCACCTTGCCCACCATTGGATTCAAGGCGTTGGAGAAAGAGCGATCGTGGGTCGACACCAGGCGTGGCGGCAGCGAAGATATGTGACGTTGGCAGCTTGGCTGTTGGCACTCGGCGGGGGTCGACTCGGCAGTGATGCTGGGGCGGGAGAACGCGGCTCGGGCCTATGTTTGTGTGTGTGTGGTTGTCGAAACAAGATACACACACATCTCCGCTCCAAGTAGAACACACACAGCCAGACGCATTCCCCCGGTCTGACTAGTCAACTCTCTCTCCTTCACTATCTCACATCTCGTGCAAAGCAAACACCTTCGCACCGAAATTGTCCCTCGGCCGTCGATGGGTCTCCATTCGCATGTGCGGCCCCATCCACCCTGGCCCGATCGACCCTAGACGTGGATTCCCGGCACTAGGCAATCTCTCCGGAACCGACCGCAGCCGACCGCCACTGCTGGTACTGGGCCTCATGACGTGGGCCAGAGGAGGCGCAGGCAGTTGAAACAGGGCCGGTGGTCTGAATTGCGGCGCGTTGACCCGTTTGATGACGGGCAGTGCCTTGCGTAGTGACATGTCGCCCAGCTCAGAACCATGCGAATGTGAAAAGGGCCTTGTTGGCAACGCCTTGTGTGTGGCCGGCGCTGTCTGTGGTCTAGCCGCCTCAATCCTGTGCTTGAGCGAACGAAGAGCCGCCTTTAGCTCCGGGTCACGCGAGACCTCGGAGGCAGATAGCGACTTGAGCAAGTCGTAAGTGAGCAATACCTGCGACATCGCGGAGATTGGCCTTCTTCGGGCGAAGCGGGCGTCGGCGCACAGCACCGCAGCGCGAGGATCCCGCGCGGCGCGATGCGAGCGTGATGACTCAAGAACAAGAACTCTGAACGTTGAAACTGATTTTAATTTTAATTCGCGTTCGCGAACTGCCCGTCGCAGATCACGGCAAGCAAGGGCATGGTCTCGTGCGTGCAGGCTTTTTGTGTGCGCGGTAATTGCAACTGAGGTTTGGATTGCTAAGGTGCGCACACACAATGGCCCAGAATTCTGTGTGTAGCAAGCGTCGGTTCATGTCGGTTCGCCCCTCCCCCCGATTCGCCGTCGGACAGGGACACAGGCAGCCGCAGGTTGCAAAGGTTGGGCTCGTTCGATGTTCCTCACTTGGCGCGCGCGTCGTCCAGGCCGCGCTGCCGGCGCCGGAGCGGGTCGGCCACCCACGGAGAGGGCGGTTGTCCGACCGTGAGACCACTTGTCGTCTTGCTGGCGCCCAAACGAGCGTCGGAGGGCGACGCAGCCGCGCGCTTCGGCCCGCTGTCACCTCGTCGCCGAGCACGTGCGTGCGGCGGAGCGCCTTGATGACGAGCGCCGTGATGGGCGCGACGCGGCTGGGCGGACCTACCGCTTGCCTGACTGCTCGCCTGGCTGCTTGCTTGACTGCTTGCGATCTCCTCGTACGAGATTGCTTGATTGCTTGCGATCTCCTCGTACGCCTCGGCGAGGATGGAGGAGCAGGCCCCGCTCTCGGCCCAGCCCTCGGCCCAGCCGTCCGTGCCGCCCGACGCGCCGCTGCTCACGGAGCCATGGTGCGAGCGCGGGGGCGAGGCCAAGCTCTCGCGCTCGGAGGCGAGATTGCGCGAGATGAGGCGGCTCGCGCCACTGGGGAGAGGCAAGGGCGGTGAGGCGCCGTGGTGGGCGCCCACCGCTCGCCCACCGCCGCGCCCACCACCATCGCCACCATCGCCACCAGCACCCACGCCGGCAGCGGCGGCGTGATGGGGCCAGAGGTGGGGCGGTCGGAGGGAGGTGAGTCGCGGGCTGACCGAATCGGACGGCGCCGTCGTGAGCGCATCGGCCGTGCGCGGGTGCAACTTGGCGAAGAGAGAATGCTCAAGGGCCAGGGATCTCGTGGCCGTCTCCCTTCCGCCGTCGGGAGATTGCGATCTGCCATCGGGAGATTGAGATCTGCCGGGAGATCGCATCGGAGACCGTGTCGGCGATGTGGCCACGTCGCCCAGTTTCGTCATGAGCCCTTGGACCTGTACCCGGAGCCCGGAGATGGCGGCGGAGAGGGCGTTCGTGTTTGCGCTCGACGCCGTGGGCGAGGCGCTCGAGGCGAGCCGACCCGCGCCCGCCGCCGCACGCGGACGAAGCTCCTCGTAACTGACCTCGCGCATCGCTCCCTCCACCTCGACGTGCACCCAGCCGAAGAAGGGGTTGTTGGCGACGACCACACCGACGCGACCGAGCGAGGGCACCCAGATGGTGTGCCCCGGCTTGATGGCGCGCAGCTCGGCGTTGCGCGCGGCCGCGACCGTGTCGACGGTGCTGGCAACCTCCTCAGCGTGAACCAGAGGTGAGGCTGACAGCGGCCTCGACGGCGGCGGGCGCGTCGGCGCCGTCTCCATCGCATCGGCCATGATCTGTGCGAGGCTCGCTTCGAGGGAGGCCGCCTCAAATCCCACTGCCGCCGCCAAGGCACGCGGCAGCGGCGTCGCGCTCGCCGCAGCGCTAGCGCCCGCGGCAGCGCTCTCGCTCGCCCAGCCACGAGCGATGGCAACTGCCTGTTGGCGCGCCGCGTGCTTGTCTGCCTGGAGGGCGGCGAGGAAGGCAGCCTCATGATCCTCGGGCGGCGCACAGGCACTTGCACAGGCACTTGCACAGGCACTTGCACAGGCACTTGCACAGGCACTGTGCACCGCCTGCACGCTCGCCACAGCGCTCGCCACCTCTCTGGCGGCTGCCTTGCCCGCCTGCACCGACACCGACTCAGCCTTGTCCCTATGTACATCCCTCGTTGCCAATCTCTCGGCTTCGGCAAGAGCGGCTCGCATCGCCGCCACAGCGTCAAACGGGCTGCTGTCACTCGCGGCGTCGCTCAAAGCTTGCGCCATGGCGTGCGCCATCGCTGTCGCCGTCGCTGTGTCGCCCGCCGCGCGCGCACCCGTCGTATGACTCGCCGCCGCTGGCCTCGTCGCATCAGGCCTCGGCGCACCAGCGATGGCCTCAGCATCGGAGTCGGCCGTTGAGAGGGACGCCGTGTTGAGCACATGCATGCTAGCCGTCAATGCGGAGCCAGCATCGGAGTCGGCTCTGGTAGGATGATAGAGCTTCAGAAGGCGCGCACGCAGCGCCTCCGCCATCTGCTCCATCTGCGCCTTTGGCGGCTGCTCGGCGGCCGCGAGCGCCTCAAACCGTTCGAGCATCGCCTCCCACAAACGGCGCTCGGCACGGCGCTCCTCCGCCGCCGCCTCGGCCGCCGCTGTGGATTCGGTGGCGCTCGACACGGCGCGCACAGCATCGGCGGCGGCCTGCAGCAGCTCCGCGACGGACTCCGTCGTGCTGTGCGCCGCTGATGCTCGCGGCGCATTCATAGGTGAGAGCGGCGGGCGCGGCGGCGGCGGTGGCATCAGCCGTGCGTCGCTCGCCTGCCGTTCCTCACGCGCCCGAGACGGCGCCTCGCCCTCGCGTGGCCGGTGCCGCCCCTCAGCGCGCCCCCGCTCCCCCCGCTCCCCCCGCACCCCCTCGGCTCGAGTGCCCGAGACGGCGCTCGTCGAGGGTGAAGCGCCGTCTCGGGCACCGCCGCGTGCCGCCGCCGCGCCGCCGCCGCGATCGTGCCGGCCGCTCCCGCTGACGTGAACGGCCGCATCTGCCAAAGTAGGATGCCGACTACTGCCTACAGCACCGACCGGGGTGGGTGCGGGCGTGGGTGCGCCTTCGGGGGTGAGCACGTAAGCGAACCGAGCGTCGCGCGCCAGCCCGCGGGACGGCGGTCGGCGCTTGGCGAGCCCAGCGTCGGCGCCGGCGCCGGCGCCGGCTCCGGCGCCGCTGCCCCCGCCCCCGCCCCCGCCGCCGCCGCCGCCGCTCGCGCCGCCGACGCCGCCTCTTCTCTTGTGACCGGCGGGGCTCAACTCGGCGCTTCGCCGCCGTAGAGCGTCGCGCTGTGCGGAGCGGAATCGCTCCTGCTGCTCCGCGCGCAGCCTCTTGGCGCCCCGAAGCGCCGCGGAGAGCGGCTCGTCGTCGACCGTCTCCCCACAGCTCACAAGGGAGGAGGGGGGGACCGGTAGCTCTCGTCGCTCTCGTCGCTCGGGGCGCGGCGGCGGCGGCTTGAGCGCTGGTGGCAGCACGGCAGCCGCCTGCTGCCGCTGCAACTCGCGCGACGCCTCCGCGACCCGCGCGTGCCATGCGGCCTCTGCCGCTGCATAGTCAAGCTGCTCGTCATGATCGAGGCTGGCAAGGCACTGCTCAAGACGACGCTCGTCGTCACGGAGCGCGGCTTCGGTTCGCTCCAAGGCGCTTGCTGCGCGCTGCACCTCGTCATCGTGCAGCTGCGCCATCGACAGCGCCACCTCCGCCGCCTCCGTCTCCGCCGCCCGCACGCGACGAAGCCTCGCAACCAAAGCCGCCTCCAACGCCGCGCCAACCGCTTCATTCGCCGCCGACGGCTGCGCCTCTGCTGATGGTGCCTCGTCCACTTCGACGGCGGCGCGAGCCTGCTGCACCACCTTGGCCGCCTCCTCGGCCAAGGCTGCCGACTCGAGCGCCGCGTTGTACGCCTTTTTGTTCGAACGGAGCGCTGCCTCCTCCGCCTCCAACGCCGCCGCCTCTGCGTCGAGCGCCGCAAGCTCCGCAAGCTCCTCGCCCTCTTCCGGGTCGTCGGCGCTCATGATCGCCTGCCTAGCCGCCGCGGCCGCGGTCGCCGCCCTCTCGGCCTCCCGCGCCTTGGCAAGCGCCTCCGCATCCAGCTCGTACGAGACGGACGGGGGCATCCAGTCGCGCAGGTACTCGGCACCGTACGCAGTCCAAATCTCGTCGTCGGAGCGATGACGCAGGAGCTTCGGATGCGCCGCACGCAGCTCGCCGATCTTGAGGCGCGTCGCACCGTCCAGCAACGGCGGTTCCGTGGCTCGAGGCATGCACAGGTCCAAACGGAAGGCGGTGCGGATGGCGTGGGCGAGCGACGCGGTAGCAAACGGCCGCAGGCGTTGGTCCTGCACGCGCAGCTCGTCGGCCACGCGGTCGGCGAACGCCTCTGGTATGCCAACGGCTGCTGCCGCGTAACGCGACAGCGTCGCCCTGCTCATGAGCGTGCTGGGCACGCCGGCCGGCCCGGCCGGGCGAGCGTGTGCTTGCCAAACTGTTGTGTCGACGCACACACGTGAAGTGGCGCGTTGAACCGAAACTGCTGCATGCCGACCCCCACCTCTGGGAAAGCCATGCCGCCATTCCCAGTCCTTCTAGTGTCCTTCCTTACAACGAAGGAAAACCCCCGTAAATCATCAAGGTGCGTCCAAAAATGGGCTAAAGGCGGTCCTCTCCTCTGACCTCTCACCACTCACCTCTCTCCTCTCAGCATGCACACCATTCGTGCACGACTCTCGCGCGAGCTCCCGCTTGCGCGCTGGGCCCAGCGGAAGTGTGCTCTGTCAAGCATGACGCCTACGTCTTCTCCACAGCTTCTCGTCAGCGCCTTTGGTCCTCACAAGACTGGCGCCGTTGCCAAGATTAGCACAATCATCTTTGAGTGCGGCGCGTCGATCGCACATACCAAGAAGATCATCGTGAACGAGCACTTCGCCATGCTCACTTCTGTGTACGTGCCTGCCGACGCCAAGAGCACTCCCGCACAGCTCTCGGAGAAGCTCCAGTCCGCCTCAACCACGTCTCTGCTTGGCTTCCAATTGGTGGTCAAGGATGTGAAGCCATCTGCCGTTGAGAGCGCCGGGCCTGTGGCTGAGCAGCGGCGGCTCAAGCTCGAGCTACCGCAGCGGCCCGGCATCGTGCTCGCTGTCACAGAGCTACTCAAAGACCACGGCTGTGCGCTCTCCGCCATCGACGCGGAGACAGTAGCCCGCGGCGACGAGCTCTGGTTTGAGCTCGAGTGCCTCGTCGATCTGCCCGCCGGCCTAGATGCGGCGCGCGTCGAGAGCGACCTGCAGTACTGGGTCACCAAGGAGGTCCAGGCGAAGCTCAGCTTCGACAAGTGGATGGGAAGCCTCAATAGAGGTGGGTGTCTGTGGTAGGTCATGACCGCGCTCCACAACGCTCACGGTATTGGCGGGACTGGGCCTCGCCACGCCACGGGAGGACCGCAGTGGCATCGCTCGTTGAGGCAGTAGCCTTGAGCGACGACGTGGATGGGAAGCCTCTTCTGAGGTGCACACATTGGTTCATTGGTTTCGTCGAATTCGAAGCTCAGCCGTCAGAGCTCAGCCTCAGACGCACCCACGCGAGAGCGGAGTGGCATCGCATCCGCGGCCGGTGCTCACACATACGTCATAGCTCTTCTCAAGCACTCTCCACGTCACCCGCGAATCGAATGGCCCCAAGATTCGGCCGGGCCGGCGGGCGGCTCGCGAAGAAGCAAACTAATTCGTAGAAGCGTGGTCAAGGACATGGCATGGACGTTGGTCGACGTTGATGATGGAAACGAAAACTAAATGCGGAATGCGGGATGCGCGTCGGCACCGCGAGATGCCCGCGAGAGCATCATCAGCATGCGCGAGAGATGCCGATCCGCGATGATCCGGCACGGGGAAATTACAAATAAAAGCGTATAAATGAACACTGTACAGCACTCCGTCACCACACTTCCAGGCTGAGGTACACGAATCGATAACTAACTAACGGGCTAAACATCTCACAACGGCGCGCACCTTGCCGAGTGTCGAGTGTGCGCAGTGCCATGTGCGGCTTTACTTGTGGTGCTCGTCCGGCCAGTGCTGGGCCTGTGATCGCATCGCGTCGGGTCATCAAAGAGGCCTATCCATAGGGACGGGCGCTTTCTGCCAGGGCTTGAGCTTGCGACGGGGCTGGCTGGCCGCGCCCGTCGCAGCGCTCGATCCGGCGGCCGCCGCACCGAGCGGCGCCGCAGGTGGCGGCTGCAGCGGCGCGCGGCTCGGCGCGAGACCGACCCTATGTGGGGCGGGCGAAGACATCTCATCCGCCTCCGGAGGTGCCACTGGCGGCGGATCGAAACGGTGCCGCAGCGGCGGACGGCCCTCGCCGAAAGGGCCGTTCAAGTGCCGAGCCGCTTCGGGGTGCCGACCGTCCACGCGCGGTGGTGAGCGGATCTCGAGGACCTGCGGGGGCTCCACGCGCTTCGTGCCCCCCTCCTCATAGGAGGGGTCAGTCGGCGCCTCCCTGTGTGTGCTCGCGCGAGCTGCCGCCGCACCCGCCGCGCCCGCCGCACCGCCACGCCGGCCACCGCCGCCGGCGGCCGCGCCTGGCGCGGCAACCGGAGCGGCCGCTGGGGCACGTCGGGGCGACGTGGCGCGTTGGGTGGCTTTCGACGGCGGCAGGTGCGGCGAGTCGCCGCGAATGACGAAACCCACGTGCGTGATCGGCTCCGAAGTGGGCAGCCCCCAGAAGCCACCACCAGCGTCGCCGTCGTCGTCGTCGTCATCGACTCCGCCGCCGTTGTAGTAGTCGTCCGTGCTCTGAGCGGCAGGGGGCGGCGGCAGCGGCGGATGGCGCGGCCGCGGCTGCTGCTGCGGCGGCTGCGGCTGGCTCGTCCGGCGCGCCGCAGCCGCCGGCGGCGGTGGCGCGCCGGCGCTCTCGCCTAGTACGGCCGCCTCGCCACCGTCCTCGATGCGGCGGCGCGTGCGCAGCCGCTCGGCCGCCGCCGATCGCTGCTGCCGCGCTCGCAGCTGAGCTTCACGATGTGAGTCGGGGTTGGCAGCGAGATACTCGATCTCCGCCTCGATCTCCCGCTGCTCCTTGAGCTCGGCATCGAGCTTACGGCGCTCGCGCACGCGCGCGAGCGCCGCCGCCTGCAGCTGCGCGCCATCCGCCTTCGAACGCTGCTGCCTCGCCTCCTCCTGCCTCGCCTCCTGCTCCGCCTGATGGCCCTTGAGCACTCGTTCCTGCGCCTTGCGGTGGGCGATCGCCTGGCTGATGGCCTTTCGGACCTCCTCAGCCTCGCGCGCCTGCTCGCGCTCGCGCTGCGCGCGCTCCTCCGCCGCCTGCTTTTCGAGCGCCGCTTGGCGCTCATGGACCTCCTTCTCGTCGCGCCGGCGCTGTGAGGCACGCCTGCGTGTCTCCTCCTGGAAGGCGGCGAGGCGCTCGGCCTCGGCGGGCGCGGCGGCCCTGCGGCGATCCGCTTCTTCCGCGCTTAGCTGGCGTGCCTGCTCCTCCTTGAGCCGCGCCTGCCGCACGCGCTGCTGTGCCTTCTCCTGCAGCGCCGTTGCGCCGCCGCCGCCGCCGCCGGTCCCACCAGCAGCACCTCTCGCGCCGCCCAGAAAGGAGTTCCCCACAGAGGCGCGACTGGGCGAGCCCCCATCGTCGTCGAGGTGCTCATCACGGCGCAGCAGCGCCGCCGCGCGCTCAAAGGCCGCCAGGTCGGCACCTGGCATCATAGCCGCGTGGCGCAGAGCGCCCGCGCGCTGCGCGAGCAGCGCGAGCGGATCCGTCTCGCCCTCGCTTCCCGCCAGTGCCGCCGCTTTGTCGTCGTCGTCCTCCTCCTCCTCCGCCAGCTCCGCATCGCCGACGTCGTGCGCGCTCAGCGAGGCGTCGGCGTCGGCGCCCCCGCCGCTCGAAGCGGGCGCGGAACGGGCGGTCGGGCGCGGCGGCGCCTCGGAACGGCTGGCCTTTGGCTGGCGGCGTGCCGGTGAGGCAACGCCCGTCACCGCTGGATCAGCGCCATGACTGTCGAGCAGGGCACGGGCGCGTGCAACGAGTCTGGCGCTCTCGTCGTCAAGTGAGGGCAGCGCGGCGTCGAGTGCGCGCAGCACGGCCTTGCGCTGCTCAGCAGGCGCCGCCGCACGGCGACCGGCGCGGGCTGGCGCCGCCATCTTTTGAGGAAGGTCGAGATGCGACAGCTCGGCGAGTGACGGGCGCTGCGACAGCTCGGCGAGTGTCGGCAGCACCTTGCCCGGGGGGGCGGTGAAGCCATCGGTGTGACTATTCGGACCTTGCCTGCGCCCCTTGAGCGGCACGCGCGGCGCTGCCGCCGCCGCTGCCCGACGCCGTGCGCCCGCGGCGGCACCAGAGCCGCGAGCGGAAGGCGCCTCGGTCGAGAGCGGCTCGCCGTAGGCGTCATCGTCGTCCAGGTGCTCGTCGCGGCGGAGAAGCGCAGCCGCCCGCTCAAAGGCAGCCAGGTCGAGGTCACCCATGTTGAGTTCGTGCCGTTGGCGAAGGCGTCTTCACGACTACTTCACGTGCAATTGCGGAATTCTCGATCGAAACCCCATAGATAAAACACATCATCTCTATCATGTACTTGGCCAGTGCGTTCAGTCAAGTTAGGTGTCGTCATTCCGAACCAATTTTGCAGCAAGGGCGCAGAAGGGCGCTCGCATGTCTCACCGTGACTCGTCACCGTTTGTGCTGGTCGTGGCGGCTCTGCTTCAAGGATCGTTCGCATGGCATGCCACAGCGATGCCGGGATCAGCTCGGGTTGCATGGCACTACCGTGGATTGGCGATCGCTCTCTTGCGGCAGCCAGCCGTCACTTTCTCCACTGTAGTACCGCCGCAGTCTATGGCGGACGAGAAGTTTGAGCAGGCCATCGCCCTTTGCGAATCGTTCGCATCGGGAATGCTACCAGAGCACGAGCTCGAGAGTGTGCCATTGATGCTGGACGAGGTGTTCACGCTCGATTTTGCTGAGCTGCGGGGACGTCATTTTTCGGCGGGCAACAGCTGGCGGACGGCCGTCAACGTGACGTGTCTTCAGCCGGCCGAGGGCGTGGACGGCGGGCAGCTCTTTAACGACGAGCTGCTCGCCATGCCGACCCGTCCGGGGCGAGCCTGCGTCGGCGGCCATTGCAGCCGAGCCTGCTCTCGCGTGCAGTTACGTTGGCTGGCCAGCGAGACAGAGTGTGCAGCGTTGGTGCGCGAGGCCGTGAAGCTCCAGCCAGGCACGGGTCCGACGGGCGAGCTGGAGATGCATAACCTCTACCTCAAGCTCGTGGCCGCGAGCGGCCAGGTGCGCACCACGCTCCTCTTCATCCGATTGCTGGAGCGCATGCGGCGCGCGATCGCGCTCGAGTATGGCCTCCCGCTGCACTCGCTTTCGCCGGTCACGGCATTCATCTCCCGATCGGTAGCCAACGACGACGTCACGCGCCGCCTGGTGCACGTCGACGAGTCGTCGTGGGGCGCATACCACTACTCAGCCGTGCTCTACCTCTGCACCTCTGCCGAGGCGCTCGCCACGGACGGCGTCCGCACGGCGGCCGCAGACTTTTCGGGCGGCGCACTGCACTTTGTCGACTCCCGCCGCCCCGTGCCGCGCGCCGACAGCGTGCTGCTGCCGCGGCGAGGCCTGGCGGCAATCTTCTCATCAGGATGGGAGAATGTGCATGTGGTCGCCCCTGTGGATACGGGCGTGCGCCACGCGATCCCCGCGTTCTTCTCGACAGTGCCGGAGGCGCAGCCAGCGCCGTGGGATGGCCACGACGGCCTGCCGGCGCGAGGCGCCGCCGCACGCGCAGCGGCACTGTGGCGGCACGGGCTCATGCCGCAGAGAGAGGAGGATTTCATCGCCTTCATGCGCCACTGGGCGCGCGTATTTGACGCCGAGCAATGGTGAGCGGCGCACGATGCAGATTTTTACAGACTGAAGTAGATGGAATTCAGACCTCAGACGAAACCGTGCCTGTGGGGAAATCGGAAATTGCTAGGTCGCGTTTCCTAGGAGCGTCCTAGACTCTTGCGGACTCTTCAACAATGGCTGACAACACAAGTCGAAAACGCAATCGCACTGTGAGCTTGGCCGCCAAGGACGGTGGCGACGAGGCACCACCCATGTCCGTGCTGGCCGCGCAGCACGCGAGCGAGCAGTTGCTCGTAGCGGCCATTGGCAGCGCCCGCTTCTCCGCAGCAGCCGGCCGCTTGGTGGAAGCAGCAGATGTGGCCAAGCTTGTCGCGGCGGGCGGGCCGATCGACGAGCTCGTCAACATCGCGCTCGTGCAGTCCAACAAGCACGCTGTCCGCGAGGGTGGCGCCATTCCGCTGATCGTTGGGCTGCTCCGAGAGGACGGAGGCCTCGTCCCCTTCGCGGCCGCTTGGCCCTCGCTCCGGGCATCGACAGTGGTGAGTGCTCTGTGGTCGCTCGCGGCGCACACGCCGCTCAACCAGGATGCGATCCGGGTCGCGGGCGGCGTGCCACGCCTGATCGCGCAGGTCCAGTGCCCTCCGCCTGCAGTGGGCGGTGGGCGACCCGCGTTTGCCTGCGCCGCCGCACCACCTGGCGCCGCCGCGGCGGGTTCGGGCGAGTCCTGCAGCGCCTTCTGTCCGGAGCTCGCCGCCCACGCCGCGGGTGCCCTTTGGTCCCTGGCGGCCAACTCGGCCGCGAACCAGCACGCAGTGCGGGAGGCGGGCGGCATCGCGCGCCTTGTGCGGCTGCTGGAGGTGACGGTGCCGTGGCAGCCGGAGGCGGCGCGGCTCGACGGAGGTGTGAAGAGAGGTTGGTGTGAAGAGTCGGCGCGGCTCGACGGTGGTGTGAAGAGAGGTTGGTGTGAAGAGGCGGCGCGGCTCGCGGCGGGCGCGCTGCGCAACCTCGCGGCCGACAACCCCGAGAACAAGGACCTCATACGGCGGCTCGGGGGGGTGCCGCCGCTCGTGCGTATGCTCCAGCTGCCGCGCCCCACGGCGGAAACGGCCGCGGCAGCCTCCACGAGCACAGCAATGAGCACAGCAATGAGCACATCCGGTGCCCTTGGAGCACAGCAGGCGGCGGGCGCGCTGGCGAATCTGGCAAGTAACACGACGGCTGAGCAGGACGCGATCCGCGAGGCGGGCGGCATCCCGCCGCTCGTCGCGCTGCTCCACGGCGGCGAAGGCGCTGCAGCGGCGCAGCATGCGGCGGGCGCGCTGTGGAATCTGGCGGCGGGCAACGCGACCAACCAGGACGTCATCCGCGAGGCGGGCGGCATCCCGCCGCTCGTCGCGCTGCTGCGCCCGGGCACACCGGTCGAGGCGGCGCAGCAGGCGGCGGGAGCGCTGCGCAACCTCGCCGCCTCGAACGCGTCTAACAAGGAGGCCATCCGAGGTGCGACCCCACCCCCCCAAGATCCCTTGCCCCACCCACCCGTTCGCCCATACGTGTGCGCTTCTCGCCCCCCTTCTCCCTCCCCCCCTCCCTCCCCACCCCCCCCCAC
>Ga0180441_100025_pt1 | contig 66436 bp, 30 predicted proteins | sample ChrtobMetaP5_8mM_FD_120633 | JGI IMG/M metagenome (GOLD analysis project Ga0180441, IMG submission 120633) | Chrysochromulina tobin associated microbial communities from unialgal haptophyte culture, Seattle, Washington, USA - P5_8mM MetaG | ecosystem: Host-associated > Algae > Haptophytes >...
CGATTGGCACCCTGCATTATGGTGCATTATCTCGCTATTAACGCGTATTAACGATGGTAATCAAGTTGCCCCGCTGACGCGAGAGCACCCCCGTCGCCGTTACACCCCCGTCGACTACCCTTGGAAAAGGTGCGGGATCAGGGGGCTCAGCCGTCGGGGCCCCCCTTTTGGAGGGCCCCCTGGCATCGCCGGTCCCGGCGCTAGGCCGGGCCGACTCTGTACTGCGCAAGATCTCTCTATTCGTGCGCGACATTTGCATGCGCACGTGCGGCCCCACGACTCCCTTTGGGGAGACTCGTCGTTTTCATAGGTTAGTAGCACCACAGTTTCCGCACCATCCGCCCAAGAAGGCGCTTCGCACATGGCTGAGCGCGCGCGTGTGCCGCGGGCAAAGGACCCCCTCAGTCAGAAATCAGTCGGAAATACTCATCCACTTTAGCCCAGCGGCGCGGGCGGTTCCATCATTCGAATGGAAAAAGACTGGAAGTGTGTGCTTAGTCTGCGTGCCGTATCTGGCTTCGTTGTTTTTCTGTCGAGTATAACCGTTATTTACTCGGTACGTAATTCGTTGAGCTCTATCAGCAGTACCTCTTGAGCGTCCCGCTAAAAGAAAAGTCCTACAAGCTACATGTCCGTACTTCTTATTCACCGCTCAGTGCCGATGCGCACGGAGAATCCTCTCTAGCAGCGCTTGTGAGCTTTGAACTCCATATCAATCAAACTCTGGCTCCTCGTCGTCCGACAAGCCGTCTCCACCAAAGTCGATCTTCTCGCCGCGCTCGTCGACGACGTCCAAGCCACGGCCGAGCTCCAGCTCCTTCCGGAACGCGCTCCACACGGCATCTATCTCGCCCAAGGCGTCGCGCTGGAGCAATTCACGCCATACGTCATCGCCCATACCACCGACGCCCAGGAGAGCATCGTCTGCACCGCCAAGGCGCGGCCGACGGCGGCGGAATCTGACGCGAGCGCCTTCCGCGTTCACTCTCTTTGGGAAGGAGCCGAGCAAGTTCATGTCGCCCTCGCTGCCAAACTTGTACAGTGAATAGGTGAGCGCGGCGTTGGCCTTTGCAAGGTTCTTGCCCAAGGCGAGCGCCTGCGCCTTTGTGCTCAATCGCACCGCCTGACGACCCGCTGGCGACTCGTCTGCACCACCGTAGAGCGACTCGTACACAAAAGGAGTGGGGGAACGCCACATGAGGACGAATAGCGGAGGTCCGCCTATCCGCCGATTGTCCGTGGGTTGCTGAGCTCGTGGACTGGGCGAAGTGCGCGAAAAAGGAGAAAAGCAGAATGCTGCCAACACGACAGGGCCAGAGTGCGGCCAACACCGCCGAAGCATGGGACGAACGAGTTGCACTTCAAACGGTGTGAATGTGAATGGGTGTAAGGATTTACACGAGTTACATTCAGTTCACACCGCACACCCATGGTGGGCACCACGCAGGAATGTGCGGGGATTTATAACACAAAATACTGGATCAGGCCGTGGACGGAGCAGGAGCCGGAGGCATGCATGCTTGCATGGTCCATGGAGCCATTCGTTCATCTGCGTCCGCACACACACAATAGGAGCAGAATCAGGACGACGCCAACGGAGCCGAGGATGATGATGCCCGTTTGAGAGAAGAGCTTCTCGAAGAGCACCGTGGTGAAGAGGTTCGCGAGGACGGCCGGGATCATGTAGTAGGCGATCAGCACACACGCGAGGAGCGCGAGCGCGCACACGAGGTACGCGCAGAGCTTATCTCCGAGGAATTGATGGACGAGCGCAAACGGGTTGAGCGTGAAGCGCAGCCGGCCAACAGGCCGGGGCAGCTTCGGGTGTTGATTGGGCGCCGAGCGCCCGTTTCCGGCGGGGTAGAGCTTCGCCTCGGCCGCGGGCACGAGCTGCACCGAGATGAGGAGCTGGCCGGCCGGCCGCTTCCAGCGCACCTTGTCGGGGCGGCCCGGCACGGCCACCTCCTTCTCGCCACTCAGCTGCACCCAAAACTTGTGAGGTTGCATCTCGTCCTCGTCCTCGTCGGCGCCAAAGGCGTCGCCCGCGAGCACCGAGTCCGCCGCGTCCGTGAACGTGTCGTACTTGCCACCCGTGAACATCTCGACGAGGGGCTTTGTGGAGCCCAGCGACCGCACGGCCGGCCTCTTGCCAAAGCAACTGAGCCAGCTGCGCTGCTCGAGCTGCCCAGGCGCGAGCTCTTCGCGTGGATCTGGCTCGTACTCGACCCGGTTGGTGTACGTGCGACGCCCCGCGCTGTCGAGGCTGGTCTCGTAGTTGAGAGAGCCGCGTGGCGCGCCTAGTAACGGCTCCCAAAATGTGGCCAAGCGATCCTCGCCCGACACGGCGCCCGCGAGCGAGGGGTCGAGCGGCTCCACGGCCTTGGCCTCCGACGGACCCGCGCCCTTCTTGGGTGCGGTCGCGGGGGGCGCCTCCGATAGGTGAGAATGTTGGCGTGGGCGGGCTCCCTTTGATGGGGATGGGGTGCCCGTGGATGGGGATGAGCGGGCCGGCAGCGGCGGCATGAGCTGCCTGGCGCCCGACGCGGCGCCTGATCCGGTCCGTTCGCTAAGCTGGACGGCGCCCGACACGCCGTCTGTGACGGTGCTCGAGGAGCCCCCACCGGCGCCCGTCACGCAGCGTGCGCTGCGCGACAAGAAGCTTGGGCCTCGAGAGAGCGGCGGCGGCGGGACGTGCATTTCTCCGTGGCGGTGAGAATCATCCGCCGTCTTCCTCTCGTCCTCCGTCTTCCTCTCGTCCGCCGTCTTCTTGTAGTCGCCCTTGGGCTTTTCGAGCTCGTCAAGGGTGGAGCCGTGGTTCGCGAGCGAGCTCTGGCGCTTGTACACGCGCTCGAACCACTCGCTCAGATCGAGGCTCGTCTCGCCCGCGAGGTCGTTGAGCGACACGTCCCAATCCCACAGCTTCAGGCGCAGCATGTGCCGCTTGTCCCTCGAGAGGGAGCGGTCGGTGTAACGCAGCTCGACCGGGAACCTCATGCGCCAATTCCACGAAGCCTTCCCCTTGCTGGCGCGGAAATGGGTGTCCGTGCGCAGCACCATGCCGCGCGCCTTCTTCTTCGAGTACGGGTCGTCGTACTGAGCGGCGACGTACAGATCAGAGAGACCGCTGTCGTCCAAGTCCCTTGGCACGTCGCGTGCCGACCAGATGATGAGGCGCATCTCCCATTTTTGGGTGGGTGGCGGACTTATGTCGAGCATGCGCCGGTGGAGCGCCTCGTTCTCCGTCATGATCTCGACGAAGAGATCGACGAAACCCTGGCGCAGGTTGATCTCGGGCCGGCGTAGCTCGCGCCGCTCCTTTGGAGGGCGAGCCGAGCACACGGCCTGCCAGTGCTTCGAGAAGATGCGATCCTCAATGTCGATCTCGGTGCCGCCGATCAGCACGTCCTCCCACAAAAAGTTCTTATCCATCACATCCACGCACAGCACTGTCGCCCCCGGCAGCGTTGCGGTGAACTCGAAGGCCTGGTAGAAGCCCACCTCGCTCTCGTCCGAGAAAGCGTCCTGACGGTTCTCACGCACCTGCTCTCCTAGGGAAAGGCGTAGGTACGGGTCTGGCTTGTCCGCGCCGTTCTCGGGCAGGTCCTTGGCGATGAGCACGTAGACGCGCACGATGTACGTCATGGGCTTCTGCAGCGCCTCGAAGAGCCGTTCCGCAGCGCTGTACTGAGCGCTGTGCTGGCTCTCGCGCGGGGCGCCCTCGTCGGCAGCCGACTGCTCGAGTAGGCGCTCCTCCTCCTCGTCCTCCGACTCGCCAAGGTGCACAACGCACTTCATCGTGCACACCTTGCGCTGATGATTTCTCTGCCCAAACTTGACGACGAATACGTCAAAGGGCAGCGGCCCCATGTGCTTGCTGGACTCCTCGAGCTTGCAATTGAGGGTGTCGCGGCCGCGCAGCGCGGTGATGAGGCCTGGCGAGCGGTCGATGGCCGCGAGAAGGTCATGCTCGACCTTGCAGATGCTGCTGGCAAGCCGCCTCTCCTCCTTTGCAAGTTTGGTGGCTCTCTGCAGCGCGATCCAGCCAACATTAGTCGTCTTGAGGCCGCACTGGCACAGGATGCGGTAGAGTTTGCCGGGCGCATGCAGCTTGTTGAGCATCGGGGGGAGCTCCTGCCCCTGCAGCAGGATGCGCTGAACCCACTCGATCGTCGCAAGCGGCACGTCATTCTCGTCGACGGGCCCTGTAGTCGGCAGCCTGAGCCTCTCGACGACGAGCATGTCCTGGAGCAGCGCGTCTGCAATAGAGGCGTGCGAGCGCCCCTGCGCGTTTAGGATCTGGACCTTGCGGTAGATGAGCTGACGAAGCTCGTCCACGAGCTTCTTCTCGAGCCGTTGGTCCTCAAGCTCCGACAGGGTGAGCGGCGCCATCGAAGCTGCCGCCGCCGAACGCCGGAGCGTCGGCGCGGGCGCCACGCCTAGTCCAACGCGTACCACCCAGCCCGTCTCGGGTGGACGTGGCGAATCGCCGCGCGCCAGGTACCGATGGTGTCCATCGAGCGCGATACCCCAGCAGCCCACGCCCGCTGGGTATCCCTTGCCACGTGTCCAATTCGTGTCGCTCCAGTAGATCTCGGCGCCGTTGGCGTTGCGGAAGAGGTCCTTGCCGTTGGCGCGCGCCTCGAGCTCGGCCGAGCGCGCGCCCTCCGGCACGTGCCGGTAGAGCCCGTTGCACTCGTCCAAGCCCGCGCCCATCAAGATGCACTCCGTTCCGGCGCCACCAGGCGTCGCGACCGAGGCCTCGGACCCCCACCGCCCTCCGCGGGCACTTCTCTCAAGCTCGCCCAACTCCTCGCCCAACTTGAGCTCATCGAGGCACGCGGCGCGCACCTCGCTCCCCGACATGTAGTCGCGCAGGTCGATACCCGTGTAGCCCAGCATGGGCGTGTAGAGCCCGCCGAATTGCGTGTCGTACACCCGCACGTTGACTGTCGGCATGAAGAGGTGGTTGGTGGGCAGCTTTAGGCGCAGCTTGAGAACTTCGAAGAAGACCGGCGCGAGTGGCGACGGCTGGTCGCTCGAGCGGGTGCGCCGCACGCTCACCGCGCCGTCTTTGACGCCGTGGAGAGTGAGTGCAGCTTCTTTGACCTTCTGCCGAAGCGATTGGAGTCTCTTGGTCTTCTTGATCGCCTTGTCCTGCGAGCGCGCCTTCACAAAATGGGGCTGCTTGCCCGCGTCCAGCTCCACAAAGGGCTTCGAGGGCGACTCGATGAACGCGTTCTTGCTCAGCCATCTGGGGAGCTTGAGCGTCGACGAGCGCAGACCCTGCAGCGAGAGCACCACCACCGTAACAGTGTGCCACTCAAACTCGGGCATGATCGGCATCAGCCTGTACGTGACGACCGGGTGCGCCGGTGCGCCCGACGGTTGACGCAGCAGCGGCGCGGGCCGCTCGGGCTCGTGCACGTCGTCGGCGATCTGCCATGTCGTGCCTACCTGATGCACCATAACGTCGCGGCTCGCACCGTCGCGGCTGGTCGAGCTCGCGAGAGACGGCAGATCGAGCTCGACGAGCTCGAGCCGGATCATGATCTCGCCGCCGTCGAGCCCCTCGTGGTCGAGCTCGGCGAGCGAGATCCAGAAGGGCTCAATCTCGGGGCTCAGCGCGCGGTCCTCGCACGGCACAATGTGCGCAGCGCGCAGCGGCACACACACGCGCCCTACGAATTCATCAGGCTCGCTCGTGAGTGTGCCCTCGTCAGAATCCCATACGGAGAGGATCACCTCGGGGGCGAGAAGCGGCCGCCCCTCTGCGAGCAGCGCCTCGAGCTTCTGCTGCGCCTGCTTCGCGCGCTCCTTGGTCGACATGGGTGTGGGCTGCTCCTCCTCCACCGGTGCCTCCCCTTCCTTGGGAGCGCCGCCCAGCCCCAAGCCCACGCCGATGCCTGCGCCAATGCGCGCGCCCAAGGAGACGCCGGTCTCAAGCACGTTTCCAACGGCACCGCCCACCACGTTGCTCACCTTCTCAACATTCTGGAGCAAGTCCTTCAAGGACTGCGAACGTGGGGGTGCCACGTGGGCGTCGTCGTGGGCACGGGACTCTTTCTCCTTGTCGAGATGCTCGGCGCCGATCGACGGCGCCGTCGCGGGCACGGGGCCGAGGGGCGTGAGGGGCGGCAGCCAGAGGGGCAACGTGAGCGTCTCAAACCAGCTCGGGAATGCCGTCGCGGGCAGGGTTTGCGTCTGGCTTCGGAGCGGTGCGCTGGCCGCTCGTTCCGTGCCACTGTGCCCGATGGGCACCGCGCGCGCCTCGATACCAGCGAGCGATGCGACCAAATATGGGTCGAGCGCGCCGTTCTCGTCGCGTGCGGGTAGGTCGCGCGCCATGTACGCATGCACGCGAAGCTCGTAGGCGGTGAGCGGCTGACGAGCTGGCATCTCCTCGAGCGTCGGCAGCCAGTCGATGTTCCCTACAGGCGGGGGCTCATCTGCAACGGCTTCTGCAGCGCCGGAGGCAGCGCCGGAGGCAGCACTGCTCGCAGCGCTGCTCGCCGCGGCAGGAGCAGTGCTGTGCTCGTCGGGCGGAGATCGGGGCGTGGCGGGCGGGGACTGGAGCATAGCGCCGGGGTTGATGCGAGCGAGTCCGAGGGACACGAGCAGTGCGGGCGGCGAGGCGGCCGCTCCCCCTCCCTTCGGGGTGCGCACCAGGTTGCCGCTCGACGCGCACGGCGCGAGGTGGACCCAGCGCGGCGCGAATTGTGCGTCGACGAGGGTACGCGCCTTGAAGCGAGCGTAGTAAGCACGCTTTCCGCCGCGGAGGACGTACAGGATGGCGTCGGGCAGCTGGGCCGTGTCCAGTGGCAGCCGCAGGTGATGCTGCTTGCCCTTGGGTCGGAGAACGCCCGGCGCGCGCTCATTGTCGAGGGCCCCCATCTCGGACTGGAAGGTGGCCTGGCCCTCGCGCACGGCGGCGCGCGCGCCTTTGGTGTTCAGTCCGAATTCAAACTCACCCAGCTGCAACTCCACAGAGGTCTGCACTTCTTTCGGGTCGATGCCCGTGCCGCAGAGCACCGCGAAGCGAGCCTGATAAAGGCACTCGGCTGGCCGGCGCCTCTCGGCCTCAGAGCTCATCAGGCGCATGAGCGGCCGCTCGGGAAGCGGCCCGCGCGCCCTCGAGCCACCTTCCTTATTTGGACCACCTTCCTTGCCTCCGATGGCGTACTGACCATACTTGTCGGGCCGCTCGACCCGCAGCGCGATCAGCAGCCGGCCATGCCACTCTGAATGGTACTCGAAGCGCCGCAGCTTATTGTTGTCGCGCCGCTTGGCGGCCTCCGACGGCCCGTACAGGTGCAGCCAGGTGAGCAGCTGCGCGCCCGGCTCGGCGCGTAGGACCGGGTCGAGGGCGACAGTCCACTCCTGCAACGTGCGGTGGGACTGCCCAAAGTTGTAGTCCTTGAGCTTGAGCTTGAGCTTCGTGTCGACGGTCGGCATGAGCAACGGCATCCAAAACTCGACGTGCCACACGGGCATCGTGTTGGTCTTGATGACCTTGGTGCGCAGCTTCTCTCCCCCAAGGCGCACCTGCACGTACGGGTCGATCGAGGCGCGCTTGTCGTACAGCTTGTCGAGCGTGGACGAGTCCACCTTGGGCAGTCCGTATGCGGAGTGGATGGCCACGCGCACAAAGAGCAGCTCTTGCTTCATCGAGGCAGGCATGAGCGGCACGCTCTCGCCCTCCTCGTCCTCCGCTTCCTCATCGTGGTTGGGCGGAGTGTCGCCAGGCCCCGAGAGCGTGAGGGAGAGCTTGAGGTAGCCGGCCTGGCCGCCCGCGGCCGCCTGACCCACCAGCTTCTTGCGCGCCTCGTACGGCGCAGAGAGCACCAGCCACTGCCGGTAGAGCTCGTGGTCCTTGCGGTAGTAGAGCGTTGAGGCATCAAGGAAGAATTGGCCGATGAGCTCGGAGGTTTTGATGCCCGCGACCTCGTCCTCGTCGTATACGGACACCTCGATGTGCGACTGATGGACCTGCGACTTTTCGAGATCGAGGTGCTGCACGAAGAGATGCTCGTCCCAGATGGGTGAAGTGACGGCATTCCGCACCGTGGTCGAGCGCGACTGGTCGAGCCATCGGACGGTTACGTATGGGTCCGAGGTGCCATTCCAATCGCGACCGGCGAGCTCCCGTGCCTCGATGACGTGCACGTGCAGCTGGTAGTCTCCTGGCTTGATCGCAGCGAGCGCGGCCTCCTCCTCCTCGACCTGCGCCTGCGCCGCCTCGGCCGTCTCCTTGGCGAGCGCCTCACGCGCGCTCTTCTCCTTCTCAGAGCGCATCTCGTCATCAGGCTCGGCGTAATGCTCGAGTTCGCCTGAGGATCGTACGCCGGACGTGCCGCTGCTCAGACCGACCGCCGCAGAGAGCGACCAGCCCGACCGCCTGGGCGCGATGGGCTCGGCGCCCGGGAGCCACGCGAGCCACACGTGCAGCGTGCCCTGCCCGTCGATGATAGGCCCCGTCGAGAAGGTGCCCGCGCTCAGCTTGCCATGCCGGCGCGCATTCGTGCCGTTGAGCTCGAGCGACGGCAGCTCGAGCACCTCGCCCGCCGTCAGCTGGGCGTAGTCGTGCAGCCGCAGCTGGCGCACCGCGAACCGCTTGTCAAAACTCGGCTCGGCGTCGTACACTGCGAGCTCGACCATGGGCAGCTCGCCGTCGCCGTACACGTTGCCGAAGCTGAGCTCCTCCTCCCACTCCGGGGCAAGCGTCCTCATCCGCGGCGTCGTCTTCTTCTCGAGCACCTGGCTCGGCGTGTAGACCGTCACCTTGACGTACGGGTCGGACGTGCGGCCGCTCGAGTTGACGGCTGCGAGGTCCTTGGCACTGCGCACGCCGATGAGCAACTGACCGGGTGCCGTGGCCTTCCTGGGCAGCACGGGAGGCCGTTGCCTGCCGCGCGGCTTGCTCGGCGGCAGCTCCGCGGCCAGCGCGGGCGCTTGTGACGAGGATGGCGACGGACCGGTGGGAAGCACGCTGCTTGCTGCAAGCAGCGGCGGCGTCGTCGTCGGCCCGCAAGCATCTGCGATCGATGCCTCATTGATTGAGCCGGCGCCGCTGGAGAGCAGCGCTTCACGGCCATCGCTCGGACTGGTCACCGTTCGCTTGGTACGCCCGAAGATCGAGAGCGGTGATCGTGATCGGTCGCGGGCCTTTGGACTCATCGGCCGGGGGATAGGCTCAATCGCGGGAGTTCCGACACTTGACAGAGGAGCCGAAGCTAGCGCGAGAGTACGTGTATGTATGGATAGAGCACGACCTTTTCACTGTGAGGGGCCTGATCGGACGTTCCTCAAGTCCTCTGCGGTGCGGGTGCCCCTTATTCCTCCCCCCTCCCCCGTTATCCTCACAGGCCGGGCAGGGAGGCGCCCCTTGATGAGGGATGAAATTGCGCTGAGGTAGCCGCGAGGCCGCGACGCTCCGAGCGTGCAATGTTGGAGGGGGCAGGCCAGGATGTTGGTGGCTTTCGCTCCATCATCCAATACGTATCCGCCAAAAGCCTGCGTGCTGCAAAGCATGGGCATGGAGGTGGAGAGGATAAGCTCGGCCACTGGAATTCGCAGGTCGGACAGGACCGCACGATAGCGCTACTTACTGACTACAAGCCTGGTTTCTTCATAGACCTCGCTGCTAACGAGCCCGTCTTACTCTCCAACACACGCGCGCTGGAGCGTGACTACGGTTGGCGAGGAATCTGTATTGACGGAAACCAAAAAATGCTGGAGAAGCTCGTAACGGATCGTACCTGCACGGTGGTCAGAGGTATTGTTTCATCCAAGAGCGGTGACATGGTTGAGTTTCAGAAACCGATCAGCGATGGCAAAGTTGATCACAACGATGGTTATGCTGGGATTCTGAGTAATTCGACTGACAACAAGAAGGTGAAAAGGGGCTGGCTAGTTGTCCACGAGACGACTGTCACCCTTGTTGACATCCTCAGACACCTGGATGCGCCGCCCGAGATCGACTATCTGTCTCTCGACATTGAGGGGAGCGAAGACGGAGCAATGCTGCCTCACGACTTCAACCGATACCGCTTCAAGTTCCTTACCATCGAGAGGCCAAGTGCCGTGCTCCGAGAGTTTCTGCGCTCCATGGGCTACGGATACCTGGTGAATCACGGGTGCTTTGGCGACCAGCTATGGGCGCATAACTCGCGCCTCGGGACTGCCGCCGCCAAGCTCAACATGACACTCACGCATGACTCGCGCCTCGAGACTGCCGCCGCCAAGCTCAACATGACGCTCAACACACGTGCGTGTCGGGGAGCAGGAAGCACGCCTGTGCTCCTGAACGGTCAATGGGCAACATGCCACGGAGGGGCCCCATACTGGTGCGCATCAGGGCTGAAAGCCCAGATGAAACCTTTTGGGTACGGGTGGTACACTGACGAGTAGTTCGCGCGTGTTTCCGGGCGTTCGCTGTTGCGTGGGCGATCGGGGTCCCTCGTTCGGACATCGGAGCCGAGGGTGAAGGAAAGTGGATAAAAAGTGGAGCGTACGAATTACGGTGCCTGACACGCTCGTCCACAACCGCAGAGGATCACGTCAGACCCGCTTCGTTATCGACTGAAGTACTTTTATTTACGACAGTGCTAATGGAATGCTCCATGTTAGGTTAGGGCGCCCTGGCGGCCAAACACACTCACATCCCCTGCAAGCCCCGAAGAGGCGTGCGCGGGTGGCGCTCACAATGTCACAAAGTGTCCTATGTGTGGAGAGATCCGTCTTCCTCTTCCTTGCGTTCGATAAAACCCGTCTGAACGTCAGTGTTTCACCTTCCAGTTGGCCGCAGGAGATTGAGCGAGCTCTGCGGCGGCGAGAGCAAAGGGAACAGAGGTCAGAAGTGGGCCCCAGAATGTAGCGAGCCATGGATTCCTTCCAGGCATGGAGGAGAGGCCTGATTGGTGCATAGGCAAGCGGAACGTGTGCGGCAATTGAGAAGACGACGCAGTCGTGGGCAGCGGCTGGCCGATCAAGCTTTGCCGGGAAGGGAGGGTGGGGCACCACCATGAAACACCACGCGGCAGCAGGATTTGGGCGGGGCGATGGCCGAAGCAGGGCGATGGCCGAAGCAGGGCGATGGCCGAAGCAGGGCGATGGCCGAAGCAGGGCGATGGTTCGGCCTTTCATTAGAGGCCATCAGAGGTCATCAGATGTCATTAGAGGCAATCCGAGGGCGATGGCTCGGCCTTTCATTCATGTGCCGTTGTTCTCAGTCCCCGGCTGTCACCCCGGACTCAAGCACAGCCAAGATGTACAGGTCGTCATCGCCGTGTGCGTGTCGCGTGCGTGCGTGCGGCCGAGCCGAGCGAGCGCTGTGCCGAGCGAGCACAGTGGCCTGCGGCGTGCGCACCTCAATGTGGCCCGTCGTCGCAGTGATGCATGCTGATAACGGCGCCGGCCCGAGTGTCGACGTCCCATGTGGCCTCTGCACAGGGCGGGAGGCACGGCGGCGTGGTAGGTGCACGGGTATGTTGAGGCAGCGGCAGCGGCAGCAGGGGCAGCGGCGGCAGCGGCGGCAGCAGCGGCAGCTGTGCAGAAGTCCGGCGAGAGCTCTTGTGCCCGAACTTAGGATGAAGATCCAGCAGTGAAAAGAGCACTCGCGTGGGAGGCATGGGCTGGAACCTCAGCTTGAGCTTCGGGTGATCGGCTCTCGCATGAAGCATAGGCCACAACCGCGAAACAGGGTGGCGGCAGGGCTCTGTTCGTTTCATGCTGGAAGGGTGTGCGGCGCGTGCGGCGCGTGCGGCGCGTGCGGCGCGTGCGGGCCTGGCAACCAGAGAGCTGTCCGACGTGATGAAAATCCAGGCTCAAATCATCGGCTCGCTAATTCGGAAGGCAGCAGTGGAAGTTTCTCTTCATCCAGCTCGAATCCAGGGATCGGAAGCGAAGGAGCGCGGTGTGCGGCGAGCATCGAAGCGAAAGCACACCTCTGCGTAGACGCCCTCGATCCGGCGGCTGTGCACGTGTGTTGGTTTGTCCTGCTATCGCCGCAGGTTGCGTCGCTGGGCAGAGTTGCAGGCTCCGACATGACGTGGCCTACCCCGTGACCAGCGCTGCTCGCAATCACAACTCGCCGACCACAAGTCAAGTCAAGTCAAGTCACAAATTCACACCTCGTAGGACGTTTTATGGCTCCCCAGGCAGAGTCAGGACATCTATTCTAATGGAGGAACACCTGAGTCCCCTTCAACAGCCCATTCACAGCCGATGATTTTCATTCACACGTCTCTCTGCGACGATGGGCGACGATGGTCCAGATATGAGCCTCTTCGACTTTAGCAGCAGCGACGACGAGGGCAAGCCGAAGGCGAAGGACAAGGACGCTGCTCAGTCCTCCGATTCCAAGGCCATCCTCAAGCGGCACCGCCAGGAGGAGCAGCAGATCCGCACCGAAGCAAAGGCCAAGGTGCGAAGCATTCCCAAGGGCGACCGGGAGGCGAAGCAGAAGGCCGACGAGGAGCTCGAGAAAGCGCTCGCTGAGATGAGCGTGCGGCATGCCCAGGAGCTTGCCACGGCGGAGGGCGCCGACGGCACTGCGGCCATCCAGGCAGGCATGGCCGGCATGGGCGTGTCTGGCGGCGGCAAGTCCGGTAAGAAGAAGTCGAAGAAGGAGAAGGCGGAGGAGGAGGAACGCGCACGTGAGAAGCGCATCTCCGACCATCACGCCGGCGCGGGGCCATCCGAGCGCGACGTTGAGCTCGGCAAGCTCGAGGCGATCCTCTCGCCTCTTGGGCTGGCGGTGCACGACATCGCTGCCGACGGCCACTGCTTGTACCGCTCGCTCGCGCACCAGTTACAGGCCGGCGGCGAGCCCATCGACTTTACTCAGTGCCGTGCGGACATCGCCGCGTACATGCGCAAGCATCCGCACGACTTCGAGCCCTACCTCGAGGAGGGCTGCACCGACTTCGGTGCCTACTGCGAGACGGTAGAGCACTCGAGTGAGTGGGGAGGCCAGCTGGAGATCGCGGCGCTCGCGCATGCGCGCAAGCGCAAGGTGACCGTCTACTCGGCCGATGCGCCCGCGCTCACCGCTGGCGAGGAGTACGACGATGAGAGCCCGATCCTGCTCGCCTTCCACCGACACTATTTTGGGCTCGGTGCGCACTACAATGCTGTCGTGCCCAAATAGGCGAAGCTCGTGATCCTTTTTGAGTTGGTAATACATGGTTAGAAAGGTGGGCCCTTACGACTGCTGACCATCGAGGTGATCGACGTAGGACGTACACACGAAAGGAAACCCTGTAAAGTTTCGCGCGGCGTTGTAAATCTAATATCAATCGCGATCGCGCGGGGGTCCGGTACGTCTCGACGCTCCTGTATGGTTGCGCGACGCCAAGCATGCCGAAGGATTTTGCCGTGCATGCTCCCGCCGCGCCGCGACCGTTCCGTTACCGCTACGGCTAGTAACTCTTAACTCCTTTATATACAACCGTCAAGAGTAAAGACTCATAGGGCAATCATGGTACAAGATGTGAGGTCCACTTTCTCGAAGAAAGCCTCGAGCGTGCTCCGCTGCTCGGGCGTCACATTCCAGCCGCGCGGCGAGGAGAGTGGGTCCACGTGCCTCCGCGGTGTGTCCCCGTGCTCCTCTGCGCCGCCCCCGCAGTGGATCCACGTCCCCCCACGGGCCTGCAGTGGATCCACGTGCCCCCGCAGGCCTGCAGTGGGTCCAGATGCCCCCGCGGGCCTGTCCCCGTGCAGTAGGCCCGCGCGCTCCTCTGACCGATGGCGCCGGGCACCGCCCGCGACTGCGTAGCGCATCCCCCCGCTAGCGTCGGAGTCCTCGGGGCCTGGGAGAGGGCCTGGCAGCCAGAGGGTCTCTCGCGCAGCTTGGGCTGCCTCTAGGGCGTGGAGTCGCGCGACCGAGTGCACAACGCTCGATCCGACGCTCGAGCCCACAGAGTAGGCTGTGCTCGTCGAGTCCTGCCGCTCGAGCCGCACCGCGATGCTCGAGATGGCGCTCGTGGAGCTCGATGAGGTGGTGCCATCGCGCGAGGCGGAGTAGGAGACGGAGCACATGGCTGCCGAGCCCGTGCTTGTGTGCGACGCCGTCTTGGGCTCCAACAGTCCGGGGGCCCGTGCCGAGGGCGGGAGCCTTGTGGGGATGAAGGGGGCCCAGGGGGAGGGGGAGGGGGGGAGCCTTGTGGGGATGAAGGGGGCCCAGGGCGGCGGGGGCGCGTGCATGTGGCACGCGAGCCACGGATGTGCGGCGGCCTCTGCAATGGTGGCCCGGCGTGAGGGGTCAAAGACGAGTAGCCGATCGAGCAGCTGCAGCAGCGACGCAGAGAAGGCGTCCTCGAGCGGCTTGTGCGGGTAGAAGGAGAAGATCGTACGCATCGTCGACTCCCCCCGCCCCTGTGCTTCGACGACACGACGCGCACGCCAGTCAACCTCGGCGTCGGCGTGCTCGAAGGGGAAGAAGCCCAAGTGAATGGCGAAGAGGCAGACGCCGAGCGACCACGTGTCCGCAAGGAAACCATCATACCCGGTCCCGCGCACCATCGGGAACTGCTTGTTGGTCACCTCGGGCGCCATGTACGATCGGCTTCCACAGCGTGAGTGAAGTAGCTCTGGCAGCACGAGCCCATCGGCCGAGATCGCATGCTGGTGTGCGAGGCCCCAGTCGACGACCTTGAGCTGCATGGCCTCGGGCTCGCCTTCATGCCCGCAGAGCAGCACGTTCTCGAGCTTCAGGTCGCGGTGCGCGATCCCAAGCGAGTGCGCCGTGCGCACCGCATCGACTAGCTGCGCAAAGAGAGGCGCCGACACGGCCTCGGCCAGCCCGTTCTTCTTGATCACGAACTCGAAGAGCTCGCCGCCGCGGCACGCCTCCATGACTAGAAAGTGGTAATGATGGAGCGGATTCGTGAGCGGCGTCGTCGAGCTGTCTTCGACCTTGATCTCGCCCGCCTTGGCCTCCTCGGGCCGGATGTGCGCGTGGAAGTGGCACAGTCCCGGGTGGCGAGTATCGCTCAGCCGGCGCAGCATGGCGACCTCGCGCTCCAGATTGGAAGGCTTCATGCGGCCATCCGGGATGATCTTGATAGCCACCTGCTCACCCGTGCAGAGGTCGGTGCCGGCCAGCACCGCGCCGTACGCGCCCAAGCCCAGCTTGCGCGAGCTTGCCACGAAACGCGTGCGCTGAAGCACGGCAGGAGAGTCCACGGGCATGTTGCGGCTCAAGGACGTGCTGATAGAATTGGCCTTGCTTGGAGCGGCCGAGCCCATTGAGCTCTGTGCCGGCGCGGCTGGAGCAGGCTGCAGGGGTTGTGATGTGCGCACTGTGATGCGCAGGGCGAAGCGGCCATAGCGCGACTTTTGCTGCTCGGGCGCCTGCTGCTTTGTCGTGAAGAAGCCCATGGGCAAGGGAGAGGCCAACTTGGGAGAGACCTCCCTTTCTGAGAAGCGGTTTGGGAGAATTGCCTTTTCTGGGAAGATTTTTCATGGCGTTTTGTTAAATTTCGGGTTTGACGAAGGGCGCGGGTGTCGGCGTTTTGCGGCGTGCCCGTGAGGCCCTTCGGCGCAACGCTCCGGCGAGCGTCGCACCGGCGACGATGGCCAGCAGCTGCTGAGCTGGCGCGTCGGCGACTGGTCGGCGACGACGAACCAGGGGCATGGCTAGGGGCAGCCGCACCGGCCGCCTCTCGTGCCGCCGCCACCCGCGACCTCGAAGGCTTCGCCGCGAGGAGCTTGAGGGCACATTGAGCCATTGAGCCATTGGAGCCCTTGGAGCCCACGACTCACGCGCTCATCCTCATGCCCCGAGGTCGGGCATGCGCGTCGGCGAGCCCGCGTAAAAGGGGCGGTGCTTCGCGTAGTGCTCATTCGAGCTGATAGGCGACGTGCTCGCCCCGTACATGGGCACGCCGCGCCAGTCGGACGAGCCAAAAGCCCCAACGTCTCTGCCGGGCAGGTGGCCCTTGTAGCCCGGGATCGAGGAGGCAGCCACGTGGGTGGCGATACTGCCCGCGACCTCGGACGGGGACTGCTGCGCCATTCGCGTCACGCGCTCGCCGTGCCCGCGCTGCTCGAAGTGCGCCGCGGTCACGCCACCCACGTGGCTCGTGCCACAGTGCGTAGGCGCGTTGGGCACATGGCCACCGTAGCCGGGCACCACGCCGCCTACCGCCGACTTGAAGCCATCGGAGGTCGGCTGCGGCAGTGCCTGGTTGTCGTAGTGGCTGCGCAGGCCCGGAGGCTGGCCCACCGCGGCGCCCACGTCGCGCGAGGTCGTCGAGTATGATCCTCTTGGGCGCTGCGAGGGCGGCGGTGTGCCGCCGAACTGCGCCTGCGCTGGCGAAGCGCGCCCAGGGTCCGAGCGCGGCGTCGTCTCGCGCGAGGCGCGCTGCGTACTCACCGACAGGTACGTGCGCTGGCTCTCGGGCGCCTGCGTTGCGTACGTTGAACTTGCGACCGAGCGCTGGCTAGGGCTCACCTCAAACGGGTTGCCAAAGGCGGGGCGTGTGCCGGGCCGCTGCTGGCCGCGGAAGTTGAGGGCCTGCGCCTGTGGCACCACGTCCGCGAGCGGAAGCTCCAGGCGGCCATGGCCTTGCCAGCCGCGTCCAAAATCGACCTCGGGCAGTGACGGCAAGAAGCCCATCGCCTCTGGCACCATGGAGCCGATCTCAAAGTGGTGCGAGACCGGAGGACGCCTGCCCGCCGGCTGAACCGTGGGCGCGCGACCACGCATCTCCGCGTTGGCCACGAAGGTCTGCCCGGGCGACAGGCCACGGTAGCGCGCGTCGAGGTACTCCATGTGCCTACCCCGCGGGGTGCAACTTGTCTTCGGCACGAATCGGTGGACTTTTAGAACTTTCCGGATATGGAAATGTTATTCACGTCGGCGAATGGAGTGAGTGAGAGAGTGAGTGAGAACGGAAGCACCATCATGAGCCAACGTTTACGTGAAGACCTGAGACTTCCCCTGACGAGCAAACATCTAGTCTTCCAACAGCCCGCGGAAGCAGAAGTGGCTGCTCCCTCAGCCATGGTAGACGAGGGGCAAGCGGCGGCCGATGCTGCCCCGCCCAGGGCGGCTGATGCTGCCCCGCCCAGTACGACGCGCTCCCGACGTCCCGAGGAGTTCGCAGCGCTCGCCGATTACGCTGTCTGCGACGACTTCATGTCGGAAGCTGCGAGCGAGGTCGAAGTCTTCTCGACGATCCACGTAGAGGTCGAGAAGTACGCGAAGTCACTTGGGCTCTGCGCAAAGCAGTGCGGCGACGTCCACAGCACGATGCCGGGGTTCAAAGTCGAGTTCAACGATTTTGACGCGTCCAAACTCTTGATTTGTGAGCCTCCTATGATGGCATCCGTGGAAGGGGCATTGGTTCAATGCCTTCGCCTTATGCAAGACAGATTTGCCGTGAGTGGCACACCATTCCTCATCAGTACTGAGTACTCTGGAGAACGATCTATCATCTGCCGAAGGGGCGAGGAGGTTGCGATGGAGAAGAAGGACTACTTCAAGGCCTTCCGTGCCGTGACACCGTGACGGAGGTGGCACAGGAGCGCACTCTCGAAGTTAGGTACCCTGATTGCATACTTCTGAACGAAGTTAGGTACCCTGATTGCATACTTCTGAACGTCCATCGACCCACTGCCTTGTCAGGATACGAAGGGCCCTATGACATCAACCCGAACGCGATGGCGGGGTGGGCGGCACTCAATAGGATGCTGCTCGAGCGTGGCGCCCTCGACGGCCACTACATAATCCCGGTAGCGCCTCACACAAGGCATGGAATGTACTTCAAGCCGTTCATCCTTCCACGCTGGGCGTTGCACCTCCCTGACTGCAACGATTACAACGGGGTTCTACATTGGCACAACTACATAATGCGCGGCACAGAGTGGCGATCATCAGGCGGAGGCGGACGCTCGATCCGGGCCACGAATAATCAGCTGGCGGCCATGTACGTTCGACGGCAGCGCGCCATTAATACACACGATTTGCCTCAGCGTCTAGATCCACCGATTCTGGCGCTTCCAGCAGCGGCGACGAACCCGCTGCTGCCCAGCCGGCTCATCGCTGTGGCGATCGCCCCCCCATAAATGACCTGAACCAGGCTCAGCGTACTATCGCCCCCCCATAAACGATGGCTCAGCGTACTATGCGTGACTGCTCAACAACCCCACAACCAGCGCTCGGTCGCAAGCAACTCGACATTTGCAGTGCACAGAACTCCGTTCCAGATGCCCTTTCTCAACTCCTAGTCTGGCCACGACAAGAAGAACCAGCCCTGGTTTTAAACTGCATCTCCCCTTTCCAGCCCCTTTCCCCCCCCCTTTCCCCCTCTTCCGGCTCCGTTGCATGCTGCAACCACCCTGCACAACCCTTGCACAACCACCCCCTTCGTTGCCAACCACACCGGCACTTTGTCGGCCGTGCAGGGCTTGGTGCAAGGACAAGTTTCATGCCGTCTGATGGTCCTGCGAGCAGCTCTTGCGGGCTTGTCCTCGATCGCCACGTGCCTAAAAACGCCGGCACGACGGTACGCTCGATGCTGCGTCTCAATGCCCGGCGCGGCAGCTGCGAATACATCGGCTACGACATGGGGCGCACATGGACCTCGCGTGTCGGCTTCAACCACACCAGCCTCGCCGAGCTGACCGCAGAGCTGAATGCAGAGCCACCGCCACAGCGGCGGCTGTGCGCCGAGGCGCACATGGTCGCGGGCTCCTTTTGGTCTGACCTGGCGACGCTACGCGCAGGTTCCTTTGCACGTGTGTGCCGCGTCGTCGTCATGGTGCGCGTGCGCGAGCCCTTTTCGTGGTACAGTTCGTTTTACGACTGGGCGGCGCGGCCGCGGCAACGCACCGGCGATGCGCGCTGGGGCCAAAACTTCACCGACTGGGTGCCCCCGAATATGCAGTCGCGCTACCTGCTGCACGGCGCTGACGGGCGTGCGTCCGAGTGGGCTGACGACCTCGCTGCCAAGGCAGCGCCAGGCACGCCACGGCGCCTTAGCGCCGCGAAGTGGGCCACGCTGACTGGATGGCTCGCGCGCTGCGTCGACGTCCTCGCGCCGCTCGAGCGGTTTGACGACGCGCTCGCTCTCCTGCTTGTGCGCTCTGGGCTGCTGCTCTCAACGCTGGCGTACACGCGCACCGCGCCGCGCCCAGTGCACGGCCCATGGGACCGCCAGCAGCATCGGAACGCGCGCGTGCTCAGCGCGCGCGAGTTTTGCGAGGCCGATGCCCACGCGCGCCGTGGCTGTGCCGAGGCCGTGCGCGAGAACGCCCCCGATGACTTTCGGCTTCACGAGCTCGCCACAAGACAGTTTGCGGCGCAGTGGCAGGTTGAGGGCGCCGCGGCGGCGAGCGCCGCAGCGAGCGTCGCGGACGCGGACGCGGACCGGGGCGACACGGTGAGGCACGCGAGTGGCGGCAAGAGAGGAGGAGGGCGCGGACGGCGTGTGCGCCGATTGAAGCACCTGTCATCACGAGCAGCAGAAGAAGCCGCCGCCGAAGTTGAAGAAGCTCAGCGGCGCTAACTGATTCGAACTATATGACTGCGGTGTGAATCGGGGTTGGCATTTCCTTTTTGGCAAGAGGACCATTAACCACATTCATTTCCTTTTTAGGTGGGTTTTTGTGGCGTCCAGGACGAGGCAGCAGCTGGCGTGGAACGCGAGTTCGCCGAGTTCGCCGGCCCAATGCGGGTTCCTGCCGATGGGCTTGCCTCTGCCAAAGCCTTGGTACATTCGCAGCTGCTCGATCCCGTGCACAACCACACTGCAAACTCCTACATGATGCCCCCCATCATCGGGGAAGTTGACCTTCGCCTCTTGCCGAGATGGCGGATTGCGCACGAAGCGTTCGATGAGCAAGCTCCGCCATCGGCGCCCGATGATGGCGATCCTGACTCCACCGTCGATTCGCTTGTCGAGATGACGCTGCCGCCGCTGATCTCCACGGCCGTCTTCTTGGTCCTCGCCCTTATGGTCGTGTGGCTCTTCGAGTGGCGCAAGGGCTTGAAGCCGGAGAGCCGCTGGCACGCGATGGTGCGGTTCTTCTTGGATCAGCCGGCGGCGACGCCGGCGGCGGATCTGAAACTTCCACGTTCGTCATCAAGCCCCGCGTTGCTGCCCGCCGAGGAGGACTTGGACGCGGAGAACATAATCCTCGGCTGCCACAGGTCGTTTTGGATCGATGCGCGGGACTTGCTCCTGTGCGCGTTCGGTGTGGTGGGCATCTTCATGATCTACGGCGTCTACCAGGAGAGTGTGATGACGCGCACGTACTACAATGCCGCGCACCCGAAAGGCGAGCGCTTCACGGGTGTGAACATGCTCACGTTTGTCAACCGCCTCTTTGCCGTGATGCTGGCGCTGGTGCTGCTTGGGTTGGTGCAAGTGTGCTGCTCGCCAGGCCCGGCGAATGAGCAGTGGCAGAAGCGCGCCTCGATCTGGGAGTATGCGATCGGCGGCTACACGAACACGATCTCGTCCGTGTGCCAGTATGGTTCGATCCACTTCATCTCCTTCCCCGTGCTCGTGCTGAGCAAGGCGTGCAAGATGCCCACGGTCATGCTCGCGAACTTTGCGTGCTACGGTCAGCAGTACGTTCTCTTCGACTGGATGGCCTCGCTCGTGGTGCTCATGGGCGCGCTCCTCTTCCTCCTGTACGACGGGGACGCGGCGCACAAGCACGAAGGGCACATCATCGAGAATAACGTGGGCGGGCTGGTGCTCGTGATCATCTTCCTCGCGGCGGACGCGTACACGTCCACGTGGCAGTCGGCCACGTTCAAAAAGGACACGGCGATCCTGCCCATGATGCTGCTGCTCTCCGTGTGGGGCGCCTTCTTCTCATTGGTCGGCTTGATTTCGTCCGACGAACTGGTCGAGACCATTGGCTTCTTCTCGCGCAACCCCGCGATCATCATTGAGGCCGTCGTGCTCTCGATCACCTCGGCCGTCGGCCAGCTCTTCATCCTGATCACGATCAGGCGCTTCGGGCCGCTCACCTTCGCCGCGCTCGCCACCGTTCGCCAGCTCGTAAGCGCCATCTTGAGCATCATCATCTTCAATCACCTCATCCACATGCTCCAGATAGTGGGATTAATGCTCACCTTCGCCGCTCTCGGCTCGACCGTGCGCTACAAGATGCACGAGCGCGCGCTGCGGATCGCGCAGGCAAAGACCGATGCGGCCGCGGCCAAGAAGACGGACGCCGCGAGCGCCGACGCTGCGAGTGCCGACGCCGAGGCATTGGCCCCATGGGTGGCCCCAGCTTGGGAGGGGTCCGTGGGCCCCAAGCCGGGGGAACGGGACTACTATTGGTATCTGGGGGCGGTCTGGGTGGCGGCGGGGCTCGTGGTCGTCGTCTTCGTCGTCAAAAGCCTCCTGACCCTCGTGATGCTCAAGAAGACGCAGGAGCACGACGAGAACGCGATCCACACGACGGGCGTCGCGTATAGCGCCGTCTCGAGCGCGTGCACGATCTTGTGGCTGATGTTTCTCTTCATGGTCCAGCCGACGTGCTTCCAGCCCATCCCCAGGCCGAGCTGGGCCATCTTTGGCGTCATCGGCCTCGTCTCGGTCGCGGACCTCGCGCTCACCAACGTGGCGATCTCCATCCTCGACCCGCCGCAGCAGCAGTGCCTCGCCGCGCTCGCCCCCGTTTTCACCTTCGTGGTCGAGTCGACCCTCAAGCTCGAGTTCAAGCAGCCGATCATCGTCTTCTTCGTGTGCGTCATCGCCGCGGGCGCCTCCGTGGCCACCCTGACGCACATGGCAGTCAACCAGCCGCTCGACAAGTACAACGACCAAGCTTTGGGAATGGTCGCGATGATCGTGGCCTCGTTACTCTCCGGTTGCAAGCTTGTGCTGCTCCGAGCGAGCTCGATGACGTTCCGCACGCAGATGTCGCCGATCGCGACGCTCTTCTGGGTGGACACGATGGTCTTCCTCGTGCTCACGCCCTTGTCGATCGGGCTCGGCGAGATGCTCACCCTCGTCGATGCGATCACCCTCGGTCCGCCCATCCTGTCGGTAGGCGTCGCGTTCACAGGGGCGCTCGGTGGCGTGCGATTCCTCTCGGAGCTCTATGCTCTGCAGTACATGCAGGCCGTCGACCTCTCGATCGTCAACACATTCGCTGCCATCTGCTACGTGCTCCTGTGCTTCGTCATCTTCCCGAGCGACGTGCACCACTCGGGGGTCGTGCAGTGGACCGCCCTATACATCGGAAGTATCAGTGCCACATTCACCGGCCTCGTGGGCTACGTCTTAGCGGTGCGCCACTACTGGCCCGACCGGCTCGTCTTCTACAAGTGCGGCAAGGGCTGTTTGGACGAGTTGGCCGGAGGAGCGAAGGCCGAGGCTCAAGCCGTCAAACTTGAAGGGAACCGAGCTGCAGGATGCTAGGTACCTTGCAACCCTTTGGTTCTCTGGTCCTCTACGTTACGTTCTGCATGTCTGATACAAGCCACTACGTTACGTTTGCATGTCTAAGACTTCAGGATATGCCAGGTTAAATATTTAAGGTGCCTCTGAAGATCGAAGCATGCAAAAGTTGGATACGAAACGTCAGTGGACGCCACGGTCAAGTGTAAATGGCCATTCACGTTCTTCTCTCCATAGCAGTCGCCTATAGCACAACGTACGGCGACGAGCCCGGTCGCGAGTACCTCGAGGCGATGCAAAGGTCCGCGTATGAGAGCGGCGTGCTGCAGGAGCTGCTGCGCCAACGGTCGCGAGAGGAGCACCTTGATGAGGTTGCGCTTGCCGCGGAGGTGAGCGCGATCGACATGCAAGCAGAGGAGGCAAGGCTTCTGGAGTTGCAGCCGCCTAGCGTGAGGGACGCGGCAGCAGTGCCGGTAGGGAGGCAGCTCGAGGAGTACGCGAGTCGTACAGCGAACATGGCGGGAATTGGCGAGGACCATGCAGGCGGAGGAAAGGCAGCGGGAGGAAAGGCCAGAGGAAAGGCGAAGGGTGAAGGGAAAGCCAAGGGTACCACTCAGGCTGAGGGTGACGATGTCGGCAGCACCAATCGGAGCCACCTGGCCCACGCTGCTTCGCCAGCACCGGCGAGCTCGAGCCCGGGCAACTGGACGACCGACCCAGACGAGAACATGGACGAGAAGCGGGCGACCAAGCGCGTGAACAAGTCTCGATCGTCCAGGCCGCGTCGCGACACTGAGCTGCTCAAGCGGCGCGGAATTGAGCGCGGAATGAGCGGCAGTGCAGGCATAACGACAACAACATCTTCGGTACAATTTGTGTAAGGCCACCTCCACTACCGGCGGCATGCGGCCTGTAAATAAAGAGTGCCATAGGACCCACATATTTGTGAACGGCTCTTTACGTGAGTGGGTCCCAATCAATGTGCACTCGACGGCGAGCATGTACGCGGGCTCGTCCTCGTGATGGATGTAGTAGTTGATCCTCATTGTGGTGGTGTCGTCTCGGCCCGCCGAGACGGCAGACTAACGGCAGACGCGCGCCTTAGTTTGCACTCCAGACGACCAGAGCGCAAAAACGATAAAAACCGGCCTAATAGCAATCTCGCAACGGTTCTCGTGCCGCGATGGCTCGCACGCACTGAGCTGCTCCGGCATCCGCCACGACGACGCGAGATCGCCCTCCCCTTCTGCAAAAGAAGGAAGACTTTGTCGGCTGCATGCAGCGGAGAGCTTTTCTTTGACAATACACGCCCAGCCTGTGGTGAGGCATCTACACGTGGCAAGAAGTGCGTTCTCGTTCACGATTGCAGGCGACATTACCTCCTTCAATGCGGCGGCGCAGCTCAGCTTCAGCACGAACCTAGCAGTGCAATTCCCTGGCTTTGAACCCGGCACCCTAAACACGTTGAGGTGGCAGAGCTGGAATACCACGCTTCATTATAATCGCCTCAGCGGGCGACGGGCAGTCCGCCTTTAAGCGCTAAGGGGCCTGCGGCAGTTGCGGTTGTTGCACAGTAGCTCGTGTCGACCCTCCGGTCGAGTGAATCGGATCTAATCTTCCTGTATCCTGACCACATGTTCAGCCTACATGTCAGCCTACCGTGCCGTGTCGGAGAATCGATGGCATGTTGCTTGACAAATCGGCTGAAGAACTACGAGCGTCACCTACAGCTGTCGTACCATCATGCGCACCATACAATTCGACACATGTACCTGCAACTTAGCGGTTGCTGCGCCGCCATAATGTTGAGCATACTGTATAGTTAGGGACCTAGTACTGGAGACCGAGCCAGAAACGGCGTGGGCTCGAAGGCACTGCGGTAAGTCTCATGTCGCACGTATCCTGGGTCGTTCAGCCCTCGAGAGACGAGAGCAATGGGTCGTTCAGCCCTCGAGGGTCGAGAGCAGGTGCGGCGCGAGCATGAGCTCCGCCTCGCTCGGCGCCACAAACTCGCATCCGAGGAGCACGTCGAGCAGCGGCAGGTCGACCTCTGCGCAGCGCGGCAGGATGGCCGAGGCGGCGAGATGCCGGTGCAGGTTCGACGCAAACGGCGCGAGCTCGGAGGCGTGTGAGAGGGTGCGCATGCCAAGCGACGGCCGCCTTCGGCCGTCGGCCGAGGGGCGGAGCAGGCCCCCACCGTGGCAGGGCGGCGTGGACGGCGAAGTGAGCTGTGCGAGCGGCTCGAGCAGCGCGGCGAACTCGGCCGGCGGCACGAGCGTGGAGGGGGAGGCGTAGACGTGTGGGGGCGAGGTGGACGAGAAGGCAGGCGAGGGCGCCGTCGTGGGCGCCGTCGAGGGCGCCGCCGCGCTCGTCGCCGCCTGGTGCTCGAGACGACGCGTCGCGCTGCCGCAGTCCACGGGCGCCCACGACGGCGCCGCCCACGACGGCGCCGTCCACGAGGGCACGAACATCCATTCAAAGGGCGAGAAGGCGTCGGGGAGCACCGTCAGGAGCGTGTCGACGAGCTGGCACGCCGCGAGCAGCAGAGCGGGGCGAGCCTCGAGGGGGGCGAGGAGCACCCGCTGCAACTCGGCGATGGCTACGGGCCAGAGGGCCGTCAGATGCTCGGCGGCGACTCGCACGGCGAGCACACGCGTGCAGCGCAGCGCTTCGACTTGGACGGAGGCGCGCAAGTCGTCACTGTAGCGCCAATCGGCGTACCCGAACTTGAAGCCCGCGACGACGGACTCGATGAGCATCCCCTGCAGCGCCCCCACGTATTGATTGTGGTCGCCCACCCACAGAGCAAACGAGAGCCTCCGCAACCGATCCGCGTGTGCATGCGCGTCGTCCGAGGCGGAGGCGAACCAGTTGGCGAACCAATTGATGGGCGAGCCGACGCGCCCGACGGTGAGATGGCCCACCGTGAGGCCGAGGAGCTTGCCCATCGCATGCTTCGGTGTGTCGAGGCCGAGCCATGCGTTGGTCACGCGCGCCCATAGCGGGAGGGTGCGCCGCGTGAGGCGTGTGAAGAAGGTGGGGTGGGCCACCAGCCGGCCGACGGGGCCGCGCCAGGTGCGTGCGCTGCTCGGTAGCGCGGTCAGCCGGAGCAGCACACGCAGCGCCGCGCAAGCGAGTCGATCGGGCCGATCGTCGGGCGTCGGCGCGCTCGCGCCCGCGTCCGCGCCGGCCGCGCCGAGGGGCGATGCGGAGGAGGGCGCGTTGGCGGGGGAGGGGGCGTTGGCGGGGGAAGGGGCGATGGCAGGGGTCTGCTCGAGAGGTCGGAGCACCATCGGAAGCACCGCCTCGATCGTCTCCATCGTGCGCACATGCTCTCGCGAGGTGAGTGCGTGAGCAAAGACGGCGCCCGACGCGGCGCCTGACGCGTGCTCGTGGGCACGCGCCCCAATCGCTCGCTGGTGGAGGAGCGCGAGGAGGGGCATCATGCTATGCTCGAGCGCGAGCAGGGCGAGCACGCCTGGGTCATCGTGCTCCCACTGCGCGCTCGCATGCACGTCGAGCTCGGCCGACCACGCCGCTCCCCCGCCACCGCCGCCACCGCCGCCACCGCCGCCACCGCCGCCGCTCATCGCGTGCACTGGTGCCGGTGGCGCACCGGTGGCACCGGTGGCGGCGGTGGCGGCGCCGCTGGCCGGTGGCGCCGGCGCAGCGGGCACGCAGCTGAGCGCCGTCGTGAGCGTCTTGGCGGTCGCCTTGAGTAGCAAGTCGCACACATCGGTCGCTTCACGGAGCTCCCTGGGCCGTTCGAGGGGCGATTCCGTGCCGAGGGTGTCCACTCGACGGCACCACTCCCAGAGCAGCAGCAGCAGCAGCGGCGCAGTCGGCGGCATCGCACCCGAGGGAGCGGCCTGCGCACGCCGCAGCAGGGCGTGCAGCTTGGGCCAGCACTGCGCCAACGACGCGATCGGTTGCGCGTGGCTCACGCACAGGAGCACGAAGCGGAGGCCGCTCAGCTCTTTGAATGGGATCGTGGGCTGCGTGAAGGCGGAGTGTGCGCCGTGGTGGGCTGAGTGCGCGCCGTGGTGGGCGGAGTGCGCGCCGTGGTGGGCGGAGTTTGGGCCGGAGCGAAGGAGGATTTCGGACGCGGCGGCGACGAGCATCGAAGGTGAGCAGTCGGGAAGGTCCGCGAGCATCGCGAGGAGCGCGGCATCGGCGGCGAAGAGGGGCGCGACTGGCGGCAGTGCGAGCGTCGCGGCCGTCAGCGCGGCGGCCGTGGCGGCGTTCGCGTCGGGTAAGGGGAGCGCCGTGTTGAGCGTGGTCCCCGGTGTTAGCTCGGCGGGCGACGCGGGCAGCTGCAGCCCCATCATGGGCGCCATCGTGGGCACCTCGAGGCCAGCACCACCCGTGCCGCCGTCGGCAGTGCGCGGCGCGGCGGCGCCCGAGCCGGCGCCCATGCCGGCGCCCTTGCCGGGCGCCTCGAAGCTCTTGACGAAACTCTTGATGCCCACCGGCCACGTGTCAGCGCTGGAGCGGGCGCGCCGGCTCATCTCCGCGCCCATCTCAGCGCCCCACCCGTCGGCCGCCCTGCCGCCGCCGCCGCCGACGCCGACGCCGCCGACGCCGCCGCCGCCGCCGCCGCCGCCGCCCGCCGCCCCGGCGCCACTCGCGCCGCTTCCGATCGCGCCAGCGGCGCACAGCCCCTCCCAAACGACGAAGAGGGAGGCGAGGAGCACGTGACGTGCATGACGCGCGACCAGGGCGAGGGGGGCGAGGGCCAGATGGCGCAGGTAATCGTCGGCGGCCCCGGCGGCCTGCCACGTGTCGAGGAGCGCCGCAAGGACGGTGGGCATCTGATGCGCCATCGCGAGCTGCGCTAGCTCGAGCGCGCGTGGCAGCGGCTTGGGGGGTGGGGGGGGGTCGGCGGCGGGTATGGGCGGCGGCAGCACGCCGAAGAGGACGAAGTGCAGCGTGTGATGCAGCGCCACTAGCAAGGCCTCGAGTTGGGGCAACGAGAGCGGCGTGCTCGCGCTCGTGAGCAAGTCGGAGAGCGTCGTGAGCAGCACGTTCACCAGCTGCTCCGCCGCCGTGGGCGCCGTGCCGAGCGCCGTCGCGGGCGCGTCGCGGCCTGCGGCCGTGCAGAGCGGCAGGCACGCAAGCGCGAAGCGGACCCAATGTGACCAGTCGGCGCTCGCGGTGCACGAGATGCCGAGCATGCACGTCGGTACGAGCAGCTCCGAGATGGCGTCCGCGCGTGGCGCGAGGGTGAGCGTGGCGCACGAGAGAGCAAGCAGCGGCGGCTGCACGCCCGCCGCCGTGCCGCCGACGGCCGCCTGCAGGCAGAGGAGCAGCGGCTCCACGAGCGCCGAACTGAGCGCCTCGCCGAGAGGCGGCGGCACCGCATGCAGCAGCGCAGTGAGCAGCTCGGCGGCGAGCACCTGCGCCGTCGTGGACACCTGCGCCGTGCGGCTGGCCGCGGGGCTGGCTGCAAGCCCTTGCGCGGCGCGCCCGTTGCGTAGCACGACGACCATGGTGGCCGCCGCGAGGAGCTGCAGTAGAAGGCAGCCGCCGCCGCCGCCGCCGCCGCCGCCGCCGCCGCCGTCGCCGCCGCCGCCGCCGCCGCCGCCGCCGCCGCCGCTGCTGCCTCCGGCGGCGACGACGCCAACCTCGTCCTCGTTCAGGGAAGCGCTCGCGCCCGACTTGGTGGGCGACTTGGTGGGCGGAGGCGACGGACGCATCATTGAGATCTCGAGCAACGAGATGCGTGGCGAGATGGCGCCCGAGCGGCTGGTCGAGTCGTCGAGGGCGAGGGCGCACAAGCGGACGAGCGAGGCGGGGGCGGGCTGTTGGGCGAGGAGGGAGAGGGTGCCCTCGGGCAGGCACGCTAGGAGCGCACGCAGCTTGGACAGGGCGTACAGCCCGACGCGCTGCTTGGTGTGTGGGGAGAGGAGCATGTGGAGAAGAGGGAGGATCACAGAGGCGGGCGCGCCGGAGACGTCGACGAGCCATTGTCGAGCCGCCGCGCGCACGCTGCCCGTCGGATGATGCAACGCGTCCAGGGCGAGCAACATGCCCACACCGGGCATCGGCGGCGCCGTCTCGGGCGTCGGGGGCGCCGTCTCGGTCGTCGATGGCGCCGTCTCGGGCATCGGGGGCGCCGCTGCCGCCGTCGCCGCGCTTGCTTTTGCGGAGGCCGTTGCGGAGGCCACCGTCGAAGGTCCCCCGGGCGCCGTGACGGGCGTCGGCGCCATCCCAAAACCCCACACCGACGCGGCGCTCGTGGCCTCGGGTGCGGGCACTGCGGGCGTCGTGGCGGGCGGTGCGCAGGGTCGTGTGGGGGGCGCCCACGACGACGCGGAGGCACGCCCGATGAGCATCGCCCTCCACAGCAACGAGAAACGAGCCAGATGCGCCGCGAGGCCTTCGCCGTCGTCGTGGGCGACCGCGTCGTCGTGGGCGGCCGCGCGCAGCTGCGCCGCCACCACCACGGCGCCAATGGAAGGCCAGAGGCGCAGGAGCGATGCACACACGAAGGCGGCCGTGTGCTGCGTGCGGCCGTCGGCACATCCGAGGAACTGCCACATGGCCTCGAAGACGGCGGCGATGGCTCCAGGGGGCAGCAAGGGCGGGGGCGGCGTCGTGTTGGGCGGCGACAGCAGCAGCAGCGGCAGCAGCACCGACTTGGTGGTGGCGCCCAACACGACGCCCATCGGAGGGCCAGGCGGCGCTGAGGGCGGCGCGGCCGACATGGTTGAGAGCGTGTGCGCGAGCGTGAGGGCGCAGGATGCGGCTACCTCGAAGTGGACGCTCTGCATGCACCCATGGACGAGTGACGAAACCCATGCCGGCAGCGTGTTGGGCGTCGTGTTGGGCGTCGTGTTGGGCGCCATGAGTGACGCAGCCCATGCAGGCAGCGCCGCCATCGCCAGGTCCGCGTCGTCGTGAGCGGCGGCGGTGGCGGCGGCTGGCGCGAAAGTGCTCGAGAGCTGCTGAGCGCTGAGCGGCAAATTCAAAGAGAACTGCTGAGCGCGACTGGTAGCCGCCGCCGGGGAGGAGCTGCAGGGGCTTCTCAGGCCGTCGCTCGCAGCACGGAGGGAGCCTAAGGCTGCCCGCGCGTCGTCCCGAGCGTCGTCCCGAGCGTCGTCCCGAGCGTCGTCCCGAGCGTCGTCCCGAGCGTCGTCCCGAGCGTCGTCCCGAGCGCCATCGGTGTCGGCCCGATGGCGCCTCTGCCGCCGCAGTCGCGCAGCCATCGCCTCCGCGATCGCCGCATCGGTGTCCGGAGGGAGCGGTGCGAGCCCCGTCATCGCCCCAAACTCGGCATCGTCTTCGGCCCTCCAGAGGACGGCGGGCGCCGAGACGGAGCCAAACGAGACGGAGGTCGTCGCGGACATGGCGCAAGCGAAGGGCGCGCGCGCAAGCATCGTCGCTGAGCCACCGCCAGTGAGCGCGTGCAAAAACGTCTCGGTAAGACGCGAGTCGGCGGCGGCGGCGGCGGCGGCGGCGGCGGCGGCGGCGGCGGCGGTGGCGGCAGCCGCGCCGCTGAGCGCGGCGGAGGAGGCGAGCATGGCATCGGATGGCAGCGGTAGCGGCAGCGGCGCGGCGGGGGGGGTGCCGCAGAGGAGGTTGGAGAGGGTCGAGGACGCGAGGTAGAGGGACGCGAGTGGCTGCACGCCCACCACCTCGTGCGCGCCTGCGCCGCTCGACGTGACGCTGCTGCTGCGGCTGCTGCTGAGGCTGCGGCTGCTGCAGCCGCTCGCGGCGCGAACGGCGGCGCTCTTGACGGCCAACGAGGCGGCCGACGCGGCGGGTACGGGCGTGCCTGCTGGCGTGGTGGTGGTGGGCGCGCCAAGTTGAGCGCCGGGGGTCGGACAGCCACACGCGCCGAGGAAGGACTCAAGGAGGGGTAAGAGGGTGCCGACGAGCGGCTCGTACACCTCCACCAGCTTGGCGCGGGTCGCAGCTTCGATCTGATTGCGCTCATCATCCACGCGGCGTTGCTGAGAGGTGCCCGCGCCGGCACCCGCGCCGCCGGCGCCGGCTTCGCGCGTGGCGGCATCGAGCTGCTGCCTCTCGAGAGAGAGGCGACGGCTAATGTCCGCGGAGAGGAACGACGGGTCGCGCGAGATGCCCGGAGATTTGAGCGAGATCGCCGAGATGTACGACGGGTCGCGCGAGATGCCCGGAGATTTGAGCGAGACGCTGGATGGATCGCGCGAGATCGCCGAGATGCACGACGGGTCGCGCGAGATCGAATCTCGCGCCGAGATGCACGACGGGTCGCGCGAGATCGAATCTCGCGCCGACACAAACGACGGGTCGCGCGAGAGGTTCGCCGCGCGATGCGTTGGGCCGCCGCGTGGTGAGATCTCATGTACGATTGCATGCGTTGGGCCGCCGCGTGGTGAGATGGAGCGTATGGCGCTCACCGAGCCGCTCGCATCCGTGCGGCCTGCGCCGGCGTCGGGAGACATCTCGTCCAAGAGCAATCTCGGAGACATCTCGTCCAAGAGCAATGGAGTGGTGGCTCGTGAGGTCGAGGTGGTGCTCGTTATGGCGCCTCCGAGCGAAGCGCCGTCGCGAGCGCTGTACGGCCCGCCGATCGCATGCATTGCGGGAGTGCTCCACGCGGCGGGCAGCCCAGCACTCGCGACGGCGCCATGCACCGGCTGCACGGGCTTGAAGCCGTCAGCCCACTGAACGCCCACAGCGACGAGGGCCGCCTGCTTCAGCTGCGCCCTCGTCCGACGCTCCATGAGTCGCCCGATTAGGAAGGTCACGTTGGCGAACAGGTGCAGAGCCGATCGCACTATGGACCAGTCTACCGTCAGGCCTGTATGAGCGTGGGCGAGGGCGCCGTACTGAGCGTGGGCGAGGGCGCCGTACTGAGCGTGGGCGAGGGCGCCGTACTGAGCGTGGGCGAGGGCGCCGTACTGAGCGTGGGCGAGGGCGCCGTACTGAGCGTGGGCGAGGGCCGCGTGGGCAATCAGACTCGCCGTGCGTGCGACATGGAGGAGGTGCTGCACGCCACGTTCCTCGGCCGCCTCCTCCTCGGCCGCCGCAGCCGCATCTTCATGCAGCTCGATCTCGGCGCTCATCTCGGCGCTTCCGAGCCCGAGTAGCAGCGGCAGCGAGCGGTCGACAAGCCCGATGATCGCCTTGCAGTCGCCCACCTGTGCTTGCACCACTGCAGCGGCGGCAGCGGCGGCGGCGGCGGCGGCGGCGGCGGCGGCGGCGGCGGGGGCGGCGGCGGGGGCGGCCGCGGGGGCGGTGCATGAGCCCTCGGCGTCGGTATCGAGCGCTCGGGACGGCGGAATGCTCCCCCGCACCCATGCACTCACCCCGCCTATCCAACCGTTGGGCATGGGCGCCGAGATGGGCGCCTCGATACCCGGCGTGGGTGCAAACCCCGGCGAACTCACCTCAGGTTCGTAAGGCTCTCGCGATGGGCGGCGAGAGCTCGATGGGCTGATGAGGTTCGTCATCAGGCTCGAGGTCGTCAGGCTCGAAGGCTCGCTCTCGGGCAGGGTGGGGGGCGGCGGCGGGGGCGGCGGCGAGGGCGGCGGCGGGGGCGGGGGCGGGGGCGGCGGGGGCGAGGGCGAGAAGGGCGGCAAGGGCGGCGAGGGCGGCGAGGGCGGCGAGGGCGACGTGCTCGTCAGCTGCGCGAGCGCGGCGGACAGCGCTGTGAAGAGCGCTCGCCACAGCGCCTCGCTTGGCAGTCGCTCGAAGACGACGTCTGCGTGATGCCCTTCCAAAGGAACGAGGCTGGCGGCACGCAGGCGCAGTCGCAGCAGCGCGAGCAGCAAGGTGTCGTCCGCCGCGACGACCTCCGCGAGTGCGGGCAGCTCGAGCACGTGGGCGATCGTTCCAAACGGCGCTCCAAACGGCGCCCAAGACGGCGCTCCGAACGAGGTGAGCTCGGGCGGCGGCGTCGACACGGCGGCCAGAGCGAGCAGAGACTGTTCTGGGAGCGGCGGTGGTTCGCAAGGCAGCCAGGGCGGCGGCGGCGGCGTGGGCGGCTGGTGCGGCGGCGGGCGCGCCGGTGAGGGCGCTGTGGAGGGTGCTGGTGAGGGCGGCGGCGGCGGCGCGGGCGCGGCAGCGTCAAGCCCGAGGGAGCCCAAATTAGGCAACGAGGCAGCGTCGATCGGGAGCCCTAGGAGGACGCGGCATGCACCAAGGAACCAGAGCTGTGCATGCTCTGGCAGCGAGGGTGACGAAGTGGCCGTCGTCGGCATGCCAAAGAGCCAGGCGTGCAGCCTCCGTGTGAGCGACCACTCACGAAGCGGGAGCAGCGACAGCGAGGTGCCGAGCAGCAGCATGTACTGCGCAGGTGTGAACAGCGGATCAGGCTCCGAATCGCTGTGAACGACACTGTGGAAGGCGCCCTTGCCATTCGGGCCGTTGCTCCGCCGCTGCTTCGGCGTGAGCGGCGCGCTGCTGCTCGTGGAGGAGGTCGCCGGCGTGAGCAGCGCCGCTGCGAGCGACGCAGACGAGAAGAAGACGCTCCGCTCGCCGCCGCCGCCGCCGCCGCCGCCGCCGCCGCCGCCGCCGCCGCCGCCGCCGCCGCCGCTGCCGCCGCCACTGCCGCCGCCACCAGTCGCACCAGCTGCCGCCCCGGCCTTGAGCGAGGCGAGCGGCGAGCGGTGGCGCGGCAGTGGGAAGTGCGTCACGAGCAGCTCGAGCGCCGTCCGCCGCACGAGAGAGTCTCCTTGCTGGAGAGCCACCAGCAGGGCTCGGATGACGGCACCGGTCGCATCCGGGCAGAACTGCACACGGCTCACGTTCATGTGACCCGAGGCGCCGCCCGGCGTGGGCGCACCCGGCGTGGGTACCAGGTCGTACGCGCCGCCGGCACTGCTCAGTGGGAAGCGCATCGTCAGGTACGTGAGTGCGGAGTAGCGTACATTAGCATTGTGCAGCAGACGTCCCCAGATGGCTGACATAATCGCCTCGATGGGCGTGCACTCTGTGAGCGCGTCCAGCAGCTTGACCGCTCGGTGATAGAACTCGGAGCCCACATCCTCCATCGCCGAGAGCAGCGAGAGCACGAGCCCTGGCAGGCACGGCACCACACGCACGCCCAGCGGCACGTAGTATCGCTCGAACAAGTCGAGCAGCTTCGGCTTCACTTGGTACGACGCATGCCGGTACAGCGGGAAGATGCCCTCCGAGTAGAAGGCGAGGTCTGCGACGGGACGAACCCAAGACGGGCGTGAGCGCTCAGGGTGGCGGCGGCGGCGCGTGCGGCGGCGGCGGCGCGCGCGCGCTCGCGTGCTCGAGTGGCCGCCGTCGTCGGCGCGCACACCTCGCGCCAACCGGTGTTGACCAATACGTGCAAATATCTGCTCGATCGTCTTGAGCGTCTCCTCGTGCACGCCCGCCGGTAGCGCAGGGTTTAGGCACTGGTACAGCCGCTTGGCGAAGAGAACCTTGTCCGGGATGATGGGCAGCGTGTCATACTTGCCGAGAATCTTTTGCAGCCGCAGCAAGTAGCGAATGAGGTCGGCCCATTCCTGCGCTCGCTCGAACTGGAGAAGACATGCTGCTGCTTCGTCCTTGAATTGGCGGTACTGCGGGTCCGAGGAAAGCAGGGTGTCGTCCATCACGCGCCGCACGAGTGCCAATGGGCGCGAGCAGCGGCGACCCTTCCCCGACGCAAAGGTTGCCACACAAGGAGCAGCCTCTCGGTTTCGTCAATTTATTAACGTGACCAATTAGCACGAAAGGACGTTCAGTGGGCCGATGAACAGTCCTCAGGTCAGAAGAGCGCGCGCACGCTGCTCACACGACCTCGACGGCCACCACATCCGCATCTGCCGTCGGCTTCTTGAACGAGAGACACTTGCTCGAGGACGAGACCCACTTGCGATCACACAGGAGGCCGCGCGCCTCGAAGAGGGCCGGTAGGTAGCAGTCGATGTAGTTTTCGTAGTGGGGCTCGTTGAGCTTGGCAAAGTTGCTCAGCCTGCCGTCGAGGGCCGGGCGATCGCCGCGCTGCATCGAGTCCGTGAGCACGACCACGCCGCCGGGCCGAACTACGCGCGCCATCTCGGCAGCGGCGGCGGCGCGCGCCGTCTCGGGCAACTCATGGAAGAGGTACACGCACACCACCGCGTCGAAGGCTCCCGCCTCAAACGGAAGCGCCTCGGCAGCGGCCTGGACGAACGTCGCCGGCGGCGGGCGAGTCTCCTTATTGGGGAATCGAGCCTGGCGCCAGTACCCGTCGTTCTCGCGCGCCGCCTCAAGGTAAAAGGGCGAGAGGTCCGTCACGGTGAGCTCGGCCTCGGGGTAGTTGTCACGGATGAACGTGGCGACGCGACCGGTACCCGCTGCCACCTCGAGGATACGCAGCTTGCCGTCGGCGCGACCACTCGTCGCGTCGCGCAGCGGGCGCAACGACAGGCGCTGCATCGCGTCCTGCCGGCCCACGAAAAGGGTCTCCGTGCTCGTCTCATACACGGACGCTGATCTGGTCGACATCCAGCCATCGGTTTGATAGTGGAAGTCATTACGATAATACTCCGGATAGAGGCCAGGGGCCAGACCCATCCACCCCTTCGAAGGCGGAGCACTGCTGGCGCGCCGGCCGAGCGTGGCAACGGCCTCGTTGACGAAGCGCACCGTCTGGCGCGCAGCAAACTGCGGCGTCAGCTGCCGGTGGCCGCGCGTCGTCATGTCCCATGGCGCCTTGTACACACCGCTGCGGATGGCGCCGAAATCCTGTTCGTAGACCATTGCGGCCTCGAGCAGCAGGCGTGACGCCACTGCGCCGTCGATGCCGAGGCCTCCAATGCTTGACATCGCATTGCCAAACCCCGCAATTGTACCTACGCTAGCGCCTTCTGAATTGGATGAGCCGTCGCCACGCAAGCGATCGTTCAGCTCGAAGGCAAGCGTGCCGAGTGCAGCGTTGACGGCAAAGTACCCAGTGCGCAGGCCATGCGCGAGGGCGTACGTCAGGCCATCGGCACCCTGCGTCGCTATCCTCGAGGCGATCGCCGCAACCTCCCGCAGGTTCTCGGCAGCATCAGCAGGACCATCGCGCTGGAATTCCTTCCAAATCTTCACGCTCGCGTCGGTGATGAAGACTGAATCCTCGGCGACACCAGGTGCCAAGGGCGCAGCCTCCAACGTTTCTTGCATGACGGCCGCTGAGCCGCGGCGAGATGTAACCAATGTCAGAGTCGGGGCTAGCCCGAGGAGAGGGAGAACAACCACCCCTATCATGAGGCCGCCGCCGTATGCACGGATTCCTGAGAAGTTGCATGGAAACTCACCCCCCGGAGTCTCCGCGTCGTATTGAGCAGTTCAAATAAAGATTGATTGACAAGGCGCACACACAAGACTCCCACTTCATCACAACTCCGCTGCCTTAAAGACGGTCGCAGGACTGCCACGGGGGGTACCATGGTAGGGACCTAGCGAGGCTCAGGCTGATGGCCTCATGGCCATGTGGCGGCTTCTATTACCTGGAGAGACTATGACTTGCTTCGCAAGAGTAGGAAGCAAGTCGTTCATGGCCCTCTATTCCTATTTGCGCGCGGCCACGTCTGCCTTGTAGGGAAGGAAGAACCTACGTAAGTAGACTCTCACTCAAGGTCAAGGGGGCGTGTTTCGGCTCGCCGGTGGCGTGCTTCGTTTGACAGGTCGTCGTTGGCTTGCCGAGCGACAGCGAGCTCGGGGGGGATACTGGCCGCGTCGAGCAACGCGAGACGCTCCTTCAGGATGCTCATTGCCAGGCTGTGCTGTTGGCTCTGGATCGCCCGAATCGCCTGACGAAGCACGAGGGCTTCGAGCCCATCTGTACCTAATTTGGCATCTGAACCAGACGAAGAGGGCGCTGCGCCACCGTAGCGCGACTCCACATCGGCGGCCTCCAACGTGGCGGCGGCGATGGTAGCAGTCAGTTGGTTGACGGACAGCTGGCCCACGCTCGGCTGTTCTTTGCCCTCTCGCGCCGCCTCCGCCGCCAGGGCCGCTTGGCGTTCCGCGTAGAGTACCTCGGTGAAGCCGGAGCCGATGATACCTGCGGGCAGTGCAAAGATGGCCACGCCCACAAACCCGACCACTCCGCCGAGTAATTTGCCCGCAGGCGACCTCGGCGTGATATCGCCGTACCCCGTCGTCGTCAGCGCGGCCACGCCCCACCACATACTCTCCGCAATGGAGATGAAGAGTGTCGGTGGCTCCTGCGGCTCCAGGTTCTCCAAATAGTACATGAGGGAAGAGGAGAAGACGAGTAGGAGGAAGGCGATGAAGGCTGCAGTGACGAGCTCCTCGGTCTTGCTTTTGAGCACGTTGCCGATGCGGGAAAAGCCATTGAACGAGCGTTCCATTCGCAACAGGGAGAAGATGCGTAGCAACTTGGCCCAGTTCACGTCGATCTCTGGCGGGGTCGCCACGTCGATGATCAAAGGGATGATGGCGAGCAGGTCAATCATCGGCAGCAGTCGACGCATCCACTGGGAGCGACTGCGCACGTCGGGCGCCTCGACGCACGACCACAGCCGCAGCAAATACTCCACCGCGAAGAGGACAATGCCAAGTGAGTCGAACCAGATGTTGAAGACTTCTACCGGATAATCGGTGAGTTTGACAAAAGGCTCGGTCTCAAAGATCACGACTCCCACATTGAGCACGATAAGTCCCAGGAAAAAGCGCTGGAAGATAACGGGCCACCAGTCCAAACCCTTGCCTTCGACAATTTCCCAGCAGCGACGGCGATAACTGCGCCTTGGGCTCCTGTCGATGGATACATTGCCATCATCAAGGTGTAGCAAATTCCGTGGCATACCAGGGGCAAGGAGGCTAATGGTGGTTCCATGATGATGCGAGTCCACCATGATTGCCCGACAAGCCCTGCACCGTCGGTCGGACCAGGCTGTCGGACCCCCGCAGAAGTCGTTTCATGATGAAACCGCGGGGCCAGTCGTGAACAGGTGAGGTAGTCCGCATGTGTGTAAAATCTGAGCCGTGTACCCACGTCAATTTAATCTCTATGATGCAGCTGGAACGTGGTCAACTCCGATGTAACCGTCGGACAGTTTGCTCGCAACTGTCGGGCGCTCGCGATCGGCGTCATCGGCAACCGCCAAACAACATGTCGACGATGATGGACTGCAGCCTTGCCTCCCGGATGGCTTCGAAGCGCCTACGGCGACACCGCCTCAATCGTGATGCCACTGGTGAGCTCTTCCTCCGTCCGCCGTCCAAGATCAGGGGCTTCGTGCAGGCGCAGGCCGCGCCAGGACCTGTCAAAGTACTCGCGCCGTGCATCAATCAAGAGCGCTCAGAGAGTGTTGATAAGGTGGCTGCCAAACGCAAAGCCTCGCATGAGCTATTCTTAGCACCTGATGGGACTAAGCGCACACCCCAAGAGATCGACGCTGCGTTCGCACGCCTGGTGTCCAACGCGGGACTCGTAGCTGAAACAGCCAATCGGCTGCTGGCCATGTACAACGAGGACGAGGACATGCGCAGGCGCTACAGCCTGCTCATCTGTATGGATTATTACTTGATGCCATGCAGACGCGCCTATTACATGGGCTTCTGTGATGGGCCCGCTGCAACAGGCCAATGTTACACGTCCCATGTGAGTTACATGTAATGCGCTTCGTACGAGTCATGCGCTTCGTACAGTCGTCAGTCACTGTCACGTCTGCAACGTCGGTGTTCTGGAAGTTTGTTTGACGGCATGTGCAACACCCTTTTCGCGCGCCGGTCACAGCGTGGAGCTTGACGAGAAGGGCCGCTCTCGCCTCTGATGGCGCCGGCGAGGAGGTCGCGTAGATAAGCGGGTGGCCCACGCCGCGGGCGATCACAAATTCAATTTCGTCCAGACAGTGAGGCAGAGTCCTGATGAACTTTGAACAAGTGCCATACCGAAGTTTGTATATGGGATTTCCATGATTGCAGACTCGTGATTGCAGGCCCAATCCATCGGCGGACCTCCACTGTTTTATTCTGCGTCGCTGGACGTCCTCCGTCCACTGGCACATGGCGGCCTTCCTGAACGGCGTTCGCTGCTGGCACTTTGTGCAGCAGCGGCCGCCCGATCCGACCGCCTTCTTGGAAAACTACAGGCAATCCTCGAAGTTTATGGAGCCCGATCCACCCGCGCCTCCGCCCCAGTCTCCTCCGAAGCCTCCGACGCCGCCTGTTCACCTGGAACGGCGACCCAAGACGGCTGGTGAGCGTCTTTCCAGTTTTCCTAGGATCTCATCGAGTGCCGAAGGGCATCGTGACCTGCTCAAGGAAAGGCGACAGGAACTCATCGCCGAGTCCGAGCGCCTGCAAAGGCTTCTCGCAGATGGAGGTCTGAACAAGGACGCACAGGCGCTCAAGTATAACCCGGTGGTGAGCGCGTTCGCAAAGCCGCCGGCGGCCATCTCGGTTCCCATCTCGACCGCGGCCCCGCCCGCCTACCAGACACTTGCCACTTCCGAGCTGCCGAGCCCGCCCGTGGCCGTGCCTTCGTCGAAACTGGCACGATCAGTGCGATCTGGAACCGGAGCTGTGAAGCCTCAACTGGCAGAGCGGCCGCTGACGGCGAGGGAGGCGGTGGAGAAGGTGGCGGCGGCGAAGAAGGAGGCGGCGAGGCTGAAGATTGAGAAGAGGATAGCGGAGAGGGCGGCGGAGCAGAACCAGAAGATGCCCACTTGGGAGCTGCCCTGTACGGCGGACAGCCTGCCCACCTTCAAGAGCCCAGGCGTGTGGAAGGCGATGACCTACATGGAATTCGGCCACTGCAAGGATCTCGTGCCTCCGCAGCTCGCGAAGATCAAATAGGCGGCGAAATACACTTCCCAGACGCTTGCCATTGCGCACCTGCGCTCATCGCCGTCACAGCGCGGCCTCTCCAGATCGCCCGGCGCAGGCAGCGGCACCGCTGGAGTTAGGCTCGCCCGCCGCACGAGGCAGCGGCGCCACCGGAGGCCGGCCCACCACAGTGAGTCCTGGCCTCTACGGGGCGAGCTGGCACCGATCACCCTGAGGTGTGAACAATCAAATAGTGGGTCTTCGATCGTCACAATTCACACCGTCCTCGTCGCGTCACTCGCGCTGTCTATGGTGCGTCGTCGTGCTTTGCGCGCGCGCGCATCATGCCGTGTGTGGGTAATATATTAAAACGACGACGACGGTCCGACTGTGACCGGGTGCTGGACGCGGACGACAACGTGAAGGCAGGCTCCCGGCCCGGCCGGGCATGCAGAGCTTAATTGCCTTGCGGTCCGGTTACTAATCTCTCTAATTGCCTCGCAATTAGAAATTCAATTACCGGAACCCCGCATTGGTATAAAGGCCAGTCCGCTTTGGTGTCGATTAGAAACGCTTGATTGACCAAGAAACACCTGGATGGTGTGTTGATCCGGATCAAATGCAGAGCAAGTTCTCGGGCGAGAGAGTCTCGGGCGAGAGAGTGTCGGGCGAGAGAGTGTCGGGCGAGAGAGTCCAGTCGAGCTGTCCGTCAAGCTGTCCGTCGAGCTGCTGCGGGACGGGGCCAAAGATGGCACCCGCGACTTCAGCCTCTCTTTGGCCAAAGCGAGGGGTATGGGGAGTGGGTGCCATCGCGGGTGCGATGCGATCGGTGAGCCAAAGGTCATCCAGCACGCGATCATCCACATCGTCGTCGTTGGTTGCGATAGCCTCGCCCGCGGTTGCGATCCCTCGTGGCGTGGCGACAGCCTCGGCTACCGGTATGGCCACATTGGCGCCATCACGGGTGCCCATCACGGCGCCCTTTCGGGTGCCCATCACGGCGCCCTCTCGGGTATCCATCACGGCGCTCTCTCGGGTGCCCATCACGGCGCCCTTTCGAGTGCCCACCACGGCGCCCGCTCGAGTGCCCACCAAAGCCTCGTCGTCGGTTGCGATAGCCTCGGGCGACGGCTGCAGCGCCTCGGTATGCGCAGCCGTCGTCGTCTCAACACCCGTCGAACGGGAGGCGGTCGGCAGCCTCGAGGGCTTGGGCTTGCCCCAGCGTAGTAGTCCCAAACGCGGTAGCGAAGGCACCTTGTGCATCACGTTCAGCATGGAGAACGAGAACCGTGTCCGCCTCGGTGCCATGCAATGTAGTCTACCATTCGACATCGAGGAGGCCTCCGAGAGGCCCTCCGAGAGATTGTCGGGTTCGTGGAGCTCGACCTGGTGCGTCCGTGCACTCACCCTCCTGGTCACATGACCATGACCGGCCCCAGATGCCGAGATTAATGAGCTCGATGAGCTCGAAGCGGTCGATGCGGTGATCGACAGCGGCGAGGAGGTGCCGGGCGCCAGAGGGTTCTCTCTCTGCTCTCTCTCTGACAGCATTTGGGGCTCTGACATCTGCTGGAGGCTCGAGAGCAGCCACTTGAGCTGCGTGCGCTTCTGGTGCTGCGCGGGCGTCTCGTGAGTGGTCTCGTCATCAGCATGCTGCTCGTCGATGGCACCGGCGCCCAGCTCGGCGCCCAGCTCGGCGCCCAGCTCGGCGCCCAGCTCGGCGCCCAGTGCGCGTCGGTCGTGTGCGTCGCGCCGCTGCTCGACATCCGGTGCGAGCATCGCCTCGAGCAGCGTAATGTCCTTGGCTGCAGCCAGCTGCATGGGCGTCGGCGCCCAGCTGTGCTGGCCCAGGGGCATGGAGAGCCGACGCTGCACGTGGGGCAAGCTGTATGCGCCGCCGCTGCTGCTGCTCGCGCCCTCGCCGTACTCGCCGCTGCTCGAGCCGTGCGCCGCGGGTGTCGCCGGCGCCATCGGGCTCACTGCCCGCTCGAGCAGCGGTGGCGCATCGAGTGGCTCTGCGGGCTGGGGTTCCGAGGGCGCAGGTGGGCGGTCGCTGCTGGCTCTGCTGGCTCTGCTGGTCTGCACGCTGGCCGCGGTGCCGAGAGGGACCTTGATGCTGATGGCGGCGTGTATGGCAGCGGCAATGCTCGATCCAACGCCAAATGGCAGGGTTCTTCCCCCCGGCGACGATTGGGTAGCGTCGTCGCGCTGCGCCGCCATCAAGCCTAAGAAGGCGGCGCGCATTTGGCTGCGCTGCTCCTCCGTGACGCTTGGCGCGAAGCTCTGGGCGAAGGTCATCCAGAGCGCCTCAGCTTCGGCTGGCGGCGGAGGGTCTCCCTCTCCGATGGGCGGCGGGGTGAGCGGCGAGCGCGCCGTGGCGAGCGGCGAGCGCGCCGTCTGCACTGGCCTTGCGAGCAGTCCGCTGCTGCGGCTGCGCTCAGAGCGGATACGGGCGAGGCGCATGGCGGGGGACATGACTGGGGACCCGGCTGGAGAGACAACTGGAGAAGCCCCGAGCGCCATCGGCACGCCCGAGGCGGCAGCGGCGGCGGCGGCCGGGGCGGCGGCGGCTGGGGCGGGGGCGGCAGCAGCGGCAAGAGCGGCGCCGGCGGCCACATCTGGCTGTAGTGCCTTGAGATCGGCTTGGAGCCTGGCAGCAGTCTCATAGTCTTTGTCATCGACGGCTTTCTTGATACTCGCCTTCAGCTCTGCGGCACGTGCCGCGTCCTGTTGCATCTTGATGAGATTGGCTTGGAGCCGGGCAGCAGTCTCATAGTCTTCAGCGTCCACCGCCGCCTTGATCGCCGGTGCGGCCGCGGCGGCAGCGGCGGCGGCAGCAGCGGCGGCGGCAGCTCGGCGGCGGCCACGTTCAAAGGAAGGTAGCCTGGTTGTGACGGTAGTTGTGACGGATCCCCACGATCGCACGCGCATGAGGGGCTCCGAGGCTGACGACCCATTGGGAGTGCCTGAGGCGGTCCGTGCGGCGGTCGATGCAGCTGCCTCTGTCTCCTCCGCTGCTCTCTTCGCCGCTGCGGCCTCCGCCGCTGCTGCCTCCGCAGCTGCTGCCTCTGCAGCAGCTGCCTCGGCCGCTGCAGCCACCCTCGCTGCCGCCTCCGTCGCTGCTACCTCCGCCGCCGCGGCCTCCTTCGCTGCTACCTCCGCCGCCGCGGCCTCCTTCGCTGCTACCTCCGCCGCCGCGGCCTCCTTCGCTGCTACCTCCGCCGCCGCGGCCTCCTTCGCTGCTACCTCCGCCGCCGCGGCCTCCGCCGCTGCAGCCGCCTCCCTTGCCGCCGCTTTAATCGCCGCTTTAATCGCCGCTTTCCTCGCTGTTATTGCATCCCCCGCTTCTTGCAGCGCTGCTGCCTTCGCCGCCGGAGCGGCAGCGGTGGCAGCGGGGGCAGCGGGGGCAGCGGGGGCAGCGGGGGCAGCAGGGGCAGCGGGGGCAGCGGTGGTGTCAGCAGCGGCGCTTGCACGGCGGCTCTGGCGTGTGAAGGGCAAGGCAGGCGACAACGCCACGGACGGAGCTGCACCAAGCAACGAAGAAACCGGGGGTGATGTCGTCTGCGCCTGCGGCGTCTGTGATGATGGAGGTGTAGGCGATGGTGCCGCTGCGCTCGTGCGCAAGGCAGGAGCCAACGAGGACTGCGCAAGGAAAGTGGACCCGAGGACAGGCCCAAGATTGCCCTCGAGGTAGCCATGATCGAGCATGAACGCCATGATTTGTTCGTCGGAGAGGTCCTTCGGCGCTCCCAGCGCCACGCGCATCGCGGCGAGGACCGAGTCCGTTAGCTCTTCGCCGGCGGACAGTGCCACCCCCAGCTCCTTGCTGACCTCGGTGGCCGCAAGGGCGGTGAACACTGGGGACATTGGATGCGTCCGCGGCGAGGGCGCCTCATCAGTGTCGGCCTTGAGAGCGAGCGGCAGCGGCTGCGCTGGGGTCACGTGCGCGGGCACTGCACCGAGGGTCGCCCGGGGTACACGGTCTTGACTCTTCGGACTGTCTGACTCCAGGAGCACCTCGCGCCAGCTCTTCCGAGGGGCGTAGGCCGCACCCCCTGCCAACAGCGTGCGGGCGCTCTGTGCAGTCTCGGACCGGCGGAGTTCTCTTCTTCGCTCTTCCTCTTGTTGCTTCTCGAGCCGGAGGAGCATCTCGCTCGGAGATAGCACCTCGCGGGGAGAGAGCGCTTCAAGCGGTTCGGCAACCGTCGGTGCAGGTGCGGGCAGTGCGGCGGGCGTGGCGATCGCTGCCGGCAGTGCTGGCGGCGGCGATGGTGCGGGTGCGGCTGGCGCGGGTTCAGCTGGCACGTGCTCGGGTACCGATGACACGGGTGCGGGCGCCGCTGGCACGGGTGAGGCGGGTCGCGTGGTCGAGGTCGAGTGCACAATCGAGAGGGCCTCGAGGTCGACGGCGGCCGCTTCCGCCTCCTCGCGGAGCCTCGCCTGGCGCTCGAGGGAGAGCTTCGCCTCCTCCTCCATCTCCTCGAGGAAGGCGGCTGCTTGGGCCTGCCACGTGGCAGTTGGCGCCTCGGCCTCGGCCTCGCGCATGCAAGTGCTCGCCACGGCGCCCTCTCGGGCAGTTGGCGCCTCGGCCTCGGCCTTGGCGTCCGCAAGTTGAGCCGCTTCGCGCCTGGCTGCCAGCTTGGCCGCATCCACCCTCGCCGCCTCTGCCCGCACCGCCTCCACGCGCGCCGCGTCCGAAGCCCTCTTGAGCTTCTCCGCTCGCCTACGCTCGGACCGCTGCTTTGCTTCCTCTCGCACTTGCTCTGCATACGCCTCCGCTTCAGCCTCCGCAGCCTCGGCAGCCTCGGCAGCCTCGGCAGCCTCCGCCACATGAGCGATCTCCGCCTTATTCTCCGTCTTAATCTCCGCCACGTGAGCGATCCGGTCCGCCGCTTGCCTGCCGAGGTGGAGCTCAGTGTCGAGCTCGAGCTCCGCATGCAAGGCCACCTGCTGCAGGAGGCGCTGCTGCTCGAGCTTATGGAGCTCGAGCAGCTGGTCGAGTTGTTGCGGGTCGAGCTGCTGCTGCATCGACTCGAGCTGCTGCAAGAGCTGCAGCTCTTGCAGCTCTTGCGGCTCGAGCTGCAGCTCAGTAGAGCCGGAGAGTGGCGACTGCAAGGACGCGGCTGCCGAGCTGCTGCTCGGCTCGGCCGCAAGGCACAGAGCAGCTGACGGAGCAGCCGACGCCGCTTCCGAGCGCGTCGGCAAGATCTTGGCCCTATTGGGGAACGATGAGGATCGCGTGAGGGTGCTTGCCTTCGTGCGGGCAAAGGAGGAGGCACGCGAGACGCGGCGCCTGAGCGCGAACGAGGAAGAGCGAGCGGGCTTTGCCTCATCGAGCTGCTGCTCGCTGCTGAGCTGCTGCTGCTGCTCGCTGCTGAGCTGCGGCTGCTGCTGCTGCTGCTGCTGCTGCTGCATCGATTTGAGCTCCTGCTCTAGAAGCAACTCCTCTGTCTTCGCTGCCGCCAGCGCCGCTTGCAGGGCTGCTACTGCTGCGAGCCCCTCGGCCTCGCGACGCGACGCCGCTGCCGCCTCCGTTGCTTCCTCCTTTGCTGCCGCGTCTGCCGCTGCTGCAACTGCCGCTGCTGCCCGCGCCGCTGCTGCCTCCGCCACTGCAGCCGCCGCCGCTGCTTTCCTCGCCGATGCTGCCTCTTCCGCTTCTTGCAGCACTGCTGCCTTCGCCGCTGCTGCCTTCGCCGCTGCTGTCGCTTCGGCTTCATGCAGCGCTTCTTGCAACGCGGCTGCCCTCACCGCCAGTTTCGCGCGCCCGATCTCGGTTGGACCACGCTTGAATGTGGAGGCGCGATCAGGTGTCGCCCCCAGCGCTTGAGCAGCCGCCGCCTTGGCAGCGGCAAGCTCCGCCGCCACCTTGGCCGCCGCCTCCGCCGCCGCCGCCTCCCGAGTAGTGCGTCTCTCGAGTGCGGCCGCCTTGATGGCAGCAAGCTCAGCCGCCAGCTCTGACGCCGCCTCCGCCTCCTCCGCCTCCCGAGTAGTGCGCCTCTTGAGAGCTGCTGCTTCGACCGCCGACGCCGCCGCCGACGCCGCAGCAGCAGCAGTCGGAGGATCGAGATGGTGTGGGACTGGGATTGGCAAGGCAGCGGTCGGCGCAGCCAGTGCTGGTTGGAGCGGGGCGCGTTCCTCCTGCTTCGGCTCTAGCACTGGGGGCACAAAGACAGCCGAGAAGCCGCCTTTGTAGCCCCCACCTCGTGGAAAAGCCGCCTGGGGCTTCTCCTTGGGCGGGCTGAGCGGTCTGAGCGTGGTCAATGCCGGAGCGTCGAGAACGGGCAGCGGTGCCTCGTCCACCTCCGTGTTCCTCCGTTGGGAGCTCGGCCGTTGGGAGCTCTCCGCGGTGGGCAACGCCTCACGCGCGAGCACACGCGCTGGGACGAGCGCCTCACGGATCAGGGTCTCACGGAAGAGGGCCTCGGTGCGCCTGACGAGATCCTCACGGTCCTTTGCCTCTGGCCGCAAGATCTCGTCAGGCATGCAACCGGGCATGGGCCGAAGGGGCGAAGGAGGCATGTTGTACGCCTCAGCCACCAAGACCGCTTCGGCCGCCTCGGCTAGGGTCGCCTCCTTTTGCGCGTACATTTGCGCGAGGCGACGGCGATGCGCCACCTCCATGGCCTGCTGCTGCTCGGCCTCGGCTAAGGCTGCCATCGCCGCCTCTGCCTCCGCCTCGGCCGCTGCCAGCTCTGCCTCGGCTGCCGCTGCCACGGCGCGTCGCCGCTCCTTCTTTGCCTGCTGCTGCTCACGTAGCGCCTGCTCGACACGGCGCTCTTCTTCTTCGGCCTCGAGGGCCATCTGCAATGCTCGCTCGCGCGCCGCCTTCGCACCCGCCATCGCCTCCATCGCGGCCTGCTTCTCGACCTGTACCGTCGCATCGTCCTCGTCCTCGTCGTCCTCGTCAAAGTCAAGCCTGCTGCGCAAGCTAGATCCTTCAGTATGGTTCACAGTCTCATCCTGAGCCACTGGCGGTCTAGGCGGTGTCTGGGTGGCTGGCGTGAACTGGGTCGTGTAGATGTGACCCTGGCCGCCCGGCTTTCGCGCAGCAAGGCAGAGCATCTCCAAAGGATTGGGAAACCATGGCTGAATACTCGTAGTTCGTTGGTCAGCCATTGCAAAAGGCCTTGTCACTCCGCCGCGGCTGTTATCTAGGATCCTCTTCTTACTTTTGGCAATGCATGCGAAAGAAATCCACCGCGTTCCATTTTGTGCTTGTTCCTTGACGGTTGCAGGCTGCCTGCCTGCCTTCCGCTTTCCGTTCCGGCATGTGGGGGTCCGGGGACTGCGGCGTGCGGGGTCCGCGTACGACCCGTCATTGTACCGTTCGTCATGACCGTTCGTGTACGATTGAAACACGTGGAAAACATTGAAATTATAGACAGACTCGGTCGGCACGTTTTCCTCAGTGAGCCGTCACCCCACGAGACCGGACCACGGTCAAAGGGTCTGGCCCCATTCAAAGCCTTGTGGCGGGGACGCCGCAGCAGGCGCACCGTCCGCGTCGCTCACCGTCGCACCTGGAGCATCGACACGAGGTTTGAAGAGCGGGATGTCATCAGTGGCGGCAGCCTGCAATCTGGACATGAAGTCGTCCGCAGGTGGCTCGATGCCGACAGCACCATTGCGGTCCATCTCCTCAGCGGATGCGAGCGCTTGCTTACAGTACTCTCGCCATTTGCGGAGTGCCTCGGCTGAGTCATCCTCAGGGCCCGACATGGCTGGCTGGGTGGCGGGGTTTTCAGCTAATGTCCTCTTAGCGGCCTCGGCTGCGTCCACAATCTGCGTGCGCAATGCTGCGGCCACCTCGTCGGAGATGCCAGCGCGTTTAGGCTCGGGGCCTGACAGGTACTCAACAGCCTCAGCGACAGTCATTTCGCCGAGCGCCTTCGCAAGCTTTTCCTTGGTGATACCAAAGCCTTTTGCTGTGCCAGCACTGCTACCGAATCCGGTTGCAGTGCTGCTGGCTGCCGTTTGTCTGGCCGACTGCGGGCCCCCCTTTCCTTTCTTCCGTGCGTTGCCAATAGACCATGTGGTCTTCTTGCCCATCATGAAGGCGGGCCTACACCGTGCGATCTCTTCGCTCGATGCAAAGGGTCCGCAAGATGAACGCGGCCAGCTCGTTCCTGCTAGCCAGGCGGTCGCGGGAGCCGTCACGATCGCAAGCAGCGCGAGCTGCAAAGTGGGAGGGCGCATTGAGCTCAAAAGTCGAGATTTTTGGTGTGAATGCGTGTGCGTGAACATCTCACAAAGAGACCTTCCGAACTCCTTACCAGTATGCATCAAGTGTTCTGACACGCGATACTGTAAATAGCTGCTGCCACCTCCATTGCCGTTTCCGATGCCGCCCGCGCCTCAGGCTCCGGCTCCGCCTCCGCTGCCGCCTCCGCTGCCACCTCCGCCGCCGCCGCCTCCGCTGCCGCCTCCGCTGCCGCCTCCGCTGCCGCCTCCGCCCCTTCCGCTGTGCCATATATCAATAGATAGATATAAATAGGACGAGAGTCGGGGCGGCTTGCTTGCCGTGGCTCACTCGGGGATGCCCATCACAGCGCCCATCACATCCACGTCCGGTAGGTGGCCATGAGGCCGGTCGAGGCGCCCGTGGACGACTCCGCCGTGAGCCCCGAGGAGTTTGGCCGCAAGATGGCCGGAGGCACGCCGTGCACCTTGGCCTGCGCGGCGGCGGAGGATGCGCCGTGCGACTCGCTCCGGCAGCCCTTGAGGCGGCAGTCCGCCGAGCAGTACGGCAGGTCGTGCAGCATGTACACGGAGCCATTGATGTGCTTCTTGCAATAGCTGCACTGATGGAGAATGGTTGGGATCGGGGGTTGCTCGGCGGCGGCGGCCATCAGCGATCCGGTGAGCATCATCGGCAGCGACGTGGCAGAGGCGGCGCCCCCGAGCAACGAAGGTGGACCCTTGCGGATGTACGGCATCATGCCGCCGTCGGAGTGGCTCAGTGAGTAGCTTTGCTCCGGGGCTGGCACCAACGGCACTGCCGTCAATGGCGCGCCAGCGCCATTGCTTGGGGCGGCGCCGTCCGCCTTGGCGAGGGGCTCGAGCGGAGCGGCGAGGCGGATGATGATGGACGAGTCCGAGGCAGGGTGAAAGTCGGTGGCTGGAGCGGAGCCAGCGTTCGCTGTAGGAGGCAGTGCTGTGGCAGAATTGCTTCCCATTTTCAGCCGTCGCTCCCAGAGCGGCGAGCGTGCTCCGCTGGGCGGCGCCGGTGGCGAGCGATGCGGTGAAGACGAAGATCGCTCCGAACTCGGCGACTTGGCTAGCTGCGGCGACGGGGCTAGCTTCGGTCTCATCTCGTTCGCTATGCAGTTATCGACGTGTCGGCCACAGAGCTCTGCAGGCGGCGTCCCTGAGGTGCGCTCGCCTGAAGCGGTTGGGCCAGTCTCCGGCGAGCGGTGCACAACGAGTGCGTCCAACGACGAGGGGCCCCCGCCATTGCCGGCGAGCCGGCGCGTTGCCCATCCCGACTCGTCGAGCGCGCTGGCTGAGCCGCCGTGCTGCAGCTGCTGCGGCTGCGGCGGCAACCGCGGTGGCGGCAGTCCCGGCAGAGGCGGCGTGCTCATCGACGAGAATCGGGACACAGCATCCTGATACGACGATGTACGCGAACATGAGTCGTGGAAGGCGATGAGCTCATCGTCACCGAACTCGCCCTCCTTCTCGTCGAACACGTCGTCCAGCTTCGATGTCGCGTGCTGCGGTAGCGCGTGCGTCCACAACGGCTGCTGCTGCTGCTGCTGCTGCTGCTGCTGTTGCTGCTGTTGCTGGTGCTGCTGGTGCTGCTGGTGCTGCTGCTGCTGCTGCTGCTGTTGCTGCTTCTGCTGCTGCTGCTGCTGCTGCTTCTGCTGCTTCACGTTCTGATGCGACGCTGGCAGCCGATGGGGTGGTGGATTGTACTCAGGAACGAAGCTCGCAGGCAGAGTCGGGGAACGTTGGCGCATGGCACTCTGCGTAAGGACACTCTGCGTGAGCGGCGTCAAGTGCACTTCCTCATCATCGCTGTATTTGCTCTTCGTATCCTCGTCGTCTCGCGAGCTCGGACGCGAATCGGCATAGTCGAAGACATCGCAATCGCCCTTCATGGAATAGCGTTCATTGCCCGACGGTGCGTGCGGCACCTTGGACGGTGCCAACGAGGGCACAGTGGTGCCAGCAGCACTTGCGGAAGAGGACGGTGTATGCAACTTTTCGCTGGGCTTGCGGCCACGGGCGTGAGCCGGACCTTCGAACAAGTCTTGCGTCAGCTGCGTGAGCATCGTTCGGAGCACGCCAAAGTGCGGCGGGACCGCGCCCTGCCTTGGTGCACCTTGATGGGGTTGATGCATCTTGGAAGAAGGCCGGCGTTGCCAGAGCTTCGATCTTGGCTTCGACGCAAATCTCTGATGGGCTCGGCCTAAAAAGGCAAGGCCAGAGGATTAGTTTTGGGGGAATTCGCAAAAAAGCGAACCGGCCACTCAGCGGTTAACTGGAGACACACAGACACTAGACTGGTTGGCTTACCAAAGTGTATCTAGGCGCCCGATCAGCGTTTTACTCTTGCGTTTTACTCCCACACAATTGTGCCCTTTAACGCTTTAAGTTAAGCTCCGCACGGTCGAACTATCACTGCCGAGGCGAACTGATCAAGACGCAATCACTTGCACAATCACAGAGCAGCAATCGAGGAAGCTTATGGGTGCGTGCCATAAACGGCTTCAAACCTACATGTTCATTTTTCGGGGACTCGGACGGTGGACTCGGCTGAACTTGCTTGTCCTATTCAGGGGTCCTGCCAATGTGTAGGTAGCTCGGTAAGTTACAAAGTTCTCTTGCTTGTCCTGTTCACACGCATTTCGACAACTTTTTCTTCTTTTGGAGAGCAGCGAAGACTCTCATCCCAATGTTCTTTTTTTGCGAAGCCAAAATCCGCTCGGAGATATCGTAGGAGAATATCATCGATCATCTCCCATCAACGAGGCGTGGTCTCGCCCTTTCATGATCGCACCGAGATCGAAATCGCACGCGACTCGCCTACCAGCGTCGAGGCGCGAACGTCATGGCGGGCTACGACCTCGCCGAGCCAAGGTCGCCCAATGAGCGGCAAACCTCAGCGGCAAAGGCCAGCCAGGAGCCCTCCTCGCCGAAAACCTTTCTGGCGGCAGTAGGTGGCCTGCTGGACGTTTTCTCCCTCGCCAGTTTCGCCGGCAGCAACCACGGACAGCAGCAGCAGCAGCAGCAGCAGGGTCGATTGGGCAGTAGTAGCGGGCGCTCGTCACGTTCTTCGTCATCTCCGCCGCGATCGCCGAAATCCACGCCCACCGGCGGAGAGGATCTTCTAGAACAGCAATGCGCCGATGATGAGGAAGAGGCCCTCGCTGCCAGCCGCGAGTGCGTCGAGCGAGCCATCGACAGGGGTGCAAGGAGCGACCTGCCTCCCACTCTGAGCTTGTCGAGCAACATGCAGCGTTCCTCCTCGACCGTGTCCTTTGCGTCTCCTTCGACGGCGGAGGGCTCCGTGCGCTCACCCTGGCGCTCGGAGCAGCTCGAGGTGTGTTCCGAGTGCAAGGAGCCGATCAGTGGCGCCGTCTTTATGCTGCTCGACCGCGCCTACTGCTGTCAGCGCCACCGTCTGAAGGCGTACACCAAGTCGGACCGCAGCGGAAAGCTGATCAGCGTGAGCGGCGGACCGTGCTCTCCAACGGGCCTCCAGGCACAATACGGCACATGGCTGTGAGTGTCCCAAAGCGCACGTCGGCGGCACACACCGAGGCTCTACTTGTACGGACAGTCCTCTCGTGATGTGTGATCAGAGATGAGTGTCAGTGTGCCGCTATTCTATGGCGCCGTATCAGCGACTAGTGTGTAGGTGGGTCGACGCGAGAGGCAGGTAGACCGATGCTCGATGGGATGCTGGGATCCATGCACTGCGATACCCCCGATCGTTGCGAATGAGTATTCACGTGTGTCAGTAGCCTCTTTTTAGATATGCTATTCCGTGAGAGGTATTAATGTTGTCTACAAAGTAATCGATCGTTAGATTCATATGGTTTTGAATTGTCAACAGACAACACGCCGTGCTGTCAACGCGGCAGCGCACACGTGGCGTCTGGCGAGGCCCGAGGGGGGTATCCAGCAATCTGAACGTGGATACCCAGATCCCAGGCATACACTTAGTTCAACTTCGCCACGGCCACACAGGCGGCGGCGATGGCGGCGGCTTCGGCTTCGGCTTCGGTGGCGGCGGCGCACGCAGCGTGGGCTCGAAGTTGCCCAGGCTCTCGAGCGCGGCCGCCGTGATCGCCACTGCAGCCTCTAGGCTTGCGCCCACAAGCGCCGCCGCGAAGGAGATGATGGGCGCTGTGATGGGGGCTGTGCTCGGGGGCGGCGAAGAGGCTGTCCGCTGCTGCGCCCCTTGGCGCCGCCATCGCTCGGCTGGCGGTCGCGGCGGGGATGTGGGGGGCGGCGACAGCGGCGACGGCGGCGACGGCGGCGACGGCGGCGGCGGCGGCGGCGGCGGCGGCGGCGGCGGCGGCGGCGGCGGCGGCGGCGGCGGCGGCGGCAGCGGCGGCGATGGTAGTGGCGGCGGCGGTGCTGGTGGCACTTTGCGCATGGTCCTGGCCTTGGACTGTTCTTGCAGTGCCTGGGCGAGCCACAGGGCCTCGCCTTCCTTCGTCAGGCGTGGCGGTGACGCTGCACTCGGCGGGTCAGGCGCCATCCCGGGCGCCAGCGGCCCGGTGCCAGCGGCGGCGGCGTCGATTCCGGCAGCGTCCGCAGCGACGTCAATACCGCCAGTGGAACGCAGCACCGCCGCCGCCACCGCCGCGAGCAGCACGGCGGCCAGCTTTCCCAGCGTCAGACCCAGAGGCAGCCGGCCGACACCGGCGCCGCGGCTGCCGAGGCGCCAGATGGCGGCAGCGGCGGCGAGGAGCACCGGCACAATCGAGCGCTTGCCAAGGGGCCGTCGCTCGAGGACTTGCTCGTACAGGCGCGCCTGCTCGGCGAGGGCACGCCCGTCCGCGCACGAGTCCATGCGCAGCACGAATGGCGTGCCCGAGGTGCCGCCGCGGGCGATACGGATACGCTCGTCAAGGTACGTCGTGTCCAGCTGCACCGTGGATCGCGGCCCGATGCGCAGGCAGAGCGGCTTCCCAGTACGACCGATGGCGAGCAGCGGCGCGTCGAAGTCGATGCTTACGAGATTGTTGGTCACGCTGCGTGGCGGCGTGGCGGCGCGGGCGCGTTCGCGCAGGGCTTCGAGGGTGGCCGAGGACGCGCGCCGCCACCGGCCGCGCAGGATGGCTGCGGCGGGGATGAGCCCGAAGAACCGGAAGTGGACGACATTGAAGGCGCCGTCAGCGAGCACGTGCTGGAAGAGCGCGTCCGTCGGGCACACAAATCGGCCGAGAGCGCCTCGATACTTGCCGCCGGCGGCGTTGGCAGTTCGCGACGAGGTCTGGCCGACGTAAGCCACCTCGGCGAAGCGGAAGAGAGCATTCGGTCGGGCGAGTGCGCTCATGCCACGTTGCGATTCCTCGAGCGCGGAGATGATGGAGGCTGCCTCGGCGCGCTGTTTATCTGATGCCGCCACGCCCCTGTCCGTGCCATCAACCACTCGGAGCAGGCTGCTTACGAGGTCTCTTTGGGTGTCCAATGCTCGGCCCGAGCTGTCTAAAGCTCGGCCCAGGCGCTTTGGCTCTTTGGCTGTCGCGCAAAGCTCGGCCCGTCCAAGACGCTGCGCGTGCACGAGAGGCGCGGCCGGTGCGAGCGCGAGCGGTGACGTCGGAATCAACGCCGATCCAGAGGCGGACAGCGCGAGGAACACGAGGTTCATTGCGGGCGTGTGCAGAGGCGTTTCAATCAAGAAGTTCCATGAAATCGGCAGGTGCATGTACAACCGAGTCCAGGAAACGGAAACTTGCACTTTACAGGGGCTTGTTGGATACAGGACGCGCGAAGCGAGAAGTGTCATCCCGAAGGCCGTCATGCTTCGTCGGGCCCTGGCCGCTCAAGCCGCAGTCGTGGGCGGTGGTGCGGCCGCTATATATGCGTACCGCGTAAAGGGCGAAGGTGGCTCGCGGCGTTCTTTGCCACATGGCAAGGAGGGAATGAATGTGACGCCGCAGCAGTGCTTGGATGCTACCGCGTCGGTGATTGCAGCTGCTCGATACGGATTTTGCTGCATCGCCTCAAAAGACGGCTCTCCGCCCACGTGCCGCGTCATGGATTTGAACGTCTCCACGGACGGCTCGCTGCGCTGTTGGCTGATCACTCGAGACTGGACGCGGAAGGCAACAGCACTCCGCGAGACCAAGCAGTGCTCCCTTGCATTTCACGACCCACGTGCGGCCGGCGAGAACGGCTACGCGGTGCTGTACGGCGGAGTTCGCGAGTTGACGAGCGCCACGGAGCGCGAGCGCCATTGGAAGCCGTCGTGGTCCTATTTTCACGCCGGTGGGCCGTATGGGCCGTCGGTTGTGTGGGAGTTTGCTCCGGAACGCGTCGAGGTGATCAGCCATGCGCATGCCGTCGCTCCTGCTTGGCAGCCGGCAACGCTGCTCAAGAGCCCGGCTGATGGCTCGTGGGCGCTTATACCGCTCGTGAGGCGCAACGGCGAGAGGGACTCGGTGTGAGAGGTTCTTGCGATGAGCCTCGTATGAACGCCAAATCATTGCGCCAAATTCATAGGGGCAAGTTTTCACATGCATAATAGACAACGCTCAGACACGCCCGCAAACGGCTAAGGTCCAAAGGAGCAGAGTGCAAAGTACAGCTGTACACCTCTCACCTGGAACGACTGTTGAGCCGATAAGGACCGACCGGGTGTGTGAAATGCGAAATCGCAGGTCGATACTCTGCAATCAGCTCGCACAAATCTCCCCTCATTCGCGCTCACTACAGGCGCCTCCGCCGGCTTCGTCCGACACACCCCTTAGCCAGAGAAAGGGGAGATTAGGGGTTTGACGGAACGCATCGAGAACTTTCTGGAAATGGACTGAATCGGCAATTCGTCGAACGCGACCGTCCGTCCTGGTCCGAAAGCCGCGCTGCACCCCCTCATGATGCTGCCGTTGGTGACGCTTGCCGCCGCCATGTCTAGCGGCCCCACTCTGAATCGCCGTGCCGTGCTCGGTGCAGCAGCCGCCGCCTTCGTCGCCACCAGTCCGCCTGCTGCCGCAGAGACGCCTGCCGTCGACTTCACGACTAAGAGCGCCTTCTTCGGCCTCGCCAAGCCGCCCGTTGTGGGCATGCTGACATACGACGAGCTGGTCGAGCAAGCGCGCACCGGCCAGATCGCCACTCTCCAGATCGCGGTCCAGCACGATACCGTCATCGCCACGGACAGAGTGGGCCACCGCTTCGCCTGCATGATGCGCGATGAAGAGCTTCCCCTTCTGACCTTGGACGCGACTGGTGAAGACGGTTCAATGCCCTTCGAGGTGCTGCCCATGGATGAGGTGCGCGAGACGCATCTGCATGCCACCTCCAGACGCCGCACGTGCACTGCGAGCGCGATCGCCTCTCCCCGAGCGTCGGACCGACGGCGTTTCGTCACCCTCCCGTGCGCAGAATCGTGCAAAGGTGCGTGACGCCGCATTCGTCCTCATGAACCTCTACGGCCTCCTCTGGGTCGCCGACCTCGCCGGTGTGCTCCCTTGGGACACCACCCCGTACAGCTCCCTGGCCGAGCGCGAGGAGGCGCAGCGTTCGGGTGAGGCGCGCGGCTCGCGTCGCCTCTTTGCCCAGCTTCGATCGATGATGACTGAAAAGTCGAGGCGCGGCGCCAAGTCGAAGGCCTCCAAGGCTGCACACGGCAGCGTCACGCACGACGAGGCGCTGCGCCGGGTGCTCGGGCTCTCGACGTGGGATGCGGAGGCCGAGCTCAAGGCCGAGCTCAAGGCCGAGCTCAAGGCCGAGCGCTCCGCCGGGCCGGTGCCCAGGACAACGCCCATGGAGAAGAGTGCCCAGGACAACGCCCATGACAAGCTGCGCCCGCACACGGAGCGTAAGGGTCAGCTCGACGAGCTCTTCGTCAAAGTGGGCAGCCGTGTACGGGCCTTGTACACCGAGGCGTGGGCGATGCACGCGCGCAAGCTCGCCCAAGCCCGCCCGTACATGCTCGAACGACGCATCCTTCAGGCGAGACCAGTTGAGCTCGAGCGCAAGCTCCTCGCGGGCTACGAGGAGCTCGAGGCGAGATTGCGGGAGGCGCCTTGGGTGACGCCGGAGACTGCCCACTTCGAGCTGCCCACTCTCGAGCGCATCCTGGAGGAGGCGTGGCGCGTGAGCTCCGACGGCCTCGTCGAGTGCTGGATCCGCGCGCACCCGACCTCCGCGGACGTGAGCATGGGCGGGGCTGTCCTCGCCTTCCCGAAGGCCTCTCTCGTGGGCGGCCCATGGCCCATCGAGCGGCCCGAGCTCATGCCCGAGCTCAAGGCCGAGCCCAAGGCCGATGGTTTCGCCGAGGTGTCGCCCGAGCACGGCGTGTGCCGACTCTGCCCAGAGTTTTCGGCCCTGTACAACCATGACGTCTACATTTGCAAGCGCCTCGCCATGGCCTAAGGATCTCACCTCTTGCTGTGCATGCACCTCCCGCTCACCATGACGCGCTCACCATGACGCGCTCACCATGACGCGCTCACCATGACGCGCTCACCATGGCAATACCAACGAGGACAAGATCACACGACCGTCCTCGAGATGTACAGTTTCTCTACGGACAGCGCTCGCTGAACATTTTCTTGTATCAATCGACAGAGCGCGAGCGGCTGCAATGACCAGCTCGCCTGTACCCTACATGACAGAGCGTGTTCCATGTGCACCCGAAGCCCTCCCTCAGGCGTGGTTGGGATCTGTCCTCCAATGTGTGCCAGCTTTGCACTGTACTGCTGCTGCTGCTGCTGCTCAACACAACGCGCACACACACTGTACTGCTGCTGCTGTTCAACACAACGCGCGCACACACTCCGGACCCCCAAGCACGAGGGCCACGCAAGTACCGGCGTACTCGGATAACGAGCGTATGGGTGTTTTGCCGAGATTAACAAACAGTTCACACCTGGTAGCCGCGACGAAACTGCTTGACTGACTGACCTTTTAGCCACGTGCTTGACGAACTCGTGCGACGCCGATGCACGACGCGGCCATGCCGCCGCCGTCGTCGCCGCCCTCGTTCATTTTCTGCTCTTTGTCAGCAGCGCCATTCGTTGCACTCTGGGCGTGCTTCCTCCCTCTCTATACGTTTTTCTGGTGGCTGCCCGTTTCGATTGTGGTCACTGAAGGCCGCCTGTTTTGCGGGCTGCCCGATTCCATTCCCTTAGTTGGCCTGCTACACCTCTACGCCACCTTTTGGACGATTGTGGACGACAGTTGGGAAAGCTGGTGGAAAATTGGACTCGGCACCCTGCTACTGTCCAAAGTCATGGGTATTGGTCATGAAGCCCTTTGGGACGCTTTCGAGCCTTTCGTCTTTGGGCGCGAGGGCCACGGTGCCGGAACGCAACAAACAGTTTCACGGAGACCGCCCGATGTGCGCGATAAAGACGGGCGCCCGCTCGGGCCTCAGACGGTGCTTGCGCCGGGCACGCAGATTCAGCTGGACACGCACGATGGGCAAGGGTTTCAACCGTTTATCCTCCCAGGCTACCCGGTGTTTACGAATGAGAGGAAGGCGATTGAGGCGATCTTCACGGCGGATGAGCTGGCTGCACTCAAGGCGGTTGGGTACAAACCGTGGGATGCTGAGGCGGAGAGGTTTCTCCCCGAAGAAAGAGTCCGCCAGATTCGCACCCAGCATGGGCTTTGGAAGAAGGCACAGTGACGAGAACAAGCTAGCAAGATCGGGCAGAAGAGATGCGGATGGGATGCGCAATAGGCCCCTGCGGGCGTGCGCGCGACTTCCGACTTAGAATAGTTATCAATGTTCTGACCCGAATCACGTGACGCACATGTCGACAGCAGGAGGCTAGCGTCGGAGCGTTACGGCTTGTAAGACGTCCCGGTGGTCGTGCAGCCGGTGCCGGACCAGCGTGCACGTGTCGCATCAGGGAGCCCCGGCGGGTGTGACGTGACGTCACAGTGAGCAGCTCTCTGCACCACCAGACCACCACCAGGAACAGTGCGCTCACGATGCCGAACGGGCTCCCGAGCAAAGCTGGCCTTGAGCTGGCCAATTCGACTTGCGCCCGTCCACTGCCTCTATCGCCGTCGCGAACGTCGACGGCGGCTGGGCACGTCCAGGGTTGAGTCCAGGCTATACGTCTCTAAGGGACGGTGTGGGTGCCGATAGGCACTGGCCGAGGCTATGCGGCGGCGTGCCGAGTAGCTCGTGGACCCCATCGGGCAGCTGCCGGACCGCTGGGGCTGCACCTCGCGCTGCGCTTGCGAGACTCCAGCGGCAGCTCCACACCTCACCTGCAGGGTGAAGCTTGCTGGAAGCGCGCGAGCTCTTTCATAGCGTTCTCAATCGACTCCGCAGCTGGCACCGTGAACCAGTTTCCCTTGGCATCCTTGCGGTGCATCGCCGAGACACGCCCTCGTGTTATGTGGAAGCGCACGCCCGACCACACAATCGCAGAGTTCCACAGCGTCGCGATCGTCGCAGCTGGGATCAGCGCTGCGTAGAGCAGGTACGCGACGCCGACGCGCAGGGCACCGATGTGGCTCACCTGATGAGGAAAGCAATCGACGCAAATCAGTTGCCATCATCAGTGGCCGACGCGCAGGGCACCGATGTGGCTCACGTCGATGGGCGTGCCGCCAAAACCATGAGGCGAGAGCACATTGCACAATGAGGCGAAGGAGCGAAGGGTGAAGATGGCGGATGACCCAAAGAAGAGCAGCGCCACCCAATATACCATTGCCATACCTGCCATTCCGGCCAGAGGACCAAACGGGCAATGTGAGAAGACCAAACGGCAGGTATGGAAGCATCGGATGGGTGTGAGAGGACCAAGCGGCAATGTGAGAGCAGTGCGGATCGCCACGTCGGCCACTCGTGTGAATGTGAATGTGAGAGTGAGTGTGAATGTGAATGCGGATCGCCACGTCGGCCACTCGTTGGGCATGCTCTGCGCACCGGCGGCGAAGTTGCACTGCCCATGAGCACCCAGCGGTGCTGGCTGGGGGCTGTGCCACGGCTCCGCGAGCGCCCCCGCCGTCATGGCAACCAGCAGGTACATAGTGAGCAGCGAGGCGCACACGCCACCGATCGCGATGCATGCGTGCGCCGCGCCGTTCATCGCGTATTGCGGGATGGCGATCGCACGCTGCGTGTCGGTGGCATACGTCTGCGTGAGCACGTAGATTTGCCGGCACAGAAAGTTCCAGAAGCGGTCGAACTTCACGTCGCCGATTTGGTTCGGGAACATCGCCGCCTTGGGCACCGCGAGCGTCCGTCCCTGGTACCTGCGTGGGGAGTGGAAGCGTCCCATGATGAGCGGAAGCGTCCCCTCATCACGTGCGAGGGCTGCATGCAACCTCGTGCAACCTCGTGCAACCTCGTGCCGCATGCAACCCGACAGGGACGCGACAGGGACGCGCTCACCTTGCCATGGAGAGGGTTATGAAGTCTTCTGAGTAGCCGCCGTCGCGCCACGCATCTAGCAGCCCGTAGAGGTTCGCTCGCAGCTCACTCGCTCGAAACATCATAGCGCCGCCCCAGGCGTTGGGCGGTCGGTCGGTTGGGGAGTTGAAGCCTGTGGACGCGCAAAGGCGCCAGAGCATCGCAAAGAACGAGGGCCAGCCGATTTCGCCCGGTGCCACGTACTCAAAGGCGTAACCTGTGGCGGCGAGCACTTGCGGGTCCGTCTCCATCTCTTCCACCCACGCGCGGATCGTGCCCGGATGCAACTTGATGTCATCATCGATGACAATCACGTACTCGCACGAGCGCATGGCGCGCTCGAAGCCATGTATCTGGTTGTGGATCTTCTGCGAGCAGTGCCAGGAGAGGCCCGCCACGAGGAGGTTGATCTGCACGTCCGGATTGTCCTCGATCAGCCGCTGGACATGTCGGAAGGCTGGGTCATCAGCTGACTCCAGGCAGAAGAAAAACTCGAGGGGGCCGCCGTACATGGATGTTATCTGAGCTCGCCAGTTGGCGTACGACTGATCGTGCACGCCTTTCACTGGCATCACCACGCCGCACTTGGGCAGCTTGATTTGAAACGAGTGCCGGAACTTATCAAGGTCGGGCGCAATGAAGGCGAGCGGGTTTTGGCTCGCCAACTGTTCGACCTGCTGTGCAAATTTCCTGCGTGGGATGCCAATGACGACCAAGCTGATAGCAATGGTGAAAACCCACAACGCGCCCTGGAATATTAGTGCTGATACCACGTCGCCGCAGAGGATCGTGTGTGGAGTCATGCGGGACCACCGACAGCGCAAAAAACCCTAGCGCTCAGCACGGCGGTTTCGTCACGCGAATCCTCGTGAGCCCGGCCCACAGTCGGCGGTATTGATTTGCTACAAAGAATTGAATGTCTACTGCGCTCGTTTGTATTGTACGGCGACAAATTCAGGCCACGCCACACGAGACACAGCTTCGTACAACTATTACATGTATTACAGGAGACAGTCGAGTTCTGTACAGGCGGCAGGTTACTGGGTCTGGGTTGCGGTCTGCATGGAAGCAGGTAGTGAAACTCTTTGTGCACATGCCGCCCAGAACCATTCTATGCATCGAAGAGGTCATCGTCGACGCGTGCAGGGCGGAACATATCGCGTGCAGAGATAAGGATAACCCCTAATACGTTGAACTCTCGCAGCGATGTTTCGTCGCACTTCTTGAACTTCTTAGAGTCAAGCTGTTCGAGCTCCACCGTGTATTTTTGCTGCACGGCATCGTACGCTTTGACATAGGCGAGAGTCTCCGCTCCGTTGTTGCGTGTCACAAACACTCTGCTGGCGATGGGGTAGCGCTGGGGCGCTGGCAACTTCTGTGGAAGCAGGTGAAGAGATGGAGTCGCAGACAGTCGCGCCGATTTGCGCAACGGATCCTTAGTGGCGACCTCGGTCTTGGCGTAGCTTGTGTGCGTCGGCTCATCCTCCACGTGTCTTCGGAGGCTCTCCTGCTCCTTGCGGGATCGCCTCCTGCGCGCCTCGCGCAGCTCCGCGGTGTGCGCGTGCTCGAGGTCCTCCGTCCTGAGCTTGAGGTGCTCGGGGCGCTTCTGGTCAAACTCGAGCGCGATCAAGTCCTCAAAGTCGGAGAGCAGCTGGACGACCTGCTTCCGCTCGGCTTCCCCGGTGAAAAAGATCCGCTTGGAGCGCAATTTCAACTTGCACTCGCGGAGGAGGCGCTCTGCCGACTGCGCCTCCTCCGCACACACAAACGCGCATGGAGGAGGTCGCCAGCGTCCGAAGGGAGACGCGCACAGACCCTTTTCGCACTCGCGGAGGAGGCGCTCTGGCGACTGCGCGACCACCTTCCGGTCGATGGTGTCGATGTTGATGAGCTTTGGACTGCTCTTCTCCGCCTGCGCGACGGCAGGCGGAAGCGCCCCATCCCCCCGCTTGTGCTGCGTGAGGTGCGCGAGCACAATCGAGGCGGCGGCCGTCTCAAAGGTCGGCCACCCGCACGAGCCGTACGGCCCCAAGTTGCGCATTGGGTACACCACGCGATCCTTACGACGAAGTGGATAGCCGCCCTCGCTCAGTGAGCGCGCGGCGCGCGCCGCCTTCTCCCCGAGGACACGCACCACTACTACACCCGCCGACCCCTTCTTCTCGCAAGCCAGCACGCCGCCGTCGCCCAGCTCCTTCTGCAGCGCCTTCTGCAGCTCCTCGAGCGGCTTGTCACCCAGCTCGTTCTGCAGCGCCTTCTGCAGCGCCTTCTGTAGCTCCTTGAGCGACTTGCTGCAGAAGAAGCTGCCAAAGAAGCTGCGCAACTCGCCGACCAGCTCTTTCTGCAGCTTTTCGAGCGACTTCTGCAGCTTCTGCAGCTTCTGCAGCTGCTGCAGTTGCTGCTCCTTCTGCTCCTTCTGCTCCTTCTGCAGCTCCTTAGGCGCCTTCTGTAGCTCCTTGAGCGACTTGCCGCAGAAGAAGCTGCCAAAGAAGCTGCGCAACTCGCCGACCAGCTTCTCCTGCAGCTCCTTGAGCGTCTTCTGCTCCTTCTGCAGCTTCTGCAGCTCCTTCTGCAGCTCCTTCTGCAGCTCCTTCTGCAGCTCCTCGAGCGACTTGTCACCCAGCTCGTTCTGCAGCGCCTTCTGCAGCTCCTTGAGCGTCTTCTGCAGCTTCTGCAGCTTCTGCAGCTTCTCAAGCTCCACGACGAAGACGGTCCCCGTGTGCTCGGAGACGAGCTCGTTGTCGTCCCCGAGCTCGCCCGGCGGGTCCGTGAGCTGCAGCACCGGCGGGTCCGTGAGCTGCAGCACACAGGTGCCTGTGGCGGACGCGTAGAGGCTGCCCATGACGGAGAGGGCGCGGCGAGACTTGAGCTCATTCTCGAAGACGCGCTCGCCCATCAGCTTTGGCTCCTTGCCGCGGCACATGCGCACGAGCTCGGGATGGCGCCGTGCCTTCTCCGCGTCCTTCTCCTCGCTGAAACGCACGAAGCCTTCGGCATCGGCTCCCTCGTCGAAGCGGTACGCGCCGGAGATGTAACGTCCGTGGAAGAGCGCACGGCGTGAGCGCAGGCCGACGCCCTCCAAGTCCGCAATGGAGGCCAGCGCCCACTTTTGCTCCTCGCATACGGAGACGAGCTTGTCGACGCAAACCTGCGCCTCGTCCTCCGTGGCGACGTGCTCCAATTCAAACTTGAGCACTTTGAGCTTTCCCTGGTCCACCTCGGCGCCCTGGTCCACCTCGGCGCCGAAGCGCAGCGGGACCGTCTCCGGGGCGTGCCACGACGGCCATGCAAAGGTCTGCGGGATGCACGCAAAGTCCACGAACAGACCGCGGTCACCGTCTGCGCCCTTCACATTCTTCGCGTGGTTGAGGATCGTTTCGAGCGTGCGGCCATCGTGGTCGGGCACGCCAGGGCTGCGCCGGCAATAGCTGACGACGTCAACTCTGCGGCACCCCCGCGCAAAGAGGTCCGCGGCGCGCTCGGGTGGCAGGAAGGCTTTCGACGGCATATCCTGGCAGCGTGGGAGAAAAAGCGCGCCCGTGACAATGTGGACGTCCGTGGCCCCAAGCTCAACTAGCCTGTCGCGAACCTCCACGGCCTTGCGGCGCAGGCCGGCTGCGGTGAGCGGGGCGGCCTCGTCAAACGTGCTGAGGTGGAAGGTTATGTCTACTGTATTCGGCAGAGCGCTGGTTGTGACCTTGGATGGAGGTGGCGAGCCGTTCCAAGTGGCGCGCCCCGGCATTGACTTGGCGTGGTCGTGGGCCGACTCGTTGCGCTCGCTGTCGTGCTCGGCCGATCGTGATCTTTGTGGCTGCAGCGGCGACTCATGCAACGGATACGAGTCGTTGTGGTAGAGTGGCTGGCTTGCTAGGTACGCGCCGCTGCGCGGTGCAAGCGCCGTCGAGCTTTGAGCGGGCGAACCTTTCGTGCGCTCGCTCACGATCGTCCGAATGGAGACGAGTTCCGTGCCACTAGGCTTGGCGAGAAACGCCTTGAGCTTCTTGGTATGCCCCGGTCTGAGTGTCACGCCGGCCGCGGCCTTGAGTTTGTCCTTGAGCTCGTCGAATTTGAACTCGCGGAGCTTTTCCACAGATCGGATGCCAAGCTTCTCAATGATCGCGGGCGCGAGCTGCGCAAGGTCCGCTTCGGCCAGCTCGTTTTTGAAGCGAGTCTTGAGCCCAGGGAAAGACCAATCCTCGAGCTCTCTATCCGAGGCAGCCACCTCCGGAGGAGAGGGAGGCGGCGAGGGGGGTAGCGAGGCTGCCGAGGCCACCTTAACCGTCCCCACCGTGATGCAGATGGACGAGGTCCCGCAGTGCGTCGCCAACCTTCGAATCAGCGCGCTCGTCGGCTCGTTGGAAGGGAGGCGTGCCTCCACCTTAGTGACGCGCGGCAACTGCCCATCATCCAAGCGCAAGCGCGCAGGATCTAACAACCAGGCATAGTCGATGAGGCGCACTGCGCCGTCGCGGATGGCGGCCACGATCGGCACGTCGAAAAACTGCGTCGCCTTTAGGTACCGCTGCCGGATGTACCTGCGCTCGCGCACGACGTCGCGCACGACGACCAGCACCGCACCGACCACGGAGACGATGAGCAGCGCGCCAAGGCCCAGCTCGAGCGCTAGCCGCCCGGACGCGTCCTGCACCGCACCGTCGTTCGTGAGTGCGCCGTACAGGCAGGCGAGGAAGATGACGAGGATGTCGACCACGTAGAGGAAAACTTCGAGCCTATGCTGCCGACGCATCGCGTACGGCTGACGCTGGGCCTGCAGCCGCCAGAAGCCGCCGAGGACGGCGATCGCGAGCGCGGCAAAGACGTAGCGTGTGGTCCGGTGCGCCTCGTACGGCGATAGCCACATCACACAGTCCATGGCGAAGGACAAGAGGAAGAGGAGCCCCTGCCGCGTCCACACGACGAGCTGCCACTGCGAGCGGAGTGGCCACTGTGCACGAGCGAGCTGCTCCCTCCTAACGTGCTCGGCGGTGGCCTGCTCCATGGCCATGTTCATCGACCACTCGAAGTTGGCGAGCTGCTGCTTGACCGTCACGGCCTCGCCCTTGCCGACAAACTTTGCGTTCCCGAGGTCATCGTTCGTCTGCTTGAGGAGTGCGTCTGGAGACTCCGTCACTTCGACTTTGCGCACCTTCTCATCGCTAATGTCAATGACCTTGGCTCGGCTGGCATTGGCGCGCAAAAGGGGCTCCGGCAGCACGGCCGAGCGCTCCTTGGCCTGGCGGGATGCCTTGTTCAAGTGCGCCGCCACCATCTTCGAGACGCCCTGCTCGAAAGTGCACCAGCCGCTAAAGGTAAACGGCTCGTTGTACACAGTGTCCGCACGACGGCCGACCTTGCGCAGTGCAGCGATGCAGCGCTCTGCTTGCTCGTGCGTTGCAAAGGTCACTTGCGCCTCGCCCGCCTTGATGGCGGTCACTTGCGCCTCGCCCGCCTTGAGAGCGATCTTCCCTCCGAAGCGTTCGAGATCGGCGATCACATCCTTCTCGCTCGTCTTCTCGGAGTACTCGCCATCGAAGACGATCATGCGCCCGTCGCCGCGGCTATAGGCGGTCTCGTTGTACACAGTGTCCGCACCACGGCCGACCTTGTGCAGTGCAGCGATGCAGTTTTTCGCCTGCTCGTGAGTTGCTAAGGTCACGTGCGCTTCGCCCGCCTTGATGGCGATCTTGGTGATCTTCCCTCCAGAGCGCTCGAGATCGCTTCGGAGGGCTTTCACATCCTTCTCGCTCGTCGACTCGGAGAACGCCTGATCGAAGACGATCATCCGCCCGTCGTACTCGGACGGACGCGGCGGGATGTCCTTGAGCTGCACGACAGCCGTGCCGCACGTGCTCGCGTAAAAGTTGCCCATACCAGCAAGCCCGCGCTTCATGGTGTCTTTCTCATCGTCCGTACGTTGGCCATTGGTGATGTCCTTCTGCGGAAGCGAGGTGAAGTCCCAAAACATTCCGCACTTGTCGAGGCCGGCTTCGCTGCGGAGGAAGCGGCGCACGGCGAGGAGCGCCATGCCGTGCGGATCCGGATGTAATGCGGTCAGCCATCGATAGGAGAGGGCGAGAATCGAGCGGTCGGCGCGATCGAGCAACGCGACCGCTTCTTCATTCGTAAAGAAGGCCTCCTCGGGCAGCTCCTGCCGCCGGCGCATGATCACCCTACCGGACGCATCGCGACCCAGGTACTTGTCCGAGTCCGCTGAGAGCAACCACGCACAGCGCAACAGCCGGATGGTGCCATTGGCCAGCAGATCGCGAACGGGTTCATCGATATGCTTTTCCGCCCAAAGCAGGAAGTCACCATGACTAGGGCCGTCGTCGCTCGCGTACCGCTCGGTCAGGTAGCGCACCGCCTCTGCCGCGCGACGCGCCCGTCGCCGCAGCCGCACATCTCTCGCAGCCTCCATCGCCGCCTCCCTCGCCGCCTCCTGGGCCTCGCGCAGCAGCCGGCGGAAGCGCCAGAACAGGAAGAGCCAGAAGAACCAGAGGAGCGTCGCCACAAAGCGGGAGGTCACCTGCCGAGACTGGTCCTCGTCGTAGCGCGCGAAGAGGGTCGCGCTCGCACGGAGGCCGACAGTAAAGAGCAGGCTGAAGAGCACGCTCAGAAAGTATTCGGCCCACGCCTCGCTCTCGCGCAGCAGGCCGTCCGTGTCGCGCCGGCGCCGCGCGACGAGCCAGGCGCCCACGAGCAGCAGCATCACAACGGCGGATTCCGCGTAGCTCAGCAGCGCCTTGAGCACCGGGTCGGTCAGGATGCACGGCAACGGGATGTAGCCCATGAGCTGCAGGCTGATGCTCGCGAGGATCTCCTGGATGATGAGCGGCCAGCCAAGCTGCAAGCTGCCGATGATGGAGAGCGTCTGCAGGTGGCCCACGAGGATCATGCCCGAGGCGACGTGGGTCTTGGCGTACTCCGGGTGCCTGCGCACGAAGCGCGTGTACATGCCCACGAGCAGCGCAAAGAGCAGCACCCCGCCCGCAACGCCACCGGCGATGCCAAAAACCTCGAGCGGCGTCGGGCAGCGCACGCATCCGAGGCCGTTGAGCTCCACCTCGTAGCGCTGGCCCTGGCGGTTGAAAGCGCTGCAGCCAGTCGGCGGGACGCCCGAGCACTGCTCCGCGCCGAGCGTCGAGCAGCGCTGCCAGAGCCGGCTGATCGCTACGGCGGACTCGGCGGCCGTCGGGTCGTGGAAGGCGTTGTTGGCGAGGCGCAGCGGCGCCATAAAGTCGAGGCGATCGAGGAGCCACTCGGGCACGTGGCCAGAAAAGCCGCCCGGATCTTCCCATCCCCGTCGTACCGTTAAGTCAAGAGACGTGAGCTGCGGCAGGCAGTCTGCTGTCGACGGCAGCGCACCGATCAGCGCGTTGCCCGAGAGGTCGAGGTGCTGCAGGTTTTGCAGCCCGCAGAGCGCGCCGTCGAGTGAGCCGATCAGGTTGTTGGACGGCAGCAGCACCTTGACGACGACGCAGGTGGCGAGGTCGAGGGCGGTGCCCGTGACGGAGCCCGAGTGGCAGGCGGCGCTGCCCTGCGTCGTGAGCACGCCGGTGGCTCCGACGCCGTCGGCGGTGCACTCGTCGTCCCCGCGCAGGACCGGCAGCGCCTGGGGGCAGCAGTGCACGCCAAACCAGCCGTCGACACACGGCTCGCCGGACATCCATTTGAAGTTGTTGCGCCACGCGTTGCCGCCCGAGGATTCGTAGAGGAGCGCGAGCGCGCGCACCATTTGCGTGGGCGGCATCGAGGGTGGCGGGGGCGAGGGCGCCGCTGGGTCAGCTAACGAGCGCCC
>Ga0180441_100062_pt1 | contig 49805 bp, 45 predicted proteins | sample ChrtobMetaP5_8mM_FD_120633 | JGI IMG/M metagenome (GOLD analysis project Ga0180441, IMG submission 120633) | Chrysochromulina tobin associated microbial communities from unialgal haptophyte culture, Seattle, Washington, USA - P5_8mM MetaG | ecosystem: Host-associated > Algae > Haptophytes >...
CCTCGCCGCCGCCCGCGCCCCCACCATCTCCTCCGCCCCCTTCGCCGCCACCCTCGCCCCCACCACCCTACTCACCAGGTGCTCGTGAAGAAACACGCGTACGATTCAGCCTGTCTATCGCGGCAGATGTCCAGTCGATCACACCTACCATGCTCAATTCTATCGCCGCCAATTTTGCCGCGCTCCGAAATATGAGCGTCAACGACGTCACCGTCACCGTGTACGGCGCCGGCTCAGCGCTTCTTCTAGTTGAGATGCGGACACCGGACCCTGCGGTTGGGCAGGCCCTCGTCGCGCTGATTACTACCTTACCAGCGTCCACGTTCGAAGCCATCACACAATTGCCCGTGCTCCAAATTCCCGACTCTTGGCCCTATGCCCCAGTGGCGCAAACTTTGGTCATTACTGCACCATCGCCACCGCCGCCATCACCACCACCACGCCCACCGCCACCATCACCACCACCACCGTCCCCACCACCTTCACCGCCCCCTAGTCCACCTCCACCGTCGCCGCCACCGCCATCTCCTCCACCACCTTCACCACCCTACGCGCCACCACCCAGTCCATGCCCGCCTGAGCCGTCTCCACCGCCCCCATCGCCGCCACCCAAACCGCCGCCGTCCCCGCCGCCGCCATCCCCGCCGCCGTTCCGACCCCCCTCGTCGCCCCCCCGGCCTCCCCCGTTTCCACCCTCTCCGCCAGCGCCACCTGCATTCCCACCGTTTCCTCCGCCCCCGGCACCTCCACCCCCGTCACCTCCGCCCGGCCCACCAGCTCCTCCGCCCCCGCCGTCGCCTCCCAATTCGCCTCCGCCGCCACCCAGCCCACATCCAAAACGGCCGCCACCCTCTCCAATGCTGCCGCCGCCGCCTCCACCGGCGTTCAGTGTCGTCCAGTTCACGCTTCAGGTTGCCGGCCACGTCTCCTTGTTCACCCCGAGCGTGCGCACCCAGATGGCAAGTGCAATTGCGGCCGCCGCGGGCGTCCACCCGTCGGCGGTGCTTGTGACGGCCCGTACTGCGTCGACCCGTACTGCATCGGCTCGTACTGTGGCGTCGGGTAGCGTCATCGTGGATGTGAGCATCCGAACGCTCACGGAGACCGCGACGTCAGTGCAGTCGACGATGGCAAACGCAACGAGCAGCCCAAGCAGCGCGACTGCGATGCTCTCGAGCGTCACTGGCGTCTCGATCACCGTGCTTGCGGTCATGTCGCCACCCACTGTCTCAGAAGCAATCGAAACTCACGCCGTCACCGTCGACCAAATGTCACTCGAAAGCTCTTTGATCATAGCGGCATGTGTCGCCCTGTCCGTTGCCGCGTTCATCAGCCTCTATCACTGCTTCCAAATCAAGCGGATGCGTGCAGCTATCGAGCCGGCAGTCGCTCGGCCCGGTTCACGTGACATTGAGCTCTGGCTACGTGGAGACTTCCAATCATTCAAGGAAGACCCAACCGCTCAGAACATGTTGCTCGAGAAGCTCGCAAGGATCAACGGCCGCTACGATGCGGCGGGAAACCTCGTTGGCGGCATCGACCCACGGCGACTTCGAATTGTTAAGCTGAAGGCGGGCTCCATCATCGTCACCGTCCGCATCGCCGAGGTGCCGCGCGCTGTCGAGAAGGCGGCCGCGGCCACAAAGGCGGCGCAGATCGCCGAATCGAAAGCGGCGATGCAACTGAAGCTCGGAGCTGCTACCAAGGCCAAGGCGATGGGCAGCAAGCTTAAGGCCAGGGCCGAGGCTGCCGCGTTGCTGCGAGCAACTGAGGCACGGGTGGCCGCCGAGAAAGCGGCGGCTGAGATGCAGGCAGCATTCGCTGCAGCCGCTGAGCTGCGCAAGCAAGCCCTTATCAAAGCCCAGGTCGCTGCAGTTGTGAAGCAGGTGAAGGCGACGCACAAGCTGCGGGCCACCGAGGCCCAGATGGCTGCCGACAGGGCGGCAAAGATCGCCGAATCCGCCGCTGCTATGCGGCTGGAGCTCGGGGCATCCACCAGAGTCAAGCCGTTTGGGAGCAAGTTCATGCCAAGGGCCGACACAGCCTCCATCGCCGCCACCGTCATCGCCGCAGCGCTCGAGGCGGCGTTCGAGGAGATGGTTGAGCCTGCAGCTTATACGACTGCCGACACAGCATCCATCGCCATCACCGTCACCGCGAAGGCGGTCGAGGCGGCAGTCGAAAATGTGCTTGAGGCGGCAGCCGAAGCAGCGGCCGAGGAGGCCGAAGCGGCAGCCAAGGCAGAGGCCGAAGAAGCCGAGGCGGAGGCTGACGAAGCCGAGGCAGCGGCCCAGACAGCGGCATTGGTGGCGGTCAGAACAACCGTGTCGGCCGAGGCGGCCGAGGCTGTTGAAATGTCCTTAGCCTCTGAGGAGGCCGAGGCCATCGCAGCGGCCGAGGCGGCCGAGGCGGCCGCCGCGGCGGTCAAGGCGACGGCTGATGCAGTCGAGGCAGCGGCCAAGGCTGCTGCTGACGAGGCCGAGAAGGCGACGGCCGAGGCGGCCAAGGCAGCGGCCGAGGCGACCAAGGCAGAGTCTAAGGAGGCCAAGGCAGGAAAGGCCGCTGCCGCCGCCGCAAAGGTGGCGCAGATGGCTGAATCGGCCGCTGCCGGGCGGCTGGAGCTTGGGGCATCCACCAAGGTCAAGTCATTTGGGAGCAAGCTCATTTCGAAGATATTTGTTGGTTCCACCTTCGAGGCGGTCACGGCTCACGATTTCGAGACCAAGCTGCTCACAATGACACCGGCTTCGCTGGGCTTTGCCATTGGCTATCGCGTGATCTCAAAGCGTGACTTGACGGTACGCCATCCGGATGGCTCGCCCATGACGCTAGATGAGCAGTACCTGGCAGCAGCCGTTGCCGCTATGATGGCGTTTAGCAGTGCGCTTGCTAAGATGGTAGCTGCCATCTCAATTCAGGTCATCAGGTTCTCTTCCGAGTGCCTTCAATTCTATTGGGTGCTCGCACGCACGTGCTCGCTACAGCGTGCAAAGGAAGGGGTGATGAAACGGTCGCCTCTTCCCGCCAAGGTCAAGATTACCCCGCAGCAGCGCAAAGAGGAAGAGGCGCAACGCAAAGAGGCAGAAGCGCAACGCGAAGCCAGGCAAGTGGAACTTGATGGCAAGAAGACAATGTGGTCCAAAGGCCAAGCTTGGCAGAAGCAACAGGCAGGCGCTAGGCAGGCCCACGTGGACGCGATGCGCGATTTGCAGGCAGCGTCGAAAGAGATGGGTTTGGCCGCGCGCCAGGCAACTCTCACCAAAGAGGCGCGCGCCCTGAAGCTCGAGAACGCGAAGATGATGATCGCCAAGGAGGCCCGTCGCATCGAGTTTGATAAGCCGCCACCGCCACCGCGACTGACACCCGATGAGATTATTGAGTTGCGTGATGCACAATTTGAGCGGAAACGGGATCCGGCGCGACTTGCATCACTCCATTGGTCCTTCAACTTAGATGGCACCGTGGAGATCGATCTGAGGCCAACGCGTTCTTTCGAAGCAGCACTGAACATCCAGAACATACGCCGACGCGCCAAGGCCATACAGGATGTGAAGAAGAAGAGGTTGCGGAGGGAGGCAGAGGCGGCCGATGCGGCGGAGCTGGAGCAGATTGTCGAGGAGATGGTCGAGGAGACCATCAATAGGGACGCCATCCGACTACAAGAAGAGGCGGAGCTGCTGCAGATTGTCGAGAACATGGTCGAGGAGACCATCATGAGGGACGCCATCCGCCAACAAGAAGAGGCGGCGGCCGCGACGGTTGTGCAGTCTGCTGTGCGCTCCAAGAAAGCTAAAGAGACAGCTAAGAAAAAGAAGAAGGAGAAGCAGGAAGATAAGGAGAGGGAGGAGAGGGAGGAGCTGGACGCAGCCGCGACCGTCGTGCAAACAGCGGCGCGAGACAAAAAAGGAAAGAAGGATAAGGGTAAAAAGGGAAAGAAAGAGAAGGAGAAGGTGGCTATGGCGGAGGAGGCTCAACCGCCGGCTGAGGAGGTGCCGGCGGAGGAGGTGCCGGCGGAGGCGGCGCCGTCGGAGGAGGATGCCGCAGCAATCGTGGTGCAGTCCGCCGCCCGTGGGAAGAAGGCCAAGAAGCTGAAGGCCGAGAAGATCAAGGATAAGCTGGAGAATGAAGGGCAGGAAGTCAAGGAGGGCGACGAGGTCAAGGACGACATCACGGTCGAGGCCGAAGAGGTCAAGGACGACGTCGAGCCCGAGGCCAAGCCGTCCAAGAAGGGTGAGAAGAAGGAGAAGAAGGGCAAAGCGAAGAAGACGGCTGACGAGGTCGAAGTGGCCAAGGATGTTGGGGCCGAGGCCAATCAGGCCGATGGAGACGAGCCCAAGGAACCAAAGGCAAAGCCTTCCCAGAAGGGCGAGAAGAAGGAGAAGAAGAGCAAGGCAAAGAAGACGTTCGACGACGCTGAGACGGCCGACGCCGCAGGAAATGCCAATGAGGTCGCCGTCAACGATGGCCAGGTGCACGACGTTGAGGAGGGTGGTGAGAAGGAAAACGAGAACGCAGCAGCGACCGTCGTGCAGTCAGCAGTACGTGGCAAGAAGGCCAAAAAGGAGAAAGAGGAGAAGATCAAGGAGAAGAAAGAGCAGGATGTGGCAGCAACGAAGGTGCAGTCCGCCATCCGTGGTAAGAACGCGAAGTCCGAGTTCGTCGCTATGGAGCAGCTCAAAAAGGAAGAACACGCCGCACGCGTGATGCAGTCGGCCATGCGCATGAGGAGAGTCAAGAACATTATCCTTTTGCTCCTGGCCGAGAAAGCGTTACCTCGCGCGAAGCAGGCTGAGCGGGCCGAGGCAGCAACCGTGGTACAGGCAAAGGTGCGCCAAGGGAAGGCCAAGGAGAAGGCAGCCAAAGCTAAGGAGACCAAGGATGCCCTCGAGGAAGAGCTGCTGCTGCCCTTGGAGGAGCAAGAGGAGCGGGCGGCCGCCGCGGCCAGGGTGCAGGCCGAAGTGCGCAAAGGCCGTGCCAAGGCGGAAGCGGCCGAGAAGCGCCAGCAGAAAGCTCAGGAGGAAGAGGAGGCACACGACGCCGAGTTGAAAGAGGCAGCTGATCGAGAGAGGGAAGAGAAGGCGAAGGCAAAGGCAGAGAAAGACAAGGCTAAGGAAGAGAAGGAGAAGCAGAAGGCAGAAAAGGAACAGCAGAAGGCGAAGGCGAAGGAAGAAAAGGCGAAGGCAAAGGCAGAGAAGGAAGAGGAAAAGGCGAAGGAGAAGGAAGAAAAGGCGAAGGCGAAGGCAGAGAAGGATGAGGAGAAGGCAAAGGCAAAGGAAGAGAAAGCGAAGGCCAAGGAAGAGAAGGAGAAGGAGAAGGAGAGGTCTAAAGCAGATAAGGACAAGGAGAAAGAAGAAAAAGAGCGGCAGAAGGCGAAGGCAAAGGAGGAGGCGCAGCTGAAGGCAAAAGAGGAGAAGGAGGCAAGCGATGCCAGACTCGCTGTGCAGAAGGAAGAGGCCGAGCAAGCCAAGGCGGAGCAGAAGGCTATGGAAGACAAGGCTAAGGCAGAGAAGGACGAAGCCGCCAAGCGAGCCAAGGCGGAGGCCGCCGAGAGGGCCACAGCGGAGGCGGAGAGGGCCAAGGTTGAGCAACGGGCGAAGATGGAGTCGAAGATTCAAGCCGCTGAGAAGCTAAAGGAACAAAAGGAGGCGGGTGACGCCAAGATGACTGCGAAGAAGGAAGCAGCCGAGAGAGCCAGGGCGGAGCAGAAGGCAAAGATGGAGGCGCAACAGAGAGCCAAGGAAGAGAAGGCCAAGGCAGCGAAGGATGAGGCCGCTGAGAAGGCCAGGGCGGAGGAGCGTGCGAAAATGGAGGCGAAGATCAAGGAAGCTGAGAAAAAGATGGCCGAGCAGAAAGCCAGGGAGGCGAGCGACGCAAAGCTGATTGCGAAGAAGGCGGCCGAAGCGCGCGCCAAGAAGGAGGAGCTTGCGAAAAAGGCGGCCACCGACAAAGCGAAGGCGGAGCAGCGTGCCAAGATGGAGGCGAAGATTGAATCCGTTGAGAAGAAGATTGAAGCGAAGGAGCAGGCGTCCGCTGCGACAAAAGTGCAGTCGCATATCCGTGCCCGCAATGCAAAGGCGGAGGTCGAGAAGCGCGCCGCGGCGCGCGACGAGGATGAGAAGGCCGCGGCTCATGCGGCCAAGAGGCAGCAGCGCTCCAACGTCGAGCGGGAGAAGGAGGAGACCCAAGCTGCCATCCGGCTGCAGACGCGTACGCGCTCGCACCTGGCCAAGGAGTACACGAGGCTTCTCGCAAAGGACAAGAGAGAGACCGAGGCGGCGGTAGTGGTGCAGTCGCGTGTCCGCGCGGTGCAGGCGAAGCCAGAGATTGAGAAGGCTAAGGTTGAGCGAGCGGCACGCGAAAAGCGGCGGCAGGAGCAGCAGGAGGTGGCCCGTGCGCTGCAAGCCATCGTGCGGGTGCGAAGGGCGCGCGAACAGAAGAAGCGAATGCAAAAGGCTGCCGAGCTCGCAGTGGCGCTTGGCATCAGTAAGTGGGCGGCTCTGTGGATGATGAAGGAGCAGGACGATGCCAAGGCTCAAGACGACGCTCAAGATCCACCCTCGCTAGAGGATCGAGGCGCCTGGTCGCGCGAGACGACCGGCTCGCTTCCCAAGCCATCTTCTCCTGCCGTTGATGAGGATGCGCTTTTGGCCGAGCTTGAGGCCGAGCTTGCCTTGGATGCCTCGCCAATGAAGGAAGACTTGGATATTGTTGAGGTTGACCGCGAGGTGGACCGCGTGCTGGCCGAGCTCGAGGAGCAGGCAGCCCGTCGCGAGGCGGAGCGGCTCGAGCAGCTCGAGAAGCAAGCGCGTAAGAGAGCGGCCAAGGCTCGCCATCACTGGAGCCTGCTGCGCAAGGGCTTGAAAGTGGCTCTGCGAGTCGAGTACCAGGCGCTTGGCATTGACCCGAAAGAAGAACCCGCTACGCGATTCGCCCGGATAGTGAAGGAGAAGCTGGCCGCTCTCGCGAAGTTCCGTGCCGAGAATCCCGACTATCCGTTTGGACCCTTGCCAGAGGTCACCAGCGCACCACTCGCCTCGCCTCGCTTCTCCAGCAGCACCTCGCCTCGCCGCTCGCGGCGACCCTCCGCCAAGCCGACACGGCCCGAGCAGGCTTCAATCGTGGCCCTTGGCACCACAGTTGTGCCCATGGATATGCCTAGACCTTTGAGCGGCAGCGCCTTGCGCAGGAGCTCGTCGGAAGCGACTCTGCCCGAACGTCCGTCGACTGCCGGACTGAAGCTCGGCTCAGGGACTCTTCGCGCCTCCACGAGCACGATCCGGCTGGTCCCGGTCGACGAGGCGGTGCAGTACGGTGAGCCCTCGCATGCCACCAGTGCGCCGCAGCCTGCGCGTCAGCGAATGCCGAGCGCCCGGCCATTGGGGATCCCCCGATCTGCCGATGTGGCAGAGCTCGGTAGTGCTAGCCCTCGGCAGCCACCGAGCCTTGGATGGTCATCGAGTCCCATCAAGGAAACTTCATCGCCGGGCGCGGTGGCCGATGGCGTTCCGGTGGCTCTGAAGGGATCGCCCGACACGATGCCCGTCAAAGACAATGGCGAAGATTCCTTCCTCTTCCGCCGACCTCAACGCAACTTTGGCCGTGCGAATTTGGAAGATCTTCAGATTGAGAGCCTTAGCCGACCTGGTAGTGCTGCGGCGTTGCCACCACAGACCTTGCGGGTCGTGGAGCGATTCCAAACCGAGGCACCGCAGTACCCTGCACTGCTGCCGATGCGTGAGTCCTCCTCATCCACCTCCCTCTCGAGATCGGGAGGTGGTAGCCTGCCCTCGCGAAACAGCAGTGCGGGCTTCGCGCGCAAGGGGGGGTTTCTTGGCGACCCCATCTCATCATCCGAGCAGTCGAGAATCGGCAGCGCGGGCGTTGTGCACGAGGGTGGCTTGATCGGGGACCCGATTTTCACCGAGCTCACTCGGCAGCCCTCTGCATCGAAGAGCCGCGGCCGTCCACCCAAGGTCAACAGCATGCAGGCCCTCCCTCCAGAGGCAGAACCCCCTGCGTTCGTAGCGCCCCCTCGCGCGCCGAGTGCCGAGCGTCGTCCCGAACGGCGCACGCTCATCGCGCCAGCTGTGGTGCCACAGCTGGTTCCTCCACAGCTAGTTCCGGCCACAGACCGGCCACAGCCCCAGCTGGTTCCGGCCGCTGAACGACATCAAATTGCGAGCGCGCTTCGGTCAGCGGTCGTAGCGAACACACTGCGGCCGAGCGCGACGTCCGCCAATCTGCGGCCGAGCACCGCAGGGACAGCACTGCGCTCCGCCGCACAGCTTCGACCCAGTGCGTCGTTCGGTCAGCTGAACGACCATCGGTCATCGGAGCACGGCCAGCGCGCAGAGGGCGACCAACGCTTGCAACCGGGGCCCAACCCGCCACCTGCCGCCTTCGAGGCGTTCGCGTTTGTGGTACGAGATTTTATGTGTGGTCCATCTCCCTTCATGAGTGGTCCAGCCTGGGACCGAACGATAGGAGACTCAGCCCGGGGCTCACGCCCGATCAGCGCGGCCAGCTTTGGAGCCGAGCCGCACGCAGCTCGGTTCGGCTCGCTGATGGAGGCCAACCTGCCAGAGGATGACGAAACCGCTCCGTACAGGATGCGATATGGAGATGCTCCCTCTCAAGCGCGCGCACAACAGCGCCGGACCTCACCAGGCAGTGCTCCGCCAGGCAGCGATCGCAAGGGTGCGGACCTGTCCGCCGAGCAGCCTGAAGGCCCCAAGCGCAAAGCTCGGCCGAGCACGCCCGTGTACTATGTCAACATGGGGTAGGCCAGCAGAGTTGATTGAGTGAGTGAGTTTTATCTGGACAAGCTGATTGACTCAGTACTTACCGTAGACCCAGGATCGGGCCTACGACGAGGCAGAGGAGGCCCGGAGGAGGACTCCGAGGAGCCGACGATGAAAGTGGCTGGCTGTACAGTGCATGTGGACTGGAGGAATCGTAAAGCCGTGTGGTGCCTGGCACGTTGCAGCCCGGTGTACAGTATACCTCGCTACCCCATAGAGTTACTAAGTTTTGCATGGAAATCATTATGTAGTACAACACATCAGTTCCACGACACCTCAGGTATGACTAATTGCGCAAATCATGGGAAGCCGCTATCCGGATCCCTCCTAGCCTCGTCCTCCTCCTCGCGTCCTCGCGTCCTCGTCCTCGTCGTGACCTGAAATCTCGCCAAGACATATCCTCCTCCTCCTCCTCCTCCTCCTCATTGCCTGATGTCCCCGCCCCGCCACACTCGGACGCAGTCGGCTACCGCCTCCCACCGTACCGCCTCGGAGACATACGGCACCACGCACGCCACCCGCTCGACGAGGAGCTCCACAAAGGCATGCGCCTCGACGCTCATCACGATGCTCACGTTGGTGCCGGAGCCGGGCGGCAGAGGGCGACGATCCACAAAGGTCATGCCGTGCGCGGCTCCGGGGGCACCCGTCGCGTCCACGACTACTTGAAGTGGTTTCGTTTCCACACGAAACAAGTGTGGATGCGTCGCGAACGCGACCACCATCGCATCGTGCACGGGAGCACCGTCGCACATCTGGCCGTAGCGGCAGTAGCCGTCTTGGTAGACGGCAAAGGCGCGCGCGGCGAGCTGCGCCGCCGGGCCGCCGCGCGACCGCAGGCCAGCCTGTAATTCCACGGACAGCAGCGCCTGGTGGGTGACGTCTAGCGGCAGCAGCACCAGCTGGTGCACGTCGGTTGCCGCGTGCGCTGCCCATGCGTCGAGCACGGCTTTGGCGGCGGCCGCATCGTGCGCAAAGTTGGCCTCGGCCAAAGGCGACGCATTGCCAGCGTGCGCGAGTGCGCCACCCATTAGGATGACGCGCCGGACGAGCCGCGGTAGCGATGGCTCGAGAGCAAGCGCAAGCGCGAGGTTGGTCAGCGGCGAGAAGCAGAGGATCGTAACCTGGCCGGGCGCGGCGCGGATCGTGGAGACCATCCACTCGGATGCGGAGGGCTGCACCGCCGAGCTCGCGTCGCAGTCCGATACGCTCCCGCCGAGGCCACCGAAGCCGTCAGTGCCATGGATGAATGAGCCATCCGGCACAGGGTCTCGGGTAGAGCCGCCGTATGGCACGCGCGAGCCAACGTACACGGGCACGTGATAGGCCGCGGCCATCAGCGTCTTTGCGTTCGCCGACGTTTGGCGCACGTCAGAATGCGAGCCAAAGCTTGAGGCGACGCCGAGAATCTCCAGCTCTGTCGAGGCTAGCGCGAGGAGCAGCGCGAGGCCATCATCGCCACCCACATCCGCGATGACGATGCACGGCTCGCGGGGGACAGTCGTTGCGCTGGTGCTGACTGCAAGGGCCAAGAGCAGGAAGAGTCGAGGATGCATCTTTGGATGACGAGGCGGAGCGCCCTGCGACCACCAGACCTCCTTGCAGGACCGCCACAGGAACTGCTCACAGGAACACTCTCGTTGAGAAAGACGAAACATTGACTAAAACGAAACTTGACTTACACGACCGTGACCGAGTAGCCACAGTAGCAGCACATTTCGCAGCGGAACTTCCCACACCTGTCCTGCATGCCCTACCATAGATTCTGAGCGAAGCTGCGAGAGAGACGCTCGTGGGAATGTGCGGTCTTCTCTTGCTCACGTATTGCTCACGAGAGGCGTCACTTGAGGGGCTTTAGAAGAAACCCGGCCACTACTCACATTGTTCCGTAGGAAGTGTGGCGCGGCCGGGTTTCGCCCGCATGCAGCATCCGAAGATGGGTTTCGCCCAAAAAGTTGTTTTCGATTGTTAGCCAAAAAACAACAAAGGGCTCAAGGCCCACAGCAAGACCTTTCGTGGCCCGCTTTCAACTAGCGCCACCTCGCTCTAACCTCGCTCCGCCCGCTTCGCCGCCATGACCCGAAAGGGCGGGCGCGTCACCGCGGATCAGGTAAAGACGGCCGGCGGCCCGGCGCAGCTCATTGCCCAACTCGTATCCGATCTGGTCAAGGGCACTCATGAGGAGCGCGCTGCGGCGGCCCTGACACTCAAGTGCCTAACCGAACAAGCGAGCATCCACGATCTCAAGGAAGGAAAGCGCAAGGAGAACTCCGAGCTCATCGCCGAGGCGGGGGCCATCCCCGGGCTGAGCGAGGCGATTGAAATCGGGGGGGCCGGGCCGCACGCGCTCGCTGCGCTCGCTAATATCTGCTTGGGGAGTGCCAAATACCAGCAGCAACTCTTGGATGCGGATGGCGTGCCGCGGATCGCCAAGGGCCTCCGCGGGGGCGACCCACCCACGCAGACCGCAGCGGCCGCGGCAGCTGCCTCCTTGTCGCAGCTCGTCGCATCTCGCCAGCCGCTGGTGAACGTGGGCGCGATCGTGAGCTTGGTGCCTCTGCTGAAAGGTGGCCACGAGGCACAAGTGCACGCAGCGCAGTCGCTCGCCGAGCTCGCGAAAGGCTTCGGCACCGCCGGCGCCCACTCGATCGCGGCGCTCGCGCAGTCCAAAGGAGATTCTCTCGATGCCCCCCGCGCCAAGGTGCAGACGGCAATCGCCAAGGCCGGGGCAACCGAACTGCTCGTGAGCATGCTCGAGTCGGGTAAGGCGCAGGAGGCGGCTTCGCACGCACTCGAGAGGCTCGCCGAGGGGAACGAGGAGATACAGGCCGAGATCAATGCCAAGGGCGGCATCCCCCGCCTCGTGGCTTTATTGGGAGTGGTCAACATCGACACGCAGGCACACGCGGCGGGCGCGTTGGCAGCCATTGCGAGCGGCGACAACACCGACGAGCAGGTCAGCTCATCCGGAGCGATGGGGACGTTGATTGCGTCTGAGTGCGTCTGATTGCCTCCTTCATCAGGTTAGCTCATCCGGAGCGATGGGGCCGTTGATTGCGTCTAAGTGCATCTGAGTGCATCTGATTGCCTCCCTCATCAGGACGCCATCGCCAAGGTTGGGGGCATCCGGCCGCTGCTCGCCCTTGCTGACTCGCGCTATCCGCAGACGCAGCGCTCTTCCATCAACGCGCTGGCGTGCCTCGCACGCAATAACACGACGAACCAGAATACGATCGTCGAGTTTGGCGGCTTGAAGCCATTGCTTAGGATCATCCAGCCGGGGAGCGGGTACATGCATGCTGATGGCATGGCTGACTGCCCCCTTTTGGATTGTGCCTTCCTGATAGGGCCTCGGAGTTCTCCTCTCGCCTTCCCTCTCACCTCCCCTCTCGCCCTTTCCCGCAGATACACCAACGACGTGCAAGAGCAGGCGGTGTTCGCGCTCGCGCAGCTGGCTCAACACAACCATGAGAACCAGAGCAAGATCGGCGAGACGAATGCGGCGGCGTCGCTCGTGGGATTGCTCCGTCGCTCGGGCGTCCCTTCCATCGAGACGGAGGTGAGCCCTTGACTGCAATTGATTGCACTTGATTGCACTTATGGATGTTACTTGATGGCCCCTGATGACGTCTGGTGACTGCTGATGGCTCCTGATGACGCCTGATGGCTGCAGATGGACCGTGGTGATGTCTCATGTCCCACGATGGCCCTTGATTGAATACGAGTGCCCCTTGCCTGCCTCCCAGTCCCCCTCGCCCTCCCCCTCCCCCTCCCCCCCTCACCCCCCTCCCACCGAGCGTAGGTGTGCGGCGCGCTCTGGGTACTCTCCGAGCAACACATGCCTAACAAGGTGGCCATCAGCGAAGCGGGTGCCATCAAAGACATCGTGGCACAGCTCTCGCCGGCTTCGCCAAAGTCGACGGAGCTCGCCGAGCGCGCCCACTACAACGCGTCCAACGCGCTCGCCTCGCTCGCGGATGGGAACCCGGCCAACCAGGCAGAGATCACGCCGCTCTTGGTGAGCCTCCTCGAGCCGGGTCCGAAGCCGGTACGTGTGCACGCGATGGAGTGCGATGGAGTGCGATGGAGTGCGATGGAGTGCGATCGATTGCGAATGAGAGCGATGGATTCGAATTGGATTGGAGTGCCATTGATGCAATTGGAGTGCCGTAGATCCAATCGGATTCGAATTGGATTGGAGTGCCATTGATCTCGCCAGCGAGGACGTCTCGTCGAATGCATGCACAGGCCCTCCCGCCGTGACCTCTTCTGATGAGACTCTGATGAAACTCTGAGGATGCTCTGATGACCTCGGATTGCCTCTATCATCAGGTCCTCCGCGCCGTCGCCATCCTCTGGCGGATCATGCGTGAAAACCCATCGTGTGGCATCGGGATCGCAGCCGCCGGACCAGTCGAACCTCTAGTGCGGCTCTTGCTGAGCGACCAGCCTGAGATCGAAGCGTACGTAGAGCCTCTTCGAACTCCTCTGATGAGCTCTGATGAGCTCTGATTGCCTCTCTCATCAGGTACGCGCTGTGGAGCCTCTCGCTGTCGATCGAGCGATCCAACCAGCACATCGTCACCAACGCGGATGGCATCCAGCCACTTGTAAGGCTGCTCAGCGCCAAGTCAGGCCAAATGCGCGAGCAGGTGCGCGGACTGCCCGAGGGCGCCTGAATGCATGCATGCGCGAGAAGGTGGTACGGGTCATCCACTACCTCGCTCCGATCGCATGATTACCTGATTACCTGATCTCGGCATTGATTGATTACCTCCCTCATCAGGCGGTACGGGCCATCCACTACCTCGCGCTCGACAATACCGAGACTCAACGAGCGATCGTTCAGCAAGGAGCAACGGCACCCCTGATCGCTCTGCTCGCGGGCGAACGAACGGGCGACTCGCTGCACCATGCAGGTGATCACCATTGATTGACCATGATCATCAATGGATTGCCGATGAGCACCACTGATGCGCACTGGCTGCCCATGATTGCATGCAGTCGCGGCCCTCTCCGAGCTCGCTCTGTAACTGACTGACTGACTGGCTGCCCATGATTGCATGCAGTCGCGGCCCTCTCCGAGCTCGCTCGCAATGCGGCGAATGCGGATGCGATCTATCAAGGGGGCGTGCTGGTGCACCTTGTAGCCGTGCTCAAGGAGCCAAATGGTCTGCCGACGACGAAAACGTGCGCGGCCTCGACGCTGGCGCTGCTCAGTACGGCGCCTCTGGAGGAGGGGGGAGCTGGAGGCGGCGGCGGCGGCGGCGCTGCTCCGGCGGCGGCGGCCAGCGCCGCCACCGACAAGGACAAGGACAAGGACAAGGACAAGGACAAGGACAAGGACAAGGAGGAGGCGGTGGCCGAGAAGGGCGGAGATCAAACCACGATCGCCAAGATCAAGGCGGCCGAGAGGGAGAAGAAGGCGGCAGCGGAGGCGAAGCTGGGCGAAGAGAGGGCCAAGAGCGTGATACGCGCCAAAGCGGTCGCAGCGGCAGGCGCCATCCCACCCCTTGTGGGCCTGATGAGAGGCGAATGCGGCCTCGAGGCTCAGAAAGAGGCCGTGCGAGCGCTGTACGCGCTGGCGGATGATGAGCAGAACCGGCGCTCGATTGCCGAAGGCGGAGGCATCGACCCCTTGATGGACTTGCTTCACAGCCCGGATCAAGTGATGCGTAAGCATGCGGAGGGAACTCTGGCTCGCCTCTCGTTGGTCGACTCGAATCAAATGCTCATCATCAAGCAGCTGGTGCGCATGCCTTGATTGCACCTTGATTGCACCTTGATTGCTCATCATCAAGCAGCTGGGGGGCATGCTCGACCTGCAAGCGATGTGCAGCGTCCCGCTGTGATTGCCCCATAAGTGCCTCATAATCGCCCCTGGTTTTCCCGAATCGCCTCCCTCCTCAGGTACACAACTGATGAGCCATGATGACCTCTTGATGACCTCTCATGACTCTAAATTACCTCCCTCATCAGGTGGGCATGCTCGAGAAGGAAGCGACGGGTTCGGAGCAGGCGGCCGCGTGCCTCGCCAATCTCGCCTGCGAGCTGCCACAGAGCCGCGATTCCATCGTCGAAGCGGGCGGGATCCCGCGCCTGCTCGCGCTACTGATCTCGGGCTCCGCCAAGATCAAGGCGCATGCTCTGAGCGCGATCGCGGAACTTGCACTCGGCAACCAAAAGATCCAAAACCTGGTTGGCTCGGACCCGAACGGCATCCCGGCGCTCGTGGCCACGATTACGAATGCAACGGCGAAGGAGACGAGTGCGATGAGCCTCTGATGACCTCTGATGACCTCTGATGAACACTGATTGCCTCCCTCATCAGGACGGCGAAGGAGACGAGTGCGAGGAGCCACTGATGACCTCTGATGACCTCTGATGAACACTGATTGCCTCCCTCGTCAGGACGGCGAAGGAGACGAGTGCGAGGAGCCACTGATGACCCATGATTGCCCGCCTGATGGCCGATGATGACCTCTGAGTGATCTGTAATTGCCTCTGATGACCCATGATTGCCCGCCCTGATCGCCTATGTTGACCTCTCCCCGTGGCCTCTGAGTGATGACCTCCGATTGCCCATGATGACCTCTAATTGCCTCTGACGACCTCTGATGACCTCCCTCATCAGGTACCCTCTCGATCTGGACGAAATCGGCGCTCGCCATCTGGCGCATCGCCGACGGCAACAGCGAGAACCAGCGACGCTTCCTCATTGAGGGCGCCATCTCGCCGGTGGTCGGTCTGCTCACGAACAATCTGAGCGTCGAGCTCAAGGTGAGCTCTGATGACGATCGCAATCTCATCGCCCAGCTCTGATGACGATCGCAATCCTCGCCCAGCTCTGATGACGATCGCAATCCTCGCCCAGCTCTGATGAGCTCGGGTGAGCTCTGAGGACACGTCTGATTGCAACCACCATCAGGTCAACGCGGCGGGTGCGATAGGGGTGCTCGGTCGCGGCCAGTCGGACAACCAAGCTGCTCTCATACGCTGCGGAGCCATCCCTCTACTCTGCTCTGTCATCAAGGAAGGCTTCCAGATTGGTGGCAGTCCTCCGACAGGCAAGCTCCCCGATGCTGATGTCCTCGCTCATTGCCTGCAAGCTCCCTGATGGCCCCCTGATTACCCCCTGAGCGCCCCCCCTTATGGCATGCTGATTGCCTCGCTCATTGCCTGCAGGCAAGCCGCTTGAGATGATCGAGGAGTCAGCGAATGCACTCTGGGCGATTGCAGATTCGACAAACACGGCGTACAAGGAAGCGGTCGCTGAAGGGGGCGCCGTGGCGCTCTTGATGAACGTGCTCAACAACTGCGCCTCCAAACGCACTGCCGGTGAGAGTGCCTCCAACGGCCTCATAGGCTCAGCTCGTGCATGCGAGTGCTCACCACGGCGCCCGTGCCTCCAACGGCCTCCTCGGCCCAGCACTAGCCCAGCAAGTGCATGCAAGTGCTCACCACGGCGCCCCCCTCCCCACAGACGTTTCCTCGGCCGGGCTGGCATCGCTTGCGGACAGATGTAACGACAACCTGATGGCCATCGTCGAGGCGCAGGTGGGCGCGCGCTCGAGATTGCATGCAGATGAGATCGCATCGAGATTGCATCGAGATTGCATGCTGATCGCGAGAGTTTCGAGTCGCAGGTGGGCGCTCTCAAAGTTCGTGTGTCGCCCGTCCGCGCCATCCGTCTCCTCTCAGCCTTCGCGCAGCTCTGTGGCAACGGCAAGGCGGTGCAAGACGCCGTCGCTCATCGCGAGGATGCGATCCGTAGCCTTGTCGATTGGCTCACAACGCCAAATAAGCTCGTGCAGGCGACGGCGGCGCAGGCGGTGCTCGCGCTTGTCTCCAATAACAAAGGTCCGCAGACGATCGTGGGCAACGGCGGTGCCATCCCAGCGCTGGTCAAGCTCCTTGAGATCAAGTACGCCCGATTGCCACTGATTGCATCTGATTGCCTCTGAGGATGTTGACGATTCCCCCTGATGACGCTCGCGATCGCCAGGTACTTTGAGGAGGGCGTGCTCGAGGCGCAGCGGTTCGCAGTGATGGCACTGTGGCACTTGGCCTCGCTCGGCAAGAACCGCACACTCATCGAGTCTGCCAAGGGCATCCGGCCGCTCATCACGATGCTCTCGGCCGAAGGTTCGTCACGTGATTGCCACTGATTGCCACTGATTGCCAACTGATGGTTACTGATTGCCACTGATTGCCATTGACTGATCATCACGATGCTCTCGGCCAAAGGTTCGTCGGTTCCGTTACTTGCCTCGATGGTTCTCTTTCGGATCGCTCACCACGGCGCCGAGCTCGTGAACGCGATCGTGGCCTGCGACGGCATCGAGCCACTCATCAAGATTCTCGTGACCGGTGCCCCCGCGTCCAAGCAGATGGCGGCCGCAATCATCGCCGCGATCGCTATGGTACGTGCCGAGCCACATCTGCGTGCTTCGTGGTCTGAGAGCTCTGATGAGCTCTGATGAGATCTGATGAAGGTCGGATGCCGTGGTGGGCGAGCTCTTAGGAGCGCTCTGATGATGTCTGATTGCCTCCGCCATCAGGTTCCCGAGCACCGGAGCGCCATCGTGAGCGCGGAGGCGCTATATCCGCTCATCGAGCTGCTAGTCTCGAACGAGCTCGGCACCCCCGAGGCGGCCGCGCGCGCCCTCACCCACCTCGCGCGCGCCGACGGCGAGCAGCAGACAGCCTCCCCCGCCTCCCCCGCCTCCCCCGGGGCGTCCCCCACTGCCCCACGTACCGCCTCCTTCCGGAGGACCAGCTCCGAGATTAGCGCCGAGATAAGCGCCGAGATCCTCCTAGGTGAGCATGGGGTGCTTGATGAGGAGGGTGCGGCGTGGCGCAAGTCGGCGATCGACAACGCGAGCGGCGTCAAGTGGCTTGTGCACATGCTCGATGGCTCGAATCTCTCAAAGGGGAAGCACCTTCTGAAGCCCCCAGCTGTTGGCGGCTGGCCGAGCTTGCGTGTGGGGATCGTGAGCTGCCATGAGACCGAGGAGATCTTCCCAGGTTCGAATGTGGATTTCGGCGCCAAGATTGGGATGCAGGAGCAAGCGGCGGTAAGGGCCGCTGCTCAGGACTTCTGAGTGCCGACGAGTGCCGCTGAGTGCCTCTGAGTTCCGCTCGTGCCGTGGATGACCTCCCTCATCACGATTGCTGTGGATGACCTCCCTCATCACGATTGCTGTGGATGACCTCCCTCATCAGGCTGCGCTCGCCGAGATGGCGAATGGCGACGTGAACATGCAAAGCACCATCTTGCAGCTCGGGGGCCTGCCCTACCTCCTCTCGCTCATGCGCAGCGGCTCTCCCTTGGCTCAGGAGTACGCAGAATGCATGCGAATTGCATGCTGATTACCACTGATCACTGATGATGACCACTGATGATGACCACTGATGACCACTGATGACCTCTTGTCACCTCTGATGACGTCTGATCACGCCCGATCGTCTCCTTCATCACCTCTGATGACCACTGATGACCTCTGATGTCCTCTGAGGACCTCTGATGACGTCTGGTCACGCCCGATCGTCTCCTTCATCAGGTACGCGGCACGCGCGCTCTGGCACCTTTCGACGCAGCTGCCCAACCAATACGTGTTCGTCCAAAACAACGCCATCCCTGACTTTGTGGCGACGCTCCGTAACGGCTCATCCCTCGCCCAGATGCTCGCTGCCGCGTCGCTCGCGGAGCTGGCGCAAGGATACATTTATCAGACGCAGGGCGCCGAGATCGCATTCGGTTCGCGAGCGGATTGCCTTCGGATTGCCTTCGGATTGCCTTCGGATTGCCTTCGGATTGCCTTCGGATTGCCGCTGAAGGCCTCCATGCTGACGACCCTCCTCAGGCACCGACGGAACGCCAGATAAGTACGCGGGCACGTTCGCGTTCGTCGACGCCACGAATCCAGAGCCCGACAGGCTGCGCACGATCGCAGACGCGCAGGGCATTGTGCCCTTGATCAAGCTGTGCTCCAGCGGCACGGAGGAGGCGAAGGAGAAGGCGGCCGCGACGCTCTGGCACCTCGCTCTGGACGAGGCGAGCCGAGACTTTATCGGCGCACAGGGCGGCATCAATCCACTCTCGTTGGTGCTGGCAGGGGGCGCGACTATGGAGGCGATTGGCAATGCGAACCTAGCGCTCGCACGACTCGGGCAGGATAACACCGCAAATCAGACGATGATCGCGAATGCTTTGATCTCGATGCTCGAGGACTTGAAGTCGCCTCCGACGGCTGAGGTTGAAGTGCGCGCCGTGCATGCCCTGTACTCGCTCGCACTCGCAAACGTGACCGCTCCGACGAGCATCATGAAGAACGGCGCGATCACGCCGCTCGTCACCGTCCTGACTGCGGGCAAGAGTGAGGAGAGTCGGACCGAGGCCGAGAGGCTGCTCCAGCTGCTCGCGGAGAGCGGTGAGTCACACCACACCGCGATCGCGATCGCGCTGGTCAACGTGCTTGGGACGGGCTCGGTGCAAGCGCAGGAGAATGCGACGGCCCTTCTCCTCACCCTCTCCCCAACGGGCGATGAGCACCTAGCGAAGCGTCAGTCCATCGCGCAGGCCCAGCCCTTCAAGGCGCTCATCAAGGAGCTGCGCACCGACTCGCCACGTGTGAAGATGCTCGCAGCGGCGGTCCTCGCGAGGTGATTGCATCGGATGACAGCTGATGGCCATATGATTAATCTGATGGCTTCTGATGACCTGTGCTCGCGGCGGCGGCGGTGCTCGCGACCTGGCTGTTCCTGATGGCCCGCGATTGCCCTGGTTCGAGCACGAGTGCCTTGGCGAGGATGAAAGTCAAGATCTCTAGCTTGTACCAACCCTTTCTGGGAATGCTGAGGCAACCTTTGTCAGACTGAGCCGAGCCTCTTTGAGCACAATCGCATCTGATTGCATGCGATTGCCTGAATGGGAGTGGGATGATGAGGATCTATACGTATCGCTACGGACTCGGAGGTGTTCACACCTTTGACGATTGTATCGCTCTGACCGCTGAACGGCCCGCCTTCATTGCTCGGATGACCTCTGATTGCCCTCTGAGTGCCTCTGATGACCGCTGAACGACCCGCTCTCCACCCGCGTTCATGGCTCGGAGGGCCTGTGAAAACCTTTGAGTGCCTCTGTACTGCCTCCATGCAAGCCTGATTGCCTCCCTCATCAGCTCTGAGTGCCTCCCTCATCAGCTCTGATTGCCTCCCTCATCAGCTCTGATTGCCTCCCTCATGAGCCTGATCACCCCTGAATGCCTCCCTCCATCAGCCTGGCGGGCGATTCCGACGACAACATGGCCTCGATCGCCAAGGCAAACGGCATCAAGCCGCTCGTCGCACAGCTCGACAGCTCGGATGAGAAGACGACGGCGTACGCGGCGCGTGTGCTCGCGGACATGGCGCGCAAGCAGGAGGAGTACGCGAAGCAGGTGGCCCAGGCGGGCGGCATCGCGCTCTGCGTCAAGCTGCTCGCCAAGGGCTCTCTCGAGGCGCAGGTGGGACTGCGTCTGATTGCGCGGCTGATGGCCCTTGATTGCCACTGATGGCTGCTCGCCAATCTCCCTTGATCCTCCCTTGATGGAAGCTGATGGCTGCTCGCAACGCTTGCTCGAGGCGCAGGCACAGGCGGGAGATTTGCTCAGATCGATCTCGAGGCGCTCGACGGTTGAGGTGGAGGAGGCGGGCGCGGTGACGCACTTGATCGACCTACTCTCATCGGAGAGCCTTGACGCGCAGGTAAGCTGATGACGCTCTGATGACGCTCTGATGACGCTCTGATGACGCTCTGATGACGCTCTGATGACGCTCTGATGACGCTCTGATGACGCTCTGATGACAAAATGAGTGCGCCTGATTGCCCGCATGATCGCACCTAATTGCCCGTCCGTCTGAGCCTGGTCTCGTATGGTCTCGCGCACCTAATTGTGCCTACTTGCGACTCACTGCACCTGATTGCCCGTCTGAGCCTGGTCTCGCAGGAGCTTGCGGCGCATGCACTGACTGGCATCGCGGCGGGCGGCTGCAAGGAGAAGATTCGAGAATTGGGGGGCATCGAGCTGCTCGTCCGTGTGCTCAAGAGCAATCGCTCCGAGTCTTCACAGCTCGAGCGTGTGAAGGCGCACGCGGCCAATGCGCTGGCCGAGCTCGCCCGGGACGACGCGCCGATACAGCGCGAGGTTGTCCAGTGTGGCGGCATCGACGCGCTCGTTGCCGTCGTCACCACCAGTAAGCTCGACTCGAGCAAAGCCCGTGCTGCGGATCCTCTGATGACCTCTGATGACGTCTGATTGCCTCCCTCATCAGGTAAGCTCGACTCGAGCAAAGCCCGTGCTGCGGGGGCTCTTTGGTCCATGTCGTCCACGAGCCACCAGGCGGTCGTCGCGGCGGGTTCGATCGAGTCGTACGCACTGCTTGATGGCCTCTTGATTGCCTCTTGATTGCCTCTTGATTGCTTCTGGCTGGCTCTCGATGGCAGGCTCGTGTCTCTTGATGGCCTCTTGATGGCCTCTTGATTGCCTCTTGATTGCTTCTGGATGGCTCTCGATGGCAGGCTCGTGTCACTTGATTGCCTCTTGATTGTCTCTTGATTGCCTCTTGATTGCCTCTTGATTGCTTCTGGCTGGCTCTCGATGGCAGGCTCGTGTCTCTTGATTGTCTCTTGATGGCCTCTTGATTGCCTCTTTATCGCTTCTGGCTGGCTCTCGATGGCAGGCTCGTGTCACTCGCGGGCAGTGGCGAGCTCGATGGGCGGCAAGAAGCCGTTGGAGCCCTAGCGAGCCTCGCCGCCGATAAGCCGGACAATCAGCGTCGTATCTCGACCCTACTCACCCAACAGCTGAGCAATGCCAGGCTGGTCGACGATCGGCGGGCGAAGGCTGCGTGGGCCGTTTCCAAGTTTGCGGCGACGCACAGGTCGAACCAGGACGTTCTCGCTCAGGTGGGCGGCGTCTCACTGCTCGTCAAGCTGCTCGAGCCGGTACACTACGACAGCGCCAACTCCCCACAGCTCAAGGTGGGCGGTGGCAAGCAGCTTGCTTTGGGCCCCGACTTGCACTCGCGCACGCAGATGGAGCTGTGTGCGGCGATCTGGAGCGTCACGACTGACCACCCCAAGAATCGTCGCGCGATTGCGGACGCGGGCGGGATCCCGTTACTCATCGCGATGCTCGAGGACCATCCCGATATCCATTTCCAGGCGAGTGCCGTTAATGGCCTTTGAGTGCCTCTGAGTGCCTCTGAGTGTATCTGAGTGCCGCTGAGTGCGATGCTCGAGGACCATCCTGAGATCCACCCGAGATCCACCCGAGATCTACCCGAGATCCATATCCAGCCGGCTGGGGCGCTCTGCTCTCACTGAGCATGGATTGCCTCCCTAATTGCATGCAGGCGGCTGGGGCGCTCTGGTCACTGAGCATCGACGGGGCGAATCTGACGAATCTGGGTGCGGACGGGCGCTCACCAAGCCCATCGGGGGGCGTCATCAAGACCAATCAGGAGCTGATTGCGGACGCGGGCGGTATCATCAAGCTCATCGACCTGCTCCGCTCGTCGACCAAATTTGGGTCGTCCGCCAGTGCGCAGGTCGCGCAGGAGACGATCGCGGGCGCGCTGCATTCGCTCACCGCCCGTCCGCGGAACCGCGAGCTCATCGCTCAGGCCGACGGCATCACGCACATGGTGCCGCTCCTCTTTGGCAGGTGCGAGACCGAGCTAGAGATTGAGATTGAGATTGAGATTGAGATTGAGATCGAGATTGAGATGCTCCTCTTTGGCAAGTAGGCTGATAGGGCTGAGCGCCTACTGATTGCACTTGATTGCTTCCAATGGTCCCTGATCGAGCCTGATTGTTCATCACCCGCTCCTCTTTGGCAGCGCGTCGGACCTGACGAAATCCGAGGCGTCGGAGGCCATGCACGCCCTTGCGGCGGGCAACAAGGAGAACGTGCTGAGCCTGGTGACGCAGACAACCTCATGGTTGGCCAAGACGCCACTCGCCGCACAGGAGGCTGCAGGCACGATGGCGCTGCAGGTGATCCACCACACGCTCTCTTGCTGCCCTCTGATGGCCACTGAGTACAGGCTGAGCGCCAGCTGATTGCCATCCTCATCAGGTCATCCACACGCTCTCGCTCGACGACGACAACCAAGACGCCTTCGCGCGTACCGGTATCATCGGTCAGCTCGAGATCCAGCTCAACGGTGGCTGCGAGGCAGCGCAACGGCTCGCCGCGAACACGCTCACCAATATCGCCAAGATCTCGATCTCGCTGCGCAAGCAGGTGCGCTCATCATCAGCGCTGATGACCTCTGATTGCATCGCTCAGATCTCGATCTCGCCGCGCAATCAGGTCTCGCTCAATCTCGTCAAGTTGCTCGTCAGCCCGAGCGAAGACATGCGTAAACGAGCGGGGGCTCTGCTGCAGGACGAGAAGGAGGGTCTGGGCGGTGCGTCCAAGCAGCTGCAAAAGGAGACTGTGATTGCGGGGGGAGTGGCGCCGTTGGTCGAGCTGCTGAAAGATGGGGGAGGTTACCTCGAGGCGCACACGTACGTGCTGCAGAGCCTCTCGAGGATGATTACGGAAGCCATCTCAGCTTTGATGAGCCTCTGATGAGCTCTGATTGCCTCTCTCATCAGGTACGCGCTGTGGAGCCTCTCGATGATTACGGATGCCATCTGCCGGGCACGGATCGTCGAGGAGATGGGCATCCCGGCGCTCACTCGCTCGCTCGCCGACCGCAAGTTGAGCCTCGACGCGCGCGAGAACGGCGCGTCCATCCTCTCCAACCTCGCCATCGACCGCTCTTCTCACGAGGAGATCATCGAGAATCGGGCTGTGCCGCTACTTGTGGGTATGCTCGGCTCGACAGAGGAATGGACTACTGCGGGGAAGAAGCACGCGGCGGTCGGACTCGCACGCTTGGCAGCGGACGACCAGGCGCGTGATTGCATGCTGGTGCTGATTGCATGCTGATTGCATGCTGATTGCATGCTGACTCGTACGCTTGTCAGCGGACGAGCAGGCGCGCCAACTGCTCCTGTGCTGATAGCATGCTTGTGCTGATTGCATGCTCGTGCTGAGTGCATGCTGAGTGTGCATGCCTTTCCGACGAGCAGGCGCGCCAACTGCTCCTGTGCAAGGAGGGCGTCATCGCGCCGCTCGTGCACTGGATTGTGCCCAACGAGGCGCGTGCACAGGATGAGGCCGCGGTCGACCCGTCGCTGCGGCAGGTGGCGGCCCTCGCACTCGCTGACGTGGCACGCGGAAATCCGACCGTGCAGACACTGATCACCGAAGCGGCCGTTCTCGAGCCGTTACTCTCGATGCTCGACCTCAAGACACTGCCCGAAAATCTGACCTCCGCGTGCACGCTGCTGGCCACCCTCGCCGCCGACCACCGCGCCAACCAGCTGCAGAGCGCCCAACACGGCGCGCTGCCGCTGCTCGTGGCGCTCATCTCGAGCCCCCCCTCGTCGCAGCCAGGCACCAAGGAGCGCCACGCTTGATTGCATGCTGATTGCATGCTGATTGCATGCTAATCGCATGCTGATCGCATGCTGATTGCATGTTGATTGCATGCTGATGGCCATGAGTTGCCTCCCCCATCAGGAGCGCATCCGCGAGCGCGCAGCCCAGGCGCTCGCTATGCTGTGCGACAGCTCCGAGATACAGATCTCGCTCGCCAAGGAGGGGGGCGTGCCGCCGCTCGTCGCGCTGCTCAGCTCGCCCAATCTGGCCACGCAGGTGATTGCGATGGATTGCAGCTGATCACGATGGATGACGATGGATTGCCGCTGCTGATTACGCCCAATCTGGCCTCGCAGGAGTCCGCCTCTGATTGCCTCTGATTGCCTCCTCTGATTGCCTCTAATTGCCTCCTCTGATTGCCTCTGATTGCCTCTGATTGCCGCTGCTCAGCTCGCCCAATCTGGCCTCGCAGGAGTCCGCCGCGCGCTGTTGTGGGCTGCTCGCCTCCGAGCACCTGCCCATACAACTCGCCCTCTGGCATCAGAAGGCGGATGAGCAGCTTGCGGTCTTGCTGGGCTCCGACTCGCGCGTCACTCAGGGATGGGCACAAAAGGCGCTGCTGCACCTCGCCATCTGCTCGGAGAGTCGCGCCGCCATCGTCGCACGCCTCGTCTCCTGCCTGGGTGGACGGAGCACGTCCGCCCAATTCAAGGCGGCCGAAGCTCTCGCAGATCTCTTGGAACGCATCCCAAACGCGCGCCACACGATTGCTCAGGAAGGCGCGGTCGGTCCGCTCGTCGCGCTACTGGGCACCGGCCAGCGTGCGGATCGCTTCACGCCGCCAGAGCGCGCGGCGGCGGTGCTGGCGGAGGTGGCGAAGCTCCATGAGAGCAAAGGCGAGATGGAGCCAGATTGCATGCCGGATTGGATGTGGATTGCATGCCGGATTGCATGCCGGATTTGGATGTGGATTGCATGTGGATTGCATGCTGATTGGATGTGGATTGCATGGTGATGGAACGCAATCAGTGCATGCTGATTGCATGGTGATGGCCTCGCTCCGCTCCTCAGGCGAGATTGAGCGTGCGGGCGGGCTAGCGCCTCTGGTGATGATGCTCGGGAGTCGCGGCGCACAAGCCCATGCGGCATGCGCTCTCTGGCACATGTCGATCGTTGCGAGTAACAAGGCGATCATCCTGCAGCTCGGCGCCGTGCCGCTCGTGGTGGCTGTCCTTTCGCACGGCGACCGAAAAGCGAAGCCGTCGTGCCTCCACCTGATGCTGCAGCTCGCCTCCTCCTCTGACGCGAAGGCACTCATCGTGCAGGCGCGCTGATGAGCTATGATGAGCTCTGATGAGCTCTGATGAGCTCTGATGGCCCCTCTGATGGTCGCTTGATTGCGCCTCCTCTGATGACGCGAAGGCGCTCATCGTGCAGGCGAGGAACTTAACCGTCCTCCTCGCACAGATTGCGACTGATTGCGACTGATTGCGACTGATTGCGACTGATTGCGACTGGTTTCCTTGCATGCAGGCGGGGAGCATCTCCGTCCTCCTCGGCATGCTCCAACTCTCCGATCAAATCTCCGATCAAATCTCCGAGCCCGCCCCCGAGCTGGACGTGCGGCCTGCGCCGTCGCCGCCGCCTTTGTCGGAGGGCGGCAAATCTGAAGGGGTGCCCGATGCACCGGGCTTGTCGGATGGGGTTCATGCGGTCGTCTTGGCACTCCTATCGGTGCTCGACACAACGCTCCGAGGGCCTCTGATTGCATTGATTGCGGTCACCTATCGGTGCTCGACACAACGCTCCGAAGGCCTCTGATTGCATTGATTGCGGTCGTCGACCCAACTCTCGTCACCCGAGCTGCCCTCGGAGTGCCCGCAACTGCCCTGATGGGATCTGATTGCAGACGATGCTCGCTCTGATTGCGCATGATGGGCTCTGATTGCACACGATGCTCGCTCTGATTGCGCATGATGGGCTCTGATTGCAGACGATGCTCACGGATTGCGCATGATTGGGCCTCTCATCAGGTGCTCGCTCGAGATCAGAAGGCCTACCGGACGGCCATCGTGCAGGGCGGCGGGTTGGCCATTCTCATCCCGATCGCTTGTACCTCGCCTCCGGGCCCGACACTGCATCACGCGGTGAGCTGATCGCACACTGATTGCACACTGATTGCACACTGATTGCACACTGATTGCATACTGATTGCATACTGATCGCATGCTAATTGCATCGCCTGCTGCCCGACACTCCATCACGCGGCATGGGGTCTCGTGCATGCATGCGCTCCCGCGTCTCGTCTATTGCCGCTCATGATCACCGATGGCCCTAATTTGGCAGGTGAGCTGCCTGTGGGGACTGGCCCAGGATCCAAGCGTGCGCTCTCGCATCGTCGAGTCGACCGAGATCATCGAGCGGCTCGTCGCTCTCCTCACGGGCGAGGCGAGTGGAGAGACGCAGAAGATGGCGGCGTCGGCCCTGGTGCTGCTCGCGCAGGATGAGCAGGGTGTTGCGGGGCTGAGGTGAGTGATTGCATGCTGAGGTGATTGCATGCTGAGGTGATTGCATGCCGAGGTGAGTGATTGCATGCTGGCGTGATTGCATGCTGGAGTCGGCGCGCACACTCGGCTCACAACCCTGCTGATTGCCTCCCCTCATCATGATGACCTCCCTCATCAGGCTGGTGGGCGCGGCCACTCGGCTCAACACCCTCCGTTTTCTCGTCGACGGCTGGCTACAAACGCAGGCATCCATTGTCCTTGAGCTCATCGGCCACGGGGGCGGCGGGGGCGGCGCGGGCGGCGGCGGGGGCGGCGGCGGCGGCGGTGGAGGTGGGGGCGATGGGGCGTTACTTTTTGGGGCGCCCAAGACGCCGCGTCTCCACCAATTCGTCCGCTCGAATCCGGCGCCTCTCCTCGAGTGGTACGCCTCATGATGAGCCCTGATGACGCCTGATTGCGATGGACCCAGGTGGATGGCTCCCTGATTGCTCATGATGGTCTACGATTGCCTCCCTCATCAGGTGCGAGTCGCCGCGGGGGTACATGCCCCTGATGAGCCCTGATGACGCCTGATTGCCTCCCTCATCAGGTGCGAGTCGCCGCGGGGGTACATGCCCACGACGCCGCGCGGCGGGATCAGCCCAACCCGACGCGAGGTCAAAGGCGACGGATTGCAATCGAGGGGGCTGAGCGAGACGCTCCTCGCGCGCTGGCAGTCGAAGCTCGCCACCAACCACCCTGAGCTCAATTGGATGAATCTGCTCGGGCCCAAGAATAGCGAGCAGGGCGACAATCACATGGCTGAGCTCGCGCTCGGGTTTCGTGTGAAAGAGACGGTCCTTGTGGAGACCGAAGAGAAGACGGGACGCACCGCGACCGTGCAGGTGCACTATGATGACCCGTGATGGCCACTGAGGACTTGAAATGGCCACTGATGACCCGTGATGGCCACTGATGACCCGTGATGGCCACTGATGACCCGTGATGGCCACTGATGACCCGTGATGGCCCGCGATCGCATGCAGTACATTGGGCGCGTGCCCGAGATAGGCAAGGGCTACTGGATCGGTGTGGAATTCGAGACGCCCGAAGGCAAGCACGATGGCTCCATCGGCACGGCCACGTATTTCCAGGCCAAGCACGCCCACGGCAGCTTCGTGCGCCCCGACCACATCCGCAGGGTGGGGGGGTCGCCCGGTACGACGCCGGTCGCCGTCACGGGCGCAATCAAGGACTCGAGCACGAGCCCATCGCCCAAGGGAAAACCGAACCTCAAGCTCAAGGGAGGCGCCGTCATGGGCACCCCGTCCTCCAAAGAAGGCGCCGTCATGGGCGCTCCGGGCGGCGCGGGCGGCGCGAGTGCGGCGAGCGCGCGGGGCCAGGGGCGGGGCGACACGAGCGACCGGGCTGGGCGGGGGGGGCGGGCTGGCCGAGGGTCGCAGCCGGCATCGCAGCGCTCGGCGCGGGGGAAGAAGGACAATGGCCGCGACAATGCCAAGGAGGTGAGCTTCGACACGAGCAAGGAGCCTCCTCCCCCTGCGACGCGCGAGCCGAAGATGACCAAGAAGGCGAGCGCGAAGAAGTTGAGCAGGGGGCGGTCTGCCATGCAGAAGATTGACGAGGCGGAGGACGAATGACGTGTCGCCCGATAAGCGCGAGGCTACTGGTTGCGTGGAACATGAGAAGATGTGGCGACGCGGCATCCGGCAAGTACAGCTGTGAAAAACTAGTCTCTGAATCGAATGCACGGCACAGAGGTCTGATGTGATTAATTAGGATGTGATGTGAGAGTTCCGGGACCGAGTGTTCGGTTCGGTTTTCGTCGTACCTTTCATTTTGCGGTCCGAACACGGTCTTGAGATCTTCATAAACAAGAGTTCGGGCAATGCATTTTATCACGCCCCCCCTCCAGCGGGCCTCTCATCACGCCCCTCCCGCCCGTCCGAGAGCACCTGCGGCCATCTCGATGTCGTCATGGAATCCACACGCCGTGGTAGCCAGCCCCGACCGCGGGCGCACCTTGGCCACGTCACATGCATGCGTCCCACACAGGCGCACCTTGGCCACGTCACATGCATGCGTCCCACGCAGGCGCTGCACTGAGCGCTCCCCTTTCTAGATGGAGCAACATTCGCAGTCCGCCGTGCTCGAGCTTCGTCAACATGAGCAGTCCGCAATGCTAGAGCTTCGTCAACATTAGCAGTCCGCCGTGCTCGAGATTCGTCAACATTAGCAGTCCGCCGTGCTCGAGATTCGTCAACATTAGCAGTCCGCCGTGCTCGAGCTTCGTCCTGCCGACGCCTCCTCCTCCGCCATCACCTCTCCTCCTCCGCCATCACCTCGCGTCCTTCGCCATCACCTCTCCGCCATCCACCTCCTCCACCATGATTGACCACTTCCTCCACCGTGATTGACCACCTCCTCCACCGTGATTGACCCCTCCACCATGATTGAACCCCGCCTCCGCCATCGCCTCCGCCATCGCCTCCGCCATTATTGAACCCCGCCTCCGCCCCCGTCGCAACCGCCTCCGGCCTCAGCCGCTGTGGCCGTACAGATGGCCCAGGCGCACGAGCGTGTGCTTGTCGGCGCGCGCCGTGTCGCGCAGCCGCGTGAGCGTCGCGTACTGCTCCTCGGTGGTGCCGTCCGCGTACCTGATGAGGGAGGCAATTAGGGGTGCTCAGAGGTCATCCAGAAGCCCTTCGGGGCCATCAGAGGTCATCAAGAGGCAATCATGGCGCATCAGTGTACCTGATGAGGGAGGCAATTAAGGGTCATCAGAGGTCATCAAGAGGCAGTCATGGCGCATGAGCGCCGTCCGCGTACGTGGCGAACGTATTGGCCGACAGGTCGAGGAGCCCGAGGTGCACATTCGGGTCGGTCGCGAGCGCCGTGAGCATCTCGATGGCGGCGAGGATCTGATGCGGGAGGCAATTAGGGTCATCGCAGGTCATCGCAGGTCATCAAGAGGGAGAGGGGGGCACTCATGATTGTTCGAGGGGGGCGGCGAGGACCTCGATGCCATTCCACGCGAGCGTGAGCTTCTTGAGTGAGCCCTTATTGCGACGAAGCGCCTTGATGGCCTGGAGACACGTGGCGTCTGTGAGCATGCACTCGTCCAGGTGCAACGTGCTGAGCGAAGCGTTCGTGCGAAGCGCCTTGGCGATCTGCTCGCCGCCCGCGTCGCCGATCGGGTTCCGCGAAAAGTCGAGGCTCTGCAGCCGGCACGAGGGCTGGCATAGCCACGTGCTGACGGCCTTGGCCGCGAGCTCACATAGCATGTTACCGCCCAGGCTCAGCTGGGCGAGCATCGGCGCACGCCCAAGCCCCTTGAGCAGCTTAGAGACGAGCTCGGGTCGTTGGGTGAGCCGCCCTTCCTCCCACATCAGCGAGAGCTTCGTGTCGCTCAGGTCGAGCGCACGCAGACGCAGAGGGCCGACGGCGACGGCGTCCACAGCGCCGTACCGGGCGTTCACAGCTGGAGCCTCCCCGACGACGCCGGCGCTGCTGACCGCGCTGCTGGCCGACGAAGCGCTCGGTACGGCGCTGTGGACGCCGGCGCTGCTGGCCGCGCTGCTGGCCGACGAAGCGCTCGATGCGGCGCTCTCGGCCAGCCGACCCAACGCGCGTGCGATCTCCTCCGCCCCGCTCGCGAAGATGTCGTTGCCGGGCAGCGCCAGCCGTTGGAGCGAGCCGAAGCAGTCCGCGGTCGCGAGAAGGCTCCCGATGCTCTCGGCTGCGGCGCCCTCGAGCGCCGTTCCGAGCGCCGCCGCGCCGCGCCCGTCCGGATCGACGAGCGCCGTACCGAGCGCCGACGAGGGCTTGGGGCTCGTTACGGCGCTCGTACCTGCCGAGGATGGTGCCATCGGCCCTGCCGGTGAGACGGCGGCGGTCGTCCTCGCACCATCACGGGCAGCGGCGGCGGCGGCGGCGACGGTGGCAGCGGCGGCGGTGGCAGCAGCAGCAGCAGCGGCGGCGGCGGCGGCGGCGGCGGCGGCGGCGGTAGCGGCGCTCACGGCCGCGATGGGCTTCACGTCATACAACGCGCTCGAGCGGCGGCCTCGCGTGAGCGCCACGGGCAACACTGTCGCGTGGGCGGCGCCGGCAGAGTGCGCGTCGGCGTCGGCGTCCGCTTCGAGCACCATGGGCGAGGGCACGGGCGGCAGCGCGTACGACTCGCGGGTGGACGTGCCGCCACACCCGCTGCTAGCTTCGGCCACCTCTGTGGGCGAGCTCACCGTGGCGGCCTTCAGGGGGGAAGCGAGCCGGCAGTCGGTGGAGCGAACAAGGGAGTGGCGCCGGAAGGTGAGGGTGCTCAGGGCGGGGAAGCTACGCAGCACCGCCGCCGCGTGCGGGATCGCGATCGGGAACGCGAGCCGTTCGAGCCCTAGAGCCTCCACGAGCACCGTGCATCCGAGGAGCTTTGACGAGGTCGCCCGCAGGTTGAGCACTGCCTGGAGAGGGAGCCTTGCGAGCAAAGCGCGGAGCGCGCCCGTGCCGATCTGCTCGAGGCCAAGGGACGGTCCACTCGGCCGCTGCAACGTGCCCGCGTGTCGCTTCGACGCGCGGCCGCGCAACTGACGGCCTACATGCGCCTCGATGTGAGGCACTGCGGCTGGCTGGGGCTGCCGATCGCGTTCCGCCATGTGCGCCCTCGCGCGCGCGCGAAGCGCCGGCCCGACACCGCCGACGGCGACGGGCACGCGCACGCCGCACGCCGCGTCCTCGGCGCTCATATCACCCGTTGTACGGCGTGCTGAGCGGCGCCGAAGGTTGTTGGTTTCGAGGGCGATAGGCGCCGCGGCTGTCACGCCGCCCTGCCGCGCCCCCGACGCAAGGAGCGAAATGGCCTTCTGCTGGTCGAGCTTGGGGCGCTTGGCGTCGACCCCCTTGGCCGCCACGAACGCTGATGCCGCTGGGTCCAGTGCGGCGGCGGCGCGCTTGGCGCCGCCGCCGGCCGCGGCCTGCAACGCTGGCCTGGGGGCGTCGCCGCCGCTGGCCGCGGCCGAGGGCGCGAGCGGTGGCGATGCGGCGCGCGGCGCGGCCAGGGCCGCGTTGAAGATGCGGACGTTGAACGGATGGACGGGCTTGTCGTCCTCGCTCATGTGCACGGAGAAGGCGGGGATGCTCGCGCCAAACTCCTCGTCGCGTTCATCCACAGACGGCACGAGGAGCGTGACCAGCGAGCCCTGGTGCAGCTCGACGGTGTTGTCGCGGCCGACCTCTTCGCCGTCGACGTACGTTCCATTGGTCGACGTGTCGCGCAGTGTCAGGATGCCCTGGCGTAGCGTGATCGTGCACTGCAGCCCCGAGACCTGCGGGTGCTCGATGCGGTAGTCGGCGATGCGGCTCCGGCCGATGACAACCGTGGTGCAGTCGGTCGCGAGCTTGACGTCGCTAAAGGCGAGCACGTCGCACTTGAGCGTTGCGCTCTTGATGCGCGAGTGCATCGTGGCCATCGTGCGGGCGGGCGCGCGCAAAGGCACGAGGTCCGGTGTGTTCGGAGTTGGCGCGAGTGAAGCGCCAAGTTCTGTTTTTGGTGGGAAAAAGTGCTTGCAATTTCCCGTCATGTTCAAACGTGAAAAACGGAACAACATTCGTAAAGCCGGCCGAGAGCAAGCGCTTTTCCTCCAGCGTCGCGCCGGGGCGAGCTGTGACCCATTCGCCCCCATCAGCGTGCGCCATCATCATCAGCCTCTCTCGGAGACATGCACGCTCCGATATCACGTGGTTCTCCTGTCCGTCAGCCTCGGGCTGCGAGGCGTGTCATAACTCCTGCTTTGGCGCCTCCTCCCCCTTGGCCGCTGCAGCGGCGAGCATTTCGTCAAGCACCTGGCCAAAACGCTCCACATCTGCTGAGCCGTGAACGACTGCCTCGAGCCCTGCGCTCCGGAAGATGAAGACAGGGATCGAGTGGATCCCCAGGCGCAGGTTGTCCTGCACCTCCTGCTCGACCACGTCGTAGCCCGCGTCGCTCTCGAGGTACTGTCGAGCTGCTTCGGCGTCCAGCCCGACCACGGCCGCACAGCCGCAGAGCATCGCGCGGTCCGAGAGCGCCTGAGCCTTTTCGAAGTATTGGTGCCCAACGGCCTGAGCGAGGGCCTCGCCCTTGCCGACCCCCTGGCGCTCGGCCCAAACATACAGGCGGTGCGAATCCATCGTGTCGGAGAGCGGTGCGTTGAAATTGAAGGAGAAACCTGCGCGATCTCCCAGGCGCCGGATGCTCTCGCGGCCGCCCGGATAGATGGCATCCAGCCGATCACCCCATGGCCGAATGGCGTGATGGCCGCCAGGATACAGGAAAAAGGGCCGGCGGCGGAGGTGTAACTCGAAGGTTGCGTTGCCGCCGCGCGCCTCCACCGCGTTCATGAGCCACCGCTTGCCGACAAACCCGTGGGGTCACATCGTGTCTGAAACGAAGTCGACATTGACTAGCAGTGGCCGACGCGCGTGTGTCGCAATAGCGCCGGCGGCGGAGCTCGACGGAGGCGCTGCAGCGGCACATCCGACCAGGAAGCCGCGACGCAGCATGCGCACCTCAATACACACATGCACAAAAACTCTCCAAAAATGGGAAGGTCGAACGAAGACAGTCACCATGCGAAAAGGTCAGCCGTTTTCAAGACGATTTTCGAGCGATTTGTCGGTTCTTTTCGTTCATTTCTTTGGAGTTTTCGCTCTTCTGGTCGGAAGCCATCCAATGTTTGCATATCTCAAGGTGCAGGCGGCTGCGCAGGCTGAGAAGCTCAAGGAGAAGCTCAAGGAGCAGGCGGCTGCGCAGGCTGAGAAGCTCACGGAGCAGGCGGCAGCACAGGCAGGGAAGGCCATTGCGCAGGCGAGCACAATTGCTGCGGCCGCGATCCTCAATCAGTGGGGACTGTGGTCAGATGCGCCGGTAAATGCGCTGGCCGCGGGGTCGGCGCCGCCAGAGCGGCGTGCAGTACGCTCGCAACTGCCGGAGAGCTGGAATGCTGAGGAATACTTCGCAGTGCCAGGCGTGATCACCGAGCAGATGACGCAGACCGTGAAGAGCCGAGTGCTCTCGCAATTTATGCCAGAGGGCGTGCAGTTCGACGACTTCTATCCCGAGGTGGTGATCTCGTACGCGTCGGGTCGCCGTTCCGGGAGGGACTGCGAAGGCGCCGGGCCGGGCATGTATTATGCGGCGGGGATTCTCGGGCTCCTCCATGAGCGCGGCGTGCGATGCTTCAGCGGGCTGCACGTCCCACCGGGTACAGATTGGGAAGTCTTCAAGCTGCGCCTGAACTCGCGATTTGCACAAGCCAAGGTGCTCATCGTCGTGCTGACTGCGGCATTATTCGAGTCCAAGCCGTGTTTGAAGGAGATCAACGCGGCCATCAGGAAGGGTATTCCTGTGCTTCCCATCCGATTTGAGGACAAGTTGCCCGGCTACAAAGATCAGTGGGCCAAATATACAGACTCGGACTCGTTGCTGATGATATATCGTGTGCAGGAGCACCTGGGCAAGATCAATTCCATCCCACACCCTGGCACGGTGCTCACGGTGCCCGATTCCATGAACACGATCTTGGGACTGGTCGATACATGTCTTGGGATCGACAGAGCGTACGTTTCCCAAGGCAATCACGGCAACGATACCTATGAGGCATGACAGTTGACCTCTCGGACACCTGCGTGAGTCGCTGAGTTGTGAGCCGTGGGGGAATCGGCTTTCTCGATGATCGTGGTCATATGATGGCGGCATGTTCGTTGTGTACGTGCATACGTGTCGTTTGGGTGACAAACACAGTGTCTCGTAATATTGTTTTCCATCGTCCTGGTCGGTTCGCTTCGGTTCGAGGCTCTCTTTCACACGGCCACAATCGACAATGCCCGGGGAAAAGTGGGGTGGGGTGCGGTGTAGGTCGCGGTGTATGCGACTCAAGATGCGACTCTACCACTCTTTCCGTCACCTTCCACCTTCGTCCTTCGCAATAATGTATAATCGGGGTTTTCTCCGCTTGGCGCTTGTTTCGAGGCTCTCACACGACACGAGCACACGCACGCGCTCAGTCTCAGACTCACACGACAGCCCATGTCCGCCGGGCCCGCGCTCGCCGCGTGCGGGCGGGCCCTTGACCCAAAGGGGTAGGTGGGAGGGTATTCTTTCTGGATTCACACACTATCCCCACCACCTGATTTTGAACTCAGTGGTTGACCCAAAGGGGTAGGGGAGGGTATTCTTTCTGGATTCACACACTATCCCCACCACATGATTTTGAACTCAGTGGCCGGGCGTCGGCCCGGGGGGGGTCGGGTGTGGTCTGTGGTGTAGTATGCAACTTCTGACTCTCGTCCGGTCCTAGAACCCTTGCCCTCACCCTCATCCTCAAAAGTTCACGAGCTCCTAACGTCATGAACCCGCTCCACGGCATGTCACAACCGCACAATCACATTGTGGACAAGCGCATCGGCGGCAGGGGCGATGGGGGTGGAGGTCGCAAATCCATGGGAGGCGGGGGCGGCGGGAAATCGGTCCAGAGCGACATGAGCCAGATGCCAGGACGCGTGCTGAAGAAGCTCTCGACCTGGAAGAAGTACGAGTCCTCTCCGCACACGGGCAAGAGGACACAGCGCATGCCAAAGATCCATGCGACGGTGAGCGAGATGACGAGGAGGAGATCGAGATCGCGGGAGGATTGGATCTGGGGGATCTCGGACGCCGTGAGCGCGCCGAAGACGTACCCGATGACGGGGATCATCCACGCGGCGACCATCCATGGGTGGAGCTTGATGATGATCATGAGGACGCCCTGCACGAGGGTCATGAATCGAACGCTGCGCACGTGCATCATGGCGCACGCGGCGACGGTTGACTTTTCCACCTCGATGCTCGTGTGCTCGTCGAACTCCTTGCTAGGCTCCCCGCCTGGGCCGAGGAGAGCCAGGGCCTGGAACATGTAGTCGTCGACTTCGAGCAGGTACGCGGCGACCAGGACCATGACGAGGATGAGTCGAATGTTGGTCGTCGATGCGACGAAGGCCGCGTTGACGAAGATCACGTACGGCACGATCCAGACCACGCGGAACTGGTAGACGGCCGCCCAGTAGAGGAAGTGGCCACGAGGCCGGGCACTCCCCGCCTGCCCCTCCGCCGGATAGAGTTTGTCCAGCATGGCTCGGAACATGGCGATCTGCTGGAACTCCTTGTTGGACTGCAGCTTCACCAGCAGAAAGAGAGGCGCGAGCAAGGTGCACGCCAAGCCAGCTAGCTTCTCCGAGAGCCCTCCGTCCGCGTCTTCAAAAACGATGGCATCCCACGTCCACGTCCTGTGCGCTTTTTGGGACACGCTCACGAAGTAGGCGAAGAGGAAGCCATTCAGGATCACACACTGCACAAGGATGGTGAGTGCGCTCAACAGCACGGGCCATGTGAGGAGAGTTTCCTCCTTGGTCGAGTGCAACATTGCGAATAAGTGGATGCCCTTCACCTTATACTCGACTGGTCGATTGGAGTCGCCGTCACGAATCCGAACGTAACCCCGGGCCTTTGAGGACTCCTGAGCCTGCATCATCACCAGCACTGCGTCGTCGCCGCCATCGTCGCCGCCGTCGCCGTCGTCTTCTCCATCGGCCATTTCGACATTCTCCATCCCCGCAGGCGGTCTACTAAGCACAACCCCACGTCTTGGGAAGGGCCACGTGGTTCCCGGTTCTAGAACCTCGATGGCCGTGGCCAGGGACGGCACACCGGTGAGCCAAAAAGACTTCTTCGAGCCGTGCGAGTGTGAATAGGGAGTGTGAACGTTACCCACTCCTCGTGAAACACAAGGAGATAGTTGGGGCGGTGTGTGATCCTGGGCGGTATGTGATATCAATTGTTCTTCAAGGCGTGAAGCTTTTTCACATTCACGCATCACGGCACCACTCGGCACTCGCACGATCTCGCAACTGAACTCTCGCTGCCTCCTAGAGCAAATGCGTCATCACGCCGCTTGATGGCTTTCGAGCTCGCCGAGGGAGCTCTAGACGACCATCGAAGCTTTCGGCGACCTCGGCGGGGATGCTTGCGGCGACCTCTGAGGCGACCTCGCGTGTGGAGCGCTCATCTCTGGGCTGTTCATCTGTATGTCATTCGTGTGGACCCCCCTCATCTGCGTCTTGGGTGGTTTCGCATCCTTGGGCGAGTTTGCATCATCGGTCGCTGGTATGCGCTTGCACCAGCCAGCTCGCAGGGCAAACAGCAGCGCCGTACCAAGCACCACCACGCCGGAGGCCACGACGATTGCGATGATTGCACCCACCGCCAGTGTCGCCGCCGCCAACGCCACCGGCGGCGTCGACTGCGACGAGTCGATGAGCTGCACCACGGGCGTGGCGGTTACGGAGAGGCCCGGTGGCAGAAGCGCCGAGGCACTGGCGGCGCTGCTCAGAACCGGCGCGAGGACCGCCTCGACCGTCTGAGCAGCCGCGAGCGTAGCGGCGGCGATGCTCAGCGACAGGCGTACGGAGCCCGATGTGACTGTGAGACGAACGGACGAGGCTGGCACGTTGGCCGCCGCCGCGAAGGCTTCTACGATCGAGGCGCGCACCAAGTCCGTGTAGTCGCTCACGTCGCCCGAAGCCACCAGTGTCACCTCGACGATGTAGGGCGGCGAGGGCGGCTGCGGCGAGGGCGAGGGCGGCGGCGGCGAGGGCGGAGGCGATGGCGGTGGTGGTGAGGGCGGTGGAGATGGTGGTGGTGACGGCGGCGGTGGCGACGGCGGCGGGGGCGACGGCGGCGGAGGTGAGGGCGGTGGTGGTGACGGCGGCGGCGGTGAAGGCGGCGGTGGCGACGGCGGGGGAGGAGACGGAGGCGGAGGCGATGGCGGTGGTGGTGAGGGCGGTGGAGATGGTGGTGGTGACGGCGGCGGAGGCGACGGCGGCGGGGGCGACGGCGGCGGAGGTGAAGGCGGCGGTGGCGACGGCGGCGGAGGCGACGGCGGAGGCGGCGATGGCGGAGTCGGTGAAGGTGGCGGAGGCGATGGCGGAGGTGGTGACGGAGGCGGTGGCGACGGCGGCGGCGAGGGCGAGGGCGGCGGTGGCGAGGGCGAGGGCGGCGGCGAGGGCGAGGTCGAGGGCGGCGGGGGCGGCGAGGGCGAGGGCGGCGGAGGTGATGGCGAGGGTGGCGGCGGTGACGGGGGCAGTCGCGGAGGAGGTGACGGCGGAGAGTACGTGCCGATCGGGAAGCGCGCCGCACACGCCGTATTGTTCGTGCAGCTCGCGAGCGCCAGAGTGCCCGAGTATCGGAAACTACCCAGCTGCCAAATCGCCGACGGTCCAGTGCCTGAGACACGGTACGCCCAGCCGTCGGTGTAGTGCCAGGGCTGCACCGCGCTCGCATTGTTCGGCTCCCCTAGCCGGTCGACCACCACTCCGTTATGATAGAGCTCAAGGGCGTCGTTGCCATCCACATTGAGTACGCTGCTGGTGCCGAGGAGGTTGGGGGCGCCCGCGCCAAACCAGTTGGCGAAGTTCGTCGTCGCGCTCGCGATGTAGAGATAGGTGCTCGCGCCCACCGCGCCGACGGGCAGGCTGTATGCAAGGCCACCCGAGCCAAGCCCATTCGTAGAGCGGCCCAGGCCGTACGCGCTCAAGTCGAGGATCTCACAGAGCGTGTACAGCTCGAGCGCCTTGGGCGTCCCACCAGGCAACGGTCCGTCGATGATACCGGTCAGGAGGAGACACATCTGCATTGAGGGCGGCGGCGAGGGCGGCGAGGGCGGCGGCGAGGGCGGCGAGGGCGGCGCGTTGATGCACACGCCCGCGAAGATGCAGCTCACCCACTCCGGACGGTCGACGAACGGGTTGCGGTTGTGCTGGTACGTGGTGCAGATGCGCGCATTGCGAGCTGATTCTTTGGGGCTCACGGGGTCGAGTTCGTTCCATCGCAGCAGCGCACTCAAATTGCCCATCAAGCCCGCCGTCACGTTGGGCTGCGAGCTCAGCTCGAGGTCGACCGTGTTTGGGTCCCAGTTCGTGTTGCCGTCGTACCGCACGGCCATGTAGAACATGCTACGCGCGAGGTCACCCCGCTGGCTCTCTGGCGGCTGGAAGCGGTCGGAGTCTTTGGCGGTCGAGGGCGCCGCCTCCACGTGCGCCGGCTGTTGGCACCCGTTGTACGGGCTGCAATAGTCAAAGAAGAGGTTGTTGCGTGCGCTGTTCACATTCCAATCGGCAGGGTACAGGTGGTGCAGATCAGAGAAGTCAGGCCCAGTGTAGCCAACACCGTACGACTTTGGCCAGGAGTGCTCGCGATTCCAGCCCTTCGAATCACGGCTTGACACCGAGAGTGTGTGGTCCGAGTAGATGAGCGAAACATTACCCGGGGCGAGTGGCGCCGCGTCGTGCAGGTCACCCAGCGCGTTCCACGCATCATCATAGGAGACGATGGTGTGATTTGCGATGCGTGCGCGGAGCGCCGACTTCAGGCCCGCGGGACCCAGCGTGATGTGGTCGATGCCCGTGTAATAGGCGGTCGGGTTGGCACAGGCCCACGAAGACATCCCGTCCCCCTCGTTGTCGGAAGGTGGCACAACCAACCTGGGTCACCCTCTCCGTTCGTGGACGCGCCGACGGCCGAATCAACTTCTGGAACGCGATTCCCAAATCCAGTGAGTTTCTTTCACGTCGCTCGACTTTCACGTGCTCACACTCCAAATGCTATTTGTAAGCCAGACCTTCGCGGGTGTTTCACAGCCAAAAGATCTTCCCTCGTCCCAACGCTGCGCCCGCCACATGCCCGCAGACTCCACGAGCGACTCGTGGTACTCGGGCGGCGCTTCGTCATTCTTCGGCGTGGATCTCAACGGCGATGGCGAGGACGACGGCATGCTGCGTGTGGCGGTCATCACAGTGAGGGAGTATCTGGACTCATTAACTGAGGATGAACGCACTCGCATCATGGGCCTGTTTGTGGTCAGCTTTATCGGTCTGCTTGCTTGCGTTGCTGCGCGAATATTCAAACGCTGCTGCTGTCCTCATGCGGACAAGCTCTTGTTGTGATCTGGTGCACCTGGACCTCACCTTGCGAAATCTCCATTCTGCTGGTCGCTCACTCTCGCCAAATGTTGGTGCTGCATTGAACGGCGACGCCTAGTCATTTCAAAGTTGCCATCACGTTCGAGTCATTGCTGGCGAAGTTGCACGGTATGCCCGGGTGCTCTGCGCGATACTCTGTGCATCAGCAGAGCGAGGACGGCGACATCGCCGCTGTCCACCCTTGGCGAAATCGCCGCTGTCCACCCTTGTCCCGCTTGCAGCGAGGAGTTGGACACCGGACAGCGGTGTCAGTCTCAGAGCACTCCTCGTCGCGAACGGCCGGCGCGGGTTGGAGCCTTTCGCGCTCGCTTCTTGCGAGCGCCGCCAGCACCACTCGCTCGGCGCTCGTTCGCGCGCCTAGCATCAGCAGCTGCTTTGAGGACCTCCACGTGTGTACAGGCAGCGTACAGCCGTAGGCCGTACACATCTCTGACTTGGCAACCGAACATATACTGAAGCATATGCACGTCTGATTGTTTCCGAGTTTTAGCTTCTAATTTGTACCCATAGGGAGTTCATTCACAAATCAAACGCTACAATTCATCAAACGCTACCATTCAGAGGGATGGGCGGTGATAATTTGCCGGCGCCGGTAGAGCGGCAGCGCCTGCGGCGTGGAGGGATCGTGGCGAGACTCGAGGGAGGTACAGCTGAAGGTAGCTCCGGTCTCACAGCCGTCCTAGCTCGTGAACATCAGTCGAGACGATTCCATTGTTGGCTCCGATGCGCACAAGCTCGTCATACAGCCTCTCGTCGTAGCCCACGGGGACGACAAGCTGCATGGTGAAGGTCGGATTCTCCCGCTCGTACCGCGTGCGGATCTGTTGAATGGTCGGGCCGCGCCCATGGTGAAGGTCCCATTCGCACATCAGGTTCTGTGTCGCCGTGTAGACGGGAGCGAGGTCGTTGTAGCGTATTTCCTGCGTTTGATCGTCATCCACGGTGTACATGCCCAAATAGAGGGCCTTCTTTGCCGCATCCTTGCCATGCCAGGCGCTGTGTGGCATCTTGAGCTTGTGATCGGTGCAATGGCGAAAGAGGTGGAAGTGGGTCTGCCCAGTCTTCTTGAGCTCCGAAGCAAGGTCCCAGAACATGTACAGCCCGCTGTCGCCCGCGAACGAGGGTGCCCATGGATTCCAGTCCGCTAGACCCCACAGGTAGAACTCGCCCTTGCGGATGAGCACGTGGCCGTCCGGTAAGATGTGATCCTCCTGTACGAGCCGGAAGTCGTCGGTACCGACCCCGCCCAAGACTTGAGTCAGGCAGCGGGGATGGCAGCCTGCGCGGAAGACGGCGCGCGGAAGGCCCTCTGGCGTTGTCTGGAGCTTTGCGCGAAGTGCTTCCTGGCTCAACGTCTGGGCATTCTTGGCCGTTGTGACGTCCCCAGAGTTTTGCACGTACTCGAGCTTGACGCGGATCGGGTCGGGGAGTGATGGCGCCGACGCCTGCATCTCCTGACTGCGCTTCACCTTCGCTTCCGTCTTCGCCTCCGTCTTTGCCTCCGTCATTGCCTCCGTCGTCGCCTCTAGCTTTACCTCTCCCTTTACCACCTCCATTGTGACATCTGTCTTAGCGTCCACCCTCCCCTTCTTGCTGCTTGGCTCGGAAACTTTGCACATGAACTCTTCAAAGTCAAGGCCCTCCCGCTGGATGCACTTGCGAATCTGGTCAAGTGTTACGTAGGATGGATCTCTGTCACCATCTGGATGCACCATGAGCATGGGCGGAGAACCCCGTTCCTCCTTGTGCGCGAGCACAGAGCACCAAGTTTGCGTCCCGTCCGTGCGTGGAGTCAGTACACACGAGTGTCCCGGAGGGAACATGTCGAGCGTAAGAGGCAACTCCACGGGCACGGCTCGCTTCGGCCGAGGCGTCGCCGACATGTTTTGTAGCGCCTATGTGGCGCGTCGGCGTCTGGCGGAGTGCAGGAGCGAGCTCGTGAGCGCTCGTGCGACGCTCTCGAGGACTTGGCTTGTGGGGAATCCTCCTCTGAAGCTTGAGCTTCTGTGAATGTGACAATTCGACGATCGGTGAGGACCGGCTGTATGCTTCGATTGAGCAGACCGGTGTTAATTGGCGCATCTCGCTGAGCGACGGTGTCAACAAGGGGTGTCAATAGGCGCACTCACTCACTCACTCACTCACTCACTCACTCTGTCTCTGGGTCGTCACCCCTCTGTCTCTCAGTATTCATATCTCTCTGTCACTCACTCACTCACTCACAAACTCTGAGCGAGCGGTGGCCGTCCCAAATGGCAAAACGACGCCTGTGAAGCGACGACGCCTGTGAAGAAAAAACAGGGCGGTGCACATCATTATTGTCGCGCTGCCTGCCGTACATTGAGAGAACATGGCCGACGAGGCGGCCATGGTGGCACTAGAGAAGCAGGCGATAGTGGACGTGGCGGCATCGCCCAACGAAGCCGCCACGGCCGAGATGGCGTACATGGCGGCGACGACCGCAGCCATCGAGGTGGCAGCCACGGCTGCGGCGACCGTAGAATCGACCTTGGTGGCGATGGCCACGGCCAACGGGGACGCGATGCACCCGATGACAATCGTCGCCGAAATTGCCGGCGGCGAGGACGGCGAGGAGGAAGGCGAGGACGGCGCCGGCCAAAAGCGTCGGCGCAATCGTCAGAGCTTCAGCCGAGGCCAGGTTCAGATGCTCGAGCACATCTTCACCACTACTCCCATGCCACGGCAAGCCCTGCTCAACGAGCTCTCGCAGCGGCTAGACATCCCGACGCGCTCGGTGCGCGTATGGTTCCAGAATCGGCGCCAGCGCGTCAAGGCGATGCACCAGCAGCAGGGCATGGCGCCGCCCGTGCTCCGCAACGCCGAGGATCGACTCACGTCGCTAGAGAAGCTGCTGCCCGATCTGACGCCCCCGGGGATGTTGAGCGCCATGGTGGGCATCCCGCAGCACTTTGCGTATGGGGGCGCCGTAATGGGCGCGGCAGGGCCCCACACGGGAGCGCCGTCAGGCTCCATGGCGGGCTCCATGGCGGGCGCCGTGCCGGCCGCCGGCGCCTATCGGGCAGTGAGGCTGGTCGGAGTCCACGGGAAGCAGCCGGTCTTCCGCATGGAAGAGCTCTCGCAGGTGCCCAACCTGATGCGCAGCATCGCGACGGGCAACCTGCTCAAGGCGCTGCCCGGCGGCGCCTATGCGGAGTACGCTCCACTCCTTGTCCCTGCCGCCAGCGAGGCGCCCGCCTCTCGCGAGGCAGCGGCTCATGAGGAGACTGCGGACGTGCTGCTGCTGCCGGAAGGCGTCCAGGACGACGCGGCGAGGCCCTATCGCGAAGCGGCTGAGGCGCAGGCGTCGCCCGAACCCTAACTCCAGGTGCCCACCACGACGCGTGCCCCGGTCCTTCGGAAGGCGGCTGAGGCGCAGGGCTACGCTGGTGTCGCCGCGCCGCCCGCGCATTTGAGTGCTGCGCGCGCGCCGCCAGCGCCCGCCGTGGCGCCCACTATCGACCGATGTGCCCACCATGGCGCCCACCATGCCTGCCGCTCTCGTTGCCGCGCTCGGTGTCGTCGCGCGCGCGCCTACAGCGAGCGTTGCGCTTGGCGTGAATGCCGGCGGGGCTGAAAAGCTCGATCACCATATGTGTGTGCACATCTCTACAGACGAGAGTGCGTGCTCATTTCAACGCGGCGCGCGCGTGGGCGATGAAGCCAGCTGAAATTCGGCTGTAGTGAGGCACGCGCGGGACGCGGTTGCCCTTTTGATGTGCGCGATTTCACGTGATGCGCAGTAATTGATCACGTGATACTATACTCTTACCGTTACGCCATGCCCCCACACGACCCCTACCGCCCAATCCGACTCGACAGCTCACTCGTCTGACACAATTTTGGTGGTTTAACCTCCCATGGTTAAGCCTACTAATAACTGCCCATGGTTCCGTCGACGACGCAAACGCGGGGCGATCCGGGTGCGCTCACGCCTGTGCGTTCAAACGACCTTCTGGCGCTTCGCATCGGCGCTGGCGGGCGGGTGCCATGTCCACGGCGCCCCGTCCGCCCAGCACTGCTTGATCGCGGGCACGAGCATATCCGCGAGCGTGAGGGCGTCGATGGCCCCCTCGAGTCCGACGACGCCGTCCGGGATGCCAGCCTTGCCGGAGCCGATGTGCGAGAGGAAGGTGTTCTTGAGCCTCTCGTAGTCGGGCGCCTGCTGCAGAAAGTAGGGCCTGATGAGCGGGTCCGCCTTCTGAGCCTTCATGATCCAAGCCTCATGCTCTGGGCTGGGTAGACGAAACTCTGACGTCGCGCGGCCAGAGCTCGCGTCCGTGAGGACGATCTTCGAAAAGTTGCCTCCGCACCGATCGGCGCTGAACGTGAGCTCGTCCACGCGTACGCTGCCCGGCGGCGGCGGCGGCGCGTCCGCCGGCATCTCCGCCAGCTTGAGCGTGAAAGTCACACGGCTCCAGTCACTTCGGCCATCCCCGAGGTCGATGAGCTCGGAGGCGTTCGGATCGAGCACGATGGAGGTGACGCGGTCGGCCGAGACGCCGAATAAGGTGCACGCGAGGGCGAGCTCGTGGCAGCACATGTTGTGCAGCATGCCCTCGCCGCCCGGGCCGCGCAGGAAGGCGAGCAGCGGCTCTCCCGGCACGAACTCATTGCAGTGCAGGAGAGTGACGCGCGGCAGCGGCGCGCCGTCACCGACGGCAAGGAGCGCGGCGAGAGCGTCGCGCGTGTACGCGGCGACGTTCTTGTTGTAGCCCACGACCACCGACACGTTGCGCGCGTCCGCGGCGGCCTTCATCTCGCGTAGCTGCGCGGCACTTTCGCCAGCTGGCTTCTCGATGTAGATGTGCGTCGCACCTGCCTCGAGCGCCTCCATGAAGAGGCGCTTGGCGTCGCATGTGCGGCCGGCGATCAGGAAGAGGCGCGGCGCGCCCGCGTCGCCCGTGGCCGCGGGCACCTCGCCGATCGAGGCGCAGAACACGACCTCTGGATTAGCCTTGACCAGCTCGTCAAAGCTTTCCGAGCCGGACTTGCCGTGGCCCGGCCCCATGAAGTAGGGCTCGACGACGGCGCTCACGGTGACCGCCTCGTGCTCGAGCAGCTGGGTCAAGTGGAACCAGCCCATCGAGACCTTGGGCGCGCCGCAGCACACGACGACGACGTCTGTCTTGGCCATTTGCAGTTCCCGAAAACTCCTTTTCGGCGACGAGCGGCAAAGGCGGGTTGTGAACGTAGGGAGTCCCGCACCTGCCATTAACGCCCGACACGGCGCCGCGAGGCTCGTCAGGGCCATATCTACATGTATGCGCGTGATGCTGCGCCATGTCAATCTGGAACATGTACCCACTTACCCCGACTTTCCCTCCCTATTCGCTATTGCCCTATTCAGTGCGCGGAGCGCACCTCTGACCTCAAGTAAGAGTCGTCCCACTCCAGTGGCGCCTGCTCCGAGCACATCGCCGAACAAGAGTCGGTGGAGTTCGCCTTGCAGCCGCAGTGCGGATCACGGATGTGCAGCTTTGCCATCTGAGCGGCGGAGGCGCGCACGCACAGCTGGCTCGTGGCGGCTGGCGTGCTGTACTTGCCGCAGGCGGCATCGGCGATGGCGGCGGACACTACTGACGGGATCACTGACGAACCTGGAGACTCAATCACGGAAGGAAAGATTGCTATGCCTATGGGCTGAGCCGCGGCTGAGCCGGCTATGGACTGGGCGGCGGCTGACAACGGACTCGGATTCGGATCGGCTCCGCTTCCCCGACGTGTGAACTGGTACTCTGTGAACGGATCGGCTCCGCTTCCCCGACGAGAAGGCGCAAAGATCCAGTTCATGAGCCCGGTCGTATTCGAAGGCAGCAGCCAGCACGCGACGCTGTGAATGCTCGCCCCTGAGAATCGTGTGAACTGGTACTCTGTGAACCGCAGCCGACCGCCATCCGCTTCACGGGCTAGCACCGTCTGCAAGCCCTGGGCACCAATGGAGAGGGACACGCGACGCTTCGGAGCGGGCAGCGACGCCACGGCACCGGCGAACATGTTGCGGCTCGCCGCCACGTTGACAATCGGATCGGTGCGCGCATGGAAGGCCCAGATCTTCATGGAAGGCCCAAACCGCCCGGCTTGAGAAGGGTCACCACCGCCGCACATGGGCAGCGCGACGTCGACGAGGCGTGGGTGGCGCGAGATGAGATCCCACGTGGCGTACCCGCCCATGGATGCTCCGCCAACGATCAGTAGACCGCGTCGTGCCGATGGCAAGGCAGTGCCCCGCACGTGTTCTATCAACTGCACCAGCTGCTTCATCAGAGGCGTCACCGGCTCATCAAAGCGCCGCACCACGCCTGGGTGGTTGCGATAGTAGCCAAGCCAATTCACGCCAGCCGGCGCGATCGGGTGCAGGACGTAACAATTGTCGAGCGCTGCAAACGTGTGAGCCATGAGATCAAGTCGCTGCTTCGCTGGGCCGCTGCTGAAGATGCCGCCGTGCAACCAGGTGACGAGATGCACACTATCAAGCGCACGACTGGGAGTGTAGAGGTAGTACGGCAAAGTCGACAGCGTCGTCCCGATCGCAGCATCGTGGTGCGTCAGGTTGCTCCATGGCATCGGCCCCACAAGTAGGATTCACCAGAGGCGCGCGAGACGGGGCGTGAGAACTGGCGTGAGCGCGAGACGGGGGCGAGGTGCCCACGGAGGCGCGCGCGCGTCGCTGGGAGGCCACTGGAGAGGAGAAATTTGTAATCCCATTTCGGAACATTTCTCACGCTCGCGCCCGCGACGGGCTGACGCGCAAAATCGGCGTCCTTCCCCCGACAAAAGCGCAAGGAGCGCTGTACACGCTCACGCGCTACTGCTACGCGCTCCCTCGCTCGCCGTGCTCAACGTGTGCGCCGGTCGGGTGCGATCGCTGCACGCGCACACCGCACCGCCCTCGCACACGGAATCCATCGAGTCCGCTCAGGTGCTTTCCTCCATGGTGCCCTGCTGGCATTCCGGGAGCACACGTGCGTCTCTCTCATGAATGTGATTTTTTCCGCGTGCCTTTCCGCAGTCGCGCGCCGCCGCCGACCAGTACGCCTCCCTCCTCGCCACCCCCGCGTGCTTTTCACTGCCACGTGACTGCCCAATCCTGAGGCCCCGAGCTGTGGGCTGCCTCTCTCGAGCGGAGGGCATGCGACTCCGTTCGCGATGAGCTTCGGAGCCACACGCCGCACGCGATCCCCCTCCGGCATGCTGTGGGCTGTTGCATGCCTACGTCGAGACCCTTCAAGCGCCCTTCGAGCTTGCAGCCGCTCGTGGTCCCATATCTCCATGCTGCCGAATACACACACGTCTCTTGTTCGCAGGATGTTCGCGATGCTCATCAACTGTGTAGCGGAGAAGACGAATGCCCACAGCAACTACATGAGGTCGGTGGCGTTTTCCCCGGACGGGACCAAGATTGTGTCGGGATCAAACGACGGGACGATCAAAGTCTGGGATTTGGGTGCGCTTCTGCCCCTCAAATCACTTCTCCTTGGTCAAAACTGACGCTTGCTGGCTTGTCTGGCAGGCACAATGGTGCAGTTGAGCGAGAAGACGAACGCCCACAGCGGCAGCATCTACTCGGTCGCGTTTTCCCCGGATGGGACCAAGATTGTATCCGGATCGGACGACAAGACGATCAAAGTATGGGATTCGGGTGCGCTGCGAGCTCATAATCGCCCTCCTTGGCCAAAACTAACGCCTGTTGGCTTGTCTGGCAGGCGTGCTGGGGCTGTTGAGCGAGAAGACGAACGCCCACAGCGACTACATCAGGTCGGTCGCCTTCTCCCCGGACGGGACCAAGATTGTGTCTGGATCGTACGACAAGACGATCAAAGTCTGGGATTCCGGTGCGCCGAAGATATCAAAATCGCCCCTCCTTGGCCAAAACTGACGCTTGTTGGCTTGTCTGGCAGACAAGCTGGAGCTGCTGAGCGAGAAGACGAACGCCCACAGCAACGTCGTCATGTCGGTGGCGTTTTCCCCGGACGGGACCAAGATTGTGTCGGGATCTGACGACAAGACGATCAAAGTCTGGGAATCGGGTGCGCCGAAGCCCTCAAATCGCCTTTCCTTGGCCGAAACTGACGCTTGCTGGCTTGTCTGGCAGGCAAATTGGAGCTGCTGAGCGAGAAGACCAACGCCCACAGCGACTTGATCGCGTCGGTTGCGTTTTCCCCGGACGGGACCAAGATCGTGTCTGGATCGGACGACAAGACGATCAAAGTCTGGGATTTTGGTGCGCCTGAGCCTCGAATTCGCCCCTCCTTGGCCAAGACTGACGCCATTTGGCTTGCCTGGCAGACAAACTGGAGCTGTTGAGCGAGAAGACGAACGCCCACAGCGACTGGGTCATGTCGGTGGCGTTTTCCCCGGACGGGTCCAAGATCGTGTCCGGATCGAAAGACAAGACGATCAAAGTCTGGGATTCGGGTGCGCCGCGAGCTCAAAATCGCCCCTTCTTGGCCAAGACTGACGCGATTTGGCTTGCCTGGCAGACAAACTGGAGCTGTTGAGCGAGAAGACAAACGCCCACAGCAGCAGCATCTCGTCGGTGACGTTTTCCCCGGACGGGACCAAGATCGTGTCGGGATCGTGGGACAAGACGATCAAAGTCTGGGATCTGGTCAATTGGTCTCGCAAAGATCATTTGATGTTCAATCATACCACACAGGGATTCGTCTTGCTGCTGCTGTGGCTGAACAAATACAGCATGAAGTTTCCTGATGATGTGCTTGATCTGCTCATTGAAGCTTGCTTGAAAAGCAGGTGAGGCATGATTCACAGAAACAACTCTTCGGGCCATGTTTCGGCAACCATACTTGGGGCCTGTATCCATGGGGGTGTCACATTTTCGCGCGATGATCAACGTTGTGCGACATGTTGGAACTCGTTGGAACCACACGACGGTCGGACCGTAGTCACTAGTCAGGAGTCACGTCTTCACGAGCGAGGAGGTGGGTGGGCCAGGAGCGACCGACCCGTTCGTGGGGGTAGTTATTCACGCCGCGAAGAGTGGCCGACTGTCGTGGAAACTCTGGAAATCTCCTCTGGGCACATATTACATGATGAGCCAAGACATGAGGGAGGCTAATAACATTTCTCCCCCCGCCCCAGGACTCCCGTATCGCAACCCGACACGATATCATCAGAGTGAGGTTCCGGCCTTATTTATCCAGCCTAGTACACTGCGATGTAAAGCGCACGGGTATCACAGTATTCGCTCTGCTGAAATTCGAATGCTCGCCCGGGTCATCACTGTTTTTCAGACTCCCTCGCTCACGTGAGCTGCATTCTGCGCGCGCATCGCGGCCGCCTCCGCTGCCTCGGCCGCCTGCGCCGCCTGCGCTACCTCAGCTTCGGCCGCCGCTGCCGCCACTGCCGCCTCCATGTCCACCGCCTCCTTGTCGGCCGTCGCCGCCGCCGCCGCCGCTCCCTCTGCTATGATGCTAAGCGGTGGGTGCGACATGGCCTGGCCGGTATCAGCCGCCGCCGCCACATGTGCCGCCGCCCCTGAGGCCACCGTCGAGCTGTTGCTCTTTGAGTGAGGAGGCCAGCTGTCGAGCGCCGCTTCGGGCGCCTCCAACGGCTCCATCCCATCGGCAGGCCTCAGCGTCTCCAGGGGTGGAGGTGGACTCAAGCTGTGACTCGCTCGTGCGGCCAAAGCGGCCGCATGGTGTCTCGCCGCGGTCACCACGGCGGCATCGTCCTCCACCGCGTCAGCGGCGGCCGCCGCGCCGCCCGTCGCCGCACCACCAGACGCCTGGAGCGTGTCGAGGACCTTCTGCACCTGTGGAAAAGGGAGCAAGGCGCCGTAGTGAGCACATGCATGCTGAGGTGCACCGTCGAGTCCATCCGCACCTGTCCCCAGCGCTCCAGCTCGCGCGCATCCGCGGTGCGCTCGCGCTCCGCGAGCTGCTCGATCTGCTTTGTGAGTGTCGACTGCAGCGACGTCTGGAGAGCGAAGAGCTGTC
>Ga0180441_100096_pt1 | contig 43266 bp, 28 predicted proteins | sample ChrtobMetaP5_8mM_FD_120633 | JGI IMG/M metagenome (GOLD analysis project Ga0180441, IMG submission 120633) | Chrysochromulina tobin associated microbial communities from unialgal haptophyte culture, Seattle, Washington, USA - P5_8mM MetaG | ecosystem: Host-associated > Algae > Haptophytes >...
TCGCCACCGCCTTCACCGCCACCACCGTCGCCGCCTCCACCCTCGCCTCCACCCTCGCCCCCTCCACCGTCACCGCCACCACCCTCACCGCCGCCATCTCCTCCTCCTCCTTCGCCACCACCGCCTTCGCCCCCGCCTTCACCGCCCCCGCCGTCTCCGCCTCCACCGTCGCCACCACCCTCGCCCCCTCCACCTTCCCCCCCTCCGCCATCTCCGCCCCCGTCTCCTCCACCTCCATCGCCGCCTCCACCCTCGCCACCTCCGTCGCCTCCGCCGTCGCCTCCGCCCTCGCCACCCCCTTCACCTCCGCCCTCGCCGCCACCGTCGCCTCCTCCCTCACCTCCGCCATCTCCACCGCCCTCGCCGCCGCCCTTGCCGCCGCCCTCGCCGCCCCCGTCTCCGCCGCCGTCGCCGCCGCCGTCGCCGCCACCCTCGCCGCCTCCGTCGCCGCCTCCATCCCCACCGCCGTCACCGCCACCTTCGCCTCCGCCCTCGCCGCCCCCGTCCCCGCCTCCGTCTCCGCCACCTTCGCCGCCACCCTCGCCACCTCCGTTTCCACCGCCTTCGCCTCCGCCATCGCCTCCGCCATCGCCGCCACCCTCGCCACCGCCTTCACCGCCACCACCGTCGCCGCCTCCACCCTCGCCTCCACCCTCGCCCCCTCCACCGTCACCGCCACCACCGTCGCCGCCGCCATCTCCTCCTCCTCCTTCGCCACCACCGCCTTCGCCCCCGCCTTCACCGCCCCCGCCGTCTCCGCCTCCACCGTCGCCGCCACCCTCGCCCCCTCCACCGTCGCCACCACCACCTTCTCCGCCCCCATCTCCTCCACCTCCATCGCCGCCTCCACCCTCACCACCGCCTTCTCCGCCGCCACCGTCTCCACCTCCACCCTCGCCTCCACCTGCGCCACCTCCACCGTCACCGCCACCACCCTCACCTCCGCCACCGTTTCCGCCTCCACCCTCGCCTCCACCCTCGCCCCCTCCACCATCACCGCCACCACCCTCACCGCCGCCGTCTCCGCCACCTCCGTCGCCGCCTCCACCCTCACCACCGCCTTCACCGCCGCCACCGTCTCCGCCTCCACCGTCGCCTCCCCCCTCGCCCCCTCCACCTTCGCCGCCACCACCGTCGCCGCCGCCGTCTCCTCCACCTCCATCGCCGCCTCCACCCTCACCGCCACCTTCGCCGCCGCCACCGTCTCCACCTCCACCCTCGCCACCTCCATCACCACCGCCATCGCCTCCGCCCTCGCCACCCCCTTCACCTCCCCCCTCGCCGCCCCCGTCGCCTTTGCCCTCACCTCCACCCTTGCCTCCACCCTCACCGCCTCCACCATCGCCCCCTCCACCGTCCCCGCCTCCACCCTCGCCCCCGCCACCGTCGCCGCCTCCACCCTCGCCTCCACCCTCGCCGCCTCCACCGTCACCGCCACCACCCTCACCGCCGCCGTCTCCTCCACCTCCGTCGCCGCCACCGCCTTCACCCCCGCCTTCACCGCCGCCGCCATCTCCACCTCCACCTTCGCCTCCCCCCTCGCCCCCTCCACCTTCCCCCCCTCCGCCTTCTCCGCCGCCGTCTCCTCCACCTCCATCGCCGCCTCCACCCTCACCACCGCCTTCACCGCCGCCACCGTCTCCACCTCCACCCTCGCCTCCACCTTCGCCACCTCCACCGTCACCGCCACCACCCTCACCTCCGCCATCTCCACCGCCCTCGCCACCACCGTCGCCGCCGCCTTCGCCGCCCCCGACTCCGCCGCCCTCGCCGCCGCCATCGCCTCCACCCTCGCCACCCCCGTCACCTCCGCCGTTGCCGCCTCCGTCGCCTCCTCCTTCACCACCACCATCTCCACCGCCTTCGCCACCACCCTCGTCACCGCCCTCGCCGCCACCCTCGCCGCCACCCTCACCGCCCCCGTCTCCGCCGCCCTTGCCGCCACCTTCCCCTCCACCATCGCCGCCACCGTCGCCGCCCCCGTCGCCTCCGCCATCGCCTCCGCCATCGCCGCCACCCTCGCCACCGCCTTCTCCGCCGCCACCGTCTCCGCCTCCACCCTCGCCTCCCCCTTCGCCCCCTCCACCGTCGCCGCCACCACCGTCGCCGCCGCCGTCTCCTCCACCTCCGTCGCCACCTCCGCCCTCACCACCGCCTTCCCCACCGCCACCATCTCCACCTCCACCCTCGCCTCCACCCTCGCCTCCACCTTCGCCCCCTCCACCGTCCCCGCCGCCACCCTCACCGCCGCCCTCTCCTCCACCTCCTTCGCCGCCACCGCCCTCGCCGCCACCGTCACCGCCTCCATCTCCACCGCCGTCGCCACCCCCATCGCCGCCACCCTCGCCACCGCCTTCACCGCCGCCACCGTCTCCGCCTCCACCCTCACCACCGCCTTCGCCGCCTCCACCGTCACCGCCACCACCGTCACCGCCGCCGTCACCTCCACCTCCGTCGCCGCCTCCACCCTCACCCCCGCCTTCACCACCGCCACCGTCACCGCCTCCACCCTCGCCACCGCCATCTCCACCTCCACCGTCCCCGCCACCACCCTCACCACCGCCATCTCCACCTCCATCGCCTCCGCCCTCGCCTCCGCCCTCGCCGCCCCCGTCGCCACCGCCCTCGCCGCCTCCTTCGCCTCCGCCCTCGCCGCCCCCAACTCCACCGCCTTCGCCACCGCCTTCGCCTCCGCCATCGCCGCCACCCTCGCCACCGCCTTCTCCGCCGCCACCGTCTCCGCCTCCACCCTCGCCGCCACCCTCGCCCCCTCCGCCGTCACCGCCTCCACCGTCGCCGCCCCCGTCTCCTCCACCTCCTTCGCCGCCTCCACCCTCACCACCGCCTTCACCGCCGCCACCGTCGCCGCCTCCACCGTCGCCTCCACCCTCGCCCCCTCCACCGTCACCGCCGCCTCCGTCTCCGCCGCCGTCCCCTCCATCGCCGCCGCCGCCCTCGCTGCCTCCCTTGAGTCCGGGTGCAACATACAGATACGAGCTCCTGTCGCAGATGAACCTGCGTTCAATCGACGGGTCGCTTTTGAATGCAGAAATCTTCATCTACACTGACTTGCAGAACAGGTTCAAGTCCGCCATGAGTGTTCTGCTGCGGGTCAGCCTCGGCAACGTGCATGTCCGGTCAGTTGCAGCCGTCACGCCCACGGGTCGACTTCGGCAACTGCAGATGACTCAGATAGCGGTCGATTATACTGTGAGCTTCCCAAACGAGACAGCTGCCACGGCAGGCATGAACACAATGAGTGGTTCGGCCTTTGACATTCAGGCCGGCTTGATAGCCGCAGGCTTCAATACAACTGTCGTTTCCGTTGCCGCGCCCTTTTTGACGGCGCAAGCGTATGACGCTCCTTCGCCGCCCCCACCATCACCCCCGCCATCGCCACCGCCACCGTCCCCGCCGCCGCCTTCTCCACCACCATCACCACCACCATCACCACCACCATTGCCACCACCATCACCACCGCCAGACCCGCCATCACCGCATCCATCGCCACCGCCATCGCCACCGCCACCAAGCCCACCACCACGTCCACCGCCACCCTCGCCACCACCCCCCCCGCCACCGCCACCCTCGCCACCGCCACCCTCGCCACCGCCACCCTCGCCTCCGCCACCGTCTCCACCTCCCTTGCCACCACCACCTTCGCCTCCACCCTCACCTCCGCCACCACCGTCGCCGCCACCCTCACCGCCGCCACCGTCCCCTGCTCCGCCACTCGCCGTCATGAATCGCCGGCAAGTACCACGCTTGAGTGCCAATCAGAGTTCAACGCATGAGTCTCACGTGGCGGCGAATTGCATCGACGATGATCTGAGCACCATGTGCCACACGAATCGCGGCCCCAATCCGTGGCTCTCTATTCGAGTGCCAGGTGGCACCCTCGCTGAGCCTCTCTCAACCATTCAGTATGTGATCATCTACAATAGGGTGCCGTTGGCTGAACGGCTAGCGCCATTTCAATTATGGGTCGGCTTGTCCGACGGCGACTACGATTCGAACACTTCCAGTGCCTGCCCCGTCCACGACCAAGTGGCCTCGGCGGGGCCGTTCGCGTTCAGTTGTCAAGATCGTGCTGGCACCCATGTATCAATCGTCCTGCCGGGCAACAACCGCATCCTCCACCTCATGGAGGTCAAACTGTTCTCGGAGTTCACCTCGCCTTCTCCGCCCCCGCCGTCGCCGCCACCACCTTCGCCTCCTCCCCGACCGCCACCTCCGTCGCCGCCGCCGCCGTCGCCTCCGCCTCCTATCCCACCTCCGCCCTCACCCCCGCCGCCGATGGGACCTTCCCCTGTACCGCCAGTTGCAGACATGTTCGCCGTGCCGCTGCTAGGTGCGCAGATGTCGTCGACACATATGCCACACGTCGCAACAAACTGCATTGATGGCGTGCTGGACACATTCTGCCATACCGCACTTGAAGGAAGCTCTAATCCGTGGCTGTCCATCCGAATCCCCGGTGGCACACCCTCCGAACCGCCATCGTCGATCCAGCAGGTTCTCATCCACAATCGACAAGACTGCTGCCAGGACCGCATGCTCCCCTTCCAACTATGGGTGGGGGTAGCTGCCGGCGAATACAACTCCTCCACGTCTGTGTCATGCTACGTGCACGACCGGGTCGTGACGGTACAACCGTTTACGTTTGATTGCCGGGGGGCCAACGGCACTCACCTGACCATCGTGCTGCCTGGCGAAGGCCGCATACTCAATCTGGCTGAGGTGCAAATTTTCTCTCCCCACTTCTCGCCCTCACCACCACCACCGTCACCGCCACCACCGTCACCTCCCCCGTTGCCTCCTCCACCATCTCCGCCACCGCCTTCGCCTCCACCACCGTCGCCGCCACCGCCATCACCGCCTCCGTCACCACCACCACCGTCGCCACCCCCACCCAGCCCGCCGCCACCATCGCCGCCGCCCCCGAGCCCTCCGCCGTCACCGCCGCCGTCACCGCCGCCTGCTCCTCCTCCTCCGTCACCCCCGCCGCCATCGCCCCCTCCATCACCACCTCCTCCATCTCCACCACCACCTTCTCCCCCGCCGCCATCTCCACCTCCACCTTCGCCTCCCCCACCTTCGCCTCCTCCGCCCTCGCCGCCCCCACCATCGCCGCCTCCTCCGTCGCCCCCGCCGCCTTCGCCACCACCGCCGTCTCCACCGCCGCCCTCGCCGCCTCCACCATCGCCGCCTCCACCATCTCCTCCGCCGCCATCTCCTCCGCCGCCATCTCCGCCGCCACCCTCGCCACCCCCACCATCTCCGCCCCCTCCGTCGCCCCCACCGCCATCGCCCCCACCTCCGTCGCCTCCGCCACCATCGCCACCCCCACCTTCGCCACCCCCACCGTCACCTCCTCCTCCGTCGCCTCCTCCACCCTCGCCACCACCACCAGTGCCACCCCCGCCGTCGCCACCACCGCCATCGCCTCCTCCACCATCCCCGCCGCCTCCTTCGCCGCCTCCTCCATCGCCACCGCCGCCATCCCCACCGCCTCCTTCACCTCCGCCACCCTCGCCGCCACCACCCTCGCCACCCCCTCCATCACCACCTCCTCCTTCACCACCCCCTCCTTCACCTCCACCTCCTTCGCCACCGCCACCTTCTCCACCGCCACCGTCACCACCGCCACCATCGCCACCGCCGCCTTCGCCACCACCGCCATCCCCGCCTCCACCATCTCCACCTCCACCTTCACCTCCGCCACCAAGTCCACCGCCGCCTTCGCCTCCTCCTTCACCTCCACCTTCGCCGCCACCTGTACCGCCACCATCGCCACCGCCTCCATCGCCGCCGCCGCCATCACCACCACCAAGCCCTCCGCCACCGTCGCCGCCGATTCCTTCACCACCACCATCACCGCCACCATCGCCGCCTCCCTCGCCGCCTCCCTCGCCCCCGCCGTCTCCGCCACCATCACCGACTCCAAGTCCCCCGCCCTCTCCACCACCTTCTCCACCCCCACCCTCACCACCGCCACCGTCGCCTCCCCCAACACCTCCGCCTTCGCCGCCACCACCATCACCGACCCCACCCCTGACGAGCATGCAGGCGATCCCTCGCTTAAGTGCCAGTATGAGCTCCACACTTGTCCCACACTATGCCTCGAAGTGCATAGACGACGAGGTTGCAAACATGTGTCATTCGCTCGAGGCTTCCAATCCGTGGTTGTCGATAGAGATCCCAGGCCCACTTCCTCCTCCTGCAACGCAAGTTCCGTCAGTTGTGAGTCACGTGATGCTTCTGAACCGCCTTGACTGCTGTCAAAATCGCCTGTCACCATTTCAAATATGGGTTGGGACATCTCCAGGAGACTATAACTCATCGACGTCGCAAAAGTGCGGACATCATGATCAGATCGCTCCAGCTGAGGCCGGCCCTTTTTCTTTTGATTGCCTGGGGGATGGCCAAACGGGACCTGGTCTCACTGGCACCTACGTGACAATCGTGCTGCCGGGGAACGGACGCATCATTAACCTTGCCGAAGTGCGCATTTTCTCGAGGTTCCAGTCGCCATCGCCTCCGCCCCCCTCACCTCCGCCTCCTTCGCCGCCGCCTCCATCACCCCCACCACCTTCACCGCCACCACCGTCGCCACCACCGCCGTCGCCTCCTCCACCATCGCCACCACCGCCCTCACCACCGCCGCCATCGCCACCGCCGCCATCACCCCCTCCGCCATCACCTCCCCCGCCATCCCCGCCGCCTCCATCGCCTCCCCCGCCCTCGCCTCCACCACCGTCGCCACCGCCACCGTCACCGCCTCCACCCTCGCCTCCACCTCCTTCACCGCCGCCTCCATCGCCTCCACCACCCTCACCTCCACCGCCGTCTCCACCTCCACCTTCACCGCCTCCGCCATCACCACCACCTCCCTCACCACCACCTCCGTCACCACCTCCACCCTCACCTCCACCCCCGTCTCCACCACCTCCTTCACCGCCACCTCCCTCACCACCTCCACCTTCCCCGCCACCACCGTCGCCGCCTCCACCCTCACCTCCACCACCATCACCCCCGCCGCCTTCACCGCCCCCACCATCGCCACCACCACCGTCGCCACCTCCTCCATCGCCTCCACCTCCCTCACCACCACCACCCTCCCCTCCCCCGCCGTCGCCACCCCCTCCATTGCCTCCACCTCCATCACCACCTCCGCCGTCTCCACCACCGCCATCACCGCCGCCTCCGTCACCGCCGCCTCCGTCACCGCCCCCTCCCTCACCCCCACCGCCTTCGCCACCTCCTCCTTCGCCACCACCGCCATCGCCACCTCCTCCGTCACCACCTCCTCCTTCACCACCACCGCCATCACCACCGCCGCCATCGCCACCTCCTCCTAAGCCCCCTCCACCACGTCCACCTCCGCCACGGCCGCCTCCGCCTTCGCCACCACCACCCTCGCCGCAAGACCCTTGGGGATCTATCACACCTCCATCCGAACCGCCGCATCCTCCATCTCCGCCTAGACCACCAGCGGGTCCACCGCCTCCTTCACCGCTGCCACCCGATCCCTCACCGCCGCCCCCACCGACGCCCGGTCTGCCCTACCCAGAAGTTCCACCGCCGCCGCCACGTCTTCCGCCGCCTCCACCCCCACCCCCGAGCCCATCGCCCCCGCCTCCCATGTCAACGCTTCCACAATATCCACCCAGACCGCCAGCTCCACCCTCCACGCCACCACAGCCACCTTTTCCCCCACCTCTCCGGCTACCTTCAATGCCATCGCCGCGTATTCCGCCCTACCCGCCCTATCCATCATCACCGATGCCACTGCCACCTTCTCCACCGCCGCCTCCGCCACCATCATCTGCGCCGCCAATGCATGCAGCACCGCTGGCACCGCTGCCAGTGGCTCCAACCCCACTTCCGTCTCCTCCTTTCCGGCCTCCGTCACCCCCGCTACGGCTACCACCTCCACCGAGGCGACCACTACCACCACCATTGCCAACGCCTCCAGCCGCACCTCCACCTCCGCCATCGCCAGATCCACCATCGCTAGCTCCACCTCCACCTACGCCAAGACGTCCTCCAGCTCCACCTCCGAGACGTCCACCTCCTTCGCCACCATTTCCGCCGAGCTTTCCGCCAACGCCTGATTTACCTCCGCTGCCCCCATCGCTGCCTCCACCGCCACCAAAGCCGCCACCCATGGCCCCGCCACCTTGCCCGCCACCCTCACCTCCTGCACCTCCACCACTCCCGCCGCCACCATCTCCTCCTCCGGCGCCTCCAACAAGAGACGTCCTGCAGCGCATCTACGAGGAGCTCGGAGGCGCGGAGTGGCACATCAACAATCACTGGATGTCTGGGCCCACCTGTGATGTTCCTCATCAGAATGCATGGTACGGGACCCACTGCTCAACTGGCGCGATCTATTCGCTAGAATTACGGGGCAACAATCTGCACGGAACTTTGCCCACGCAGCTTGGCGCTCTTCCTAACCTTTGGGCCTTGAGATTAGAATCCAACCCTTTGCTCTCAGGCACAGTGCCCACTGAGATTGGAGCGCTGCAGAATCTGAAAATTCTCGATCTAGGCAACAATACTATATCGGGAAGCCTGCCTGAAGAACTGCTGCTGCTAACAGAGCTCGTCTTCCTAGACACGCAGGGCAACGCATTCAGTGGCACTCTGCCCAGCCTCCGGCCGTGGCCAAATGTGATGCATCTCAATATGGCAGACAACTCGATCAGCGGGTCCTTGCCACGATTCGAAATGCTGCAGGACCTGAGCTACATGAGTATGCACTCAAATCGGTTCTCTGGAAGCATACCAACGCACGTGGCGCTGCTGACCAATCTCCGCGACAGGCTTCATTTCCATTCCAATCGACTTTCGGGCACCCTGCCAACCCAGCTTGGATCATTGACCCAGCTTTCCCTTCCAGCATTGTACCACAATTCGATAGGGGGACACTTGCCGACGGAGCTGGCACGCCTGAAGCCTGTCTTTCCAGCTTTGTCATACAATCGGATCAGCGGCACAACGCCGCAAGAACTGATGATCCCGTCTTGGCGTGGAATCGATGCCCGGCTGGACGTCGCGAGTAACATCATGAAGGACCATTGCGAAAGGGAAATGTGTTGGTACAACGGTCTGGAACGGACGTCTTCCCAGTCGTATTTGGGGAGGAAAAACCGTACGGAAGCCGAGGAGCGTCGCATCATCGAGCAGGCCAACATTGACAGGGAGATAATACAGCGCCAGTTGACCCAACCGATACCAATAACGTGGTGGGACAATTGGTCACGATGCTCTAACCGCCAGAATCCCAATGGTCAGTTCCGGTGCAGCGTGAGCGCATACGTAAACAGGACGAGTTACAAGCCGTACCCGACAGTTACAGGCGATACCAATCTCACTTGAGGATACCTTGAGGATCGCTAGCGTCGATCTGCGCCTCTCGACGCATGAGGGCCGAGGCGAGGAGTAGCCGCCGAGTGCAACTGCTGCCTCGTACGTATTCGGAAAGCTTTAGTGGTTTAGAGCGAGTAGTGCTTAGTAGGGTAGTGGTAGTTTGTAAGCGAAAAGTAACTTCGCCGACTCAACAGGCAAGCTCAACAGTCCGTCGTGAGCGAGCGCGAGTGGGAGTGCCTTTCTCGTCTTGGTTCATCACTTCTGACTTCATAACCATTTCCACTTGCACATAACGCCCTCGAGAATGTCTGAAATTTGCGAGGCCGCCGTGTGGATACCAGCAAGCGAAGGGTTCTGCCACAACGGTTCGGCCATATGCGCACCAGCATGGCTCAACAACTGGGCGTCGCCGTGAGAGACTAGCCCATTCGGGTCACCAGTGGGCATCTCCGAAACAAACTGAGTCTTGCGGCGTGCGTCGTATGCCTTCTGATAGGGTGCCATGGGCGTGGCCACCTGGAAAGGTACGAGCGCATACATAGCCTCTGTGTCACGGCGCCACTGGACCTGCTGCCGCCACGAGCGCTGGATCCGCACGCACGCGCGGTCCTCCAGATCAAAGCGCTTCATTCGCAGCTCGTGCTCCCTGCGCCGCACGAACTGTATGGTCGTCTGCTTGGCCGCATCCGTGCGCTTCCAGCTCTCCTCGAGGAGCAACTCGCGTCGGAATGAGGCTGATCGCTTCCATGCCTCGCGATGGGCTCGCCACGCAGCCGTCTCCACCCGACGGCGTTTGGCATGGGCGCTCAGGAAGCTGGCGTCATCCCACAGGCTAGCGTACCAGCGCGTCGGGCGGTCGCACTCGATCGCACTGATGTTGCGCTGGTTCGGGAAGACATAACGAGGAGCGACGCTCTCTCGAACCGGCTGGTCGTCGAAAAAAGCGATCGCCGCGATGTCACTGTCAGGTGGTGGTGATGGCTCGGAGTCGGGCTGAGAGGCTACAACCCAACTCTGCACCTTGACATTTGGAGTGAGTTGCGCCGACGTCCCTTTCGTCACAGACTTTTGGTCCCGTGGTTGCGACGGCGGCCGTGTCAACGCCATGCAAGCAAGCATATGGGCCTCCGCTGCGCTCAGGTAGTGCAGTGCGCGGGGAGTCTGCACCCAAGGACCGACCGGGCGGCACGGCGTCACAATTCCTGGATGCTTCGCCTGCTGCTTCACTAGTTTGAGACCCGCACTGAGCGCGTCTGCAACCTCAGCCGGGGCAGCCTCGGCCGAATGCGAGGTGAACGATGAGGAGACTGGTACGCCGCGTGCGTATGCATTTGAAGGCGCAGGCTTCGAGGGCGCATCTCCGCGAATCGAAGCCGTCGCTGCCGTCGCCGAGAGAGGCCGGTGAAGGGGTCTCGAGTACCGAGAGCTCGAGGGTCCAGCCGTCCTTGGCCGCTCTGGGCGCAGAATCTTCGTCGGTAGGCAGAGAGCCGCCGAGGACGGACGTCGCGGGTGGGCAGCCGAAGCTGGCCGCCGCCTGTGACCGGCCTCGTCCTCGCACACGCGTACAGCCTCGTCTGCCCTTGCCCGTAAGCGCTCTGCCCGCATGCACTCGTCCTTCTGATGGTCGACAGAGTGACTGAACACGCCTGCAGCGTGGCCGAGTGCATCCCGCTTGCGCAGCGCGGCCTTGGCAGCGTCGATCGTGAGCCTCTCATCTTGTCGCGCTCGCACGCGCCTCTGGATCCGGATGGCCGCCTCCAAGCGCCGGGCAGCCTCTGAATGTGACAGACCCTTTTGGGCGTGCGTGAACCACTTCATTCGGATCCACTTCTTTCGCACTTCCTTCTGGATACGCACCGCTGAGTTGCGCTGGCGCGCGAACAGTCGCTTGGGCGCGATTCCTCGGGCGTGGCCCTGGATGAGCGTGGCGGCCTGGTCTCTGCGTTCTCTGCGTGCGCGTATCGCAGCGAGCTTGCGAGCGAACCTACGACAAAAGAATGGTGCAGCATGTTTCGCAAGCAATTTGTTCATGCGTTCGGCCTCGTCCTTGCGGTGCTTGAGAAGAACGTGGCGCAGGATGCTTCGGCACGCATGCCTCCGCTCGTCCTCGCCGAGGGCGGCGAGCTGGACGAGCATGGCCTCGAAGTGTACGCATGCGGCATGATGGCGACGCACCTCGGCGAGGTTGAACCCCGCCGCGTGCAGGCTCGTGGACATGCGCTCCAGGGCTGCATCGCACGCCGCTCTCTCAGCAGCTCTCGAGCCAAGAGGGTTCGGCTGCCCTTGCGACGCCGCTTCGACCGCGCGCTGCATCTCGTCGCGCAGCTTGAGCCGGCGGCTCCACGTAGCAGTCTCTCGTTCCGTCGTCTCGAGCTGTTTGAGCAGGTTCTCCTTGGCGTGCCTTGTGAAGACCAGCCAGAGGCTCAGATGCAGCGCATCGCTGGCGAGCCGTCGCCTCCACGTGATGGCCTCGTGCAATCCCCTCGGGACTTCCCGCACCCACCCGTTCATCTTGTGCATTCGAAGGAGCCGCTCTTGCCCGTTGGACCGGGCATTTGCCCTGGGCGGTGCGGCTGGTGCCGCTGGTGCGGCTGGGGCGGCTGGTGCGGTTGGGGCGGCTGGTGCGGTTGGTGCCGCTGGTGCGGCTGGTGCGGCTGGTGCGGTTGGGGCGGCTGGTGCGGTTGGTGCTGTTGGTGCGGCTGTCTCTAGGCGATCAAGCGGCCGATGATGCACGCCGGTATCCTGCACGTCCCCTGATGCGTCAAGGGATTCGTCAAGGGATTGGGTTGTGTACGGAGTGCTAAGGCCGTCTCGGAAGTCGACTGTGCGTAGGGCTGCTGCGGCCGTCTCGGAACTGGGTTGAGCGCGGACCGTCTCGGGCAATACACCCCGTAGACCATCGCCAGTCATGTCCACGTGCATGCATGCGTGCATGGGCAGACCATCGCCAGTCATGTCCACGTGGATGCATGCGTGCATTGGCATCTCGTGAAGCGTCGCCACATGCTCGAACATGACGGCAGGCTGAGGCGGCGGCTGCCCGTTGGCCCGGGAGACTCGAAGGCTCTCGACTTGCATGGCGAACCTACCACCCTCCCGCCACAGCGTGCGCGCGCCATAGCTCTTCTCCTCATAGCTCTTCTCCTCATCGGCGAGTTGCATCGCCTCGCGTTGCAGGGAGGCCATGTCGATTGGGCAGTAGCTGGGGATGAAGTCAAAGTCGCAGAGGCCTCGGAGCTGTGAAAGCTGCGCCTTCAGCTCGCCGATCTCCAACTCGATGGCCTTGAGCTGCACCGAGACGATCCGCTGCTCTGACTTCGAGAGGTAGCTGCGGCGGTGTCGCAAGTTCTCCATCTTCTCCTCCAGGCGAATCACTTGGCTCTGGAGTTCGCGGACCAGGTCGGCGAGCGCGGAGCGGCCGACGAGCTCAAACTTGGCTGTGACCAGATCCTTCTTGCTTGCCAGAACACCTTGCTCATTGCGCTTGAATGAGGGGGCGTGCCTGTGTGCAGGTGAAGTCGGCGCCCCCAGTCCCGTGATGCTGCAGAGGACGCTGGCGCGTTTCATGGAGCGGCGCCAAAACGTACTACTGATTAAAGGTGGCGGAGCGAGTGCAGCGGTGGCTGAGGTGCTCGGAGCTGAGTTTGCAACATTGCCCGGCGCCGGCATTGACGTCCGTCGGCAAGATGGCTGACACGGATGGTTCCATGCACAAGTTCACCGATTTTTGACAGAAACTCCAAAAAGAATGCACAAAAAGAAAGGCATGCAAAGAGGACTCCCCGCTTTTCCGTAGAGGCGAACAGAAATACTTCTGAGAGAGTACTATACGGTAACTATACGGCTGGTCCACGATGCGTCTTCGCGACACAAACAGTACCGGGTGAAAGGTGGGTTCTAGCTGCATGTTCTTGCGCCAAAGGCGCTAGATCAGTTGTCTTCTGGGGCGAGCAACGCTCCAACTTGGGCGGAGGCGCGGCTGCCCTACGTGCCTACGAGCAGAGCGCGCCGGCGGGCGGGTATGAATCATGCGCATGTATGCAGGATACATACCATAAGTACCCACAGTCCGAAGAGTTACTTTGGAAAGCGAAAGAGGGCGCGCCGCCTGTCTTGTCGCGCTAGTGTCACGCGCCTGTGCGCGAGGTCGCCGCACAAGGCGGCTCTCTCACCGCGTGTTTGTCCGGTGCGGGATTCTAACCAATAACCGCACGACGCCGTCAGGCGTGTTTTACTTACTTACTTACTTACCAATAACCGCACGCCGCCGCCAAACCGCCAATACCGCCGTCTCTCGGCACACATCACACCACCTGGGACTCAAAGCCGGCCCTTGGCCGGGCCTGAGCTCTCGAAACTGCTTATTCATTAACCATCCCATTAAGTGTGCATGAACTGCATGCACAGAGAAGACTCGAATAATCTCACGAACCGAACGCACCTTGTGTGTATCGTTACATGTGCCGTCACGCGCTTCGCTTTAGATACACGACTCAGGTGTCACGTGTCATCAGGATGAGCCACGACTTTGGCTCCCGCGCCGCGCTTCGCACGCGCCGCGCTGCCGTGCCAATCTCCCGATCCTGTGTCCCGGTGTGACGTGACTCGGCGGCTGCGAGCTGCGTACACAGAACACGGCACAGTACCATGATCTTCCTCTGCGGTCTCCTCGCCTGCCTCCCTCTCGATCATCCCACTCACTCAATCCCCCTCGTCGATGGTCCAAAACGACCACATGCGCTCACCCCTCGCTTTGGACGTGTACATACGAGCTGCAATCTGCTCCCCACGGCGCAGCGAGGTAGCGAATCCACGAATGCATGCAGCGAGGTAGCGAATCCACGAATGCATGCGCCGAATGCATGCGCAGCGAGGTAGCGAATCCACGAATGCATGCAGCGAGGTAGCGAATCCACGAATGCATGCGCCGAATGCATGCGCAGCGAGGTAGCGAATCCACGAATGCATGCTCAGTCTCTAGGGTTCACAACAGCAGCAGCACGGGATTCTCGATGGCCTTCTTGAATGCCTTGAGCCACTCGGCGCCGATGGCACCATCCACAATGCGGTGGTCGGAGGAGAGAGTCACCGCCATCACCGTCTTGGTCAAGAACGGCGTCGCCTGATCTGGGCCGGGCACGAGCTTCTTCTCGGCACTGCCGACAGCGAGAATACACGCCTGAGGGCCGTTGATGATCGCGGTGAACTGCTTGACGCCCGTCATGCCCAGATTCGACACGGTGAAGGTGCCGCCGATGAACTCTGCCGGCTTGAGCTTGCCAGCTTTGGCCTTCCCAGCAAGGCTCTTGACGTCCTGGCTGATCTCGACCACGGACTTGGTGTCTGCGGAGAAGATAATGGGGGTGAGCAGCCCACGGTCGGTGTTGACGGCGACCGAGATGTCGGCCGCAGCAAATTGGCGAATGTACTCGTCCGTCCACTGCGAGTTGCACGCGGGGACCTCTTTGAGGGCGTACGCGCACGCCTTGATCACGTAATCGTTCACAGAGGTCTTGACCTTGTCCTGGGCCGCGTTCACAGAGGCCCGCATCTCCATCAGGGCGTCCATCTCCACCTCCATGGTCAAGTAGTAGTGCGGGATGTCTCCGTTCTTATTCTCGACCATGCGCTTCGCCGTCACCTTACGGATCTGCGTATTGGGCAGATCCACAAACGCCGCGCCTGGCGGCATCTCGACTGCTGGCGCCTTCATCTCCGCCGCTGGCGCCGCCGCAGCGACCGCTGGCTTCGCCGCCTGCTCGAGCACGTCCGCCGCGATGATGCGCCCACCAGGACCCGTGCCCGCGATGGTCGCGAGCGCAATGCCTGCCTTGGCGGCCAGGGCCTTGGCATATGGGCTCGCTGGTGCTGATTTGCCCGCAGGCAGCCGAGGCGGGGGTGCAGGAGCGGTCGTCGCGGCAGGAGCGGGCGCCGCGGGTGCGGCAGCACTGGCAGGGGCAGGGGCGGGGGCGGAAGCCGCCTTGGGAGCCGCGGGCGCGGGCGCGGCGCCAGCGCTGGGCGCATAGTCCTTGAAGGCCGCAACCATAGTGGGATCCATAACAAGGACAGCGATGGGGGTGCCGACAGTGATGTCTTGCGTTCCCTCCGGCTTCAGGATTTTTGCAATGATGCCCTCGTCAACAGCCTCGTAATCAACAGTGGCCTTGTCCGTCTCCACCTCTGCAATCACATCACCCGCTTCAATCTTGTCGCCCACCGCCTTCTTCCACGAAGCGAGGTTACCCGACGTCATTGTGGGCGAGAGCGCAGGCATCGGGAGCAGGGTGTGAGGCGGCAGCGAGCTCAGCTTGCGGACGCATGATACGAGTGACGCGCGCGGAGCCGTGCGGGTCAGGGGCGCCAATCGAAGCGCAGCGCTCCGCATGTTCGATCGCAGAAGCGCCGACACGAGCTGATCTCAGCGCCACGGAGGCAAAATGGACATGACATCTTTCATCATAACAACCGCGATTTTCACACGATGCAGGATAAGCCCATCACCATTCCGTGGACGAGCGTGAGCAGCACGAGGTTCTCACACGCGCAGATTCAGACAGGCCGAGACCCCAAACAGAGAAGGACAGCACACATACACTTGATTGTCCACAGGCGCGCATCGTCGGTCGTGCGGGACGAGGTGTTTCTGTCACCGACCGACGTTCTGTGCTGACCTTTTGAACGTCTTATTCCTGTGATTTGATCGCGCGTCGTGTCAGCCTTCCCGTCATGGCGTCCTTCTTCGGCAGTGTCGCATCGCTCGCGGAGAGCGTCGCGCCCCAGGCCGGGCTGAGCTTCGACGAGATTATCGACGAGGTGCGTCGGCTGCGCGACGAAAACGCCACGCTACGCACGCAGGTTGGCATGCTCTCTAGCATCAAAGGAGGTGGCCGTGCCAACGCTGCCCAAGCTGGTGCGGGCGCAGACGCTGCCACGAGCAGCGGCAGTGCTGACGGCGCGCCCGCGTCGAGCGTTGGCGGTGCAAGCAGTACGTCTGTCGGACCGCGTGAGCGTGAGCACGCGGCCGCCATCGCCTGTCTAGTGAACGAGATGCGTTGTGTCGAGGCCTCCATGGAGCGAGTGCGATTGACTGAGGCGGTCGCACGCGACGAGCTCGCCATGCGGTGCGAGGAGCTCGGGCGCGCACTCGAGCAGCGCGTCAGCCAGGCGGAGCAGTTTCAGCGCGCGGCCGTCGCCACGGCGCAGCAGCAGAGCGCCGCGAAGCTCTCGGCGCTCGAGGAGCAGCTAGCAGCGATGACGGAGGAAGCTGCACGGCGCGAGGCTTTGGCTGACACGTACGGCGTGGACCACGAGCTTGCCGAGGCCGAGCAACGCGCGCTCGCCGCGATGGCGCAGAGCGAGCACAGGGCCGCCGAGGCCCGCAGACTACACGACGAGCTGCGCGAGCTCAAATTGTCGCATGCGGCGGAGCTACTGCGCACTGAGACCAAGGTGGCCGAGGCGGAGGCGGCGCTGGCGTCGCAGCAGCAGTCGACGGCGGCGCACGAGAGCGTTGTGCGCGCGCTGCAGGGGCAGCTCGTGCGCCTCTCGGAAGGCTTCAACAAGCAGGTTGAGGAGGTGTTCGCGCTGCAGCAACAGCTTCAGGCGGCTAAAGCTTCGTCCGTTGACAAGGCGATCGCGCGTTCGTGGGTGGTCAATTACGTGGAGAGCGGCAACACAGCACGCGGCGATGAGATGCTGCAGCTGATGGCCGAGTGGTGGGACTTCTCCGAGGCGGACATGCAGCGGGTGGGCTTGACCAACGCGCCGCATCCAGAGAGGGAGTACCGATCGGGTCTGAGCTGGTCGGACGCCTTCGCGACTTTCCTCGATGACCAGGCGAAGACGGAGGATCCATTTGCACGCCCGTCGCCACGCTCGCCGGCCGCACCGTCCGCACCGTCCTCGATGCGCACCGCGCACAGAAATGGCTCCCAGCGCGCGCCGAGGGAGGCGTCATTGAGCGAGGCTGCCGGCGCTGAGCCCTCGTCGCGTGCTAGGGGTTGGCTCGGCTGACCGCGTAGTCCGTTACGACTCGATGACCGTAGACGATTGACAGGACACACACTGTGTCGCGCCACATGGTAGGACCATACGGCTGTCTTCACCTCATATATCCATTTAGACGAACGGAATAACTAGCGGAGATAATACTATTCTATACCCGTATACCGCATATTATGACCTTCGTAAAAGCCTTCGGTGCTGCGGCGCTTCGTGGCATATCTTAGGACTCCTGCTCCCTACTCCCTACACCTTGCTCCCTCCGCCAGCAGTGGGATGAGCAGCACCACTCCCGCAAAGACTGCGGTGGCGGCGGTGGCGCTGACGATGACGGGCCATCCGCATCGCGCGTACACCATCGTTGCGGCGAGAGGACCGAGCGCCGACCCGCTCGAGTATGCGCCGTTCCAGAGCGCACACATGCGCGCGCGCCCCTGCTCGTCGTCGGGAGCGAGGCCGCGCTGCAGGTCGGCCATCGAGGGGATGAGGATCAACGCGGCGGAGATACCCAGAGCAGGCACCGAGAGCACCGTCAGCAGCTGAACGAGCTCGTCGCTCATGGCTGAAGCCGGGCGGCTCACGTGCTCGGCTTCGCTCGAGCCCATGTGCGCCCCACCCTTATTAGGATACCCCGAGTGCGTCCCTGCATGCGCGGCGCCGTTCGATCCCAATGGCGCTCCAGCTGCGGGCCACAGGAGCATCACACCCACTAGCGCGATCGCCCAGCCGGCCAGCATCAAGCCGCGCACGTTTCGCCCAGCGGCTGGCCCGTGGTTGAGCTTGTCGGTGAGCCAGCCCGCAGGCAGCGAGGTGAGCGTGTACAAGAAGCAGATGATCGCGAGATACAGCCCCACCTGTGGGATGCTCAGCGAAAAGGGTGGCAATACAAAGTGGGGCTCGAGCAGCGGGTTGAGACCCTCAAAGAATGCAGCACTCAGAGCGAGCGAGAGGGCGGTGCACGTCAGCCCGATCATCGAGCGGCTCGACGCGTCTGGGGCGCCCTTCATGCCCGGGGCACCCGCGGCGCCCGCGGTGGACGCGGCGTGGGCGGCGCCACCGTCGCCACTGCCGCCGCCTCTGCCGCCGCCACTGCCGTCGCCACTGCAGCCGCCGCGCACGCCGCCGCCGCCGCCACCGTTCAGCTCCTCGGCAGCCGCAACGTCGGACAGGTTCAGCAAGACGCACGGCACCACGCATAGTGGGAATGCGGATGCAACGAGCATCGGCAACATGAAAGGGCCACACCAGGTGCTCTCGCCGATGTAGTACAGGTATCCACCCATCGCCGCTCCGACCGCCGCCCCGACACCGGTTGTCACCTCAACCACTGCGAAAGCCTTTCCAAGGTCGTCGCCCCAGCCGGATACGGATACGGCGGTGAGACACCCAGACTCGGACAATGATGCGCCCACGCCGCCAAGCGCCCGGGCGAGGATCAGGCCACTCGCAACGAGCGTGGCGCTACCGTCTTGGCTGAGGAGTTCGCCAACCAGCCCAAAGATGAGGGAGCCACTCGCGGTCGTGCAGAGGCCGATGATGACCGTGGCTCGAATGCCAATGCGGGCGATCAGCTGGTCCGGAAGCGGCGTGGACAGCGCAGTCGCCATCGGGTAAGCGGCGAAGATGACGCCTACCATGTCGGTGCCCACGAGCAAGCCGGGTTCTGAGGCAGCCAAGAAGGGTGCGATCATCGGCGACGCCTGGCAATACTGACAGAGAAAGACGAGCACGCAGCACACAAGGACGGCTGTTCGTCGCGCCGTGGGTTCATCACCGAAATAGTGGTATTCGTAGGCCGCCTCGGCGGCATCGGACATGGAATTCTCCCGCGCGTGCAGCCCGAAACGGGGTGTGCGTGAACACACCGAAATAGGATTCCGAACACAAAAAGAACAGGGAGGCCTCGGCAGTTGGCCCAGGGCTCCAACCCCGGGAGAGAAACTACTTACTAGTAGTGGCGGGTCTACCCCGTCACATGCCATGCAAGAGCGAAGAGCAAGAGGCAAGAGATGGGGGGATATAGCGACCCAATTGGGGCGACCTCCCCACCTTTGGCTACGATGTAAGCTTGTAAAAGGCGCCGCGCACAACCGTAGCGCGTAGGCAATATTAAAGCTACATTCCAAACCTCTCGAGCTTTCGCAACCGCTCCGGCAGTGCACGCCGGGCGCCGTGCCGGGCGCGTGCGGTCATCCCACGTTCCATCGCAGATGCCCGACCGGATTACGACCGGCCACAGCTCGTGCAGTCCTCGTGTGTTAGATAAGGTACACGAGCTCGCGAGAGGCGCCCGGCATGGACTTGGGGCGACTCATTCCGTCATGTCATCGCCAAAGTCGATGATCGTGTTGCCCCACGCGATCAGGTCAATGTCATCCTCCTCGCCAGCCTCCTTGGCGCTTGCGGCGTGTTCCTCGGCCAGCGCCAGCGCCTCCGCCTCCGCCTCCGCCTGCGCCTCCTCCATCGCCATGGCTTGCCAGCGCTCCGCAGTCGACGCGTCCGCCGCAAGGCTCTCCGGCCGTCGCTCCTGCATCCCCGCAGCGCGTGTACCCGAGACCCCCAGGCTCGTGACGGCGCCGCCGCGCTGCGGGGGGCGCCACTGGCCGCTAGAGAGCACTCCATTGTGCACGCGGTGCACGCGCCGTGGCAGCGGCTCCGTAAGTCGCGGCTCCCGCCCCTCCTTTTCGGCTAGGGACAGCTCGGCCGCCACGCGGTCAGACAGGTCCTTCTCGCGCCGCTGGGCCCAGACGTGCTTCATCGTCATCGAGAGCTTGGCTCGCACCTCTTCGGAGACGACCTGCGGCACACCGCCGCGCGCGCGCCGGCTCGCCGTCGCGTTCAGCCGCGCGAGGCGAATGCCGATGGTAGCCCTTTCGCGATACTCTGGCTCGGCCCACTTGGCACGAATGGCGGCCGCAATCTTAGAGCGCCTCTCCGCCGAATGCGCGTTGCTCGTGCCGTTACGCTCACGATAGCTCCCGCTGAGCCACTTGGCCTTCATCGCCTCCGACAGCTTCGCGCGCGTCTCTTGCGACACGGAGATGTTGCTGCGGCGCGCGCGGTAGGTCGGATCTTGCCAGCGCTTGCGCACGCTCTCCGAGATCTTGGCGCGCGACTCGGCGGTGAACGTAAAGTTGACGCGGCTGCTGCCGATGGTGACCCGCGCACGCCGCACCGTCGCCGTGCCGTTGCCACTCGCCTCCGCCCGCTGCTGCCGCACGAGGCGCTTCTCGAGCCGTTCCCGCCGCCGCTCGGCACTCCTTTGCTCGCGCTCCGCCTCCTTGAGCGCCGCCGCCGCCGCCTCAGCCGCGGCCTCCTTGGTCACGAGCGCCTGGTACACCTGGGGCTCCTCGAGACGCATTCGCTCGCGCTCGAGCTTGCGCTCCTCCATCCTGCGCTGCATCGCAGCGCGTGTGGCCTCCGCAATGCGCTGACGGGTCTCCTCAGAGTGCTTCCGCCCGGCGTTCCAGGGCGTGCGTCCCTTGTTGGCAGCCGATATTTTCGCGCGGCTCTCGGGCGTGTGCAAACGGCCGCCTGCAGCAGTCAGCGTCCCGGACTCGCCCTCTGTTTCTAGCAGCGTCGCAACCTGCTGGCACCGTGGAGCCACAGGCACGCGCGCAGGATGCACCACGAGGAGCTGCCGAGGCTGTGGCGGCAACCAACAGCTTGTAGCTCGCACCGCAGCTGGCGGCAACGCCAGCGCCGCGGCCGCTATCACCACGCGCAAGAGCAGAAGGTAACTCTTCATCACCTCGTGGTCGGCTTTCGACCTTCGTTTCCTGACAACCCGCAATCAGCTCCGCTTCGAGCTCACCGTGCCACCCTCCCAAGTTTTTCTGTGCGAGACCCAAGCAAGCGAGCTAGCAAGCACGCAAGCTGGTTTAGGTACTTGTGTGTTTCGACTAATTATCTAGCTTGCTTGCTTCGAGTCCCAGCAATACAGACATCAGATATCACGCCTGGAGGGGGCAGCACTTTCAGTTTCACACGAGCCCCTCCATCTCTCTCACTCGTACTTCCAGCTGAGCGTGACGTCGCCCGTGTCGACGTCGACGGCCGCGGCATTCCCACAGTCGCACTGTGGATTGCCCGCGCAGTTGGCGCGTGTGGTCCACTGCGGTTTGGACTCGCCGTTCACGCTCACCTTTGAGAAACTCACGTTCGTAGAGGCAGGCATGCGATCGCACTGAGTATTGACATTGATGTTCTCGTTCACGAGCATCGCGTAGTCGTAGTCGACGTCGCCAGCCTTGGAGTACGCGATGTGAAGCGTGCTGTTGGCGCCCGTGTTGATGTTGGTTCCAGACACCGTCCAACCGAGATTGTGACCGTCGTCTGTCTGAACCATGAAGCTTGTAATCTGGTGTCCTGGTTCCACCGTGATGGCCGGCGCTGTCACGACCGGGTACTTGTGGTCGTTCGCGTCGACAAACCACGACTGGAGCTGCCAGCCAGGGCCATGCTCCCCGTACTGCAGCACCGGCTGCAGCACTGGGTAGCCCATCTCGGGCTTGGAGTTCTTGAAGCCGGGCCAAAAGTAGACGACTTGGCCGCCCGCACGTTTTGGCAGCGGCGGAACGACCCAGTCGGCCGTGAAGCTCGTCAGGGCCTCCGAGCTCTTCAAGTGCGTATCCGCGGCGTAGATCTGCACCGATGGGGACCGAAGCTGCTCACCGTTGCAGCCGGCTGGCAGTCCAGCTGGGATACTATCGTAATCATGCGTGGCCCCGTTGGGAACCTCGAGGATGCACCGGCGAGGAATGGACTGGCCAGTGCCCGGGACACGAACGAGGTCCTCGACTGCGGCGGCGCGGCCGACGACGCACATAGCGCCAGCGATAGCGATGCGTAACATGGCTGGAAGCGGGAGGGCCGATGAAATGAGCTCGCAAAACATTCTGTTCCCCCCCTAACCCGCTGGGGAAACAAAAGTGTGTGTGAATGAACTATAGTTCTGAAAAAACTCGGCCGCCTTCGGGCCCTTGGGATCTTTGGTCGGGCTCGCAGGATTAGGTGTTGAGAGGGGCGTGGGCTCAGGTCGTTTACGTTTTGGGGCTCGTTCCACACGAGTGTCAAGTCGTTTGGGGGGCTCTGTGCATGGTTTTTTGGAAAGACTCTCGAAGCGCGCTACGAGGACTCCTCGAGCGGCACATAAAAGCTCGCGCTCGCCTTCTCAAACGCCGGCTGAAGTGAATCAAAGGCAGCATCGGGCGCGCTGAAAGTGAGCAGCCAGAGCACCTCCACGTTGCGCGCCTGCCCAAGCTCGCGCATGCGCTCGCGCTCCGTGTTCGTCCGGTACTGCGAGATACTCGACATCGTGACCGTGGCCAGCGTGCGCCGCTTGATCAGCGAGCCGTCGACGCACTCGGTGCCGTCGAGCTCGCCTGTGCACTTTTGTGCTGAGTAGGCGTAACGGACGTAGCGGCGGCCACTCGCCTCGGCGTACGCTTTCGGAGTGCTGAAGCGAGTCAGCGAGGTGATGCCCGGGCTGCGGCTCGCCGAGTGAGCCATCGTCGAAGCGACCGTCTCAGCACCCGCTGAGAGCGGCTCTGTCGATGGCGCTGCGAAGAAGAAAGTGGCTAGTGAGAGCTGGTCATCGGCGTTGAGGCTGGCACCGGCCTGTTGTCCGAATGGAAGAAGGAGGAGCTTAGCCTGAGCCCCCGTTGCCGGGTCGTCCGCGAGCAGCACCGTCTCAGTCTTGATGCGCACGATTGATGCGAGCTGCCGCTGCACCTCAAACTCAGGAGGCAAATCGATTGACCACTGCACGCCACCCTTTGAAGCTGCTTGCGCGGCAGATGTGCTGGTTGCTGCGAGCACAGAGATGCCAACGGCGGTCCTGCGGCTCCAAGCGTCTGCGTATCTGGCGTGAAGCGCGGTTACCTGGACAATCACGGCGAAGAGCACCATTGGTCCGCGGCTTTCTTTCAAAACTTGAAACGTACAGAATATGTTCCCCGCCCATTCCACACGAGGTCGTGCGCGTGTCACGCGCTTCTCAACTCCTCAACCATGCGATGTTTCGAAGACGCTGAGATGGGCACTCGTTCCGACGACTCGTCACGAGTCTTCGGAGGTCTTCGGTCCTCTTTGCGGTCGGACCGAGAGCTGCATCGACGGGATGGAGCCAATACAGCCGTCCACGAACAGCCCACCGAAGTTATCGCGCCGCTACGGTCAGCTAGTCAACGAGGACTCAGCACCTGGAAGCCATCGTACGTGTCGCTGCCCTTACGGTTATGTCGTCTGGACGGTTTTGACAGTGGGTCAGATCACCACCTTCTTTGGTACCTCGGCCGGCCTAACGTTTAGCATCGAAGGCATAAAATCGGACCTGCAGCTCTCGCGTTCCGTGATTTCGCTCACCTACGCCGTCGGGACTTTATTGGGTGCGGCGGCGCAGATTCCCATTGGGCGCGCTGTTGACCGCTTCGGGGGGAGGCTTGGTGTCACCATGTGCTCGACAGCCTTCTACGTTTCACTCGCGGCCATGTCGCTGCCGACACACTGGGCGACCCTCACGCTCGCATTCACCGCGATGCGTACGCTCGGCTTCGGCGGCTTGGCGCTCACGTGCAACACGTGCCTTCAGAATTGGTTTGTGCGCCGGCGAGGTCTGGCGACAGGGCTTTCTGAGTCCGTGAACTCTCTGATCGGATACGGGCTCTGCGCGCAACTGTACGCCATGGCCGTGGTGCATTATGGCTGGCGACGCGCATTCGAGCTCGTCGGTGCCGTCCTATTGCTCTACCCGCCAGTTGCCTTCTTGCTACTGCGCTCAAGGCCAGAGGACATCGGCCTGGCTCCGGACGGCGACCCGACCGAGGGGCTCGCCGGAGCCGCAAGCGCGACGCCAGGCGGCACTGGACCGGCCAAGGCAGCAGCAGCAGTGACCGGCTGGCGGCTGCGCGAGGCAATGCGCACCTCCGCTTTGTGGATCCTCATAGTCGCGAACGCGCTGCAGTGGGGCATCGGCGCGGGCTTCTTCTTCCACCTTGAGAGCATCGCCGAGGAGCTTCAACTCGATGTGGGCCTGCTGCCCTCGTGCTTCTACCTGCCGTGGGCAGCCTCGCGCGCTCTCGCACTTGTGCTCGCCGGCTGGCTGCTCGACTGGATGCCTCCGCGCCTCATCATGTGCGTGTGCTTTCTCGTCGGAGGCCTCTCGATGTTACTCATCGGCTGGCCCGGCGTCACGCTCTCTCCGGTCCGCACCGTGGCCACCGCAGCCCTGTGGGGATTTTCGATGGGCATGGGCAAGGCGTGCTTCAGCGTGTGCCCTGCCCAGTTCTTTGGCCGACGGCACCTCGGCAGCATACAGGGCCTCCTCTCGACGTCTAATGTGGCCTCGACCGCCTTCGGTCCTCTCCTCATAGGTGTGGCCCATGACCTGTGCGAGAACTACTCTCCCATCATCCTGACTATTGCCGCGCTCAACCTCTTTGTCGGCGCCCTTGGTGCCCTATTCCTGCGCGTGCCGCGTCGGCAGAGAACCTCTGCCGATGATGCCGACCTGGAGCACGCCACGGAGCATGAGCCTGCGATGCCGATGCCAGCATCGCACGTTGCGAAGGCAACGCTGAGTCCGGAAACTGCCGAACCTGGAGAGACGACGCTGCCGCCCGAGTGCGGCAGCGGCGGCGGCGGCGGCGGCGGCGAGGACGGCGGCGGCGGCGACGACGGCGACGACGAACGGAGGTTGCAGCAGACGACCGCTCCGATGGCTGATGAGGACGGATCTAGCGGCGGCGTCGGAGGCTGTGTGCACGCAACGAGTGGGCGCAAGAAGAGTGCCGGCAAAGATGCCTTTACCTTTGCCAGCAAGGTCGCAAGAAAGTCGCCAAAGTTCAGTGCTCTCGAAGAGGACGACGTACTGTAAATATCCGGACCTGAGTCTGCACTGCACCACACACGTCAGCCCGTGTGCCCGAGCAGCTCGAGCTAAAGATGCAGATGGCCTTGGCGGCTACCTGATCGCTTGATGGCAGCTGTGTGTGGTTTCCGCACGGAGCGGAGTGGGGCACTTTCGTATCGAGTTTGTGCCGCCCGCCCCGCGTCACGCACCGACACGGCGCGCCTGCCCATATCCGCGAGTGAACGTATATATTACTACGGCGACTGAGGTGCGATTACCAAGCTGGTCCTACGTGGTAGCTGCAGCCACAACAGGTTGAAGCCAAACTCGTCGATGCTTTATTTCGCACTCCGGTCCCAACAGGCACACCGCCGGCACGTCCGACCGACCCGCCGGCCGGTTCGGTCAGGTGCTCCGGTTCCGACCCCGTACACGACGACCGCCACACCCGCCGCAACGCGCAAGGGCGAGGCGTCGCACGGCAGGCCGGCCGGGGCCGAATCCACCGCGCAATACACCGCGTACCGGAAGCGCGCGGCGGGGAAAGTGCTGCCGCGGACACGCGGACGCGACGTGGAGGCACCGAGACTGCGTCACGTACGCCACAGCCACTCCACAATGACACACTCTGCACATCACACGCATCACACTCATCACGCGCCCGCCAGCACTCATTTCGGACGCGCGATGCACACGAAGACACGGCACACACAAAAGGCAGCACGAGAGCCGCCTCTGGCCTATGGGGCAGCCCCTCCCCCCCCGCGGCACAATCGCCCACCCACGAAGCTCACCAACCGCCCAACCTCTCGACTTTGATCGCGCCGTGCCGGGCGCGAAGCTCACCAACCTCTCGAGCAGCACGGCCTCGGCCGCGCACGCTACCCCATACTTGCCCATTATGGACGCATCGCACCACGTCGACGTCGCACCCCTTGCCGGCAGCCACGCGCTCCGCCACGCAGCCACACATTGCACACACACGCCCAGCTCAAGAAAGGAGGGTTGCCACAGACTCGTCTCACTTCGTCACTTCGTCCACTTCGTCAAAGGAGGGCGGCCACAGACTCGTCTCACTTCGTCACTTCGTCCACTTTGTCACTTCAGCTTGTCGCATCACTTGGTCTGCCATGAATCTACTTCACAGGCGCATGCCTATTGCGACCGCCCTCGCCGACTTTGCCATGCCACGTTGTCCATTCACGCGAGGGGTCCATTCACGGAGGGCTCGGTGCGCCTTGCGGCGACCGGCCACCGCCTCAGTAGCCGGCGGAGAGCGACACGAGCAACTGCTTGTCACCGACCATCTGCCCGTTGACCATCTCGACGGCGTGACGCGCCGACAGGCCTGAGTCGAAGACGACGCGCGCCGAGCCGGACGACGCGTCCACATCGCAGAACGTGATGTTGCCGTAGCGTGAGAACATCTGCTGCAGGTCCGAGGTGGTTCCCGGCCACTCGGCGATCAGCACGTTGGTGGCGCCTCCATTCTCGCCGCCAACGATGGACTCGACGCCGTTGGGCGGCATGCCTCCGAGATGCAAAGCATTCATGGCCTCCATGGCCTGCTCGATGCCAGCGGCGGGCGTCGCTGTCTGGGTGGACCCCGCCTGCGGCATCGGTGGCAGCGGCGGCACACCAGGCTGGCCTCGCTGCCCTTGCTGCGAGAGCTCTTGTGGCCGGTCCCACGAGGATGTGCCTGTCGCCGTGTTGTAGTAGTAGCGCAGTCCTTCGGGCGTCAAGTGCTCCGACCATGCGTGCGTCGCCGCCTGCTGGGACGGCGGCAACGGCGGCTGCCCGCCGCCCATGCCGCCGCCCATCGAGACGGGCGGTGGCGGCATGCCGCCGTAGCCCTGGGGTGCACCTGCTCCCACCTGCTGCTGTCCCGGCACGCCGCCACCGCCGCCGGGCTGGCTGCCAAACTGGCTCGCGCCGTAGTAGGCGTAGGCGTTGGGGACGCCAGGCTGGCCCCCCATCGGGGGCATCGGCCATGGCGGGTAGCCACCCGGCATGCCCATGCCGCCGCCGGGCATGCCCCAGCCCATGCCGGGCCATCCCATCGGGGGGCCGCCCGATGGCCATGCGGGAGGCGCCTGCGGCCAGCCAGCCGGGAAGCGACCCCCGCCGTAGGCGCCCGAGCCGCGCTGGCTCTTCGGCGGGTCCGCGTACCTGACGAAGAAGGTCAACGGGCGTCATCAGATGTCATCAGAGGTCATCAGATGTCATCAGAGGTCATCAGAGGTCATCAGAGGTCATCAGAGGCGATAAGCGTACCGCACGACGAGCGGCAGCTCGCCCGTCTTCATGGCGTACTTGCCGTGGAGCGCTTCGATGGCCATCGCGCACGACGTCGGCGTCGAGTAGCGCACGAAGGCGCACCCGCGCTGCCCCTCCTGGCTCGCCTTGCTCGCTAGGATGTAGACGTCGAGGACCTCGCCGTACGTGCTGAAGAGGGCGCGCAGTTCCTTATCACCGCAGCCGGTCGGCACACCACCGACGAAGAGCTTGTTCTCGGCATTGGTCTGGTGGCCCCGATCGGACGAGTTGATGCCCGAGTCTGCGAAGCGCACCTGCAGCGGGTTGCGCAGCGGCGGCAGCGAGCGCTGGTTGTGCAGCGCGTTGATCGCCGACTGCGCGGCGATCAGGCTGTTGAACTTGACGAAGCAACAGCCCTGCGGCAGGGCGGTGGCGCAACCAAAGGGCGAAGGGGGAGGGATGGCACAGGGGCGACGGTGAGGACCCAGTTGAGCCGCCCCCGATCTCAAGGGTTTGATGCGCGGGCGCGCGGCGGCCGCCACTACGCAGCGCGCGGGCGGCGCATCGCCACGAGAGCAGCCACAGTGGCCTGCAATCAATTGCAATCGCGGGTCTGCTTGCCTGGTGCAGGTTCGTCCGGCGATCGCGCAGGATGACGATCTCGATGATCTCACCAAACTCCTGGAAGACTGCGGCACGCGCGCACGCAAGGGCGGCGCGTGAGCTCCACCGCCCTCGCCGCTCGTAGGGCTGCTGCAGGCTATTGCCGATGATGACGAAATGGATCAGCAAGCAAGCGCACCCTCCCGGACACCGGCTTCTTCGAGCGTCTTCGGAATCTGGCCCACGAAGAGCTTGACAACGTCACCGCGCTGCTGCTGCGAACGTCGCGGCACCCGCAGGGCGTCAGGCCATTGACGCACGTAACATGGCAGAAGGGGAGGGCTGCAGGGCGACGGTGCATGGCCGGCCGGCCCTCCCAAGAGGCGCCGCGGCAACCGGCGAGTCGGGCGGAGCGAGGCGGTCGATGCGCACCTGCTGCAGCGCGATCATACCTTCCTAACCAGCGTACCGGGCCTCCTTCTTCCTCCGACAGTGCGACTAGCGCTGGTTCTCCCTGTTGCGGCATCACGTTAACAAGTTTGGCCTCAAACTGCGCCGCTTCCCTTCGCACAAGCGAAAGTCAAGACGTCAGTCGTCGGATGTTTTCGTCATCAATTCCCCGTCGAAGTTTTGAAGACCGAACGGCCAGTTGCCAGTCCGGCAGCCACTCCTCGCTGGCGCGGAGGAGCAATGGCGTGGGCAGCCGGCAAAAATCCCAAAGCGGGTCGCGAAGTAACGGTGTGGGAGCCCGCTAAGCTCGTGCAGGACGCGCAGTCAACCTACAGCTCGCACTACCGCGCATGGCCGGTCACACAGCAGGCCCGTGGCCAGAAGCCCAAGGATGCGCGGCCGCCGTCGGCGGGCGCCTTCGACACGCGGACGACGCAGCAGGACTCGTTCCAAGCCCCTATCAGCCACAGACCGCCAAAGAGCCTCCGGCCTCAGTCGGCGTACACGCCCACCCAGTGGATGCAGCCGATCTCGACGACACACCGAGATGCCTTCCAGCAGTGGCGGCCTAATGTGCGGGAGAACCTCAAGCCCAAGGACCGGCGCGAAATCGAGGAGAGTACGGAACCCATGGGCCGCACCACACAGCAGGACGCGTACCCCGCGCACACATTTGCCGTGAGGACGCAGTCGTGCAAGCCGGCAGAGAAGGCGTACGACCCGCTGCCGTTTGAAGGGACGTCAACGTCGCGCCAGTCGTTCCTGCAGTGGCCGATTGCGCCCAAGTTCCAGCGGAAGCCCGAGGTGGTGTCCACGGCCTTCCATCTGAACGAGCCCTTCCCCAACTCGACCTACCGCGACATGTTCCGCGAGGTCAAGGTGCCGTTGAATAAGCCGTGTGCGCTCGGGCTGCAGGCGGCGGGCGGCATCTTTTACCAGATGATGGCGCGCGGCACGGTGCCGCCGGCTACCAAGAAGGCGGTCATGACCACCACGCTCGACAATCAGACGAGCGTCGACATCGTCGTCGTGCTCTCCGAGAATGAGAAGAATTCGCACGGGAAGGTGCTCGGCGACTTCACTCTAGACGGCATCCAGCCCGCGCCCAAGGGCGTGCCGCAGATACAGGTGACGCTCAACCTCGACACGGCAAACATGCTGCGCGTCACCGCCCACGACGTGCAGGGCAACCGTGCGCGTGCGCTCACCGTCACCGAGAGGGTGCGCCTACTCTGAGCATGCATTTTACAGTGCGGGCAGCGCGGCGTGGGCGACAGGCAGCCGCGGCACGAGCAGGGAGGTGGGCATGACGTGGGCTGGAGCAGCCCTGCGCACCGCAACGGGCCGTCTGATACGGCACGTATCTTGTCTCTCCCATCAAATGCTCATGCTCGCTCGTCGCGCATATACAAATTACTATCCCCATCATGCGCTCTCGCGGTCAGTTGAACTCTCTGAGCCGCCGGTGAGCGGTGTGTGCGGGGAATGCGCGATGCATCGACCGACCAGGATGTTCGGCTCCGCGTCTCACGTCACGAGTTCTCGATCTCTATAGCATACAGAGGGAGCGTCAGCGTGCCTCGTCACGCGTGCGTACCACACATGACGAACAGACCGTCGCCGAACGATTATTTGTTTTTGTTGACAATGTTGCCAAGTGAACGTGCTGCCGCAGAATTTTGCCAAGTCTGGAATCGCGCGGTCTCGCGCACCCATAATCTCAGGATCTCGCACGGGACACGGCAGTCTCACACTCTGCGTGCCCGGCGTGCGGAGCGCCGTGTCGGGCGTGCGGAGCGCCGTCGCCTCGGGCGAGTCGTACTGCATGCCGAGCAGCAGTTCATGCCCGACCACGCTCCTCGCGTTCCTTGAGTAGAGGAGGTTCTTCGCGGGCTGGCCGACGAGCACGTCGCCTCGTATGTCCTCAGGTGCACCGCGGCTTGTGCGCTCCTAGTACGCTAGCTCCTATGCCTCACATATGTGGATGAATGATACAATAAACGTCAAGCACGTCTCATGGGCCTTCGAGTTTCTCGTGGTCACCAAAGTGCTTCTTGAACGATAAGTAGGTGAGATACATGCATTCCACGAAAAGGAGAGAGGCGACCAACATAAGGGTGTAGAGCGACGTGCTGGGCCTGCCGGGTGCTTGTTCGGGGACGAAAGGATCCAAAATTCCCAGCAAGCCAGCGCCCCCTGTCTGAGCAGCAACTGAGACCAGGCAGCTTTGGAGAGTCAGCAGCCTCAGCAGCAGCAGCGACCCTCGGCGGGATACAGCGCGGCTGTCGTCGCGGTGCAGTGCGAATTTGGTGCTCGTGGCCATCTTGGAGAGCTTTCGGGCAGCGTCGACGGAGGTCGGCCAGCACACCCTCGCGCCTCACGAGATGAGAGCGCGGCGGCGGCCGCGAACGGCCGACAGAAGAGCCTGAAGAGTCCCGCCCTGAAAGGCCCAATTACTCTCGTCATCGAATGGGCGTCCGTGTCGCTGCATTGGCGCGTGCTGCTCGCTCGCTATCTGGATTTAACTAACTGATCGAGCCTCGATGACGAGAGCAATTGGACTGCCTCGTCGCGACGCGAAGGCGGCTCGCTCACTGAGCCGCGTGTCGGTCCTGAGCAGTTGCGCAGCCCGCCTGGCGCACGATGCAGCATTTCGCCAAGCCTGAGAATGCGCTCAAGCGTGCGGAGGAGCTCTGCGCCGTTGGCCAGCGCGACGCCGCGCTCGTCGGCATGTACGACGTGCTCTCCTCCAAGCGGCACCGCGTATGGCAGCCGTCGATGGAGCTCGTGATGAAGCGGTACCTCGAGCTGTGCGTCGACATGCGCAAGGCCAAGGCCGCCAAGGACGGTCTCATCCAATACCGCATGGTCTGCCAGCAGATCAACGTCGCTTCAATGGAGTCGGTGCTCCGCCACTTCATGGACCTCGCTGACAAGGCGGCCGAGACGGCCATCGCCAAGGCGGAGGAGATCACCGGCCTGAACGCCGAGAAGCTGCTCGACTTCGACGACCTGGAGGCCGAGGAGACACCCGAGTCGCTCATGATGGCCACTGTCGGCGGCGGCGCTGACAGCAAGAAGCGCACCGATCGGCTGATCGTGACGCCGTCCCTCAAGTTCCTTTGGGAGTCATACCGGACGGTGCTCGACGTGCTGCGCAACAACACGAAGATCGACGAGCTCTACCGCGACACGTGCATGAAGGCCTTCGGCTTCTGCCTCAAGTACAAGCGCGCCGTCGAGTTCCGCCGGCTGTGCGAGATCCTGCGTAATCACATCCAGGCGCAGACCAAATTCGATCCGAAGTGGAAGGATAAAGAACCGTTGTCGGCGGAGGCGATGCAGACGCACCTGGAGACGCGCTTCGCGCAGCTCAAGAGCGCGATCGAGATGGAGCTCTGGCAGGAGGCGTATCGCACCGTCGAGGACGTACACTCGCTGCTCGCGCTCATGAAGGTGCGTCCGAAGGCGAAGCCGATGGCGGCGTACCACGGGCAGCTGGCGCGTGTCTTCTGGGTGGCAGGCAACGTGCTCTTCCACGCAATGTCGATCGTGCGCCTCTTTGCGCTCTCGAAGACCTTCGCCACCCCCCCGCCGCCAGAGGAGCTCTCAATGCTCGCTTCGCGCGCCGTGCTCGCGGCGCTCGCCACGCCGTGCGAGTCGCCCGTCGTCGACGTCAACCTGCTCGAGTACGATCTCGAGCATGAGAAGACGAAGCGGATGGCGACGATGCTCGCCTTTCCGTCCGAGCTCTCGCGCAGCTCACTGCTGGACGAGATCCGTTCCAAAGGACTCCTTGCTCTCGCGAGCCCCGAGGTGCAGCAGCTATACGCGCTCACCGAGGCCGGCTTCACGGCGCTCGATCTGGCGTCCAAAGCGACGCCTCTCCTCACCAAGCTCGCTGAGAATCCGCAGCTCGCCCAGTACGACGCGCAGCTGCGCCGGCTGATCGGCCTGCGCCTGCTGCAGCAGATGGAGCGCGTCTACCTCACCATCACCATCGACAAGGTGACGAGCGCCATCTCAGTGCTCACGTGGCCGCAAATCACCGACCTCATCCTGTGGGCGGCCAAGCGCGACCTGATCACGCTGCGCATCGACGAGAAGCTCGGCCAGATTCGTCAGCGCGCCGAGCAGGCGAACGCGGCCATGTCCGCCGAGGTGCGCGACACGCTCGCCACCTTTGGCGCCGCGCTCGACTGCGTGCGCGAGAAGTTGCAGGCGGCGGCGATTGAGAGCGAGAAGGCGACGCTGCGTGCCAAGCTCTACGGCTCCTTCGCAGCCACCATCGAGGAGGAGCACCAGCGCGTGCTCGCGCGCAAGCTGATCATCGAGCGGCGCAAGGAAGAGGCGGAGCGTGTGAGCACCGAGGAGCAGCTCGAGAAGCGGCGCGCGAAGGCGATGAAGCTGCGCGAGGAGGCGGCCGATGAAAAGGAGCGGCTCGCGCTCGACGCGGCCGCGCGCGCCAAGGAGAAGCTTGAAAAGGAGCGCAAGGCGGAGGAGGAGGAGCAGACGCGCAAGATGGCCGAGCAGATGGCGAAGCAGCGCGCGAGCATGAAGGTCGTCAAGACCAAGAAAGACGAGGACGGCAAGAAGATCGAGACGACGGTCGACGGCCTGGCGAAGAAGACGCGCCAGGAGCTCATCAAGGAGCAACGCGAGCTCATGATCGACGAGCGCGTGAGCTTCGAGGAGCGCCTGCTCGCGATGGCGCACCGTCACGATCACATCGAGCGCGCGCGCCGCGAGGAGGAGCGCGTGCTGCTCCGGCTGGCGTGGGAGAAGCAGCAGAAGGAGGAGGAGGCGGAGCACCTGAAGACCGTCGAGCTGCTGCGGGTGCAGGCGACGGAGGGCCGTGCGCACGACCTCGCCGAGAAGGCGCGGCTGAGTCAGATGACGCCCGCCGTCGAGGCGTTCAAGGCGCGCGTGATGACGCAGCGCAATGTGGCTCACGAGAAGGTGCTCGCCGCATGGCGCGTGGAGCAGGCGGCGCGCAAGGAGGCGGCGCGCCTCGAGAAGGAGCGGCTCGATGCCGAGAGGAAGGCCCAGGAGGAGGAGCTCGACCGACTACGGCGCGAGGCCGAGGAGGAGGAGGTGCGACGGATCCAGGAGGCCGAGGAGGCGGCGCGCAAGAAGAAGGAGGAGGAGCAGGAGCGGCTGCGCGTGCTCGAGCGCCAGAAGCAGCGCGAAAAGGAGCTCGAGGAGAAGCAGAAGCGAGAGGCGCTGGAGCGCCAGGCAGCCGAGGCGGCGGCGCGGGACAAGGAGCGCAAGGAGCGCGGCCAGCGATCGTGGGGCGCCGACGAGGATGAGGACGAGCTGCCCGCGCCTCCGTCACGCACGGCCGGGCGCGAGGACGAATCCAAGCGCGAGGAGGAGGCGAAGAAGGAGGGCGACGAGCGGCGCCGTGAGGAGGAGGTGCGCCAACGGCCGCGCGAACGCAACGAGGAGAATTGGCAGGAGCACCGAATGGGCGGCGGGCGCGGTGGTGACGACCGCTTCGGCGGCGGCAAGGGCGGCGGCGGCCCTGGTGGGGATCGGTGGGAGCGGCCGCGCGACGACCGCTTCGGCGGCGGCGGCGGCAAGGGCGGCTTCGACCGCGGGCGCGATGACCGCGGGCGCGATGACCGCGGTGGCGACCGTGGCGGCTTCGACCGCGGTGGCGACCGCTTCGGCGGCGGCGGCGGCGGCGACCGCGGTGGTGACCGCGGCGGCGACCGCGGCGGCTTCGACCGCCCCCCGCCTCGTCGCGACGACGACCGCCCCCCGCCTCGGCGCGACGACGACCGCCCCCCGCCTCGGCGCGACGACGACCGCCCCCCGCCTCGGCGCGACGACGACCGCGGCCCGCCTCGCGAGGAGCGCGAGTTTACACGTGGCTCTGGCTTCGTGCCTCGCGACGCGCCCGGCGGCGGTAAGGGCGACCGCAGCGGCTTCGACCGCGGTGGTGACCGCGGCTTCGACCGCCCCCCGCCTCGGCGCGATGACGACCGCCCCCCGCCTCGGCGCGACGACGACCGCGGCCCGCCTCGTCGCGATGACGACCGCGGCCCACCTCGCGAGGAGCGCGAGTTTACGCGTGGCTCTGGCTTCGTACCGCGCGACGCGCCCGGCGGCAAGGGAGACGGGCCGCCTCGCGACGGGCCCGGTGGCGGCAAGGGCGGTGGCAAGGGGGACCGCCCTCCGCGCGAGGGAGGCGAGGAGCGCGAGTTTACGCGTGGCTCCGGCTTCCAGCCGCGCGATAAGGGGGATGGCCCACCACGGCGCGACTTTGGCGATCGTGGCAAGGGCGAAGGCCGCGGCGGCGGCGAAGGCCGCGGTGGTGGCGAAGGCCGCGGTGGTGGCGGCCGCGGCGGTGGCGATCGTGGCGGCGGCGGTGGCGGCGGCGACGGAGGCTCGTGGCGACGCTAGAAGGCGAGAAGAACAAAACTCAGCTGTAGAGCTAAACCGAGCGGCTCGCGGGCCGCTCAATCCGTGTGTCCGTTAAACTATTCGATCTACATCTTATTAATCAAAGTCCACGCCGCGCGGCGGGACCCGCACACCGCGCCGGTAGCGGTACAGTATACACGCCACATACACGTGCGAACGACGAATGGTGAATGGTCGGCCGGCCCGGCGTTGAAGCGTATAGCGTTTCGCCCGAAAATAAAGCCGAACTATCGGATATGCGCTCTTCTGCCTTCACGCTGGGTCAGCAGGAGCAGCGGTCGCACCACGTCTTCTCGACGTTCCTGCTTCCACGTGCCGACATTGATCGGATCTCACCTCTCAGTCCATCCCACTGAAGTCGATGTTGGAGAGACGAGAGCTCGTGGACTTCGTCTTCGACTTCCTGGACTCGTCAGCAGAGCTCCCAGAGCAGAGCATCGCCTCCCACTTGTCCTCCGCGCTCTCTCCCGGCGCACGCAGCCACGCGGCGAGCAGCTCGTGGGCTCGCGGCCGGTGCTGCGCTGCGGCTGCGACGCGACCGTTGAGCGCCTCGGCCCGCAGAGGCCCGTCCACGTGGACCTCGAAGTCCCTCGATTTCGTCACGCCCGCCAGCTTCGTCACGCCCGCCAGCTTCGTCACGCCCGCCAGTTTCGTCACGCCCGCCAGTTTCGTCCATTCGGCGTCGAGGCTCGGCACGAGTGGCACGAAGCCGCCGGCGCGCCGCCGCTCGAGCGCCGCGCGCCACAGCTCGCCCACGTCGGCCCATCGCGGGCAATGGCGGCAGCCGCCTAACCGCCAGCGTCGCACGCAGCTCTCGCTCAGCGTGGCATCGGCCAGCGTGCCCATGTTCGCCTGCATACGCTCTCTCAGCGCTGCCTCGGGGCCCGTGCTCGCCTCTGGGGTGGCATCTGCGAGCGCGAGCATGTCAGCCACGACACGCTGCTTGATGGGTAGATCCGGCGCGTCCGCATTCCCTTCGCCCCCAACTCCCTCCGCGAGGTCGACGCCCAAGACGGCGCTCAATTGGCCGCCAGATTTGGCTGCGCCTTCGGCGGACTCGACCTTGAGAGAGGGAGAGGTGTTGACCTCGAGTAGCCAGGCCTTGAGGTGCGCGTCGAGCATCACGTCAAACGCCGCGAGCTCGAAAGTCGCCGCGTACTCATGCGAGCCCGACAGCCCGAGACTTGAGAGGGACTGGGCCGTCTCGTCAGCCAGTCGCGGGCGCGCGGCCACGAAGGTGTGCAGCACGACGCGCTCGAGCGCGCGCCGAAGGGTCGCCGCTGCCGACGAGCCGACGAGCGACGAGTTGTCTGCCGCCGACGAGCGGCCGCCCCCTCCTCCATCGACTTGCCGTGCCGCCACAAACTTGAGCAGCTGCCCGAGTGTCCAACGACACGAGCGAGGGGGCAGCTGCAGGCCGAGCTCGCGCGCCACGCGGCGGTCCGCTTCGAGCTCGAGCATACGCGCCGTCGTGGGCGCGCCCGTGCCGCCGGCGCTCGCTGCGCCGCCGCCGCCGTCCCCAGCGCCCACGACGGCGCTCGCGCTCCGCCGGTTTTGGTACGCATTCGTGAGGAAGCTCCGGGGGTCCCCAGCGTCGGAGGCGTTGTACGGGCGCGATGCGAAGAGCGCGAACCCGTCTTCGTGCAAGTAGACGCGCAGCGGCTCGGCGGAGGTGATGAGCGCGTACAGCCGCAGCGAGAACTTGTGCCCACCGATGAGCAGCGGTGATGAGATCACGTCCTGCAACAGCAGCCCGGAGCCACGATGGCGCCTAAGCCAAGCCCGGAGCTCCTTCAAGCCCTCATCCCTCGGCCCCGAGCTTCGCGGGAGCTGCCCGGAAGCTACAGGCGGGAGGGGTACCGCGGCCGCTTTCATGGCCGCCGACAAGGCGCTCGCGGGCACGAAATCGCCCAAGGCCTTCAGGAGCATCGCGCTGCTCACCAGCCTGACACCTTGCTCGCGACGTGCCGAGGGCGCTGTGGTGAGCACTTGCATGCAAGGCAGGTCATCATCAGTGGCAATCTACGCACCTTGTCCGCGATGTGCCGACGCCTTTAGCAGCCACGTCGCACGCGTCGTCACGAGCTTCACGCAGCCGTCAAGATCGTGCTGAAGCAGCTCGGCCAGGTTGCGGGTTGTCGGCGTAAACGGACAGCCAGCGGGCCCAAAGTGCGCTTCCAGCGTGCTTTGCAAGGCACCCTTTTTCGACAAGTGCAGCATGCCCCACAGCCGATTGATGCGCTGCAGAGGCGACAGCCGCCACTTGCGCCAGTCAATGTGCCCCTGATGCGGCACGATGAGCACCGTCGCGCCCGATCTGACGCCGTCGCTAAAGCCGTGCTTCTCCAGCTCGCGCTTGATGTGCGGAAACGCGTTCCACAGGCCAAGCCTGGGGACGTCTCGATAGCCGAGAAAGTAGTGGTGCCTTACGTTCGCGTGTATGGACCACCCGCGAGGCGCGATTTCGTCCGTAGGGTAGAAGTGCTGCTGCATCGGCCATCTTGAGATCTGGAAGAGGAAGAAAGCGATCATCAGCATCGAGGCCAGGGCGATCCGGCTGTGCTTCATCCTGCTCACGCCGTGGCGCGCCTTCGCCATGGTGAGCAGCAGCAGCTCCCACGCGAGCGATCAAGCCTGTGAAGATCATCAAAATTTTGCGTCGTGAATACATAGTGGTCAAGTTTTGACAAGGGTTTCTTAACTTCCCTGTCAAGGATAGGCCCAGTTGGAAGCCCCATGTTTCTGATTTTGGGGCTTCAGAACCTCCCAAAATTGTCCGAAAACAGGGCGAAATCCTCTCGCATGCCGCTGTCGGGCGAGTACGTGCCGAGCGGCGGTGCGGCCACCTTGGCAACGGTCGACTGGGACTGGTCGAGCTCGAGCCCAGAATTGCTTGCAGCCATCCGGCGCTGTTTGCCAGACACGCGTCTTGCCGATGACCTCACGCTCATCGGCGTGACGCGAGATGGTGGCAAAGTAACCCTTCGAGTGGAGGGTGCTTCGTTGGAGTCTGCCCTAGCCATTCGCAACGCCGTGGGCTCCAATGAGTGCGTCGATCGCTTTCTTGTCAGGCTTGAAGGTGAACCTGTGCTCTCATATAGGGTCGTATTCGCACCTTCACCTCCACCGCCACTTCCGCCACCACCACTAGCACCGCCTTCACCTTCTCCGCCGCCACCACCGCTGGCACCCCCTTCACCTTCACCGCCGCCGCCGTCGCCAGTGCCGCAGCCGCCGCCGCCGTTTCCACCACCACCACTAGCACCGCCTCCACCGCCACTTCCACCACCACCTCCTCCCTCGCCGTCGCCTCCACCTCCACTGCCACCACCACCACGAGCACCGCCTTCCCCTTCACCCCCGCCACCCCCATCTCCTCAGCCACCACCTCCGCCTCCGCCACAACCTCTGCCACCGCCGCCCTCGCCCTCGCCGCATCCGCCATCACCGCCGCCAACGTTTCCGCCTCCCGTGCCCTCGCCACCGCCGCCTTCACCTCCTCCGCCGCCACCCCCGCCGACGCCATTGCCGCCGCCGCCGCCCTCGCCTTCTCCGCATCCGCAGCATCCCTCGCCACGTCCCTCACGACCCCCTCCGGCCCCCTTTGCCCCCCCAAGACCACCTCCCGCGCCACCTTCGCCGCCGCCACCACCACCACCGCCACATCCACCCTCGCCCCATCCGCCCTCACCCCGTCCTACACGACCGCCTCCGCTGCCCTCACCGCGGCCACTGCCACCACCGCCGCCCCCACCGCCGCCTCCGCCACCGCTTCCTCCTCCACCACCGCGGCCTCCGTCGCCTCCGCCGCCTCCGCCGCCTCCGCCACCCCCCCCCTCAGCCCCCACCGCTCTGCCGGTATGGCTACCGGTAAGGCTCGGCTTCCTCTCTCCGAGCGTGCGCCAGCTTAGCACGCTGGTCGTGCTGTTTGGCTTGGTGGGGCTGGCGCTTGTGCTGTGCTGGTACCCACGGGGCCGGCGGGACCTCAAGCTGCTCGGGCTAGCGGACCATGCGGAGGAGGCCGCAGTGGGCCGGCTACTCTCCCATCGCAAGGCGCCCGACACGGCTCTCGACAACCGTCACACAGGGGAGGCACAGGCTGCGGAAGGCTACGTGGCGCTTCTGGAGGAGGACGAGGCCGAGGAGGGAAATGCGCCGGCGGAGGTGCCGACGGCGGCTGCGGCGCCGACGGCGGTTGCTGTGCCGACGGCGGCTGCGGTGGCCGCACGGGTAGGAAGGGCGTTGGACAAGGCTGAGGCCACCAACATCCGCACTGAGGCGCTCAAGAGTGCAGAGGCGGCGGTAGTGGAGGCGTTCGCGATGGCAGACGCGGCGGAGGAGGCGGAGCAAGACTTGGCCTCCGTCAAGCAGGAGGTGGCAGAGGTGTTCCAGAGTGCCACTTGGAGGGATCAAACGAAGTTGATGCAGATGGTGAGTAGGAAGGCAGCCGCGGCGGCAACAGCTCGCGCCGCCGCAGAGGCGGCGGTCACCGCCGCGGTTGAGGCGGCAGCCGCGGCTGAGGCCGCGGCTGAGGCCGCCGCGGCTGCAAAAGAGGCGGCCGCATTAGAGGCCGGCGCGGCTGAGATGATCCGTCGCGACCTTGAGGCAGCGCACATCAAGATTGGGCAACGAGAAAAGTCCGTGGGCCAGTCGACGTCGATTGCCAAAAGGATCGAAGGGATGCAGCCCGTCTCATCATACCGATCGATCGCCGACTCGTCCTACCGACTCGCAAGGTGTGCGCCTTGTAAGGACGGGCGCTCGAGGACGGCGAGCTCGAAGAAGACGGCTCCGAAGACGCTGCCTTTGAAGGCAACGAGCCCGAGCGAAACGGCTACGGAGCGCTCACCACGCTCAGCCGCGGCCTTCCTCGAGCGGCTCGAGGCTGAGAAGTTGGCGGCGGCTGAGCGCTCCGCGGAGGTTCTGGAGCGTATGGCCGCGGAGCGCAGGGCCACGGAAGCCCGCGAGGCCCTCTCGGGGCCGCTCCCGCATCCAATGGTCGATGCTCTCAAGGAGCGTGTGGCGTCGGCTGAGGAATGGGCTGACTTCGTCCAACACGCGATCAATTGGGACGCGATCGAAGATAGCCGGGAGCGACGGCCGCAGCTGCGAGCCTCGAAGGCCATGGCCTATGCTGCTATTGAGCGAGCGCTTCGCCGTTGGGGCGTCAGCCAGGCCTATTGTGACGCACTCGCCGCCGGGCAGACCGCGAGCACCCTGTTCCACACCGTGCAGGCGTGCGCTGACGCGTCTCAAAGTCCCAGCGCTCTGGCTATCATGCCCTCGCCTCGGTCGCCAGTCCGTGGGCTGACGATACGCAGCCACCAGGACGCCCCTGGTGGCTCCCCCCCGATACGCAGCCACCAGGACGCCCCCGGTGGCTCCCCCGCCTTGGCAAGAAACAGTAGGACTGGTGTGCGGCAGGAGCTGCGGATCCGGAGCGGCGGCGAGCTCCCACCCGACACTGAGGCGGGCCTGGGTGGCCTGATGCGTCCCGAAGCAGGCATGAGAGGCCAGATGCGCCCCGCCCTGGCCGCCAAATTCCTCCTCGGGCTGGCACGCATTACGTGGGAGGGCCGACTCCCAGCCGGTTGCCTGGGAGAGCTGTGCCATGCGCTGGTGGCGGCTTGGGTGCGGATCACTCTCGCCTGCTGCGCTCAACGGCTCTACATCGTCGTCGAGGCGTACGACGCGACCAAGGCACACGCCAACCTGCTTCTCTTTGCGAGTGAACGTGACGCGAGCGCTGCCGCGAGCGCTGCCGCCCTATGCGTCACGTCAACACCCACACCACTTCAGCGCATCCTACGGCTGCCTGCGGAGGATGTTCAGCTCCTGTGCGACGTGTGGGCGCCGCCGAAGGCCACGGCCAGCCAAATGCCTGCACCCCATGCACTTGACCGTGCTCTGCAGCTTTCCCAGGAGCCAGTGTTGCACGAGCGTGCGCTTCGAACCTGCCTTCATAACGACCGAGGACACCTGGCCGCCGAGGCGCCCATGGGTAGACGTGCCGTCAAGACGCTCCCGCACCAGCGCAGCGTCACCCCGTGCAGCTGTAGCTCTCCGGACTGGCGCTGGAAAGAGAGCCTCGGGGGTGGCTCATGTGCGGGAATTTAGTAGACAGTCTCGGTCTCGTGAACGTCCTTATACCGTCCAAAGTTACACCCCCCCTCAATAAGCGCGTTCGCCCCCGGGGGTGCCAAACTCGCCGACTTCGGACTTGAGATCGATGCCTTGCTATAGATCGATGCTACAATATACGCGACGTGGTCATCGTTCCCCTCGGCATTCCTCTGGCAGAATCACAGGTCAACCGCTCGGCCAGCGCAAGTCGGCTCCGAAGTGGCGCAGGGCTCGGCTTTTCGAGGCCGGTGAAGTAGCGCGTGCGCGAGGACAGCGTGGACGGCATGTTGATCTTGACAGTGGACGGCTTGCGCATCTTCAAGGAGGATCTCCTCGTCGGCGCGGCATGCTTGAGGATGATTGCCGGAGACTTCACGCCCCGCTCGAAATCATGCTCTGTCTTTGCAATGAGATGCCACATTAAGCAGCTTTTCGGCTCCGAGAATTGCGGTGCAACGTGTGCGCACTCAAGGAACGAGTGCGGGACACTTGCAGGTGGGGAGCTTAGGAACTCCCTACTCCGTCCACGTCTGTAGTCCCACGGGCTTGTTTGCGGTCGTTGCTTAATTGCTGGCTCCGACGCCACGCGCCGCAAGAATGGCGAGTGCCACTCTGCGCTGTGGTAATGAAGCAGCGGCGGATAATACACTGAGTTGACGCCACCCCGATCAAACTGCTCATCATAACGGATTTGCGACCACACGACCGGCTCGGGCATTTCGCCAAGCAACCGTACGTGTGGCGAGCTTACGCGTGCTGCCATCGTACGTTGTCGGTGCCTGGCTTTTGATGGTGCCTTCGCCTAGGCCTCGTGGCGGCTGGCTGGCTGGCTCGTCCGCTTTGCACGTGCTGTGTGAGAGTGCACGGGTTTTGTAACCGCCAGTGCTTCCATGTTTGGAATTGGGTTTTCACGCATCGGTTCAGTTCAATTCAGATCAGTTCAGTTCAGTTCAGTTCACCTCCCGACCGCAGTGCGGCCGATGAGCGCGCAGTGCGCACTGCGCACTGCGGCAGTGCGGTGCGCAGTGCGGTCTTTTTCACTGCGCACTGCGCACGAAAACAGCGCACTGCGTTCACGCACTGCGCTCGAAAAACACACAGTGTGTTCACGAAATGCGCACTGATTATCCCGCAGTGCGGTCCGCAAGCACCGCACAGGGGGACCGCAGTGCGGTCGAGTCCCCCCGCACTGCGACCTCGCCCAGTAGCCGAGCCCCGCGCCCCCCGCCCAGTTGCTTCGAACCCCCTTCCTATCATCCGCCGCAGCGGCCTGCACGCGCACGCCCACGCCGGTTTTCAAGTATAAACTGCTTCGGCGGCTGGAAGAAGTTGCGGCCGCCGCAAAATCTCAAAACCTCACATTCAATTCGCATGCCGAACTATTTTTCCGAAGGCCCAAAACAGAATGAAAAAGGAATCGACGTGTTACACCCGTAACACTCACCACTCGACTCGTTTTACGGTGCTCTGCACTCAGCCGCCGCAAGCAGCGTCACCTCCCTCGGGTGCACTACCAGAGTGCAAGCGATCTCTTCCTTCCATGGAGCCTGCAAGAGCGACGCGCGACGCGCCAAACGACGAGGTGGCCCCCAAGCAAGCTGCTGGACCCGCTGATCCCACTGCCAAGCGTGCTCGAGCAATTCAGCACTGCCGCTCCGCCGGCAGCGATGGCGTCGCGCGGCTCGATGTTGCCGTCGAGATTGAGCCTCATCTCTCGAAGGTGCAGGCGACGCACCGGAAGCGACTTTGGCCCATCGTCGGTGCGACGTTGGCCGCAGCACTGGTAACCGTAATCGTCCTTTTGGTGCTTGACGTCCTCAATGCCCACCCGAGGATCGCACTGACTCGAGTTGCTATTCACCTCAACGATGAGCTTCCGGATTCCGTTCGCGTGCATGCCTCTGGGCTGCTCGAATACCATGGGCGCGCCCACGCTTTCGGGCTTCATGCGGCGACGTGCAAGTTGACAAGTGGCGATGGGCACCACATCGTGCAGAGTGCACTTGACGGACCGATCTCCAGCACCGATGGAACCTTGAATGTCACGATGGTGTTATGGGTTGCATCATCCAACCTCGTAAGCGTGGCCGTCGCTGACTGGCAGGCTGGCTTTACAATTGAATGTGGGCTGCACCTCTGGGTGTCTGTCCTCGGACTTTCTTTTGCTTTACCCA
>Ga0180441_100224_pt1 | contig 33463 bp, 12 predicted proteins | sample ChrtobMetaP5_8mM_FD_120633 | JGI IMG/M metagenome (GOLD analysis project Ga0180441, IMG submission 120633) | Chrysochromulina tobin associated microbial communities from unialgal haptophyte culture, Seattle, Washington, USA - P5_8mM MetaG | ecosystem: Host-associated > Algae > Haptophytes >...
CGGTGAGGGCATGGACGAGATGGAGTTCACCGAGGCTGAGTCCAACATGAACGACCTCGTCTCCGAGTACCAGCAGTACCAGGACGCGTCCGCCGAGGAGGAGGGCGAGTTCGAGGAGGAGGGTGGCGAGGAGTACTAAGCAGAAAGCACGCTCCGACCTCGTGGTAGGCTCGCGTCCGTACCTCTGCAAAACGAGACTCACGCAGACGGTAACGGAACTATCATTTAGTAGTTCGACGACAAACGCGCTTTTGTGAATCCCGAGGCGTTCAGTGTACTATCTAATCACGTCCGCAATAAAACCGTAAACCCGTTCCGCGCGTCGAGAACCCTAAACGAGACCCGGCACGCGCGACCCAAGCGATCCCGTTCATCCCGCGAGCCGCGTTTGGGTTTGCAGTTCTCGTAGACTCTTAGCCGCCAAGCTCGCTCGGTAATTTTATTCGATATAGGTTCAAGCTGTGAAACGTGTGTGCCTCTCGGAGTGCCGAGTCTCAGACCCACGCGCTCCATCCTTCATACATCTGGCAGAGGTTGTCCGGGCTAACGGCCAACTTGATGACCGTCTCCACCTGCTCGGCGACCGTCTGGCGCGTCTCGCGCTCCTTGCCAGGCCACCGGTCCTTTCCATCGAGCTTGCACTTCATTCGGCGGAGTACAGTGAGGGCGTGCACGTTACGCTCCTGCTTCGGTCCCTTGACTCCGCCCGAGGCGGCGGCGGGCACAGCGCCGGCCACGCCCGTGGCCACGCCCGTGACCACGGCGGCCGTGACCGCCGCCGCCATTGGCGCGACGCGGCTCGTGTCCACGGCGGCGGCCCCATCCGCCACAGTACCCTCAGCACCGGCCTCTCCGGCTCGGCCGTCCGCGCCCGCGTCGGCCGCGACCTCGCCTCCGGCGTCGGCCGCGGCGTCGGCCGCGATGGCAGCGGCCACCAACTCGCCGAGTCGCTTGAGCTGCGGATGCAGTGCCTCCGCCGCACGCTGGGTCGTGACGATGAAGGCGTCGAGTCGCAACGACGGTGCGATCGTGGCGCTCTCGTCGTGTGAAGGCGCGCCGAGCGCCACCGACGCCTCCGCAGTGGCGACGAGGGCGTCGAGGATCTCGGGCCGCCACGACGGTTGGAACGCCTCGGGTAGCAGCGTACTGCTGAGCAGCACGCCGCGCTCGTCCATCGCTCGCCACGACGCGCGCAGCTCGGCGGCGGCCTCGAGCATCGTCGCAAACCCACCGACGCCCCCGACGCGAGCGAGCTCATCAGGGGCGAGCTTGGCGAGATCGCCCGCAGATCGTCCGAGAGCCTCGAGCTCGTCCACCAGAGCGGTCGCCTCAGCGCCCATGGCGATGCCCTCACTCAGCAGGCGCTCCACTTCCAAAAAGAGGGCGCTCGCTTGCTCAATCCGTGCGATGCATGCAGCGCGCTGCTGCCCCAAGGCCGCCTCCGAGAGTGCGAGCTGGCGGGTCGGTCCGTCGGACTCTGCCTGCCGGCTCGCCTCATCGGCCGTCCGGAGCGCCATGATCGCGCCCATGTGCTGCCCGATGGTCGCCTGTTGCGCCGCCACGAGCTGCGCCGCACTCGCGAGCTGGTGCAGCTGACTGCTCACCTCATCAAGGAGCGCTCCGGAGCCTTCACTGCAAACCGAGCGCACGCTCTCTAGCCGGAGTGCTACCTCAGCGATCAGCATGAGCTGATGCACGCGCTCCGCCCCCCGCTGACTTCGCTGGCTGGATGCAGTTTGGATGCTCTCGAGTTGATCTACGAGGGCCCGCCTCCCTAGCACGGCCTCGACGCCCGCGGCGCTCGAGACCCCGGCATGGAGATTGGTCGGGATCGAGGCGACGATCATGCCGCTCAGCCGTTCATGCCCCTGCGCGTGTGCGCGTGCTGCCTCCTCAAGGCACACTAGCGCGTTGCGCGCCGTGTCGAGCGCCGCCCGAAGGGGCGGCAGCACGGCGCGGCGTGTCGGCAGCGACGGGCTCGGTGCCAGTGTGCCCGCCTCGCGCGCCCCCGCCGCCCCAGCCACCGCCAACGAGCTCGCCTCGTGCGCATCCCCATGAAGCCATTCGAGCTGAGCACGTCCGCGCTGCAGCTGCGCGCTCTGCATGGCAAGGCGCTGCAGCGCCGTCGTCGCCGCCGTCGCGAGCCGCGGGCGCAAGCTGCGCGCATCCGCAACGGCGCGGCACGTTGTTGTGATCTCCTCAGCCTCGCCGGCGGCGGCGGCGGCGGCGGCGGCGCCGGGCTCATTGCACGCTACAAGTGTGGCGCGCAATGCGAGATGCACCGCGGGGGTGACGATCCTCTTGGCGAAGTGCATCAGCTGGGCCTGCATACACTGGGCCAGGTTCTCGAACTCCTTGGCTGCCGCCAAGCCGAGGACGCCCGCTGCCTCGTCCGCAGCCTCTCGAGAGGCGGCCAGGCCACATGAGAAGATGGCATGGATCGCATCCAGCTTGCTTCCGAAGAGATCGTCGGCACTCGGGAGCTCTGCCTGCGCGCCTGTCGCCGGCTGAGCCTCGGCGCCCTCAGCGGCGGCCCTCCGCGCCACTCTCGTGGGCACTGGGTTCAGAGTCGTTTCTCGGAGCGGCGCGGCGAGGCGCTCCAGACGCGCGTGGGCCTCCTCCAAGGGCCTCCACATCTGGTCAAAGCCGGCCAAGAGCACCCTGCCGCCCTGTTCCGCGTGCTGAACCTGCGTGAGGGCGCCGAAGCGGCGGCGCAGCGCCGTCAGCTGCACGCTCAGGGCGCGTCCCTGTTGCGGGAGGGCCGCGCGTGTCGCGTGGCGTCCTTCCCAACTGGACTGGAGCTCATGCAGTCGCGCCGTCCACCGACGCCTCTGCTCATCGAGCTCATCGGCCTCTTCCCACCCGAGATCATCCTCTTGATGGGCGCGCTCATTCAGCTTGCTCAGGACGGCGCGCGCCTGGCGCACGTCGTCCTCATACGTCAACTCGAGCTCCTCGAGCTCTGCCCGCTGCTGCTGCACGTCCGCGATCATCGCGCGCCACGAGCGCAAGTCCGCGTGGAGGGTATTCAGCTCAGCGAGCGGCCCGAGGACACTCGCATCGCCCGAGTGGATCGCCGCCAGAGTCTCCGGCAGAAACAGACGAGTGAAGCCGGCTTCAAAGGTCTGCAGAGCTCCGAGCACCTCATCACTCCATTCGAAGAGCTGACGCGCATGCATGGCCGCGACGGAGTGGGCGGCTGCGGGGGCGTGGCATTCGATGACACGGAGGGCCTCCAGCCCGCGCCCCACACACGTGGCGAGGACGCCGCAGCCAGCGAGCTGCACCTCCCCCTCCGCCGCGACCGCCTGAGCGCCGAGGAAGCTCAGCCGCGACATGAGTGCTTCGTCGAGAGTTTCGTCGAAGGCCGCCGCCGACGAGGCGCTTGCGCCATCGATGGGCTCGGAGGCGACGAGCTCGGCCGGGGAGCACGGGGCAGCGGCTGAGGCGGCCGACGCAGACTCCAGTCGTTCCAATTCCTTGGCCGCCATCGTCCTCATTGCCGCGTACAGACGCGCTGGCCCGCCTCCACCTCCATCTCCACCTCCGCCTACACATCCGCTTCCACCCCCGGTGAGGCGCTTGACAGCCGCCGTGAGGGCCTGCTGGGCCTCGAGCTCGCACACCTCCCAGCCACTCGCCACGTCGGCGTGCAGTAGCGACTGCAACCCCTCGAGCGCCGCGACGCGCGCGCCCACGACAGCCTGTTCCGCCTCGAGGTCACGTAACTGCCCACCGAGCGCGACCCGCGATCCCTCGGCATAGGCGGCAGAGCGCAGCGTGGCGAGGTGCGTGACGGCCTCGTCAGCACGCTCGAGTGGTGCAGCGGCAGCACTCAGGAGCACCTCACTCAGGGGCGTGAGCAACGATCGCTCGATGTGGTCAGGTGGCAGCTCGCGCCACGCGTCCGCGAGGGCGATGAGCGCCGAGACGAGCGCGCCGCCTGCCGTGTGCACCTCGCTCTCCGCGTGCAGGCACGCTCCTTCAAGCTGCCGATGCTCGAGCTCAAGCCCGGCCGGCAGCGGCGGCATCACATGCTCCTTGGCCGCCGCGACGAGGCGCGCCGCACCGAGCGGCGCCGTGGGCAACGCCGTCGCGAGCGCGGAGAGGTCTTCAAAGGCCGCGCCCAAGTACGCGTCGGAGAGGAATTGGGCGGCGCGCGCGTGCTCATCGCGCCACACTGCATGCTGCTCGCTCAAGTTGCGAAGCTCGACGGCCACTTGGGCGACCGAGCGCTGGGTGGCCTGCAGTGAGTCCTCAGCGCTGTGGAGAGCACTGACGAGTGACTCGTACTGCGCCTGGCGGGCGAGCGACGTCTCTGCAGCGGCGCGCGCTTGCCGCACTCGTTCGGCGTGGAGCGCCTGAGCGCCTGCCAGGGCGGCATTCCCCTCGAGCGTCAGCGTGAGCACTGGGCGCAGCTGTTCTAGAGCCCCCGGCAGCGCCGTGTGCCATTCCTTAAGGGGCGCATCAAGCTCATCCACACGCGACGCGCAGAGCGAGATCCCCACAGTGAGCTCCGCGCCACGCCTCTGCTCATCGAGGGTGCGTTCGGCAGCCCAATCGACGAGAGGATCGTACACAAAGGCCTCGAGGAGCGTGAGGAGAGTCTCTTTGGACGCACGGAGTACGCGCAGCACCGCCTCGCAAGAGGAGGTGAACGCGCCGTCAGTGCCGCCGAGCCCCAGAGCCGCCTGCATCGTCGGAGTCATCCGGAACGGGACGGTCTCGGGCACCTTGAGGCGCATCCCCTTTTCGAAGCACACGTTGTAGTCGATGTGGAGGAGCTCGCCGGACGCGAGGTCGAGGAGCATGTTGTCGAGGTGCCGATCACCCAGCCCAATGGCATACCCGAGCATCGACATGGTGCTGCACGAGCGGGCGAAGGCCTGGGTCTTCGCCCACCAGGCATACGTGTCAGCGCTCTGCAGCCATAGCTCCTGTGCCAGTAGCTCTCTCGGCGTCTCGGCCACCAGCTCCGAATACACGCGGCGTAATAGCTCATGAGGCCACTGGCGGCGCGAGGAGGTGCTCGAAAGGCCCGCCCCTTCGAGGGCAGGCGTCATGCGTGAGTAGAAGATCTCGGCAGGGCGCACCACGAGCTCGCTCCCCCCTCCGCCCCCGCCCCCACCCCCCCCGCCCCCCCCGCCCCCCCCGCCGCCGCCGCCACCGCGCACGGCCGCTGTCTCGCCGCCTGCCTCGGCGGGCGTGGCGGCGCACGACGTGGCGGCGGAGGCGGTGACGGGAGTGGCAGTGAGTGCTGCGGCGGGTGAGGCGGTTGTCCCGCTGGCGGCGACGGCGGCGGCGGCGGCGAGGGCGGCCGGCGAGCACAGGCTTTGCTGTGGCGGCTGCTTCTCCGCCGAGGTGCCGCCGCCGCCGCCGCCGCCGCCGCCGCTGCTGTTACCCCCCCCCCCCCCACTCGCGTTGGCCTCGGCATTCACACGCTCGGCATTCACACGCGCGCCGCCGCCCTCCTTGGTCGCCGCTCCTTCCCGGAGGGCTGCCGCCGCGTGTGAACGCACCTGCCACGCCTTATAGATGGAGAAGAGGGGGGTGACGCCCTCAACCCACTGGATGAGACCTGATCGAGGGCCCAGAGGGAGCACCGCGTAATTTCGCGCCCTCATCGCATCGACCGCGCGCGTGTGTCGGTCGGTGCGCAGCATGCCGTTGACCACCCGAAGCAGCTGCATGATGCGCTCGTCCAAGTGCAAGTCCTCACGCCCCTTGAGCAGGTAGTTGTACTGCCGCCCGTCCGAGCCAAGGAGGGTGAGCTTCTTGGGACGCGTCTTGGTGGGCAGCACCGCAAGCTCGGGCAGGAACCGCTCGATGCGCACCGCCGCCGCTTCCTCGGGCGGAGCGCCCGCGACGGCGCCTGACGCGCCGACGTGCGAGCCGGGCGGTGCGCTCGTCGCGGCGGTGGCGGCGGTGGCGGCGGTGGCGCGTCTTGGCGTTGGCGCGGCGGCGGCGGCGAGGGGTTGGTCGCTGCTCAGCCCGGGCATCGGGATCAGCGAGCCTCGCAGTCCCGCCAGGTGAGGGGAGAGGAGTGGCAGTGGCAACGTTGGCGTTCGGAGGTAGGCACTCAACGTACGCTGTAGCTCCCTCAACGGCTCCCAACACGTCTCAAATGCAGAAGAGATGGGGGCTCGGAAGTCGGCGATCGCGGCACGCAACGCGCGGCCCGTGGTTTGTTGAAAGGCTCGCTCGTGAGGCGTGCCAGCCGGCGCACTGAGGGCGCGCTCGTGTCGCTCGAGGGCCGCGACCACAGGCGCCATGATGGCCGAATACTTCTCGCCGAGGATGCGCGCCTTGTCGGCGTGCGTCAGCTTCGGGTTCGCCCTCACGCGGCGTGCCTCCTCCCGCAGCTTGCCCACCTTTGTGGACACGTCCGATTGGAGGGAGGCGAGGACTCCATGCAAGTGGTCCTCCCACAGCAGTGTCACGCGGCCGAGCTCGCTGATCAGCATTCGAAGCTCGCTCAGCAGGCGGGGGTTGTGCATGCCGAGGGCGGTGCAGATGGCCTGCCGCTCTGCCCGCCCCGCCCCGCCAGTGCCCTCGATGGCGTTGGCCGACATAGGCAGCGCGGCCGTGCTCACGACGGCGTCCGCGAGGTTGGCGGGAGTTTCGTCAGCGCCTACGATAGCAGGGTAGAGGACCAGCTGCGGCAGCCGTCGCCCGATCGCGATGAGTAACGTCTGCACGTGCGATCGGACCGTCGGCTCCGGGTGTGCGAGTCGGGCAAAGAGCTGCGGCACCACGCCGCTCCAGCCGAGCGCCGGCGTCGCCGCCATCCCAGCCGCAAAGTCGTCTTGCAGATCGGTTGCATGGCGCAACAGCAGCCGCAGCAGTCGCAGCGGCACCGCCACACTCGTGTGCGCGGCCGCCTGGGCCTCGTTCAGGCGGAGATAGGCGAAAAAGGCGCGTACCGCCGTGCGCAGCGGAGCGAGAAGCCGCTCGCGCACCGCCCGCCACAAGGCGAGTAGCCGCTCACCCGCCTCCGTGAGCGTGAGAGGGGCGCTCCCCTCATCCCAACCGGCCCCAAACGTCTCCTCGAAGCGCCCGCAGAGCTCTCGCTCCGCTGCTGCGCCCTCGACGGCACCCGTGTCGTGTGCGGCGCTGTCGTCGAGGGCCAATCGCCCGTGGCTCACGAGGAGCGCCGCAATGAGCGCATACGTGTGCGGCGCACTCGCCAGCCGTTGCGGGAAGGCGCTCACAATGAGGTGGCGCAGCTGTGCTCGCTCGGTGAGCGTCAGCTCGACGCCGCCGCCGCTGCCGCTCGATGTGCTTGCGACAGCTCCGGTCGCACCGCCGCCACCGCCACCACCGCCGCCACCGCCGCCACCGCCGCCGGCCCCCTTGAGAACAGCCACGCCTTGACGGTAGCACCATGTGCCGAGGCGCAGCTGAGCCTTCGCGCGCGAGGGGGCTTGCACAGTCGCCGCATGCAGGCAACGCCCACACGCAGACTCGGAGGCCGCGATGAGCTCATCAGCCGTAAGCGGCGCGGGCGAGGGGGATTCGTCACTGCCACGGGATTCGTCACTGCCACGGGATTCGTCACTGCGGCGTGCGAGGGCCGCCTCACTCATCGCGCCGTGCACCACCGTCCCCTCCGAGGGCAGCGGTCGCTCCTGCAGCCAACTAGCGAGCTTGAGGCACATCTTGGCATGGAGGAGGTCGAGCGGCGTCGCGGGTGCGGGCGTGTGAGCAGCCGGCGGCGGCGCATCGGCGGCGGCCTCGTCGTGGGCGGTCACAACGCGAATGAGAGGCTGTGCAGCCGCCCACAGAGCATCGAGCGCCTCGGAGGCTTGTCCCGTCGCGCGCAGCAACAGAATGGACTCATACCGGCCACGGAGCGCCGTAGCGGCATCGAGTGTGCTGCTCGAGGCAACCCCTGCAACGAGCCGTGAAGCGAGGCGCGCGTTCCCCCGGCGTCTCGCGAGACGGGCGAGCGCCAGACGCAGGCCAAGCAGGGCGCCACTGCCAGCATGGTCGGAGGCGGCGCAGATGGCGGAGGTGGCGGTGGCGGCGGAGGTGGCGGAGGTGGCGGCTTGGTGGGCGCGCTCCTCCGCTCGCAACAGCGCGAGCCACGCGCCGGCATGTTGTGCCTGATGATCCAGGAGCTGGGCCACCGCGCCCACACTCGGCCACCCGCCCATCAGTGCGTTGCCCACGCCGCCACGCCCTGTGGCGACGGCGCGAGCGGCGCTCGCGGCGGCGCTCGCGGCTTGGAGGTGGAGGAGCGTGGGTAAGGTGCCCGAGGCCACGCGCGCGCCGAGGCCGCAGCTCAGGGCAAGCTCGTCGAGCAACGGTTCACTGCTGTGCGCGGCGGCGGAAACGGCCGGGGGGTCGTCGGGCGGGGCAGCGATGGCGGCGGCGAGTCGCTCGAGGCTCTGCAACTGCGGCCCTTGGACCCCTGGCCAGGCGGCCAGTGCAGACGCTGAGCGGCCGGCGTCGGTTGGAGGCTCGTCAGCGGGTGCGTGCGGGGCGAGGGGCGGGGCGGCGGCAGCATCGCCCCCCTCCTTCGACGAAGAATGCAGCCACCCCAGCACTGAGCACGCCCTCGCACTCAGCGGTTGAGCAAAGTGTGGAGCGCCGTTGCCGCCGCTGCCGGTGCGGTACTGTGCGAGGACGGCATGCCACGCATGCAATTCGTCCACCTCGCCCAGCTCGGCATAGCAAGCACTCACGTGGCCGGCTACGTAGCTCGCTTGGGCGGGCTCGGCGGCCATGGCGGCGGCGGGAGTGTCCAGCAGCGCACGCAGCTCGACCAGCGACTCCTCGAGTCGTCCGGCGGCTCGCAGCCGCATACCGTCCAGCCAGGGCACCCACGCCGTACTGAGCTCGTGTATGCGCGGCGCGGTCGCGGCGCTGTCGCGCTGCAGCAGCAGCGTCTGCGGCTTCTGCCTGTCCTGCTGCGAGCGCAGCGCGGCGGCATGCAACGGCCCGAGCTTGCGCTTGACGAAGCCGGCAAGCCCGTCGGTGACTTGCATGCCGCCGAGCTCGAGCAGCGCGTCCATGAGCACGTACAGCGTGCCCTCGACATCGCGTAGACACGATTGCATGTTGCGCAGCAGCCCCTCTTGCAAGTCGAGTCGACCCGTCGAGGGCGTGCGCACGCAGTAGCTTGCACCGCGCGCGGCCAGGTCAACGAGCCGAAGCTGCGCGTGCCGTGCGACCGAAGCGGGCTGACGTGTCGCGAGGGCGGCCGAAAGGAGGCGCGGGCGCAGCCGTGCAAACCAATCGACGCACACGCGCTGATTGTTGGCGAAGAAGAGGCGCGCCGCATTAGGAGGCGGCGGCAGCGCGAGGGAGCCATCGCATGCGTTGGTCACCTGCCGCTCCAGCTGCTCAAAGGTGTGCAGCAGCAAGCGCAGCCGCTCGAGCGATGCGCCCGAGACGGCGCCGGGACCGCCAGCACCTCCGGCGGGGAGCGCTGCAGTGAGCATCTTTTCCATCCCCTCGAAGGTTTGTGCCGGCCCGCCAAATGGGGAGCGCAGGCGCGCGTGCACGAGGAATCGAGCTGCCTCAGCCCCGCCCCACCAGCCGCCCAGCTGCACGTCGACACGGACGAGGGAGCGCAGCGAGGGGAGGGCTCCCGCGCCGCTGAGCACGAGCTGGCGCGCGAACAAGGACGCGAGTGGCGCCGTACCGGGCGCGCGGCTCGAGAGGAGCCGAAGCATCCGTTGCAACTGCATAGGGCCATAGCTGGGGAGTGGGCTCGTCTCGACGATCAGATGGCGCCAGCGTTCGCTCGTCGCCACCCCGCCGCCTCGATCGACTTCGAAGGCCGCGTCCTTGGCAACACCGCCGCGGACGACAAGGAAGCCGCCGAAGCCCGCGCCGGCGCCGGCGACGGCGCCCGTCGGTGCGGTCGTACGCTCGGTAGCGCCTGTCTCGGTGCCCGTGCCGCTCTCGGCAAGCGCGCCATCGGCGAGGGCGGCGTGTGGGTTGAGGGCTGCAAGGGCCGCAAGCGCGGAGCACGCGAGCACGCGAGCGGCGACGGCGCGGCACTCGCCATCCCCAGCGCTCAATTGCGCGATCGCCGCACGCAGCAGCGTGCCCAGCTCGGCGGCATGCAGCTCGATTGCGCCATCAGCCTCCTGCCGCATGCAAAGGAAGATCGCCTCGATGGCCTCGAGAGCTGCCAGCCGCAGCGGCGCGCATGGCTCAAGCACCAGTCGCAAGGCGTGCTTGAGGAGGTGGGCCAACCGTCCCAAGCCCATGCCCACGCCCAAGCCGCTGCCACTGCGCCGCGCACCCAGCTCACATCCCAACCAAACAGCAAAGCTGCACCCCACATTCTCGCCGGCCTCGCCCTTGGCGTCGTCGTGTGCGCTGGATGCGGCGGCGGCTTCAGGCGCGGCGGCGGTGCTGGCGCTGCTGGCGTTGGAGTTGGCATGGGCGGCGGCGGTGAGGGCGGCGGTGGTTGCGCGCAGGGCGGCGAGGCGCACAAGGGGAGGGTGCGTGTGCGCTCGGGAGGGCGCGAGCAACGAGAGGAGCAATGCCCGCCACTGCGACGCGAGCATGGCGAGGGAGACATGCATCGGGGTGCCCGCGCCCGGCGGCGGAGGCAGCACGATGGTGGTGTTGTACGCTAGGCCGAGGAGGCTGATGGTGACGCTGAGCGAGAGGGCGGGGCGGCGCGCCACCGGCAGCGTGCGCACCGGGTGCAGCTGACGCAGAAGCGTCGACGCGATCGAGAGCAGATGCGACGCGTGGCTCGTTTCAGTGAGCACCGCCGCCAACAAGCCCAGCAGCGCCTGCAGCACACGTGATCGCTCGGCAGCGCTGAGCTCGCTCGGTGCGCTGCCACCATCGGTCTCCATGTCGCCTGACGGAGCCTCGGCAGCCTCGCTCGAGGGCGCGGCCGGCGCGCCGGCACGGGCGGAGCCGCCATCGGAGGCGATGAAGGGGGCGGTGGGGTTGAAGGCGGCGATGGGGTTGAAGGCAGCTGTGGGGTTTGCGGAGCCACTCGTCTGGTTGGCACTGAGGACGGCGGAGGCGCCCAGGGCGAAGGCGGCGGCGGGGGGCGGAGGCAGCGGGAGCGCGGTGACGTGTTGGCGCAGAGTGGCCAGCAAGCTCTGCAGCAGCACCGAAGCGGCCGCGCTCGACGTGTGTGGCGCACAAAGCAGTAGCCGGTGAGCGGAGAGGACGGCAGCGCCCACGGCGGGCTCCGGGTGCAACCAGAGGCTTGGAATTGGGGAGACGGGAGAGACGAGGACATGGGCGGCCTGGGCGGTGAGGGCACTCCCCTGCGCACGCACGAGCCGCTCGTGATGGCCGAGCGCGCGCAGGATCGTCACCGTGCGCGCGGACGGCACGTGCAGCGGAGCGAGGAGGATCCTCGAGGCGGCGGCGTGGTGCGGCGCTACTCGACCGCGCAGAGCCTCGGCGATCGTGAGGATGGTGTCCTCGGCAAAGGCTGTGAGGTCGGCCGCGGAGGTGGCAGGCGGCGCGGCCGCGGTCACGTGTATGGGCAGCCGCGTCGCCAGGCAGTGCAGACATCGGCCGGTGAGCTCGGGTTGCTCGGCCGCGGCGGCGTACGTTGAGCCCAGCCCGCGTACCACCGCACCGAAGCAGCCTGCAAATCGTGTGAGGCGCGGGGCGAGGGCGGTGGTGTGGTGACGCGCTGCCGGGGGCGGTGTGGGCGGCTCGGCGGGCAGCCCTTCGAGGTCGTCGAGCAGATGGCGCGCGAGGCGCAGACCAAAGCCCTCGGAGTGTGCCCAAAGCGTTCGCAAGCTTCCGAGTGTGGTGTTGATGTCCGAGCAGAGGGCGAGGGGCGAGCGCGGCTCCAGTGCCCAGCCGAGGAGGAAGTCGACGACCTCCGGAAAGTGTGGTATCAGCACCGGAGCCAGCTCGCGCCGCCCAAGCGTCGTGAGCAGCGGCAGCAGGACCGCAAACAGCGAAGGGTCCTCGACACGCTCAAGCATCCAGCGCACGCAGTGGAGCACGTCGGCGAGGGCGGGTAGCAGCTGCTGCAGCTCCTGCTCCTCGCGCAGCAGGTGCTGCAGCATGTCGTTCAGCGCCGACAGCAACAGGCTCCAGCCGCTCGGCCGCATGCCGCCTGGCAGCACCTCCTGCGCACTGCTCGTGCGCTGCGCCGATGCGGCGAGCCAGCCGCAAAACTCGCGCTGCGCAGCGGGGCTGCGCTGCGCCGCACCGAGTGCACCGAGCAGCGCGGGCAGCGCGCGCAGCACCTGCACCTCCGCGTCATACAGCAACGGCTCGATGCTCTGCAGTATGCCGCGCAGTGCCTGCTGCGCGAGCCCACGGTGCTCGGCGCGTGAGAGCGAGGCGGTGAGCGCCACCGCGGCCGCAATACGCTTGCTCGGCTCGCCCGGCGCGCATAGCGTCCGCAGGTGTCCGATGGGGTCGTCCGGGGGGAGTGGCCCTCGCGAGATCGTCGCCATCTTTCTCTCACGGCGCCGCTCGCCCGATATGAATATGGCTTCGCGGACCCTAGCACGTGTCAAGTGCCTTGTGAAAGGATCACTTGGGGAATTCACAGACGTCGGCTCAGCCGAACCGCGCTGTAGTCATGTCCGCGGCCGCGCAGCTCGGTGCGTCACTCCCTCTGTTCTCTCGCCTCTCGAAGCGCCTCAACACGTTGTCGACCCCGTTCATCGCGGATGATGGCACGGGCGAGGACGATTATGCCCTCCTGCCACCTCCGCGCCTGCTTGGACCGCTGCAGCTGACGGCGATCACCTTCTTTGCCGTGTGCGGCTCCGCCTACGGCATTGAGGAGGCCGTCTCGGCAGGCGGCCCGCTGCTCGCCATCGGCACGCTTCTCGGCGTCACGCTTGTCTGGTCATTGCCGATGGTCCTGGTGGTCTCGGAACTGTGCGCGTGCCGGGCCTGAACACCAAGCCTGCTCTCCTCCGTAGCCCCGCCACCGCTCACGCACCCACGCTCTTGGCCTGTGCTCTCTCTCTCCCACCCCCCACCCCCCCCCCCCCCCCCCCCCCCGCCCTCGTGGCCGTTGCCTCCCCCCCCCCCCCCCCCCCCCCCCCCCCCCCTCTTGCAGCTCGGTGGCGATGCCGCACAGCGGCGGCTACATCGTGTGGGTGCACAACGCCTTCGGACCAGCGCTGGCGCTGCTGAACGGGATGGTGAACCTGTTGTGCAATGTCTTCGACTGCGCGCTGTACCCGCTCCTGCTCGCGCAATACGTCGAGCGCGCGCTGTACCCGCTGCTGCCGCCAGAGCCGCACGGCGCGCACGGCGCGAGCTGGTGGCGCGAGCTCGCACCCGACGTGATCGGCTCGTGCCTGCGGCTGGCGGTGGTGGCGCTCGCGGCGGGTGTCAACGTGCTGGGTACGAGTGTCGTGGGCATCGGCATGGTCGCGTTCATGTTCCTCGTCTCGCCGCCGCTGCTCGCCCTCGTGCTCGCGTCGTACGCAGCGCCCCACACAGCGCCGCTTGCGCCGTTCACACCTTCGCTGCAGGAGCCGCCCACGACGGCGGCGCAGTGGCACTTCCTTCTCGCCCTCGTGATGTGGAACAATTGCGGGTACGTCTCGGCCGGCATGGTCGCCTCCTTTGGCAGGCAAGTGCTCACTACGGCGCTCCGCCCCCTTCACACAGGTACGACTCGGCGGGCATGGTCGCCTCCGAGGTCTCGGACGCTCCGCGTACCTTCCCGCGCGCCCTGACCGCCGCCCTCGTGCTCACGACAGTCACGTACGCTCTGCCGCTTGCCGCATGCACCGCGGCCGTGCCGCCCTCGAGCTGGCCCGAGTGGGGCGAGGGACAGTTCGAGATCGTGGCCAAGCAAGTGGGCGGGCCCCTCCTCCAGTATATTCTGCTCGCCACCTCCGTCACCGCCGAGGTGGGCGTGCTGTGCACCCTCATGTGCACCACGTCGCGCGCGCTCGTCGCGATGGCTCAGCTGCGCATGCTCCCCGGACCGCTCGCACGGCTGCACCCCAGCCTCGGCACCCCCTACCTCGCGATCGCGCTCAATAGCGCGCTCATCGCGCTCGCCACGACGCTCCTCCACCTCGAGGCCCTGCTCGAGATCACCATGTTCTTCTACGCGGTCAACGTCATCGTGCAGTGCGCGACCGTCCTCCGGCTGCGGCGCACGCACCCACACCGGCTTCGGCCGAGCTATACGCTGCCCGCGCCGCTGCTAGCGCTGCCGGCGCTGTGTGCGCTGCTGCTGCTCGTGCTCACGCCGGCGCGTGGGTGGCTCGCCGCCCTCTCCCTCTTCCTCGTCTGCCTCCTCCTCTACGCCATCATCCACCTCGTGCGCCTTGCGCAAGGCCACAAGCCAGCAGCACCGCCCTCCGCACGCGCTACCGCCGCCGTGGAGGCACTCGCCGTGGTGGTGCCGCCCTTCAACGCGAGCGCCCACGGCAACGCGCATGAGGCCGACGGTGTATGCCGCGATGGGCGCAGCAGCCGCGCTGTGATGAGCGCTCACAGCCGCGCGGCCCCGCGCCATGCCGGGCAGGGCGATGCGTGGTTCGCGCGGCTGACGCAGCGCTACCGGCCGCTCTCGGACCGCGAGCAAGAGATGCAGCGCGCCGAGGGGCAGCTCCAGGGGTTTGAGATGAGTCGCCGCGACCGCGAGGAGTGGGATGCGGCGCGTGATCGCGGCGACGAGGAGGACGAGGACGAGGCTGGCGGCGGCCGAGGTACGGACGAGGGTGCTCCATCACCGAATCTCCCTGTTCCGTACGACTCGACCTATGAGCGCGACGACTCCCCCACGGCCACGTCACCACCCACCTCGAGCCGGGCGGGCGCCGTGGCGGGCGCCGCCAAGCGGGCCGCCGCCAAGCGCGTCACCATCAGTGCCGACGAGGTGCTCGCGCAGTGTAGATCCAGCCGCGCCGCTGCGCCGGCCCCGGGCGCCGACGTGCCTGCGGCCTCTGTCACAAGCTCGGGGGCGGGGGAGGTGAGCGCGAGCGAGGCGGCGCGCATACTCGCAGCTGAGCGAGAAAAGGGTGCCTCCTCGGGCGGCCGCGCGGCGACGGCGTCGGCCGACGAATTCGTCGATATCATCGAATGAGGCTCTGTGTGTAACGCTATCGGCGTTTACTGAAAAGCCGCGTCGTCGCAGCGTTGCGCGTCACACGGCGAGCTCAGCTCGATTTGGTTTGACGGGTGTGCCGGGGCGGCACGCTTAAAGCTCCGTTCCCGCCCGGCCGGCCGCTTAACGAAGCGCGTGCGCGGTGCGGGGCGTCCGCGGGCGTGCGGCGGAGCCGGGATCAAAACGCGTCTCCACGTTTACGGGGCTCTGGAAGCATGCAGGCGTAGGCCGTGAGCGCCATCCCACCTAGTTTTCATAAAAGACAATGATCTCATTTCTTTCCAGTCTCTCCGCTGTGGGTCAGTGAGCTCTCTCAATACATGGCATGTGAGCCGCAGCTCGCGCGCGCCCCGTGCGCGCCCTCTTGCGGACTAGCACGCGCGCGAGACCCGTGCGTGCGCGCATGCGCGCGGGGCGAGTCGCTGAGCCCTTGCCCACGTTGCATGCGCGCGAGGCAAAGACCACTCTAGCCACCAAGGCCTCACGAATAGAAGGCCGTCTCGAAGGCAGACTGCGTCTTCTTGCACATGGCGACGCGCAGGTCGGCGCCGTCCAGGCAGCTCGCATAGGCCTTGAACTCTGCCCCCGCCTTGGCGCTGATCTCCTTGTACAGCCCGTACACGCACTTATGCACCTCCTGCCCCTCCGCCGCGCACGCTGATGGCTCGCCGCCCTTGGTCTCCTTGCACTTCATGAACTCGAGATTCTCGTCGAAGCACTTGTTGCCGATCACGCGCGCCGCCGCATAGAGCTCGTTGGCCTTGGGCGGCCGGCTGCTCGGCCCCACCTCGGACATGCCAGTCGAGGCGCTGCGCTACGCAACACTGCGTCAGCGTCGTTCTCAAGACTTGTCGCTTTTGGTGGAAGCGTTCAACACAACGCGATCGCGCGAGAGTGCAAGTCAAGTCAAGTCACCAAACTCACCTGTCGCAATCTCCTCTCAATTCGTACGCGACATTCCGTACCGCAGCAGATCCATGCGGCACCTCAGGGCTCAATGTCCGGCCGTGGAGCCAGTGCGCCGCCCTCATCTCGCGGAACCGACCCACTCACTGACGAGGCCTCCGGGAGGATCACCCTCGACGGCGCCTTGCGAAGGTAGTAATCGAGCACCCACGGCGCCGGGCGCGTGTCCTGCGGCGTGCGCGGATTGCGCTCATAGTGCGACGACCACGCGGCTCGCCGCGCGGCGCAAAAGGCGTGCGCCTCGCCGTCAAAGAGTTGCAGCGGCCCGCGGTCAATCTCACCGATGGCGAGCGACCCCATACGGTAGCGCCGCTCGTCGGGGGTGGCGAGGGCTGCCTGGACGTACCGGATGCCGTCGTCGGCGAGGATGGCGTCCCACCCAAAGTGCGTGTGCCCGAACACATGCACATCCGGCCTGAGCGCGTGCACGCGTCGTCCCAGACTCACTGAGCCCACGGCTTTCATCAAATCTGGGTAGCGCAGATAGCGCTTCTCAGGGCAGAGCTCGATGCGGGGCAGGAAGTGCGAAAAGGTGACGAGCGGCTCATCGCGCGCGCGCTCCTTTCCAGGGTAGCGGCGCCAAGGCAACAGCGCCGGGTGCGCCTCCGCCTGTCGCGCCGACGCGCGCAGCATCAGCACATTGAGCCTGTCGATGTGTTCCGCGAGCTGCTCGGAGCCGCACTCGAGGCTCGGCGGGAAGCGGCACGCGCGCCAGTCGGCCATGGCTCGCTGAACGGAGGGGAGACGCAGCGTCGAAATGTCGGGCTCGCTGTCGAAGCTCGTGTGGTGAAAGGAGACGAGCGGGCACACGTGCACGGCGCCAGCCTCGAGCTGCACACGTTGGGGCGAGGTGATGACGCCCAGCGAGCGGCAAACTTGCTCGAGCCGTTCAAGCTTCTCGAGCGAGGAGCTGCCCTCGGACCCGTCGCGCAGCAGCCACAACTCGTGATTTCCTGGCACGTAGAAGACCAGCTGAAAAGCCTCAACCATCCGCCGCATCGCATCCTTAAATGTTGCCAAACGGTCGGCAACATCGCCCGCGACGAGGAGCACGTCGCGGCCGTACACCTCGGGATCGAGAGCATCAATCCACGCACGATTTGCGGAATGCTCCACGTGCAAATCACTACACGTATAAACGTGCCGGCAGCGAGCCACGAGCGGCGGCCGCGCCAGCATTTACATTTTACAAAGCGCGGGGAGACAGCTGCGCATCTGTGAAAACGAGTCGCTTCGAATCCAAGGGAATCCATGGGAATCTATGGAAGGGCGCCCAGCATTAGGTGTTGAGTAGGGGCGTGGGCCTCCAGGAGAATAGATTTTGAGTTCGTTGAGGTAGTCGTCGTCGGAATGTCAGTGTGTCATCGTGACTGTGTCAGAGTTGCACCAGTGTCACCTGTGAAACTGAAAGTCGCTTGTGTAGAGGTTCACACAGGTTGATGTGAAGCCGAGTGTGCGAATCGGAACCTCAACGCTCAAGCGTCAAGGATGCACGAAATCTTTACTGGAAGACTGAACTCATAGTGAGCGTACGCTGGTACCTGGATACGTGTGACAGTGGGCGCGAGGCGGCGCTTGGCGCGCGCCGGCTCTCACGCCTCGAGGTGCGGCTCGACGCCCTTGGCCCTGCGGCCAGGCGCGCCGTCCTGCTCGACACGGCCGAGCTGGAGCAGGTAGTAGCGCGTCGAAGGCGCCTCGACAAAGTCGTCGAACTGGACGGTCCTACCGCCCGCGGAGACGGCGTCAAAGAGCTGCTCAATCTGGGGCGGCTCGAGAGCCAGCCCTAGTTGCGTCGCCATCAGGTGCACCGCCGTCACAAAGTCCGCACGCGTGACGTTCGGCCGAAACTTTTCGCCGCGCGCGGTGGCGCGATCCATCAGGCTCAGGGTGGCTACGTCCGCGGCTCGCTCGTACGCGGCGTCGAACCCCTCCGCGCCTTCGCCAGCGCTGCCGCTGCTGCCGGCGCCGCCAGCCTCGCCCGCGCCGACGGGTGAGCTCCCGACGGGTAGACTCCCGACGGGTGAGCTCCCGAGGAGCTCGGGCGGGAGGGTGACGAGGGCGCCCGCGGCGGCGCGATCCCAAATGGGCTGCCGCATCGTCCCCATGGTCGGCAAGATGGCCGCCCCGATGGTCGGCCCGATGGTCGCCCCGGTGGTCGGCACGGCCGCGGTCGGTACGGAGTCCAGGTCCTGGATCATGCGGCTGCTGGAGAGGCGTGGGCTGGGGAGGCGTGGGCTCGCCGGGTGGGATGCGTTGGAGCGCGGGGACGCGTCGGGTGAACCCGGGGTGGAGGAGGCGAGGCTGCGGGGCGAGCGCGCCGCGTCAAGCCCTTTGGCGCGCGGCGACTTGGCGGGTGAGCGACCGAGCTTGAAGCTCATCGAGCGCATCAGGCGCGACACCGGGTTGGAGGAGCGTTTGGAGGCGCTCTCTCGCTCGCTCGCCGCTGCCTCCGCGATCGCCTCCACCTGCAGACGCTGGATCTGCAAAAACGGCTCGTCCCGTGAGAGGTCTCGCGTTGCATTGGGCGCTCCGATACCGGTAGACACGCCGCCGTGCGAGTGCTCCGTGTAACCGCCAGCCATGTAACCGTAGCCGTCACCGCTGCTGCCACGGTCCGCCTCGGCGCCCAACACGGCGCCAGCGCCCTCGTGCCTCAAGCCCGCATACGAGCCCGCATACCCGATCTGCGAGGCGTCGGCGTAGGCGGACGTGGCCGTCGCGGACGGCGGCGGTAAGCGGGTGGCAGCGGCGGTCAGGTTGATGGCAAACGAGAGGGGCGCACATCCCATTCCCATGTGGGCTGGCGCCATCGGCGGGGCCATCAGTGGCGCCATCGGCGGCCCCATCGGCGACGCCATCCGTTGCGGCAGCGGTGGCGCGTGGCCCCAGGCGCAACCAGGTGGTGGTCCCGCGGGCGGCAGACGAGAGGGTATGGGCGTCGGCGGCATCGCCGCGGCCGCGGCCGCGATGGCGGCGGCCGAGGGTGGCTGCAGCAGCGGCGGAGGCGCGGTCATGGGCCGCGTGGTCAAACAAGAAGCCGCCGGCGTGACCACGTACTGAGAGGCGGGCGGTGCGCCGGGCGGCGCCGTCGCAAGGGATGGCTGCCGCCACCCCACCTCAGTCGGCGCCTCGGTCTCGGCGACTGAGGCGGCCGAAGACATGCGGCAGCTCATCGGTGGCTCCTCCAGGCTTGTTCCACGCACCGCGGGCGGCGGCCCTCGGAACGACGTCTCCATGCCCGCACGCGCGCTCGGCGGCGCGGCACCGGCGCGCCCGGTACCGGTGCCGACGACGCGATCGAGGGCGCGCGGGTCGGTGATCTCAAGGCGGAAGAGGACCCCATCGGGGGGGGCGGGCGCGAGGAGCGAGATGCGATCGCCATGGTGCACCGGCACCGAGCCTCCCTTGCCTATGAGGTTCCCGTTATGGAAGGTGCCGTAGCGCGATCGGTCCTCGAGCAGCAAGGCGCCCGCAGTGACAAAGAAGGCCGCGTGCTGGCCCGAGATGCGCGACGATTGGAGGACGAGCTTACACACCTTCGAGCGGCCGATCACGTGCTCGGCGCCCCGCAGCAGCGAGACGGGCGGCACGCCCGCCGCGTCACTCCCACCGCCATCGAGCCTCAATCGCCCCCACACTGCCTCCGCCGCCTCGCCCCCCGAGCCCGCTGCCTCAGAGCCCGCCCGGCTCGAAGGCGGCAGCGCCATTGTTGCCGTCAGCGGCAGCGGTGGCGTCGGCCGCGTCGCTGTCATCGGGCTATCGCGCAGGCTTCCGCCGCCCGCGCTCCCGCGGCCGCCGCCGCCGCTGACGTATGGCGGTGAGGCGCTGCCCACATACTGGGACGAGGCGCCGCTGTTGTCCGCGAGGAGCGGGACTGGCCACATCGTGGCGAACGAGAGGGCGCTCCCGCCGCCTCCGCACCCGCCACATCCGCCGGGGGACACGTCATCTGAGCCGCCACTCGGTCCATCGGACGCGCCCGACCGTCCCGAAAAGGAAGGTGCGCTCGAGCGACTGACTGAGGGCGGTCCGTGCGGTCCGAGCAGGCCGGATAGCACCTCCGCGAAAGCGTCGCCGCGTCCGCCGCCGCTGCCGCGCGAGTCGGGAGCTTGGCCGTCGTAATGGGCGTCGTAATGCGAGCGCGGCGTGTCGTCGCCTGCCTGCGAGCCGGCCCGCGAGCCCGCGTATGAGTACATCGAGTGCGTGGACGCGACGGACATCGTCGAGGGTGAGTCAAGGGGGTCGCGTGGCGTCATCGGCGGCGTGGGCCACTGGCGTGGCGTCGCGTTTGGCCACGAGCGCGGCGTGTCGTCCCCCGCCTGCGAGCCGGCCCGCGAGGCCGTGAGCGAGGGCGTGGGCGACGAGCGACGTGAGCTGGAGCGCCGCTTGGACGTGCTCTTCATCTGCGCGCGGCAGAATTCGTTAAAGTCGACGCCCCCGTCCGCGTTCAAGTCCGCCGCCACAAAGATAGAGCGCAGCTTGGCGGGCGGGAAGGGCTTCGCTCCCTGGCGTACAGCCGCCTCGTCGGCGAGTAGCGCAAACTCGCCGTACGAGACGACGCCGTCCTGGTCGCGGTCATGCTGCTCGAAGAGGGCCTCGAGACGTTGCGCCTCGGCTTCAGGGAGCGCCGCGAGCGCATCGCACAGATGCGTCGAGGTCACCCGAGAGAGCATGAGCTCGCGGTAGCCCACGCGCTCGCGCTTGAGCGCGAAGAAGCGCGCGCGGTACGACTCGTTCGTCGGCGGCTCGCGCCGGCTCTGCTGCGTCGCCTCCTCCAAGTAGTAAGGTGTGCCGAGCACGTCGTGACGCACCTGCCAGCCGGCGGGCAGTGGCGCCTTGAGCGCCTCCGCCGCCAGCCATAATAAGGAGCGATCGGCGCGCACATCCATCCCGAGCTGGACCGCGCGCGCGAGCACCTCTCGATCCTCGAGGGCCGCCGCCTCGGAACCCTCTGCGGACGCCGCCGCCGCCGCTGCCGCCGCCGCTGCCGCTGGCGCATTGCCGGGCACGGGCACCGATGCGGCTTGCGCGCGCAACGCCGATGGCGACGCAGTGGGCACCCGCGCCTGCAACGGCGCATCCGGCACCTGCTCCTGTGCCTGCGCTGGCGGTGGCAAGCCAGGCATGGGCTGCGGCCTTGGCGGCTGCGCGGCGGCCGGTGCGGCAGCGGCTGCCTCCGGCGGCACGGACGCCGCGCTCAGCAGCCGACCAAAGAGGCTTGCCGCCTCAGCTGCCGAGATGGCGCCCGCCTCCTGCAGCCGCGCGATGAGCCCCGGCGCGTTGGCTGCGAGCGCGTCGCCTGCGGCCCTCTGCACAAAGTAGAATTTCTCATCGAGGTCGTCGGCCGCGCTCACTTTGGCCTTGAGCCGTTCGAGGTTCGCCTCGTGCTCGCTGGCGGGCATGACGAGCGGCGACGAACCGCCGCAACGAAATGAGGCCGACTGACTGCCCAGTCCGGCTTGACACTTAGTAGTGACCCGCAGCGCAGCAACGCGATCATTTTCACTTTGTTTAAAATTCGACACCCAAGACACCGGACCACCCGCCAACAGGCACAAAACACCAAACTCAAAACACAAAAGCGCGTTCACAATCAAAGCCAATTCATCCCCTGCGAGCCGCGTTCAGCGCGACTCAGTATCACAGTTTTTGATTCACACTCGCGGTCCTGCCAATGTGTAGGTAGCTTGGTAAGTTACAAAGTTCTCTCTCACACTCGCGACGACGCAGGGGCTTGTACGCTTGTTTATCACTTTATCTTGAACTTTGTAAACAGCATAACAGCTGAAATGTAGACAAACGCGAGCCTCGATGGGTGCCGCGGGGCGCGGGCTGTGTACATCGGTACCTCACAAGGGATCAGTTCATCAGTGCACATGTCAACTCGTCCCAATTTCTTGGAATGTCAGTTATTAGTCTTGTTGATCAAGTCAAGTCAAGTCAAGTCAAGTCAAGTCAAGTCAAGTCAAGTCAACTTGACTTGTCTTGATTTGGTACACGTTGCGCCCTGATGCTTGATGATGCGCAATCACCAAGGAATTCTCCGGCGCGGCTGCATCGAGCGATTCCTTGTCGTTCAATGCCAATAGTCGTCGGCGACAGTGGGTTGGTGGCCATCGCGGGTGCCACGCTGCTCGTGCTGGCGGTGACGGTGCGCGCGCAACGGCTAAAACGCCGAATCCGATCCCCTGCGGCCGGGTTCGCTCGCCCTGACCAACCCGCCTCTCCACACGGCGGAGGTGGTCAGCGCGATGGCGGCGAAGCCAAAATCCCCGTTGCCGCCGCGTCTCCCTCCAGCGGTACGGAGGATCTGCTGCTGCGGCGGTCGATTCGTGTCTACAAGCCGCTCGCGACGGTGCTGTCGGCGATCAACGAGGGCGCAACGGATGGGGATGTGCCCTTCCGGAAGCGCGGAAGGCGCGAGTCAGGCGAAATCGACCCACTCATCGCCCTGCGCCGGAAGTGGGTGCTCGAGGCGGCCGAGCGGCGGGTGGTCGTGCCACTGCAGCTGTGGATCGCCTACCGGCTGTGGGTCGACTCGATAATCTGCGCGCGCAGCGGCCGCGGGGCGAGCTTCCACTCGTTCGTGTACGCGCACACCCTAGGGCTGCCGTATGACGCCATGCAGAATCTCAAAACGCACTGGAGTGGCTCGGACGCGGCGGACCTGCTCGCTTGCCTGGCGCAGGAGGGACTGCTGCTGCCCTTTGGTGGTGGAGGCCTCGCCGCCGCCTCGGCCAAAACGCCTCGGCTTTCTCTCGCCTCATCCCTAACCCTCGATGCGATCGACGACGACGAAGACGACGGCGGCGGCGCGGCGGCTGAGCTGAGAGCATGGCTCAACGCATCGCTCACCGCATTCAACGGGCGCTTCCACCTCGCCAAGAACCGCGTCTTCAAGGGTCTCGAGTACGAGTCCGAGGGTGAATGGCAGGGTGGGTATGACTTTGTGCAGCTCGCTGACCCTCAGCTGGGCATGCTCCACTGGGACCGTGACTGGACCGAGGAGCTCACCATGCTCCGGCTCGCGCTGCAGCACGTCAATCGGCTGGTGAGCGTGCACATCGCATGGCTCGCGCGCGTGCACATGACTCATGGCTCACGCGCACCAGCGCTACGACGGCGTTTGGCACAGCCGACCCTCACCCTCACGCCCCCCTCTCCACACGAGCAATGACGATAACCTAGAGGCTGTTGCCGACCTCAGCTGAGAGATAACCTCTGTCGTTCACCGCGACATGGCCGAGCTTTCGCCCTCCTCCATCCCCCCGTCCCATCCCCCCATCCCATCCCCCCATCCCGCCCCCCCATCCCATCCCCCCATCCCATCCCCTCCCTGGCCGAGTGGCTGAGCCCTTCCCTCCCCTCCCCCTCTCGCCTCGGCAGCGGCCGCGATTCCTCCTCATCTCGGGAGATCTCATCAACGCCTTCCCGCTCGACGACCACGCGCAGGTCGCGGCGCGTGAGGTACCGTCCATCAAGGGGTCGAAAGAGGCCTCTGCTTGTCTCTGATTGTCTGTCTCTGATTCTCGCTCACTGGATCGGATGAGCTCCTTCATCAGGTGGCCTCCTTCAAGGAGGCGCTGCACGAGCTCAGCCCGGACATCCCTCTCGTGCTCCAGCCGGGCAACCACGACGTCGGCCAGTCGCCCACGCCCGCCGACATCGAGCGCTACCGGCAGCGCTTCGGAGACGACTACTTCGAGTTCTGGGTAGGCGGCGTCCTGTACATTGCCCTCAACTCGCAATACTACCGAGACGACAGCGCCGTGGTGCGCGAGCGGCTCGAGCAGGACGCATGGGTGGAGCGCACGTTTGCGTCCGCGCTCGAGCGCCGTCCTAAGCATGTCGTGATGCTCTCTCACGTGCCGCCCTTCGTGCATGATGAGGAGGAGCAGCCAGGCTGGGCCAACTGGCCGCAGGAGCCGCGGCGTGCGATGCTCAGCGCGGCGGGTAAGGTGGGTGCGAAGCTGTGGCTCTGCGGCCACTACCACGGCAACTCGCATGGGGTGAGCAGCGGTAGCATCGAGGTCGTCACTACCTCTTCCTGCGGCGGCGTCATCAACTGGACCGAGGAGCCGTCCCTCGTGGCCACCCAACCTTTCCCGGACTTTTCCAAGGTGGTGGGTACGCCGCCCGTCCTCGCCGACGCGAGCCACTCGGGTATGCGCCTCGTGCGCGTCACGGAGCACGGCTTCTCCCATCGTTGGTTTGAGCTCGCCGACGTCCCGGCCACCTTCGAGGACGCCTTCGCGCCGCGCTCGCGCGCCGTGCCGAGCAAAGCCGCCGATCGGTTCGGCCACCTGGCCGACGTGATGGGATTGAGCCCCGCCACCTCCGCCGTGAAGACCATGCGCGGATCCATGAGTTGTGGCTCCATCCACCAATCATTCGGAACCCAATCCAGCATCGCCGCCGTCGCCGCCCAGCTGCGCGCCCGCGAGAGCGCCCGCAACATGGGGCACGAAGGCGTGGGCGAGGAGGAAGAGGACGCGACGACAAGGAATTGACTTGACTTGACTTGACTTGAATACGAAGCCCTTTGCGCACTGTCTTCGGCTCCCGACAACGGAAACCGACGTCCAAGCTTGGCGTTGGAGTCGACCCTCATCATGACCAACGAGCAGGCGCGGCGCAGGTGAGCTGCCGCACGGCACCCGCCATCGATCACACTGAGCCCTCTTCCATCGTGGCGAAGCCTGCGAGCTCACCGGGTGTTCTCCGCCACCTACGTCGTTTCTCCTACAGCGTGACATCACTCGAGGCCATGACGGTCTTCGCGCGCAGATGAGGAAGTTGCGTCCCGCAAGAAACCTATGGCCACCGGCTGGCGCCGTCTAAACTTCAACCCTCCTAAACACGTGGCCTCTAGTGTCCACACAATTAGTAACCACCACACTGAGTTCAAAATCAGGTGGTGGGGATAGTGTGTGAATCCAGAAACGGAATACCGTCGATTACCGTTATGCGTTAACGTACAAGAATACCAGCAGACGCCGCGGCTCTACAACGCTAGCCGCGCCGGGGGGCGGGGCGCGCCGACCCGCTTTTCCGCCGCGGTTGGGGTTTTCTCCAACAACCGCTGTATGGAGAGAACCATTTCCGCTCACGGTTCGACTCACGGTGTGGCGCGCGAGTTCCCCCGCCACTGGCACTGCGTTGCGCATAACAACAACGTAACAGGTCTGGCGTGCAGTGGAGTGCACAGAACCACAGTGCAGTGTGGCGCACACTTGACACTATCTTGACACTATTGGTTACTATTGGGAGATGTTTGAGGGTTGGTTTCGGCGCGCACTTTGGGTCCCTGCTACCAGCCTGCTTTGGTTAGGTGCCTCCGACCTTCCTGTGAGGGGGGGGAATGACGGACCCTTTGATTGCAGGCCCAATCATTTGTTGGAAGTTTTGTTTTGGACTTTCTCCGGTCCAAGCTCAGTGCTTTGGAGCGTGCGCGCCGCGCGCGCGCACAGCGAAGGGTCCGTAGGACTCGCCGCCCAGAAGGGCTTCCGGACCGCCACGGGGGGGCCATGGGCGGCGGCGATGGGAAGCTCAAGCGGCAGGCCAGCCAGATGCAACTGACTGACATCCCGCAGGTCGTCAAGGACCTGAAGGCGGCGCAGGACTCGGCAACGAAGGAGAAGCTGGTGCACCTGATCGACTGTTTGTCCGTGCAGGCGGATAAGAATCCGTCGACTCTCGTTGCTGCAGGCGTCATCAAGCCACTCGTCGATCTGCTCGACAATGGCAACGACGGCTGCCAGGTCCACGCTTCCTCGACGCTGGCGACGATCGCAGCTTCCAACTCCGATTTCCAAATGAAGATTGTGGATGCGGGCGCCATTCCGCCGCTCGTCCAGATTTTGAAGTCGGGCAGCAACAAGGCGCAGGTCTTTGCGGCCTACGCCATCGCCGAGCTCTCCGAGCAGCGTTCGCAGCAGGATCCGATCGTCCGTGCGGGCGCGGTGGTGCCGCTCGTGCGGCTGCTGCGCAGTGACGTGACGGAGGACGCGCACCTGCACGCGGCGGACGCGGTGGCCAACCTGTCGGTTGGCAACACCAAGTCGCAGAAGGCCTTCTTCGAGGCGGGTGCCGTCCCGCTCCTCCTTGATCAACTGTACAGTGGCAAGTCGCAGATGTCGGTAGCAAACGCGATCGCAAAGCTCCTCTCTCCTGGAGCCGAGCCGGGCGCGAAGGCGAACACCGCGGTGCAGAGTGAGATCATGGAGAAAGGTGGCATCGCACCGCTGCTCGCGCTCCTGAACGCCATGAGTGTGGAAGCGCAAGTGAACGCGGCCGAGGCGCTCTCCAACCTGGCGCGGGACAACCCAGAGACTCAGATGGCCATTGCCAAGGCAGGTGGAATCGCGCCGTTGCTCGCGATGCTACCGTGCAAGAGCCAGGAGGCGCAGGCGCAAGGTGCATCGGCGCTCGCACAGCTCACGCGCTACAACCGCGAGAACCAGAGCTCATTCTCGAAGCAGGGCGGCATCCAGCAGCTCGTGCCTTTGCTCACGAACAAGAATTTGACCGTGCAGGCGATGGCGGCGCTCTGCCTGACCGAGGTGGTCAAAGACAACCGGGAGAACCAGACGCTGGCCTCCGAGACGGGGTGCATCGCCAACCTCGTCGACCAGCTCAAGAACAACGACCGGGCCCCCGGAGTCGAGGAAGTCAAGGCCGAGGCGGTACGCACGCCCACCACGACGCTGGCTCGCGTCCCCAGCCCACCTCTGCACGCCCACCTCTGCACGCTCCCCTCGCCCTCCCCTCACCCCCCTGCCCTCACCCCCCTCCCCTCACTCCCCTCACCTCGCTCGCCCTCCCCTCTCCACCCTCCCCTCACCCCTCCCTGCAGGCGGGCGCCATCTGGGTACTCTCGGACCATCATGATAAGAACAAGCAGGCGGTCGCGGACGCGGGCGGAATCCAGCCGACGGTGATGATCCTAGCGGGGGGCACGGCGCGCGCGCAAGAGCACTCGGCCTACGCCCTCGCCTCCCTCGGCGCTGGGAACGTGACCAACCAGAGGCAGATCACTACGTTGCTTGTGGGCTGCCTCTCCAGCGGCAGCGCCATGGCAAAGGCGAACGCGACGGCGCTGCTCGAGAAGCTCGTGCAGGAGAACCCGACCTCGCAGCAGGAGATTGCGATGGCGGGGCCGTTGCTAGATTTGATTGGCTTGCTCAAGGACGGCTCTGACGGTGCCAAGCGTTTCGCTTTGTGGTCGCTCTCTCTCTCCATCAGCCCCGACAACCAGAAAACTCTGCTCGAGGAGGGTGTCATTGATCCGATCGTCGCAGCGCTCACCAGCGACGAGTCTTCCGCTCGCCAACAGGCGGCCGCGGCCATCTCACGCCTCGCACTCAAGAATCCCAAGACGCAACTGGCCTTGGGCGAGAAAGGAGCCATCACTCCCTTGATCGACATCGTCAAGGGCGGGCTCGAGACCATGGCGACCGACGAGGACGAGGACGAGGGCACGGCGAAGGTCAACAAGATTGACGTCGCGGCTCGGCAGTTTGCGGCGGCAGCGCTCGCGTCGCTGGCCAGCCTGAAGAAGAACGGCGATAAAATGGTGGAGCTCGGCGTCCTCGAGCCGCTGGTGACGCTGCTCAACAAGGGCGACAACCTTGGCAAGCAGCACGCGTCTGCTGCGCTCGCACGCCTCGCTACCGGCAGCAAGAAGACGCCCGCGGCGCTCGACCCAAGCCGCGCTATCGCTGCCATCAAGCCGCTCGTAACCCTGCTCGATGGCACGTGCGGCGACGGCGCGCAAGAAGAGGCGGCGGGCGCGCTCTTTGCGCTGGCTGATGAGTTGGGTAATCGCGTGGCGATTGCAAACGCGGGCGGCATACAGCCCATTGTGACGTTGCTCGGGTCGTCCAACCCGATGTCGCAGAATTATGCTAAGGAAGTGCTCGTGCGTCTCTCGATTGAGTCGGCCAACCGTGCCCTGATCATCAAGCAGCTCGTCGACATGCTCGCCGAGAACGGCTCTTCGGCACAGGAGAGCGCGTGTGCTGCGCTCGCCAACCTTGCGTCCGACTCGGCCGAGAACCGCGGCTCGATCGTCGAAGCGGGCGGCATCGCGCCACTGCTCTCGATCATCGAACAGAACACGAAGGCCAAGGAGGCGTCCCTGAAAGCGATCTCGAAGCTCGCGTACAAGTCTGAGTCCATCCAGAGCGCCATCACGGCCGCAGGAGGCATCCCCCTCCTCGTCAACTCGCTCGCGAGCTCCTCGAACGCCAAGGAGATGATGGCACAAGCCGGCCTCTACTCCCTCGCCGCGAATGCGCTTTCACAGCTCGCCAAGGGGAGCCGTGAAAATCAGTCCAAGATTTCCGAGGCGGGCGCCATCCCATCCCTCGTCTCCATCCTTGGCACTCCGGTGCCTGACCTGCAGGCCAACGCCGCCGAGTGCTTGGGCAATCTGGCCGGCAACAATCCGGACATCCAGGCGGCCATCGCACGCACGGGTGCGATCGCGCCGCTGTGTACGCTTCTCCGCGACGGTCAATCGGACGAGGTCAAGGAGCAAGCGGCGGCGGCGCTCTGGTCTCTCTCCCTCGACAACAAGCCGAACAAGGACACGGTCGCCAAGTTGGGTGGCGTCGAGCCGCTGGTCAACCTGCTGGTGATGGGCACCTCCGAGTCCTCACTCGATCAGGCGACGGGTGCGCTGAGCTCCATGTCCTCGAAGCACACGGAGAACCGCGAGACGATCTGCAAGCTCATCGTTGCAAGGCTCGGCTCCAAGGCGCAGATGCTGCAGACGCCCACGGGCGCGGTGCGTCTCCTCAAAGCCGTTGCGCGCATGTGCCACGGAAGCAACTCCAACCAGGCGGCCATCGCCAAGGCGGGCGGCGTGCCAACGCTCATCATGTGGCTCTCTGGCGGCTTCTCCGACGGCAAGACCGGTGGCAATCTCGAGGCGCAGGCGGCCGCGGCGGACGCGCTCCTCTCGATGGTGTCCAACAACGACCCGCTGCAAGCGCTCATCGCGCGTTCAAATGGCATCCAGCCTCTCATCGAGCTCCTCACCAGTGGCACCGCCGTCACGCAGGTCGGCGTCTCGCGCCTCCTTTGGCACCTTTCCGGCAACCTCGAGAGCGCGACCGCAGTGGTCGCGTGTGGCGGCGTGCAGCCGCTCTGCGCAATGCTTGGATCGGGTGAGCCGCGCGCGCAGGAGCTCGCGGCAACAGTTATCCTGCGGCTGCTCAAGGCACCTGATCGGGCGGTCTGTACCCAGGTGTCGACCATGGTCACCGAGCAGGGAGGTGTACTCGCCCTTGTCAAGCTGCTGTGCAACGGCTCCCCAGCGGGACAGCAGCAAGCCACGTGCGTGATCGCCGAGATCGCGCAGAGCCCCGGGAGCCGCGCCGCCATCGCCACGGCCGGTGGCATCGAAGCGCTCGTCGGCCTTCTCACCTCGAACGTGGTAGGTACCGCCGAGATGTCCGCACGCGCGCTGGCCAATCTCGCACGCGACTCGACGAGCGCCGTGACGAGCGCCGCGCCGAGCGCCGCGCCGAGCGCTCCCGCCGCCGCCGAAGCTGAGGAAGGTGGCGAGTCGGTGGCACCGGTGGGCGCGGAAGGCGCAGAGCCGCCAAGGCGGCGTAGATCCGTCTCGACGGAGTTGCGCATCATGGCCGCGGAGGGCGCGGCGCGGCGCGAGCAGATTGCAGCCTCGGGCGGCATCAAGCAGCTGATTGTGATGCTGAGTGCGGTGTCGCTCTCGTCATCGATCATCGGGCGCAAGATGTGGGAGCTCGTCTCCAAGGTCATCGGTGCGACACCGGCACCGGAAAGTGGCGAAGCCAAGGGTGGCGGCGCCAAGAAGGCGGGAGGGGTTGATGACGAGGTGATGGGCGTGCAAGAGCAGGCCGCGGGCGCGCTCGGCGATGTAGCCTGCGGCGACAGCGCGATGCAGCGGCTGATCGTCGAGGGCGGTGGTGTGCCTCCTCTCCTCGCGCTCCTGCGCTCGTCATCGACTGTCTCGCAGGCGAACGCGGCGCGCGCCATCTGGCACCTATGCTCCTCCGTCGAGCACCAGGCCCGAATCGTCGACAGCAACGCCATCCCCGAGCTCGTGCAGCTCAGTCGCACCGGCTCCGCCGCGGCGCAGGGTTTCGCGGCCGCGGTCATCTCGGAGCTCGCCAAGGGAGCGATCATCGAGCGCGAGAAGCAGCAGCTCCTACCCGACGATGAGAAGCCTACGGACCGGCTGAGCGTGATTGCGCAGGCGGGTGGCATCACGCCTCTCGTCGGGCTGCTGAGCACAGGAGATGCGGCGGGCAAGGAGATGGCGGCGAGTGCGCTGCTTCATCTGTGCGTCGACGCGGCCAACCGCGACGCCGTCGCCCGTGCAGGCGGCATCCCGCCCCTGGTGCAGCTGCTTGACGACTCTGCCCCGCAAGCACACGGCCCCTCGATGGCGGCCCTCGCGCGCCTGGGCCATGGGAATGCGGACCACCAGACGCAGATCGCCAAGAAGCTCGTGGGCTTGCTATCGCCATCCCAGTCGAGCGGGGCGCAGCGGCGCGCGTCGCACGCGCTCTGGGAGCTCGCCAAGAATAACGAGGGCGCGCCTGGGCGGATCGTGAACGCGGGTGGCATCTCGCCGTTGGTGGCTCTCATGGGTCGCGCGCCGGAGGATGTGTACGAGGAGGCGGTGGGGGCGCTCTCTTGCCTTGCGCACAATGACCCATCCAATCAACTCGCCATCGCCACCGGCCTCGTCGCCCTCCTCTGCAGCGCGCCCGACGCGCCCGACTCAGCCGAGAAGTTGCCGGCCATGGTCGCCCAATTCGCAGCGGCGACCGACATGCGTGCCGTCATCCTCGAGGCGGGTGATGCGGTGCGAGCAGTTTGCCTCGCTCTGGGCGAGGGCGAGGGCGACGCGGCCGAGGCTAGCACGGCCCACAAGAAGCTCAAGAAGATGAAGAGCAAGAGATCGCAGAGGACTCTGTCGATTGAGATAGAGGAGGTGCCGTCCTCCCCAGAGCCCCCACTCATGAATGAGGAGGCACCCGATGAGGGCGCTGGCGCCCCGAAAGAGGACGGCACGGCTGCGCCGCTGTCACCTCCCTCGCAGCCTCCCCCGCAGCCTCCCGCGCAGCCTCCCGCGCCGCCTCCTGCACAGCCAACTGGCAGCAGCGGTGCCACCACCGCCAAGGGGAGCAAAAAAGCTGCGGCGTCGCCGGGCAAGTTGAAAAAGCTCGACACGCAGAAAGCCTCGGGCAGCGAAAGCAGGACGAGCGCCCGTAAAGGGCAGAAGAGCGATCGGCCAGCCTCAGGACGCTCGCCCGGGAGCAAGCGGACGTCGAAGAGCGCCCCGCCGGTGTCGAAGAGCCTGAGTGGAGCGGCGCTTGCGAACATCGCCGAGTGAGCGCCTGAAGGCGCTCGTGGTCGGGCGCTGCCTCTCGGGACCGCGATGCATCCCCCCGACAAACCCCGATCACATGTCGTGGCATGGCGTGGAGCCTGAGCGGGGAGGGGGTTCGGGATGGGACAGGTGTAGGGGCGTGGCTAGGCTGCTTACGGAGGGGCGGCGGTGGGAGTGGCGGCGGTGTGTTTTTCTATAATATGATTGTGTGCGACAGCCGAGCCCGCGGCCGCACGGTGTGGCGTGTGCTGTCAGTCCGGTCTGTGTTGTGTGTACCGCGCACACGCGGCGGGGAGATGTAATTATCCGGACCGGACTGACCGGTTCATGAGCCGGCACGTATACCGTGAACCGGCAGATGAATCTTGAAGCATGAATGCCCCCACAGCGCGTCACTGTTTAGTACAATACCAGTAAGATCGGTGTTTCTGCTTTCTATGGACGTTCGGTTGGACGCATGACCGGGGATGACGCCGCGATTGCCAAAGTCTTTTGCATGTTGGTCCAAAATGCGCGTGTGAGGAGTGCCACACACACCGTGGCGGTGCCATCACCTTCGGCCATGTCGCGACTGTGCCCTCTTCGCCGCCCGCCGCCATGAGCGTTCGCCCGCCGCCTGCCGCCCGCCGCTGTGAGTGGCAAGCCATTGGCGGCTCGCGCCAGGCGGGGTGGGGGGTGGGGGATGCTCACAGCGGTCATCGGCGAAGGTCATGGACTCACCGTGCCGTGCCATTCATCTGCTCGTGTTACTCATCGGATGTCGACGAAAGTGAGGACTTGGGCGTCGGAGGCGGCGGCGAGCATGCCTTGCGGCGATTGCTCAAGGCTGTTGATAGGGAGCGCCAGCTGCACGAGCGCACGGCGCTCGGGCGGCGGCGCGCACCCGAGCGGCTTGGCGCTCGGCTCGGGCGCGTCGAGGGGCAGCAGCACCGACGGCTTGTCAAGCGCCCACTCGTACAGGCAGCCGTCCGAGCCGCAGCTGAGAAGGGCGAGGCCTGGCTCACCGCCGCCGCCACCGCTCCCGAGCAGCTGTACATCCCACACGTCCGAGCGATGCGCGACGAAGCGACTCAGGAGGCTGGCCGACGCGCGCACGTCCCACACGCTCACCGTGCCGTCCGTCGCACCCGCGGCCAGCCGGCGGGGCTGCGGCGCCTCAGGGCTCACGCAGAGCAGCGCCGCGCCTAGATGCATCTGCGCTCCTGGCGACGGTGTGAGCGTGAGCACCGGCTTCTTGCCGCCGCTTGCGCGCACGTCCCAGAACGAGACGACGGTGCCGCCAACGGCGAGAGTATTTGCGTCCCACCAGGCGACCGCGTACAGCGCAGGCTCGCGCGACTGCGTGCGCCACTTCTCGCCGCTGCGCTCTGCCTCGAGCACCACCAGGCCGCCGTCCTCGCCCACCGCCGCCACCTCGGCGCCGTTGCACGCCACCCCAAGGGTCGCGAGCCCGTCCTCGGGCGCGCCGCACCGCGACCACTGGTGGTCCAGCTTAACCATGCCACCGGCCACCGACTCGTCCGCGTCTGCGATGGCGTAACAAGAGACGCCGCCCGCGCCCGAGGCCGTGAATGCGAGCCTTCCGCTCTCGGCAACGGCGAGCCCGAGCACGCACCCGTCGTGTGGCGTGGAGCCCACGTCCACCCTCTGCGGGCCGCGCTCCTCGGCATCGTCGTCCATGGCGCGCGCGTCGTCGGTGGCCACCGAGTCCAGGCGCACTCGCCACGCGGTGAGCTCATTCGTCTCAGGTTCGTCCCATGAGCCTGCGAGGGCCAGCGCGTCTGCCTGCGGCACCCAGCGCACGGCGCATTGCTTGCGACCGAGCGAGGGGGTCGCGCATACGGGCACCTCAACCACGAGCGGGGCCGTCGGCGGCGGCTCGCTCACGAGGAGCGCCGGGTCGATAGGTTCGAACTTGAACATCGGCGACAGAGAGTGAAGGGAGGAGAAGCCTGCCTCACCTGTCTTGCTTTGTGATGCCAAAAAGTGGGGAAGGCGCCGTATCGGTCGCCCCCCCCCACACTGAGTCTTAACAAGACACAGCGGACGGGCCTACAAAGACCCCGGAC
>Ga0180441_100226_pt1 | contig 33253 bp, 18 predicted proteins | sample ChrtobMetaP5_8mM_FD_120633 | JGI IMG/M metagenome (GOLD analysis project Ga0180441, IMG submission 120633) | Chrysochromulina tobin associated microbial communities from unialgal haptophyte culture, Seattle, Washington, USA - P5_8mM MetaG | ecosystem: Host-associated > Algae > Haptophytes >...
TCGCGGACAGCACCGATGTCGGTGGAGTGCGGTCTGCAGGGCAGTGCGAGGCGCGACAGCGGAGGCGCGACAGCGGAGGCGTGCGCTCCAGCGCGAAGTTTACGCTGCCCCCTCAAACCTTAATTGCGGACTCCTCGAATCGACTTTCGTGAAAACAGTACGGCGAAATTCATTGTACAGTCTGCCGAGTTGCCGCGTCGCAACCTTAGCCGCACATCCAAAGTTTCTCGTGTTTCGTCATCTCTTTCTCAGCATGCTCGCGAGCACATCCCCTGCAGCACATCCGCTGGTCGCCACAAGCGCGCTGCGGGTGGGCGCACCGCAGCTGCCGATGAAGTTTCCAGGCCGCACGCGCGCGTTGCGAGCGCAAGGCAATGGCGATTTTCAGTCCGATGTGGATGACGAGAGCGAGCAGAGCTACCTTGCCGACCTTGAGCGCGCGCTGACGCAGCCGACGGAGCGTGATCGGCGGCGGCAGCAGCAGGATGATGGCGCTCCGCTGCGCATCCAGAGGCAGAGGGTCCCGGCGCCGCTGCGCATCCAGCGCAACACGGAGCGCCTCCGCAGGAGGCGTCGGGGATCCGCGCCGACCTTGACACGCGAGGACACGGCGCTGGTCAACTTGCCGACGACACTCCGGCGCGCATACGACGACTTTCTGGAGCGCCCAGGCCAGCCGCTCCTGCTCGGCTCGCTCGCACTCCTCGTCGGCTTCTACCTCGCGGGCGCGCTCTCGACGATCTTTGGTGCCGCGGGATTTTGGGAGCCGACAATTGCCTTCGTGCCGCTGACCCTCGGTGAGCTCGTCTCCAGGCGCTATTACTCACGGCCCATGAGCGAGCGCTCACAGACGCTGCGTCTCCTCAACGCGCTCAAATGCGGCTTCCTCTTCGGCGTGGTCACTGATGCGCTCAAGCTGGCTGGTTGAGCGAGATAGCAATTTGATGTCCTCTGAAGATGCTCTGCATAGAGACTCGACACAACGTTAACCCCTGTCTCGAGCCAGCCGTATGGTAGATGGGTGGCATAATGTGAAGAGAGCGACGGAGAGCGTTCAGCTCAGTCTTGATCGGGCGACTTCACGCCCCTAGAAAGTTCACACATGGCCCGGCCCTGTGCGGCTCGTGACCCTCTCGACAACTCGCGGCGCGCGGCGCGCGCGAGCGCGACAATGCCAGCAGGCCCCAAGGTGCCCAGCGCTCGCAGTCGCTCGTCCTCGCGTAGCCGATCGTCCTCGCATAGCGCCTCGTCGTCTTATTCGTCGCGCTCGCGCAGCGGTTCGTCGTCCTACTCGGGCTCGTCGTCGCGCTCGCGCAGCCTGAGCGACAGCCGCGGCCGCAACAGCGGCCGGGCGAGCCGAGATCGCGAGAGGCGGCCGGTGCGCGAGGAAGAGCGCCGGCGCTCGCCTCTCCGGGACGACAAGGCGCGGTCCAACGCCATGGATAGCAAAGGGCGGCCGCGCGCCGCCACTGCCGATGACGGAGACGCGCCACGCAGCCGCGGCAGCGGACTGCCACCGCCGCCGCCGCCTGCCCCTCCGGGAGCCAGCAAGGGCCGCGATCGCGGAGGCGCACGCGATGAGCCGACAGCGCTGGCGCCGGCACCCGCGGAGCGCGAGCGCGCGCCTCGCACGCGCACTGTCGAGGACCCGTATGCGATGGCGGCAAAGACGGCGGCAGGCACCGAAGCAGGCGGCAACAAGACGGGCGGGCTGTACTTGCCGCCGTGGAAGCTGGCGCAGATGATGAAGGAGGTGACGGACAAGACGAGCAAGGAGTACCAGCGCATGCGCTGGGACGCGCTCAAGAAGGCGATCAACGGGCTGGTCAACAAGGTGAACGTGTCCAATCTGAAGCAGGTAGTGCTCGAGCTCTTCGGGGAGAACATCATCCGCGGGCGCGCGCTGCTCATCCGCTCGCTCATCAAGGCGCAGCTCGCGTCACCGAGCTTCACGCACGTGTACGCTGCGCTGCTCGCCGTCATCAACACCAAGATGCCGGAGATTGGCGAGCTCTTGCTCAAGCGCGTATTGCACCAGTTCCGGCGCTCATTCAAGCGCAACGATAAGGTGACCTGCACCGCGGTGACGCGCTTCATCGCCCACCTGGTCAACCAGCAGGTGGCGCACGAGCTGATCGCGCTCCAGCTGCTGTCGCTGCTGCTCGAGCAACCGACCGACGACTCGGTGGAGGTTGCTGCCGCCTTCCTAACAGAGTGCGGCTACACGCTGCACGAGCTCACGCCGCAAGGACTCAACGCGATCTTCGAGCGGCTGCGTTCGATCCTGCACGAGGGCGTGATCGACAAGCGCGTGCAGTACGTGATCGAGCATCTCTTTAAGCTGCGCAAGGGCAAGTTCCATAATCCGTCCACGGGGCAAGCCGGCGGCGTGCCTACAGAGCTTCAGCTCGTCGAGCCTGATGATCAAATCACTCACGAGCTGCTGCTCGATGAGGACTTTGACTTGTGTGAGAGCCTCGACTACTTCACGTACGACGCCGACTTCGAGGCGAACGAGGAGCGCTTCCGGCAGGTGAAGCGCGAGGTCCTCGGTGCGAGTGACGACGACGACGACGACGAGAAGGAGGGCGGCGACGGCGACGACGACGACGACGACGACGACGACGACGACGATGACGACGGGCCAGCTGGGGGTGGCGGCGGCGGCGGCGGCGGCGGCGGCAAGATGGTGGTCTCGGACATGACAGAGCAGGACCTGGTCAACCTGCGACGCACCATCTACCTCACGATCATGTCCTCGGCTGCCGTGGACGAGTGTGCACATAAGCTGATGAAGCTCAAATTGCGCCGCGGCCAAGAGAATGAAATCTGCACCATGCTCATCGAGTGCTGCGCGCAGGAGCGCACCTACCTACGCTTCTACGGCTCGCTGGGCGAGCGCTTCTGCATGATCGCGCGCGAGTACCAGGCGGCGTTTGACGAGACGTTTGCCAAGCAGTACGCCATGATCCATCGGCTTGAGACCAACAAGCTGCGCAACATCGCCAAGTTCTTCGGCCACCTGATCCACTCGAACGCGCTGCCATGGGGCGTGATGGAGTACCTCGTCATCACCGAGGCGGAGACGACCTCCTCCTCGCGCATCTTCATCAAGGTCCTCTTCCAGGAGATCGCCGAGTACCTGGGCCTCAAGCAGCTCAAGGAACGTCTTTCAGAGCCCGCGATGCAACCCTCCTTCGAAGGCCTCTTCCCCATGGACTCGCCCAAGAACACGCGCTTCGCCATCAACTTTTGGACGGCCATTGGGCTCGGCGGCATCACGGACGGCTTGCGCGAGCACCTGGCGAACGCGCCCAAACGGGCTGCCGCCGCGCAGGCGGTCGTGCCCGTGCCCCCGACCCAAAAGGCCCTCTCCGCCTCCTCCTCCTCCTCCTCCTCCTCCTCCTCAAGCTCCTCGTCGAGCTCGAGCACCGGAAGCAGCAGCAGCAGTGGAAGCAGCAGCAGCAGCAGAAGCAGTGGCAGCAGCAGCAGCAGCAGCGGCAGCAGCAGCAGCAGCAGCAGCAGCAGCTATAGTTACAGCGGCAGCTCGTCGTACAGCTCGGGCTCCCGCAGCAGCTCCAGCTCGAGCAGCTCAAGCAGCTCGACCTCCTCAGGCTCAGCCTCCGGCGGACGCAAGAAGTCGCGTAAGAGCAAGTCACGCAAGAGGAAGTCACGCAAGAGCAGCGGATCCTCCTCCCGCTCGCGTTCGGGAAACGGCTCCTCCTCGTCCTCGTCCTACTCGCACTCTCGCAGCCCTTCGCCCTCGAAGGCGTCAGGAGGCTCCTCCAGGGCGGCGAAGCGCAGCAGGGCTACCTCGGTCTCCAAGCGCTCCGAAGCATCTCGCCCGCCTGTCCAGGAACAGCCCTCGAAGCGCTCCAAGCACTCATAGGGTGCTGCCGCAACGCAGAGGAATCGGATGGTTGCCTCGACGCTCGAACTCGAAGTAAGATGAGATCGCTCTGATCGAGTATCTCTACGCAGATTCGCGAACAAACATGAGGATTGGCGGCCCGGAGCGCCCGGCTCGCGGTGGTTAATGTATTGTGTAACCCGGACCGGCCGGACCCGCGGGCCGCGGCGTGTATGTGCGCGTCGAGGTCACCGACTGAGTCGCACAAACGTTACACATCGTAAAATGTGCAGAAGCCAGTCACTAAGGATTTACAATGTGCACCCTGAACACCGAACACGCGCGGGCCGAGTGTGGCACATAGTGTGCCCGAGGCGCAGGCTGCCCGAGCGCGGTTTCTGACGTCTTTTCGCCGGCTAGAGAACCGTAACGGCTACCCGTGGCTCGCGCGAAGCCTCGCAATCTCTTCCGATGAGAGGAGGTGGCCACTCGCGAGCTTGGAGGCGAGTGCGGCAGCTAGGGCGCCGTCATCGCTTCGATGGGAAGCCTGCCGCGCTGTCTCCACCGCCTGCATCACGCGTAGTCGTGATCGAGCTGTCTGTGGCCGCGGATCGTTCTGCTCGGGCGAGACATTGTGCCGCGCGCTGATTCTCGGGTCGAGAGGTGAGTCGCCGCCAGAGTCGGAGGCGGCCATGCCGCTCTGAAGCTCGGCGGCCTGCTCCTCGTCGAGCGCCTGCGCCGCCGCCGCCCACAACGGCGCCTCGGGCTGCGCATCATCCGCATCATCCTCGGGCGGTGCATCATCCGCAACATACTCCCCGAGCATCAGGGCGGCGAGCCAGGCGAGGCCGGCCTCGGCAGACGCGATGTCTGACGCGCGCAACAGGCCGGCGACGCGAACGTCGGGCGCTGGATCAATATCTAGCCGATCGAGCGCGTCGGCCGCCGCCACGCACAAGGCTGCGGGCACGTCACGCTGGTTGAGCAGCACGAGCAGCGGCCGGCCAGCTCGAAGGCGACGCACCTCGTTCGCAAGCAAGGCCCACGACATATCGTCTGCCTCGCTCGCGTTGACCATGATCGCGATCGCGTGCGCATCGCCAGCGAGCTGGCCCCAGAACTTGCGGACTTGAGGGCTGCCGCCGAGGTCGAGCAGATCGAAGATGATGCGGTCGAAGTGCACGCTCGACTTGTTGCACCCCGCGGTGGGTGTGGGCTGCTGCTCGCCCGCCTTGCCGTGCAGTGCATGCACGAACGTCGACTTTCCCACCGCCGGAAGGCCGATGATGGCCACACGACGCCGTGGCAGCGCCATTTTTATTCCGCACCGGTTTCGGTAATCGTAGAACGTCTTACAAATATGGTGGGCCGGCCCTCGGGGGGATTGGGGAACCCTTGTCTGCCAACAGGAAGACGGTACGGCTCCCCCCGTTTTCTTTGAACGTTTCCTGTCGATCATGTTTTCAATCGCGCTCTCAGCAAAACGGCCTAAGGCGCGCGGCCATGTCGGGCAAGCGCGCCGCCGATCGGCAAATCAACAACAACATGACTGAGGAGGAGCTGGAAGGGGGCAGCGAGGAGCCTGTCGGCACGTGGCAAAAGGCAGACGAGGTGCGCGCACGCACGCACGCACAAACAACAAACAATCACCGTCTCCGCATCAACAACCCGTGTCCACGTGTGCAGGCGGTGCTCGCGCAGCGTAAATTCTATCGGGCCAGGCGGCCCGTTCGTGATAACAGCGCCAACTCGGCCTCCAGTACCTCCTCCAATCCGTTTGCCTCCTCCAATCCGTTTGCCTCCGTGGCTCTCGTCTCTGCTCCGGCGACCGTGCCCAATCCGTTTGCTTCCGTGGCCTTGGTTGCTGGCGCACCGGCAGCTGCAGCCGGCGGCTCCTCAGTCGGTGCACCAGCTGCGCCCGCAGCCGGAAACAGCGACGACATCGAGGCAAAGCTCAAGGCTCTCTACGGAAGTGCGCCTTCCGACGCGCTCGGATTCGCCGCCGCGCGCACGCACATGCGGTCCATTGGTGGTGCGAAGACCTTGTGGGCGCACCTCGAAAGCAAGGGCCTTCTCGCTGAGGACGGCCTCCACCTCAAGGTGGGCTCGCCAGGCAAGGTCGCGCCCTTCAACGTGTTTGCGTGCGTTGCGAGCGGCCACGTGGTGCAGCCGGGCATGAAGGAAGAGAATGCGGCAATCGGCGGTTTCGGGGACCGTTTCGTCGTCGCCTGCAACCGTCCCGAGAACGACGCCAACTGGGCGTCGGCCGCGCCCGAGTGGGTGGGCAAGGCCTCCATGGGCCAGCGCCACCGCTTCCTGACAACCCGGGACCTTACCTGGGCGTGGTTCAATGTGCTCAGCGTGGGCCTGGACGGTCGCGAATCGGCATTGCGAGAGGGGCTTGCCACGCTCGACGCGATGCACGAGGCAGCGCAAGCCTTCGCGCGAGGCACACCGGGCTGGTCGGACGCGCCCGAGCGGCTCGGCTTATTCTTCCACTGCTTCCCTTACAACTCCGTCCCCTCAATCCACATGCACATCGTCGACCTGGGAGCAACCGGCCCGACGTTTGAAGACCAGCGCCACAAGAACCTGCCCTTCGCGGCAGTGCGTGCGGTCCTTGCCGACGAGCTTGCTCACGCCGAGGCTTCTTCGGGAGAGGCGGATGAGCGCCGTACTGAGCATGTGGACCCACACGAAAATGGTGGGGGGGGCGGGGTTGCGGGATACACCAGTATGGCCGACATGATAGGTGGCTCACAGTCGCAGGTCTGATAGGCCTAATTGTCGCATGGCTCGACGATGCCAAGCGCCGCCTCGATGACCCGAAGGCAGCAGTCTCGAGCGCTGTCACGAGCGCTGAGGGGGAGACAATGGGGACAGCGGAGACTTCGCCCAGCAAGAAGCAAAATAAGTAAAGCCGCAGAGGAGCCGTCGTGGGTAGTGGCAAGCAGCACTGCGCACACGGCGCGATGTACCGTGGGCGCCTGCGCGAGCAGTGCAACTAGACGCTCGGCGGCCTGGCAGCAGCCCCCGGCAGGAGCGCGCGCGCCCACAGCTGGGACGCTTGCCTGTGGGTGCTCGGCCATCCGGGGCATCGTCCCTCCGAGGACCGAGCGAAGCTGCACCGCCAAGCAGCGCGGGCGGGATCTTGTTTATTATCCTTTTCAATAAACGGTGAAACATACTGCGACGGCTGACGCGCCGCGTGACACGTGCGAGCGCCGGAGCGGTTCAGACTTCGTCAGAGCCCGCCGGTGCGATCCTCAACGATCACGGTATGACGATACCTAACGCGCGCGTTCGGTTAATACCGAACCACCCCGCCCCGGGGGCGGGGCGCCACCGGCCTGTCCGGCCTCGCCTACCAGCACGGCATAGGCTACAGCTCGCGCTGTACAAGTCTTTATGCTGTTAAAATCTGGCAGTCACTGGCATACCGTGTGGGTGGGGCTCAAGGCACAAGGCAAGGGCCTGGAAACTCCCCCTCCCCCACAGCCAGGATTCGATATTTCGATTGAGTTACTTTTGTCGTCCCTCCCGCAGCCTTTTGAGTTTTATCGTACGTGGACAGTCATTCCATGATCCGAAATCCGACCGCGTGCGGCTTCTGCCCGTACGGTGCGCAGCACCAGCCACCCTGCAGTCGCGAGAACTCGGCACGGAATGCCTTCCACACATCAGCGCTGATGAGCGGCTCGCCTGCGTCCATGCCCTTTTGTTCCACAGAGGCGGATCCGGCCGCGCGGCCGTAGGCTTGCCGGCGCTCGCGCCGTTGGCTCTGCTGAGCTCGGCGCGCGCTTTCCCACAGTGCAGTAGCCACCTCGGGCAGGTTCGTCACGTGCAGCACAGAATGGCCCTTCGAGTGCTCGATCAGTTTGCGCCGTGCAGCCACGCTCTGTGCATAAGTACCATCGGCGCTCAACTCAAGGGTCGCCCTCACCTCGTCGCGCTTGAAGTGACTCGGTGTCTTCGGATGCTCGAGGAAAGAGTACCTGCCGAGGCCATCAGAGGCCATCAGAGGTCATCAGAGGTCATCCGAAGTCATCAGATACCATCAAGGGCCATCAGGGGTCATCTGGGGTCATCAGATGCCATCAGAGGCCATTGGAGGCCATTGGAGGGCATCCAAGGCCATCAGAGGCCTGTAGAGCACGTACTCGCGCACGTAGCGAGTGGGCTCGCGCAGCTCCGCAGGGTTGAGAAGGTGGTCAAGCGGGCATCGTCGGATAGGAAGAGCCCAGTGCCAGGCGCCCGGGATGACGCCCTCCGCCGTGATGGGCGCCCAGTACTTGTCAAATCCGCACCTGCCGAGGCCATCAGAGGCCATCAGAGGTCATCAGAGGTCATCAGAGGTCATCAGAGGTCATCAAGGGGTCAAATCCGCACACGAGCGGCGGGAGGACGAGCACGCGCCCGAGGGCAAAGGCGAGGAGCAGCGCCGCGCGCAGCTGATACAGCTGATGACGCATCAGCTCCACGTGCCCCGCGGCGCTCATGCCGCCTAGTGGCGCCACGAGCGCGTCGGGCACATCAGGCGTGTACGTGAGCACCCCGGCGGCAGGCGTGTAATGACTCGGTGGGTCCAGCCACAGCATGGCCTCGCGCAGCCGGTGGCGCTTCCCAGGCGCGCCGCCGTACTGGAAGGTCGTGTGGACCTGATGAGGGACGCCATCAGAGGCCATCAGAGGCCACCCGAGGCCATCAAAGGCCATCGAAGGCCATCAGAGGCCATCAGAGGCCATCAGAGGCCATCGGAGGTCATCAGAGGCAAGCAAGGAGGCAATCAGTGGAGCTCGAGGCCGTGGACGACCATGTACCGAATAGGGCTGCTCGCCGCGCCGGGCGGCCATCTGAGAGACAAAGTGCGCGTGCCCACCAGCAAAGCTGGCGAGCGGCAGCACGCCGCCCACCACACGATGCTCAAAGCTCCAAAACAGCCGGCGATCCGAGAGGCCCGTGGCGTCGCCGGCGCGCAGCCCGAGCTTCGCGAGGCTGTTGAACTCTCCCTGGTCCCACACGCGCACGCCGCCCTCAGTCATTCGATCTTTCCAGGCCTGGACCAGCGGCATTGCCGAGTGATTGAAGTACATGTAGCCGATGTTGAAAGCGGACCCCACTGCTGAATGGTCTTCGAGGCCGCCATCGTCCGAGCCGGACGAGTTGCCCAGATGGTCGCTCGTGGTCAGGAAGCCCGCGTCCGGCCAGCGGCTCATGTACGCAAACGGCTCGCGGAGCACCAGCGCGTCGACGTCCGTGATGACTAATTGGAGGCGCCAAGAGAGGATCGTGTGAACGAGGTTGACCTTGTGTGTGCCGAGCGCCTTGAAGGACGGAGAGCCCCAGTCCCACTCGCCCTGAGGCAAGTTCGTGCGCATGCTAAAGCAGGGCACCTTCTGCGCGAGCAGGCCACTGAACGCGCCCTCGTCGGTGGCACCGACCATCCAGTTGGTCAGGCCCAGCAGAGTGACGTGCGAGACCCACGTCGCAGCAAAATCTAATCGCACGCGATTGACGAAGGTGAGAATGAGCTGTCCGCGAGGCCCGGCCACCGCCCGAGCCCTTGCCTCTGTCAGCTCGCTCGCTGCCATCGGCACGATGGCGTGAAGAAACTCGTGAATTTCGAACGAAGTGCAACTCAAGACAAGTCAAGTTCAATTACAGATGCGTTTCCGATTGGGTGCGCAGCGGCGAGTATGAATAAAGATGGAAGCAGGCATCTAAATATATCCACATGTACTAGTACTTCGTGCCTTTGTTTCTCAGACGAGTTTCCTGTTCATCAATTCATGGAATCATGCAAAACCGGCCAGCGGACCAGAGAGGTCAGAGGTGTGTCTGGCCCGGACGACAGCACCCTAACAGCACCCGAGCGGCAAGGCGAGCGATCCCCCTTGATGGCGATCCCGCGGGGGCGTGCGGGCGTCCCTGCGCCGCTGCGCGGCCCCTTGTGCGCGGCGGGGCTGTTCGCGATCGGCGATCCGTTGCTGAGCTGAGGTGCCGGTAGGGTCTGGAGACCGGCGCCGTGCGCCGAGCGTAAAAATGAGCGTGCCGGTGTTCAAGTCTCAACAAGTGTGTCTGGGCCATGAAGTGCGGGTCAAGAACCTTGGTCAAGAATCAAAAGGTTCTACCCGGTGTACAGGCTGGTCGTCTCAAGGGGGTGCAATTGGGCCGAAAGGACGAAGTCAACTAGGGCGCAAGGGACACTCTTTGGACCATCGTCTGAATGCGAGTGATCGGCTACCCAAAATTGGCACATGAAATGAAATTAACGAATCCCGTCCGGCCGAATGAAGCATCTTCTGGACATCTCCTTTGCTCTGCATCCGCGCCGCGACTCGCTCCGACGTGCGCAATGCCGCCAGCGCCCCCACCCAAGCGGAAGCGCGGCGCTGGAATCTCGATATTCCAGTCAGACGCGCCCACGAAAACTGCGCGCAAGAAGGCGGCTGAACACAGTGTCTTCGACCACGGCATCAACCGCGCCGACGCCCTTGGACTCGGCGGGCCATCACAGCAGCCTACTCTGCATGCACCAGTGTGGGCCTCAGCGCTCGGTTTGGCCGTTCCGATTGCGACTCCCATCCCGGGCCTTCACGGAGGTGCCGGGGCTTATGCCATTCCTGGGCTCGCCTTGCGTAGGACACGCTCGCGAGGTTGCGAGCTATCCGGCGCCGCCGCAGGCACGAGCTCCAGTGCCATGCCGACACCGCTCCCATCTGGGCCGATACCTGGTCTGTCGATGAGGCGCACGCGCTCGGGAAGGATCCTACTCGATGCCGGCAGCTCGATGCCTGCGTGGCCGGCTGTCGCCACCGCCGTTGATCAATCACATGCAAGCCGTGCGGTTGCTGCGATGAAGCTGCCGCCGCCGCCGCCACTGCAGCCGACGCTGAGTGAGTGGGGCAATCTGGGGCTCGACGCGGGTTCTCTAGATGCGGACATGGCGCGTCTACCAGCCGCGACGATGCCGCGCACTGCTGCTGCTGCTGCGGCGGCGACTGCGGCGGCAGCGATGATGATGCCGCCGCCGCCGCCACTGCAGCCGACTTTGAGTGAGTGGGGCAATATGGGCCTCGACATGGGGCTATTGGCAGACGGGGAACGCCTACCAGGCTTGTCGATGCGGCGCACTCGATCTCGTGGGCCATTGTACTCGGGACCTGAGTCATCAGCGGCCTGGGGCAGCTCGGCATCGCACAACGCTGCGCCTCTGCAATCAGCTCAGGCTTCACACCATGCTTCACACCATCTGCCTCCGGCGCTGCCTATGATGCCGAGCCTGAGCGAGGCAGCGCTTGCCATCGGCCTCGATATGCAAGAGGCGACGGCCGAGCTGCTGGCTGATGGGCCTCCGACCGACTCCCCGTCTCAACGACGACGACGCGCGGGAGGCCGGAACCCGCTGGAGCTGGGGATCCCGCTGCGTCGGGCACGATCGCGCGGACATGCGCCGTTGGCACCTCCAGCGCTGCCGATGACACACTCCATCTCGGAGCTTGTGAACAGCTTCATTGACTCCACGCCTGCGGGGCCCGACGACGACAGCTCCGACACACTCCGTCTCTGTGAGCAGCTCCATTGAGGGTCTTCTCACACCCGGGGGCAGGTGACGGCCTTTCCCTTAGTCTTCGTTTCTGCTGTTTCATGTCATAAAGGCAGGCTCTCGAGGCGCATCTCATCGCATCGCGCGCGTGTGTCCCGTCCGGTAGCGGCATAGCGCGCCTACGCCGAGCTCGCCGCGAACCGATATTCATGTGTAAACAAAGCAAGCCTTTCCCGTCATCTCCGCGCCTAGGCTGCCACCATGCTAATTCATGCATATTTACGAGGGCCACAAGGACAAGCCGTTTCGTTTCTCATTCTATAATCTATTCCCCCCGCGCCCCCGGTGAGACTGAGAGTTACTAAACGGCGTGATACCTAACAGCAACTACGTACTAAGCATATTCGAGAGAGACGGTCCTATACTCTATAATCTGACTGGATTCTAAGGCCACCAGCCCTTGGATGGGCTCGAGCTGACGGTTGCCCTCACGGCTGCCCAACCGGTGGGCACGGAGCCCTGTGGCTGTCCGCCGGAGGGCGCCCGCGTGGGCGAATCCGTGTGCGCGGTAGCCTGCGCGTGCGGCCCTAAGGGGGGCGCTACGACGGCGCTGCTCCCCGACGGGTGTGCGGGCCTTGGGTACATCATCTCCAGCCAGCTGCGCGTGTGAGGGCCGAGCCTCGCCGCGTTCGCCGCCGCCCTGAGGCCCACCGCGTTTGGAAGAAGGTACTGCTCGGCCGAGGAAGCACCGGCAGCCTCTGCGTCGGTGGTCTCGAGTGCGCGAGGGTCGACGCGAGCATAGTTGGACTGTGTTACACCCCCACCTCCATGGCCTCCATGGCCTCCGTGGCTTGGCTGAGCGATCGCCTCGATGGGGCTACTGCCCGGCGGGCGTGGCGGGAGGAGCTTGTCGAACATGCGGATGGTCGAGACGGCTACAGCCCTCTCGTGCCCCTCCACCACTGCCATGTACTCGGCGACCACGTCGGGAGGCAGCGTGCCGCCGCCGCGTTCGCTCTTGAAACGGTCGAGCATCTTCGCCTTGGAGCCCTCGACGACCTTTTGGCGGTGGTTCTGGCCGGCACGCACGAACGCCTCGTGCGCCTTCTCGCGTTCTCGGCGCTGCTTGCGCTGCCCTTCTTCGAGCTCCCGCCGTGTCTGCTCGTCGCGCTTCTTTTCGATCGCCGCTTCCCTGAGCTTCTCGGCCGCCGCTTGCTTCAGAGCGAGGCGCTTCGCACTTCGCTGCGACGAGTGCGAGCCGAGCGGGCCGCTCAGAGGAGCCCTGCCCGCCGTAGGGGGCGCAGACACAGGCCGCGTTCTCGAGCTGCGCTGGCTCTGCTGCGGCGTCAGCGCGCCGAGGCTAGTATCTGGCGTGGTGGAGATCGCGGATCGATCTGTGGGACCACCGCCAGCGGCTCCTCGAGCGTCTCCTCGAGCGTCCGTTTCGGTGCCGCCTTTCCCCGCACCGTCCTTGTCGGAACTCGAGACGAACAAAGCGGCCCTTGTGGCCGCTTGAAGTGGCCTCCGCATGCCAGGCCCAGTGCCCTCGGGCCATTCCTCGGGCGGTGGCAGGTCGTTTGGATTCTGTATCGTGTGGCCGAGCTGCAGCTTGCGCAGGTTGTTGAGCTGCTCCTTCTTTTTCGCATCCTGCGTCTTCTTGAAGTTGATGCGCGCCTCGCCGAGCATGAGCGTGGGCAGCTTGATCCAACGGCCAAACTGGAGCGCCGCCTGCAGCGCCGAGTAGTCCTCCGCTTTCTGGACCAGAGTGAGCTGCTCCTCCGCAGTGCTCCGAAGGATAGTCATGAGCGCAGGGACATCCTCGGGCGGCACCGAGCCCGGCTGCTGCACCTGTGCGATGATGGCGGAGATGATAATCTTCTTGACCGCCTCAGACCCCTCGATGATCAGTGTGTGCAGCATCTGGCCAGCGGACTCGGCGAGCTTGCGGTTGTCACGCGCGAGCTGCTTGCGATCGAGCATCTCCGCCTCCATCTTCTCCTTCAGTGCCTTGTTGAGCTTGGCCGCCCGCTTCTCGCGCCGCTTCTCCTTCTTCTCCCTCGCCTTGCGGCCCGCCTGGTTACCGGTCTGGCCCTCCTCCGCGTCACCGCTGCTGCCGCCGCTCGAGCTGCCTTTGGAGGAGGCGTTGTCGGCCTTATCATCCATCTTCGTCATCAGCTGCACGAGCTGCGGAATGACGACGCGCTGCGAGGTGATATTCTCGAGATTCTGCGCCGACGAGGTGGCAATGTTGCGCAGCGCGGCCACCGCGCGCGACTTGATGGTGACTGGCACGATTGTTGGACGATCGGCGAGGTCGGCGAGCCCACCTATGCCACCGGCAGCCGAGGTGCCCAACTGCCGACTCACGTCGACGTTCTTCTCGTCGTTCTCGCTGTTGATAAACGAGGCGAGCAGCACGACCGCCCCTGCCTCTCGCACGAGATCGCAACCGGGCAAGTTCTTCTCGGTGAGCACCGCGATCGTATCGATCGCGTCCAGGCCGCCCGTCTTCATCAGCGAGACGATGCGCTCGACGATCGTCGCGGCGCCCTCCGAGCTCATAGGATGTTGCTTCATGCAAGGCACGCTGCAGATCTGTTGCTTGGTGACATCGCTCTTCTCGGCCAGGCGCGCAACCGCATTCGCCATTCGCATCCGCACTGCACGCGAGTGGCTGTTCCCCATAATGTTGAGGTACTGCACCGCCTCGATCGACCAGTAGTCCACGTCGTTATCGTTCAGCTGTGCGCCTGCCTTAACGCTTGTGCCGTTCGCAATGCCCGGAGGCGCGGCGGCATGCTCCTGCTCGAGCTTCTGGCGCTCTTGCTGCAGCTCGCGCAGCCGCCGTCGAAGTTCATCGACCTCCTCCGACTGCTCGAGCGTCGATGCTGCTTGCTTGAGCCTTTCGCTGCGCTGGATCGAAAGCATCTCCACCTCGATTGCTGCGATGCGGGAGATGATGACGTCCATACGCTGCCGTAGCTTCTCCTCCTTCGCCTGATCGTCGGCCAGCTCCTCAAACGTCTCACAGAGCCTCTCAAGCGCAGTGGCGAGCTTGAGCATGCGTGCCATTGCCGGCGTCTCCTGCGGCGGCGGCGGCGGCTTCGGTCTCCGGATCTGGAATGGGCTTTCAAGGTCCTTGTGTACGCCTGTTTGTGGTACCTCGCGAGCCTTGTCCTTATGCGTATCCCACAAGGACGACCCTCCCTTGACGAGAGAGGCGGTCACGCCGGACGAGGCGGACTCCATTGAATCGAATTTTGGGGCAGACAGCACTCTCGTGCGCCTGCCACAGAAGAGACCAGTCCAAGCAGCTACACACTCTGCCACTCACTCTTTTTTCGCCGACAATCCGTTTCGCATCTTTTTGGAATTTGGCATGCATTCGTATCGACGGGCCGCGGCCCCTGTGGTGGTGGTGCCGCCCGTCAAAGCTCGGCCGTAACGTGTTGTTTTGACTGATTCTAATAGCTTGCTTGATCAGTGGTCCCGGACGCGACTACAACATACGCAGCACGCGCTCGAGCCTCGACGCTTCCCGTGCTAGCCGCGTGGCGAGCTCTCGTCGCTCGTCTGACGAGGAGGCTGCGGGTGGCATTGTGCTCGAGGGTGGCCAGCCAGCCACGGCGAGCTCCCTCTTGAGCTCTTGTATCTGCTCTGCCACCGTCTTGGCACGAGGCGCCTCGGCTGCCGCACGCGCCTCGGTGGGCGCTCCTGCCTCCAAAGGCTGGTTAGCGTCCGCTGCCTGGACGGGCGGCTCCATAGGCGCCGTAACGGGCGCCTCAGCAGGCGCGGCGGCAAGTGCCGCCTGCATCGCCTCGTCCACCGCCGTCGGCTCGCTCGCGCCCGACACGGCGCCCGCCGAGCCCCTTTGCAACGCCTCCGCCTCCGCCTCCGCCTCCGCCTCCGCCTCGGCCTCGGCCGCTATAGCGGCATCCACATCAGCCTTGACGGCCTCCGCCGCCTCCGCCGCCTCCGCCAGCTTCGCTGCGGCGGCGGCTCCCTCGGCCGTAACGGCCGAGAGCTCCGAAGCGGACTGGGCGGCCGCGTGTAGGCGCGCCCGCTGCGCGCGCGCCATCGAGCGCCCCTCGGGCTCGTTGGCGAGCAGCACGCAGCAGCTGAGCGCGGCGAGCACCGTTGAGGCATCCGTTCGATGCTCCTCAGCCGCACGGAGCGCCGTGCTGAGCACCTCATCGCCCCGGCGGAGTGCGAGACGGCGCCGCTCGCGCGACGCCGAGAGCCAGCTACGTAGCTCCTCGAGCGCCGCGCGGCAGAGCGCCGTGCGCTTCGGGTGCTTGTGCAGCTCAGACAGCGTCCACTCGAGGGAGCTGAGCCCCTCCCCCGCCGCGTCGGGCTGACCGAGGCGCTCGTTGAGCTGTGCGATCAGCAAGGGCATCTGCCAGTGATCGGCCTCGAGCACGAGCTGCTGCAGGATCGGGCGCGGCAGACCCTCCAGTACCGACGGCCCGTCGCGCAGCCAGTCGATGACGCGATGCGTCGCCGCCGCCTCGCGGTCGACGTACAGCTTGTACGATTGGGACGTGAGCGCCGCCGGCACGAATCCAGCGGCTGTCAGCTTCGCGGTGATCGCCGCGGGCAGCGCGGCGGCGGCCGCCATCGCAGCGGCCTCGTCCTCGGCCGACGCCTTGGCTCTGCGGCACGCCGCGCGCCCGGCCTCGGCCAGCCCCGAGGCGGGCTCGCGGCCGCAGAGCGTGGCGAGTGTTGTCGCCACCTCGCCGCCATCTGCGATCACCAGGAGGCGCTCGTCCTGGTACGCGTCAATGTTGGTCGCCTCGGATAGCGAGGCCTGCCATGTCGCCTGTGCGAGCGAGAGACCGTGCTCCTGCTGCTGCAGCTCCCACTCCTTGGCCGCAACCGCAAGCTGGAAGCGCTCGCGTTCCTCTTCCAACAGTTCACGCTCGGCGCGGAGCATCGCCTCGCGCGCCTCGAAGCGCGCATCAAGCGTGTGCAGCTGGTCGATCAGCGATTGCGGCACGACCGACGAGGTGATCATCGACGGCTGCCGAGGCGAGCGGTAACGTCGCTGCACTGTTGCGGCATGCGACGACATCGCGACAGCGACCGTTTCGACACAGGAGCCGCAGAGGTTCACTCCGCATGATGTCGGAAACGACAATTTAGGGATATGCGCATTAAGTTCCGCGTCATCCGCAACATGTTTCGCGTTGCGGAATTCCACGACGTCGTCGGTCTCGCGTTTTGTCTCACGTGTCGAATAGACTGCGGCGGACCTTCTCGACATGACATTCCTCGTATTGAGTGTGCTACTCGGCTCGCTCGCGTACATGCCGCTGCCGAGGCCCGTGCCCGTGCCGACGGTGCCGGCCGTGCGCAGCCTGCGGCCGGCTCCGGCTGCGAGCCGTGCCGCCGCTGGCTCAGTCTCCATGTGCGGCATCCTCGCGATTGTCAACTCCCGAAAGTCTGCGGACGCACTGCGGCTGCAGACGCTCACGCTGCAGCGTCTGGTTCGCCACCGTGGCCCCGACGGGTCGGGCATCCACGTCGTCGAGAAGCATGATGAAAAGGGCCCGTTGTGCTCGTCGCTTGCACACGAGCGGCTTGCAATCGTCGACCCGCTCTCGGGCAACCAGCCGCTCTACTCGCACGACCGCAAGCGCAGCCTCGCGGTGAACGGCGAGATCTACAACCACAAGGCACTGCGCAAGACGCTCAAGGATCAGACCCCCTTCCGCACCGAGTCCGACTGCGAGGTGATTGTGCACTTGTACGACGAGATCGGTGTCGACGTGGCGTCCAAGCTCGACGGCGACTTCGCGTTCGTGCTGCTCGATGAGAAGACGGGCGAGATCTACGCGGCGCGCGACCCGATCGGCGTCAACTCGCTCTACATGGGCACCGGACTCGATGGCTCGAAGTGGTTCGCCTCGGAGGCCAAGCCGCTCGTGGCGGCGGGCTGCATCGACGTCTCGACGTTCCCGCCGGGTCACTACTACACGAGCGCCGACGGCGGCAAGATGGTCGAGTACTACAAGCCTGACTGGCGGAGCGTGGCGAACGCCAAGGAGCCGCTCGACCTCGTGAAACTGCGCAACACGTTCATCAAGGCCGTCGACAAGCGGCTGATGGCGGATGTCCCGTTCGGCGTGCTGCTCTCAGGCGGGCTGGACTCGTCGCTTGTCGCGTCGGTGATCGCGCGCATCCGGCGGAAGAAGTTCCTGGAGACCGGCGACCCTGAGCTGCTCAAGCCTCTCAAGAGCTTTTCGATCGGCCTGAACGGCTCACCGGACCTCGCCGCGGCACGGAAGGTTGCGGACGCCATCGGCACGGATCACTACGGCTTCACGTTCACCGTGCAGGAGGGCATCGATGCGGTCTCGGACGTCATCTACCATCTGGAGACGTATGATCTGACCACGATCCGCGCGGGCACGCCCATGTTCCTGCTCGCGCGCAAGATCAAGGCGATGGGCATCAAGATGGTCATGAGCGGTGAGGGCGCGGATGAGACCCTTGCAGGCTACCTCTACTTCCACAAGGCGCCCAACGGGACCGAGCTGCACGAAGAGTGTGTGCGCAAGGTGGCGGACCTGCACAGGTACGACTGCCTGCGCGCCAACAAGGCGACAATGGCGCACGGCCTCGAGGCGCGCGTCCCATTCCTCGACAATGACATGCTCGATGTGACGATGCGCATGAACCCGGACCTGAAGATGCGCAAGAAGGGCGCGCCTACCCAGTTCATCGAAAAGTGGGCGCTCCGCGCAGCCTTCGACGTCGAGGACGACTCTTACCTGCCGAAGGAGGTGCTCTGGCGCCAAAAGGAGCAGTTCTCCGACGGTGTGGGCTACTCTTGGATTGACGGCCTCAAGGAGCATGCCAACAAGGTCATCTCGGACGCCGACATGGCGACCGCGGCGCTGCGCTTCCCGTACAACACGCCGCGCACCAAGGAGGGCGCCTACTACCGCACCATCTTCCACTCACACTTCCCGAACAACAACTATGGCCTTGGCATCGAGACGACCGTGCCCGGCGGCCCCTCGATTGCATGCTCGACGGCCAAGGCCATCGAGTGGGACGCGGCCTGGTCGGACCCGAGCAAGCAGGACAACTCGGGCCGCATGGTCGACACGCACGAGTCCGCGGCTCCTTAGAGCTGCGTTCTGATCTTTGTTGCATCGGTACTACGGAGGACGGTACAGAGTGTCCAGACTTGAGACTTGTGCATATGATGATCGTCAGAGTAAGTGTGCGTGTGTCATGTGAGTGACAGTGAGTCTTGCGGGCCAGTGGTGTGCGTACAGCTGTGCGCGCGGCTTTCGCCGAGACCCAAGGATTCTCTCAAAGCATGCCCTCCTGGTTCTCATTGTGAATGGGGGCTCCCACCGCAGGGGCCGAGCGTAACGCGGGGACGGGGGGTAATCGACTGCGCGGGGATAGGAGTTCTTGGTCCTCGGCGGGAAATCGTGTCGGCCGTGGCCGCAATGTTGGTCGTGCTCGCGGCGATGCTGTCCGCAGCTTCCGCGTTCAGCCCTGGATTCAGGGCCGCGCCTGCAGTCCGAGCGCCTCTCATCTTTTCACCCATAGTCGCTCCATCGCCGAAGGCCAACAGACTGGCTGCTGCACCTCAGATGGCACTCAGGCCGCGCACACTTATGCTTGGCTTCATCGCACCGCGCAAGCCGTTGGTCGTGCTCGTCATCACCCTGGCGCTTGCCGGCATCGCCTATGTGGTGCGCAAGAACAATTCCGAAGTTACCGTGCGACCCGCACCGGCCGTGGACCCAGTGCCGCCGCCGATCGGGTCACGAATCAACAAAATTGCGTTAGCACCCAACGTGTGGATGGAGCAAACGCTCCAGAGGATGAAGAAGGACAAGGAGGCGCGCGCTGCGAGGCCGGCTCTCTCGCCTCCTCCGCCTCCCCCGCCTCCTCCGCCACCAGCTCCGGCACCTGCGCCCCCGCCTCCGCCTCCTCCGCCTCCGCTACCTCCGCCTCCGCTACCTCCGCCCTCGCCTCCGCTGGCTAAGCCGCCACCCGCCGTTCCGACTCCGTCGCCGTCGCCGCCCACTGCTCCGGCGCCCGCGCCGGCGCCTGATCCGGCTCCTGTGATGGCTGCGCCGCCCAAGGGTAGCAAGTGGGACCGCCTTGGCGAGCAGTGGTGGACGGCCAATGCAGAGTAGGGGAGGAGCTACGCAGGCGCGCTGTCGCACTACCACACGCACCTCATGAGTAGCATGGCCGGACGCGAGCCAGTCAGGCCGTACCAGGTAACGAGGGAGGGAGGGAGGGAGGCGGGGGAGGGAGGGAGGCCTCGACTCCCTCCTGAGTTCATACATGGGTCTCGCCGCACTCTCTTATTTTGGCTCTTTCGTGTCTCTTTCGACCTGTTTGCTGTTTTCACGTGTGGTGTGAATTCATAATGAACAGACCCCTCACGTTCGCTGGGACGGCGAAAGCGAGCGGAGAATGCGTCGTCGCCACCATGCCACCATGCGCGACGCCGCGACTATCCTGTCTATTGGCGCCGTCTCGGGCCTGGCGGCGGCATACCTCATCTACTTTGCGCCCATCTCCACCTGCGCCATCGTCCTGTCCATGATCGGGCTTCTCGTCTTCCAAGCGAAACGGACCGCAATGCGCCGCGAGGAGCAGCGGCACAATGCTGTCGTGCGGTTGCGTCCTGTTGGTGAACAGCGCCCCGCGCCGTACCTCTCTCCGGCCTTCGAGGAGCGCAAAGCGGCGGCGCCCGTGAGCCAGCTGTACTATGGAGACTCCAACAGCTATGATTGTTCGATACAGCCTGGCACTGATCTTCGGTCTCCCACTCGTGCCGCCGTGCAGCCGATGACAACCTCGTACTCCACGCTCCCGTCGGCGCACGACCCTGCCACTCGGCCACCGCCGCCGCCATCGTACTTCGACCAAGATGCGCACGTTGCGCACGCCGCTGCGACGAGCCATGGTGCAGTCCCGAGGAGGGGGGGCGAGCCGAGGTGGGGCCTCGCCGCCCCCATCGCCGCCGCCACCCTCGCCGCCTTCGCTACCTCCTCCATCGCCTTCGCCCTTGCCGCCGCCACCCTTGCCGCCGCCCTCGCCACCTCCACCATCGCCTCCGCCGCCCGTGCCGCCTCCGCCTTCCCCGCCTCTGTCCGCGCCACCTCCGAGCCCGCCACCATCGCCGCCGCCGCCGAGCCCGCCGCCTTCACCACCGCCACCCTTGCCGCCGCCCTCGCCTCCACCCCCGAGCCCTCCACCCTCGCCTCCTCCACCCTCACCACCACCCTCGCCGCCGACTCCGAGCCCGCCACCTTCGCCTCCACCTCCGTCACGCCGAACACCACGCTTCGCTTCGGCGGCGCGAGTGCCTCCACGACTGCGGCGCCGCCGACTGCGGCGCCGCCGACGGCGGCGGCGACGGCGGCGACGGCGGCACAGCAGACGCCCAGTAGCTTCCCAGCAGATGGGGACGATGCGCATAGCATTCGGGGGCTCGGCCGCATGCGCGCGTCCCTCACCACCACCGCCCTCGCCGCCCCCTTCACCTCCTGGGGCGGCAAGGCGGGGTGGGTCTCAGCCTTCGGCGGCAGCAGCTTGGGCGGCAGCGAGTGGCCTCTGATGCGCGCATCCGCGGAACGCGCCCCGAAGCGTAAGGCCATCCTGCTCCGGATTCTCGACCTGTATCCGAACGCCAGCAGCCCAGTCGGTAGCCGGCTACCGGACGACGCCAGTCAGCATCGGATCATCGACGATCGACAGGTGAAGCTCGAGCTGTCGATCAGTCCGCCCAAACACGCCCCCCACACCGCCCAGAGGCTTCGCGCTCGAGACGACGCTCGAGACGACCACGTGTGCGGCGCTGCCCGGGTAGAGCGCGCCGTACTGAGCCCCCATGGGAGCGTGCCGCACTCTGCGCGGCAGCGGCAGCACGAGCGCCTTGCCTGGGACAGCGTGCCGCACTCTGCGCGGCAGCGGCAGCACGAGCGCCTTGCCTGGGACGATCCCAACGCTGAAACAGCAAAGGCTGAGCGCGAAATGGAGAACTTCTACGAGAGCGTGTACAGGGAGACGTCGGCCGCATGTGCGGCGGGGCGCGGCGTGGGAGAGAAGCTCAAAGAGGCACTTTCAATTCTGCAGGAGGAGCAAAAGGTGCGTGACGCAGCCCGGACCAAAGAGGAACAAGAGGCGCGCAAGGCGCGGGAAAAAGAAGAGGCACTCAGGGCGGCTCAGGAGAAGGAGCTCATGGCGGCTCAGGAGAAGGCGCGTCAAGAGGCTGTACAGAAGGCGCGGGAGGAGGCAGAGGCACGCAAGGCGGCTGATGAGCAGGCGAAAGCCGCCGAGGCTGCTAAGAAGGCGCCAGCAGCTGTTTCGGCCCCCGTCCAAGGCCCCGCCCCCGCCCCTGGCCCGGCACGTTCCGGTGCTCTGGCCGCCCCTGCCCCCGCGGCCCCGGGTGCGAGCAGCGGTCAGACGAGCGAGGCGGGGCTTCTTGCGGAGTGGGAGGGCTCGAAGGGCATTGCGCAGCAGGACGAGATGAATTCGAAGAATGCAAAGCAGCCACAGTCGCTAAAGGACACATGCAAAGCAGCCAAGATGCTTGTGGGGCAGGTCGTGTGCGTGCATTTCACCGTTTGGGAGCGCGCCGAATTGGTGCTTCGCGAACTGGCCAGTGCATCGCAAACTGGCCCCGAGGGCGAGCGTGCCGTGTGTGCCACCATCGCCCAGGTGATCGATACCTCCTGCGCGACGATGGTAGACAAGCAGCCGGGGATGGCGTACGCGCTGTCGGGCTTCGTGTTGCATGTGGGCGAAAGGCGCCCGGTGCTTTGGGAGTGCCTTCTCGCGCGCCTGCAGGCCTCGTGCTGCTACTGCGTCCCATACTACCCGGAAAATCCCGGCAACACGGACGAGTTTAAGAAGCGCCTTGGCTACAAGCAGGGTGAGACCAAGAAGGACTTTTACGCGCGCATGGCGGGGTACGTGACGCTGTACGCGGCGCTGCTTCAGCAGTCGTCGATTGCCCAATTCCCGCCGCAGTCGGCCGGAAACGCGAATTTCGATTGGGGCAGAGCTGCTAAGATGCCTCCGCTTTCGGTGCGGGGCTTTGCACCCAAGGGGGTTTTGCCCATGGCACTTTCGCCCATGGCGCGCGCATGGGCGTGGCTCGCTCGGCTGCTCAACCATCCGCCGGGGAACATCACCGCGACCATCCTACTTGCGTTCCTCAAGCCGTGCGCGCACGCGCTACACGCCGCTTACCCCACGCAATTCCCGAAGCTCTTGGCATTCCTCGAAAAGGATTACAAAGCCAGAATCCACGTCAAGGTCTCCGGGCAAGGCAGCCCGGCCGAGGAGAGTGCAGCCCTCGTGAACCTCGATTCGTGGCTCAAAGACACGAACAAACTGCTTGCAAAAGGGGGCCGTTTCCCCGAGCCGAAAGAGGCTGATATGCCAGAGTACAAGCCGCCCGACGACCTGAGGGACGCCAATGGGGGCGACTTTTGAATAACAGGGGGGCAGTGGTCGAGAGATCCGTGCGTGAGGCGCAAGGATCTGTGTGCACGCTCGGAAATCGTTGTGTATAGCGCTGTGACACTGACTGCTGTATGTGTATTGGTCTTCTCTGTGCATCACACTTGTTAGGGATGTTAAGTAATAATCAGCCCCGAGAGCTGGCCTTGTGAGGCCGAGCTCTGAGTCCTGGTATTCGCGCGCTTCGGAGCGGTCCTCCGAGCACCGAGAGGCGTCAGGCGACACTTAAGGCGACACCGCCTGGAGCCGGAGGTGGGGAGGCCTCCAGCGCGGGAGGTCGAGCGCGGGAGCGTGTGCTGTCGGCTCTGCGCACTGCGCTGACTCAAAGCACGGCAAGTCGCAAGAAACGCCTCCGCGCTCCGCGCTGCCGGGGGCTCCCGGCCGGCACCCTCGCCACGCAACGGGACGACCAAGCACGTTTCCATGATCCATGTCCCGCGCCGTGACGTTAGCTGTGTTCAGTTACAAATCTGCCCTCTGAAAACGAGAAAAAAGTCGACTCACGTGTTCACACAAATACATCGTTCGAGCAGTTCCGAGACTCGAGTGCTCACACGCTCGAGACAGCTGCTCGTCTTCTGATGTGGTTTCTCTTCTCAGGCACCAAGCCGCGAGCGGCACGCACACGCCAGCATGCCGCCGCACAAGACGGTGGACTACTCCAAGTGGGACAACCTCGATGACTCGGATGACGAGGACAAGCCCAAGGCAGACCACGTTGCAGAATACACGGCAGCCACCATTGCACAGCGCAAGCAGGAAGAGGAGGAGAAGCGGCGCCAGGATGCAGAGAAAGCGGGCCTCGATGCTGCCATCACCGCAGCAGCCATGGCCTCTTCGATGGGCAACACTGAGGCCCTTGATGAGATGATGGCTCAGACGCAGGCTGCAGCACCTCTTGCGCCAGAGATGGAGAAGATCATCCGGTCGCTGCCGGCCGCTGCGCAGATCGCCGCACGCGCGTCCGCGGCGACGATGGTGGCCGCCGGGCCGATGGCAGGCGGCGGCAAGGAACCGACGCTCGCCGAGCTGCTCAAGGTGCAGAAGATTACAGTCGACGCTGAGGACCCGGGCTTGGAGGATGTGCGCGAGTTCTTCGAGACGGCGGATGAGGCGGCGGCCGTGGAGGCCGCCGCCGAGCGCGCGGCTGCAATCACGGTCGCGCAGATGCGTGAGCGCGACGTGCGATCGCGGCCACCCGCCAGGGCTGACGTGGTGGAGATCGGATGACGATCGCTGTATACAGAAGTACAATCGAAATCTCACAACTCGAGCTGGCGAATAAGTAGATGCCCGGTATTAATAGTCGGTAACGGTATTAAGCGCATACTTTTGGTCCATCTACCACTACTAAGGAATGTAATTACGAGTCCACGAGTCACAGAGACGACACACAGCTGACAGCTAACACGCATATAGCAATTGACGCATAGCCAATCGCGAATCGGGATTCGGGAATCGCGCACACAGCACAATCGCTCAATTGGCACAGCATTATCGGTCCTTTTTAAGTAACAGGACACCCGTTAAATACGTCGTCAGAGCAGAATGCGCGGTCCGTGTGTGAGGGTGTGTGACCGTTCTGTGGTGCGCCTCTGAAGGAAGCCTACTTGTTGTCTGGTCCGGGTTCCGCGTCTCCGACTGTGAGCGAAGGCCGGGCAAGACCCGGTGTGGGATTTTTGGTTTCACATCGGTTTCACACTGCAAGTGTAAGCTGCTTCCCTCACGCTGTGACGCGGGTCGAAGTCTTTCTGAAGTCGTCATTCCCCTGTATACGTCTTGCGTAGGGCCACCCCCGGCCGGGCTGCTATAGGCGTGCCCAGGGCAGCCTTGGTCGCTCTCTGCACTCGCGGCCGGCCCGATGTTTGCATCAATCATTTTCGGCGCCGAGGCAGTGCACCCCACGGCGAGGGCTTCCTTTGCTGACGTGGTTGCTGTGTGTCGCGATCGCAGCTGCTGCAGCCATGGACATGGACGTGTGCTGCGCGTACTTTTGCACGGGCTTGTCAGTCTTTGGCGTGATTGCGCTCGTACGCTGCCACCCTCCCTCGTCACGCGCGGCTCCCTCTCGCAACGCCCGTTCACCGCATGCGTACAGGGGTGTGCACGTGCCACCCGCCGGCCGACTCATCCCCGCCGGCCCGCTTCCTGTGGCAGCTCTTCTTGTACGGCGTTCTCACTTCGGGTGGTGAGTGGTACCTCGGCGTATCGCACGAGGACGCTCCCGCGGCGGCTTCTGCGTGCATGGTGGCGGCGGGCATCTACGGTCTCTATCTGATTTACTGCGGCATGAAGCTCATGAAGCCTGCGCCGACATCAACCAAAATCAAGGAGGATGAGGTCTGAGCGAGCCATGCATCATGTGGACCGTCGAGAGGGCATGCATGATGGGCATGCAGAAGAGTGATATTTACTCCGAGCGTAATCGACATTGCGTGAGCGGGTGCCGGGTCGCTTGTTCGATGTTCCACGCGGCCACGCGTGTCTTGTGTGTGTCGAACTCTCGCCAACTCGCCTATCCCGGGCTGTCCTATCGGCCTATTCGCTATCTTCATCCGATGCGATATAATCGCGGACGGGACGGCGCGCCGGCCCGCGGGCGCGGCGCGCCAAAATGCGCCGCGCGCGTGCCGCGACCCCACGTGACAAAAAATCTTGCCCAAACAGCGACCACCCACCAGGGTCGGGTGCGACTCACTCGACTTGGACTTCCACCTCGGCGTCCCCCCGGTCCGCTTTCACAGCACGCTCCCTCGCGTCTCGGTCAGTCCGGTCACGCAGCACCACGACTGACACAGCTAGAAAGTCCATCACACCCAGCCGCGAGTGCTGGGCCGCTCACTGGGCCGCTACATCCGTTCCACGTAACTCGGCCTAATGCCGGCATGTGCCGTGTCTCTCGCATCACGTGCGTTGGAACTGTCGCCGCTTTTCAAGATTCAGGCACATGCGATGCATGAGAGCGTCTCGCTGCTCTCATGCCTGAAGGCGATATTGCGGCGACATCGGCGACGGTGACACCATGATGCCCGTCAGAGCAGCAGCCTCCTGCGGTGACTGGCTCATCAGCTTCGCCTTCTCGGAGTCAGCGTAGCGCGAGGAATAGATGGCGTCGCGGACCCCCCGCGCGGTCTTGACGCGCTCCTCCCGGCTCTCTGCAACCTTCATCGCATCAGTCATCTTGCGCTCCTTCTCCTCGTTGACCTTTTCTGCATTCTTCTTGATGAGATCCTTTCGCACCTCGCGCATGTGCTCCTTCGTGTGGTCGTTCTTCTCGTGGTTGTCGTGCGCGTGCGTGAGAAACGCCTCACGCTCCTGCTTCGAGAGCGACCGCCAACGCCGCTCAGTGCGGCGCACCTCGCCGCCTATTTCCTCTCTTTGGTGGAAGGCGAAGTTCTTTGCCTCCTCTGCCGATCCGAAAAGCTGCTGCTTCGTAGACTCGACAATCTGCCGCTTCTCCTCGAGCCGAGCCGTGCGCTGCACGTGCCGCTGTTTCTTGTTGGCCTGTGAGAGCTGCTTCACCTGCCGCCCCTGCTCCGCCTTCAGCTCCGCTGTCTCTGCAAGCCGCGCCCTGGTGCGCTCCGTTTGCTCTGGCCCATGCTGTACGGTCAGCTCGTGGCCAAACTGCATCCACTCCTCCCGCTGCGCCGCTGCCATCTCCTTCATCTCTTCCAGCTCCGCCTTGTACTCCGCGCCTCGCGTCAGGTTGGCCTGCCGAATAGCTTCCATCTCCAGCTTGGCCTTGCCAAACTGGTCGACGGTTTTCTTGCACAGCGCTTGCTTGCGTTCCCAGTACTTGGAGTCTTCATGCTTCTTATATTGCAGGCGATCACGGTGCGCTTGCTTTTCCTGCTCGACGATGAGCTTGTTCTGCAGCTCCACCTTCCAGCGGCTGAATGCGGCCTCGGTGATATCTGAAGGTGCACCCGCCGCCGACGGCGACATCTTCGGAGAGCGCGACGTCACGGCGGTCGATGGGGGAGGCCCCTTGGCGACGGTTCCCGAGTAGAATTCCATTCCAGAATTGACCCGAGGGATGACAGATACTGTGCCCAAACAAGTTTTGCTTGGTTGTTTCATGTGGCGGGCGCCGCGCGAGCATATTTCGCGCTTCCACCTCGTGCGGTGGGGCTCAGGGTCCTCGGCCACTGGGGAGTGTCGCTAGTGAAAATTCCACTTGCATGCTTTTGTGTGTTCGACATCACTCATCAATCCGGGCGCGGCTTCGACGCTCGGGGCGTCGGGGGTACCCGTAATCGGGGGCGCCCAAACTCGCGCGGCACAACACTGCCGCGGGGACATGGGCCCAGTCTACTGTGGCCCAGACCGGGGAGGATGTTGCCCTCCTCGGGGACGCCATTACCTTTGAGAGGTAGGGGGGGGGGAAGGTTTTGTGGAAAGTTCACAACGACGTTCCACTGACGCTCGAGGCGACGGATGCCGCCGCGCGCGCCACGCCTGCCATCATCCGCACGAGCCGAAGACTCGGACGAAGATCTGGTAGACGATTCGAGCCGGCTACGCGCGGCCATCGCTTCTGCGACCGCGCCCTCGGCGTGTGGCGTTCGCGCATCTGCCTCCACATTTTCCATCGTCGTCGAGGATGCCGCGTCGCGCCGCCCGGCCACGGACGCACACACAGCTGTGATGCGTGCGCTCGAGGCGAATTTGCAGCTGCAGCGCACGTGCCGCACGCAGCTCACCATGATCGAGCGTGCGCTACAGCACCACGAGCGGACGCGCATCCGCATGGATGACATGGCTGCAGATTGCGCCGCCGACCAGAGCGTGCGAATCCAGCGAGTCATCAACGCGCGCTGGCGCCCGACGGTGCAGCCATTGCTCCCGAGCGACCCATCCGTACGGCCACCGCCCACAGACGACGCGCTACGCCGCGCAAAGCTCCATGCCGCCGTGCCGCTGCAGCCACCCCGCGAGTGGGCGACCTCTATGCCGTGGTGCCCAGCGGAGCGTGGGGCCCTGCGCTCGGGCGTGATGCGCGTGGCGATCGACGCCATTGAAGCGTCGATCGTGACCCGGCTGGCGTCAGCACCGGCAGAGCAACCCAGCCGTGCTCGCGGCGATGGCACCAGCGGCGACGGCACCAGCGGCGACGGCACCAGCGGCGACGGCACCAGCGGCGACGGACAAGGCGGCAGCGGCCAGGGCCCAGGCGATGATGGCGATGGCGCCGACCACGACGCCGCCGACAACGACGCCACCGTTAATGACGGCCAAGGGGTCCTGGTCGTGTTTGGCGCGCTAACGGCGGAGAAGCGGGAGGAGCTCGAGGCCATGCACGCACGAGTGCATCGGCAGCGCGCGACGCTGGCGTGCCGCGTGTCCACGGATGATGTCGTCGCCGTACTCGAACAGCTGTCGACCTGTTGGCCAGGCACACCGCTACATCTCACGCCGCGAGATTGGGAGCGCGTCGCAGCGGAGCATGTGCCACAGCGCACCGCGCGCGAGTGTCAGATCCAATGGTCACAACGCGACGATCCGAGGCTTCGCCCCTTTTTTGGCGCCGGCTGCGGGCGCAAGAAGGCCACGACCCCCGCCGCTGCTGCCGCCACTGCTGCCGCCGAAGATGATGGCGACGGCGTTGACAGCGACGGCGCGCCTGACGCCCCAGCAGCGGTGGCGCGCGGTGCGCACGGCGGCGGCAACGGCGGCGGTGGCAGGGCCCCTTCCGGGCGGGCAACCTTCGCGCGCCGCGGTACCGACGTGTCCGCGACAGCGCGATCCGACGTGCCCTTCGATGCTGCTGAGGAGGCAGCGCTACAAAATGCCATCGAGGTGCATGGACTGCATGCATGGGAGATGGTCGCGGCGGCATTGAGTGCGTCCGGCTTCCCCGGGCGCACGCCGATGGCATGCCATCGTTTCTGGGCAGCGTCGAAGATGGACAAGGAAGCAGGGCACATTCGGCGCTCATGGAGCGTCGAGGAGGACGAGGCGCTGCGAAGGGCTGTCGAGCGGGTCTGCGGAGTGGCCGCAGACACAAGCCAGTGGGTCAGTGTCGCCACGATCCTCGGCACCGGACGCTCGTCGAATGACTGTCTGGAGCGCTGGCGCTTCGCTCTCAAGCCAGGCCTCAAGAAGGGTCCCTGGACCGTTGAAGAGGATGCAAAGCTTCGCGAGCTGGTGGCTGTGCATGGGGCCAAGGACTGGGCATCATGGTGCCCGCAGCACATGGGTGGTCGACCGTACACTAGGTGCAGGGAGCGTTGGCAAAATCGGCTTGCCACGAGCGTGGTCCCGCATTGCGGTGTTGATGCATGGACTCCTGAAGAGGACGCGGCCCTTCGCCATGGCGTCGAGACGCACGGCAAATCGAGTTGGGCGGCTGTGGCCAAGACCTCTGAGCTGCTTGCACGCCGGGGCAATAAGTACTGCCGGGAGCGATGGGTGGTTCTCGGGCGTAAGGCGCGGCGGGAGCGGCGCGAGGCCCTGCACGCCCTCGAGGACGCGCGTGCGGTGTTGGACCGGACTGGCCTGGAGGCGGGCGTGATGGTGCACGAGGTTGAGGGTGTGTTTGAGGCGTGGCAGGAGGGTGCGCCAACGGCTGACGTGGCCGGCACACGGCCGCCTGCCCCTCCACGACCCGCCCTCCCGCTCGTCCCCGAGATCCCACAGTGGCTCATCGACGAGGCCGCTGAGCGTCGGGATGCAGAAAAGGAGCAACAAGAGCGCCAGCGCCTGGCGCTGACCGCCCTCTCAGGCAACGATGGCGCCGGCGCAGGCAACGATGGCGACGTCTCAGGCAACGATGGCGCCGGCGACGATGACGATGGTGACGATGGTGGTGGCAGCAGCGGGAGAGATAGGCCAGCATCGGGACGCAAGCGGCGTCGACCGCCAAACAGGGACGTCGCTGCGATGGCCGCCGCGGCCATTGCCGCCGCCTCAGCCAGCGGCGAGATGATGCCCACGCACGCCGGCGGGTACGAGCTCAAGCTACAAAAACGGAAGCAGGTGGGCGAGTCGAGCAGCTCGACTGGCTACGAAGGCGTGAGCTACGTAGATCGTAGGAAGAAGTTTGAGGTCAAGTATCGCCACATCTACATCGGCACGTTCGGCAACGCTGTCGAGGGTGCGCTCGCGCGCGCGATGTATGCGCAGCACGAGCACCCCGAGGCAAAGAAACCTCGACAAAGGAAGAAGGCAACGGCAGTGGGCGGATTGGGCGAGGGGCCACAGCAGCTGGAGAGCGGTGCCGTAGACGAGGGACATTGGGCAGGGCAGTGGAATCAGCCGGCAGAGACGGCCGAACAGCCGGCCGAGACCGCCGAACCCGCTGGCACCTTCCAAAGCTCTCCACTGCCGCCCGAGTCCGTTGGCGACCTCGAGGTTGTCAAGGACTTTCCATATATAATCGATAGGGCCTTGTTCAAGGGTGCGCACGAGTTGGGCTGGCGGCGAGCTCTGCAACGGCCAGCGTCGGCACAGCCCATTTGCGAGGACCCTGGCGATCTTGTTCCTGTCCATGACGGTCTTGTGCCGTCGACACTTGCGCCGGCAGCCGACCGAATGGAGGACGAGGGTGCAGACGAGGCCGCAGACGAGGTCGCAGGAGAGGGCGCAGGAGAGGGTGCAGATGATGGCGCAGGAGAGGGTGCAGATGAAGGCGCAGGAGAGGATGCAGATGATGGCGCAGGAGAGGGTGCAGATGATGGCGCAGGAGAGGATGCAGATGATGGCGCAGGAGAGGGTGCAGATGATGGCGCAGGAGAGGGTGCAGATGATGGCGTAAGAGAGGGCGCAGGAGAGCTCGCTCGCGATGGCGCTCACGATGGAGATCACGATGGCGCTGCTGTCCCCGCTCCTGCCGCTGCTCCAGCCAAAGGCTCGCGCCCGCCCGCTTTGACTAAGGAGCAGCGCAAGCTGTACGTGGACTGCGGCGAGTGCGACAACTGCCTGGATAAGCCCAAGTTTGGCGGGCCCAAGAGGCGCAAGATGGCATGCTCGGCGCCGAAGCTCAAGGGTGCCGTCGCGGGGGCAAGGGATGGACGCCCACAACCGCTCACGCCAGACGAGGCCAGAGCAGCTGCGGCGGCCGAGGGGCTCGAGCTGGTGCCGGCCTTTAGCAATAAGACAGGCTTCAAAGGTGTGAGCTGCAAGCAATTTGGCAAGTACGATGCGATGGTCCGAACGAAAGGCACGCAAATTTTCCTCGGCACTTACGCAACGCCCGAGGAGGCAGCCTTGCACTACGCGAGGCACATTGGAAAGGAGCGAGCGGCGGCAGAGGCGGCGGAGGCCAGGGACAAAGGAGAACCACAGACTCTCACGGCGGACGAAGCGAAGGCTGCCGCGGCGGCCGAAGGGCTCGAGCTGGTGCTATCAAGCAGCAGTGAGACGGGCTTCAAGGGCGTGCGCAAGAATCATGGCAAGTACAGGGCGGTGATCAAGGAGAACGGCAAGGAGCGCCTCCTCGGCAACTTCGCGACGCCGGAGGAGGCGGCCTTGCACTACGCGAGGCACATTGGAAAGGAGCGAGCGGCGGTAGAGGCGGCGGAGGCTCGTGCGCAGGCTCCTCGGATCCCGAGGATCAAGTACTTGTACGTTGCACCAAGCGGAGCTGTCTTTGCGAGCTTGTGGCACGCTAAGCAGGCGCACTTGGCGGGTCACCTAGCTACGCGACCGCTCGTGGCGGGGGATACCGATGCGCCCGCCGCCGCGCCTGCCGCCACCGCGCCTGCCGCCACCGCGCCTGCTGCGCCCGCCAAACGTCTTGGCATCGCTCCGCGCCGGCTGCAGGTTGATTCGGCGTTGACGGCAGCAGTGAGTTCACTGGATGAAGAGCCAACGGCCCTGCCAGTTGGCGACCCGACCCTTGACGCTCTGCTCGCCAACCGCCGCCGGAACACCGCCCTCGTGGCGGCGGCGGCGGCGGCGGCGGCGGCGGAGGCGGAGGTGGTGGTGGAGGAGGAGGAGGAGGAGGAGGAGGAGCAGGAGGACGCAGTGCCGACGGGGGCACCCACGCCTCTGGACGCATTCAAGCAGGGGCCGTGCGACATCCAGGCAGGCTGCACGCTTCCCAAATGGCACCGTGGTCCATGCAGCGTGCCGCCTACCTTCGGTTTGCCGAAGAGACAAAAGAAGGACGCCCTCAAGGCGGCGGCTTCGGTCGACGACGCTAAGGCCGACGCCAAGAGCAAGCGGCCACGTGCTGTGAGGACAGAGGGAGTCGGGTCGGAGAAGCCGCCGCTTAGTCGGGCTTCCTCGACGGACGTCGGGTCGGCGGCTCCATCCAAAGTTTGCTCGGCGGCGTCCGCTGACGCGCCCGCTGATGCGCCCGCCGCCAAGCGCCATGCGAAACGTCGCAGCCTGCCGAGTGCCGTGCCGAGCGCCGAAAAGAGCGCCGTACCGAGCGCCGTACCGAGCGCCGTACCGAGCGCCGTACCGAGCGCGACGGCGAGTGCGTCCGCGGCGGCGCCGGTGGCGGGAGCGATACAAAAGGACGTGGTGCCGACGGGGGCACCCACGCCTCTGGACGCGTGCGACATCCAGGCAGGCTGCACGCTTCCCAAATGGCACCTTTGTCCATGCAGCGTGCCGGAAACCTTTAGTCTGCCGAAGAGACAAAAGAAGGCTGCAGATAGAAGGTAATCCCAGGCCGCAGATTGGAGGTGATCCCCGGCCTCCATGATGGCCGCGGATTGGTAGGCAATGCTGCGGCTGCCTGTCGACCGTAGGCTAACATCGGCTAGCATCCAACAGGCGTGGAAGGCAGTGAGCTTTGAGGTGCACCCTGATCGCTGCAAGGCGCCCGGTGCAGAGGACGCCTTCATGCGTGCCGGAGAGGCGCGTGATGCCCTCGCGTGCTGCCCTCGTAGAGGCCCTCGAAGAGGAGACGAAGCGCGCGGAGGAGAAGGCGGCCAAGGGCGCTGCAGCTAAGCCAAAGGCGTCCGCGGCGGTCCGTTCGCATCAGAAAAAATGCGCACTGAGAGAGTGTGCGTGAATACTCAGTGAAAAGGTCAGCTCCGGTTGCGGCGCGTCGCGCGTCGCGCCGAAGGGGCGAAACGTACGCACCGCCGCCGGCGCCACGGATGGATTTAGACTGCGATACACACGTTAGAGCGACGCGCGCGCCGGCTTCACAGCCATCGTTGGTTAGATTAGAAACTCGCGACACCAACGCGACACCGTGTTTCCGTGAAGCGTGATCGTCAATTGTTTCCCACACGGCCTAAATAAAAATATAAATAATTGCAAACTGGGAACCGGAGCCCTTGGCTCCAGGGACCCTTGCATGCCGCTTAGGAGGTCCGGCGAGTAGACCTGACCTCTCTAGAGCGGGACGAAGTCCGTAAGAGGTTCTAAGATGTCACCACTGGACA